>Ga0326727_10016936_pt1 | contig 15252 bp, 12 predicted proteins | sample MB2enrmetagenome_FD_207643 | JGI IMG/M metagenome (GOLD analysis project Ga0326727, IMG submission 207643) | Lab enriched peat soil microbial communities from McLean, Ithaca, NY, United States - MB29MY | ecosystem: Environmental > Terrestrial > Soil > Wetlands > Peat | place: USA: New York... | reverse complement strand
CAAGGAAATCTTCCAAGGAATGATTCGAGTGGCCTATGGTGAACAGTTCTGGCTTCACGGTTCGAAAACGGTAGCACCGATCTTATAGTGGTGGTTGTTGAATTCCGGGGTGAGGCTCAGGCAGAAGAAAACGTTAACCGGGTCCGGCACTTTGAGCAATTGCGGTGTATCGGTCATGCGGTTGTAAATCTTGTGCTGGGTGGTGAAGTTGGGATCGGTTACGGAGAACTCGTGGTATTGGCCGGCGTACTGAAATGAGAGCTCCCGGTGTTTCTTTATCTTGATCTGGCCGGGATTGTTGAAGTCCGGCACTTGGTTTTGCCAGAAGAGGAAGTGCCACTCTTTTGGGGCTTTCAACAGGTAGAGGGTTGCGGCGTTCTTGCCCATTTGGCGGACGTAGCCGGCGGAAACGGAGGCGGCCCCGGAGCCGTCGTGCCAGAGTGCGGTGGGTGTGTCCTGCATGTCGGTCAAATTCGCGTGAACTGCGGTGTTGACGATTTCCCAGCGTTTGGTGGTATCGAAAAACCAGTCCTCCGGGTGGTCTTGTTTTCCGCACGGACCTGTTACGGTGACCTTAATGATGTCGAGTGGGCGCACTGCGCGACTGGACCCGTTCGCTGTAGAAATAGTGTTGCCGTAGGCGACGGCACCTTGTGGATCGGCCGCATCAGCGAGACGGATCCACGGTCCGATGTCGTATTTCCCGTCTTCCTTCGGTGTCACTTCTTTGCCGGCAACACAAAATTTCTTGGCTCTGATTGAGTTGGCGAGGATAAGGATGTGTTTGGTTTCAGCCATAGGAAGTGCTTTTCATGTGGCGGCGGAGACGCCTAGGAGTTCGCAACGAACGATAGTGCCTTCTGGCATTTCGGTGCGGCGCGATGCGGTCCAGAGTCGGATGGCTTCTTCGGCGCGTGATTCCGCCTCTAAAGGCAGCGTCGCCGGGACAGTTGCGCCGACAAAGTGACCGGAATCCAACCGTTCGGCGTCGAAGCCGCCCTCGTCCACGTAGCAGTGGCCATTGACCGAAACCCGGACGACCGTGGCCGACGAGCCTTGGTCGGCCCGGTCCCATGTGACGCGGTATCGCGCCTCAACGGAGCCAGCCTTGGCGCGGTCGGCAGGGAAGCATGTAGCGTCGCCACTGAAAGGCGCGTTTTGCAGGTAGGCAACAAGCGCGTCAACCAACGGATGGCCGAGGCCAAGCAATTCGCATCTCTTTTTCCGCATGGCAAGTTCGCGGTCGAACGTGATGTGCTCATACTTGGGTGCGACTTGGGGAAAAGCCTTCAAACATTCGGGTGTGAAAACCTGCCAAAATTCGCCGACGGGCAGCATCGAGCCGCCCAGCCGGATGATGGACTCCCGGCACCAGGCACCCAACTGCTTCAAATTAAAGCGACCGGAAATGCGCCGGTAGTGTTCCAGGTTGAAGTAGGTTAAATCCTGCGAAAGCGCCATCAATGCCGTGCGCGCCTGCTGCGCCTGTTCCATCATTTCTTCCATCTGGCGGGCGGTGCGCTGGTAGTCCTTATCCACAAGCGCCTGCTTGTAAAGCTGCTGGTAGTTGGGGTTTGAGCCGAGGAAACCGAGAATATCGAGGCGGAAATCTTCCAATGGTTCGCCGGTTTCGCGGTCCATTTTGCCGATGGCGCGAGCGACGGCCTCCAACTTCTCCCTCAATAAACTGTAAATGCGTTCCTCAACCGTGTCTTTGGCCACGAGGTTGTAAACCTGCGCCACGTCCTTTTGCCCGAAACGATGTATGCGGCCAATGCGCTGTTCGACAGCCATCGGGTTCCACGGCAAGTCGTAATTGAACAAGACGCGGGCGCATTGGAGATTGATCCCCTCGCCGCCTGCCGAGGTGGAGACGAGGAACTTCGCGCCGTTGTCATCCCAGAATCGCTCGACAGCCTCGATCTTGTCTTCCAAAGGGCCGCCCTTGATGGTGGCGATTCTGTTTGCGCCGTAAATCTTCGCCAGTTCAATGCGCAGAAATTCCAGCGTCTCTCGATATTGGGTGAAGATGATGAACCGTTCGCCCTCATTGACTCCACGCAGACCGGAAATCACGGAGAGCAGCCGATCAAGTTTGCGGTCTGTGCCTTCGGGAACCAGGCCGATGAGTTCGCGTACGCGCCCGGACTCGTCGGGAATCTCCGCGTCGGCATAGACGCCCTCGTCGCCTTCTTCGTCGGAGTCGAGCGACCATTCGGTTGTTTCCTCCATGTCGCTGAGCTTGCGAACGATGCGCTGCCGCACCTGGGCAATGTAGGTGTCGGCTTCCGCGTCGTTTATGATCGTGCCGCTGGTCAGCAGGATTTCACGGGCAACGACGCGCATTTCGTCCTGGAGACGAACAATCTGCGCAGGCAACTCCGGCTCGAAGTTCGTCCGGCGCTTCCGCTCGACCTCGATCTGCTCGCGCACCAGGAGCACCAGCAGCCGGCGGCGAAGGGCTTGTTTGATCGCCCTCGGACTGGACGACATCATTTTTTGGAACGCCGTCATGACAAAACCGATGGCACGTTGGGCACTTGTCGTTCGGCCAGTGCGGAAGAGACCGGCGGCTTCGTAGCCGGTTCGGAGGTAGTCGGTCAGTTGCTCGTAAAAACGCTGCTCGCGCAGGGCCGGTTCAAAGGGTTCGGTGTGAACCTGACGCCGGACGAACAAAGGCCTGCCGTTGGCGTCCACAACCTCGCGCTTGGTGCGGCGAATCATCACGCGGTTGAGCAAACTGCGGTGCGCGATCATCGCTTCTGGCGAATCGAACAAGTGATTGTCCAAAAGGTTGATCAGGGACCAGAACTGGAAATTGCTCCCTTGATGTGGCGTGGCTGACAGAAAAAGCAGGTCCCGAGTGTGACCTTGAAGCGCCTCCATCAATCGGTAGTTCTGCGTGGTCTGTTGCTTCTTGCCGTAGCGAATGCGGCTGACGTGGTGCGCCTCGTCCACAATGACGAGATCGAAGCGGGGCGCGTTCAACAGCCGCTCCATGCGTGCCGGTCGTTTCACGGTGTCAATGGAGGCGATGACGCGTTGATGATTCTCCCAACTCGCCGGGGCGAAGTCTTGAAAGTCAATGCCCAGTACTTCAAATTCAAGCCGGAAGCAGCCGCGCAATTCGTTCTGCCAGTTCTTGACGAGGCCCGCCGGACACAGGATGAGAACCCGGTGCGCTTCACCCCGCGCAATGAGTTCGCGGATGATCATGCCCGCCTCAACGGTCTTACCCAAACCAACTTCGTCGGCGATGAGCAACCGGCGCCGCGGCATTTTGATCACGTCATGCGTGAGTAAAATCTGGTGCGGCAGAAGTTGCGTTCGTGAGTTCGTGAGTTCGCCACCTGTGTTGCCAAGCGCGAACTGCCATGCAAGCTGGCGAAGCAGAAAGTCTCTCGGGTTGTCAAATTGTCCGGCGCGCAACTTGTCCCACGGCGAAACGGCTTTTTCCAGCCGCTGAACTGGAAGCGTTTCGAGCCTTCGTCCAGCCCGGCTGTCGAACACGACATCCGCCACGTAGAGGCCGCCCGTTTCGCAGAGGCGCAACACCTCGCCAGTGCCAAGTTCGTAACGGCCGGAAACCCGGACGCGGTCGCTGGGAGCCAATTTTTCCGTGCCGTCAGTCATGATAAATTCTCTCCGTAAAGGTAGGTGGGGTGGACTCCCTCGTTGCCGATCGTGGGATTCGAGCCAAAAAGTCGCCACAACGGGATGCGTTTTCCCGCATAGCGCGCGTACAGGTGATTGCCCGCACCCAACACGAGCGGATGGCGGATGGGGACGTGGATGACGCCGATGTTGCTGACTTCGTTGGAAACGGCGCGCAAACGGCTCCGCATTCCCTGCAAGAAAGGCCAGTTTTGGGTGACGTTTACGTCCTCAAGTTGGTCCATCTCCACAAGAAACAGGTCCAAACCGGACAGACAGACGCCAGGCGAGCGCCGCGTGAAGGGGAACGGCTCTTGCTCGAATTGCCGCACAAGATCGGCAAGTCCAAGCCGGATGGGATTGGGCTTCACCTTGCCAGGTTGCGTGCCGTTCCAGTCACATGCCTCTTCCGGCAATACAAGGTAGCCTGCCATAAAATCAGTGAGCTCCTTTCGTCGCAGCCGTTTGCGCGAACAAATCGTCGTAAAACGGCAGCAGTTTGTCGCACGCCTTGGTCCAGCGGTCGGGATCACGCTGTTTCAAGTATTGGAGCGCGGCCCGGATCTGTTCGCGCTGACCGCGAAAGCGTTCGACAAGATGGTCAAGGCGTTCGCCCTGCTCGGCGTTTCCAGCCAGCAAATGAATGACATCCACCAATTCCGGACCGATCACGATAGGGGCGTTGTCGGCGGATGCCAGGAGCGTCAGTTGTTCAGCGCTTGATTCCGCTCCGCGCAAGGTCAGGCTCAATGCGTCGAGTCGTTCCATCGGGGTGAGGACTTCGTAGGTGCGACCGCCTTTCACGCGGCCTTTGCGGAGGAGCGGCGGCTTGTGGCCGGTGAGATCGCTGACTTCAAACACGCCACGCGTGACTTTGCTGATGCTGTCCACGGAAATTTCACGCTTGTCGCACAGGGCCAGCAGCCAGACCTGGCTGAAAACATCCGTGTTTTCCAGTTCGCTCGGAAGCGGAGTTTCGCGGCTGACAATTTGCTCCACCATCATGCGGATGTCCTGCAAGGCGGACTTGAGCGGGAAAGGCTCGCCATTCCAATCCACGACCGCGCCGTAATGGCGGGAATACACTTCAAGGCATTTGCCGATAAGCACCATGCGGACATCGGGCGGCGGCAGAGGTTGTCCGCCGTATCGGCCGCCCTCAATCCGGGCGACTTCCTCGCGCGCCCGCTGTCGCACAGGCTGACGTAAGCCTGCCCAACTGCGTTTGGCGCGCGTGTCTTCCGGGCGACGTTTGCGGCAAACGTGAATAAGGTCGTAGGCAATGGCTTCATTGTCCTGCAAATGCAACGAAGCCTCGCGCTCGCTGTGAACGGGGTATATCGCCTCAATCACCAACTCAGCATTACAGACCGAATTTAGCAGGCTCTCCCACGAGCTTCCTTCAGCATGGTGGAAGGTGAATACCACCAATCCATCCTCACGGATTTTCTGCGCTGACTTTTTGAGCACCGCCGTCAAACCGTCTTCAAAATCTTGCATACTCAATCCACGGGAGCGGTTCTCAATGATCTCAGCGGTTTTTGGGCAATACTCAGGCGCAAACTGCGCATCATCAGCCTTGAAGATGAGCCGGAGCCAGACGTAAAAAAAATCCGCCAACTCAGAGTAGTTCACGTTATCTGCATACGGCGGATCTGTGACGACGAGGTCTACGTCGGCAGCTTTGTCAATCTCGGAGCGTGAATCCCCGCTTAAAAGTAATGCGTCGCCGTCGAAAGGAACAGGGTCAAGCCCTTCATGTTTGCAGTGTTTCCCATCACCATTGAACTCGCCCTCAAATGGAAGCTGCGCATACGCAATGCCCAGTCGCAAAGCCCGCATCCGACTTATGTATGTGTTGTTGCCTGAGACAGTGCCCCACACGTTCTGCTCGCAAAGAGTGGCTTTCGGCTGGAAATCGTGCCGCGCAAATACGCCTGCGGGTGCCGTTCCACCAGGTGTCCGTCGCGAAGGAATGTTCCTCGTAAACAGGTTGTTTGTTTCGAGCGTGTTTGAAAAGGCACACAGTAGCAAATCGCGCTTTTTGACATTCCCCTCTTCGGCCACACATCGCAGCAGTGTCCCCAGCACGAGGAGTTGACGGGCATTGAACATCTGATGCCAGTAGCGATAGTGATGTGCCAGCAATCCTGATTTTGTCTTCTCGCCGGATGGAATTTCACTTTTCGGGTATGGAAGTGAGTTATGATTTTGCTGCCACAATGCGTCAGCCTGTTGGTAAAGTGCTTGGTCAATGGGTGCGTGACGTGCGTAGAACTTGCCACTCTGTTTCCAAACGAGGTTGTGCGTGGGTGGCACGAACGGGCCGGAATAGGGCGTATCGCTTCTTTCAGTGTCCTCTTCGTCCGGGTCCTCTTCGGGTCCGCCGTCACCATCAAATAAATCGCTGTGCTGTGTACTTACTTTGTCAGGGTCGTTGCCGGGGTCGCATCCGGGTGCGTAGGCTTGCAAGCCGTAGGCGTGCATCGGCAAGAGTTGCTCTGCTGGGAGCGAGCGGATGGATTCAATGATCGCGTCGTTGTTGCCGCAATGCGGACACACGAAGCGGCCCTTCTCCGTGACATGAGCCTTGTGCGGATCAAAAGTAAATCCCGCCGGGCTCGTCACGCGCGCGTCTGGCGCGATTTCGCCGCGCCACTGAAACACGTCTTCCGTTTGCGGGCAGAGCAACACAGTCAGCGGCACTTTCTTGCGCTTTTTCTTCTTCGTGGTGAGGCGTGGCCGAACGATTTCACTGCATTGCGGGCAGCAGACGTGTCCAGCATCCAACGTGCCGCTCTTGACCTGGTGCTGGCGGAGAACATGAACCCGTTCCGGGGACGATTCGACAGCATTTCCACCGTTCTTCCAGATGGGTTTGCCCTGGCAGACGTAAATGCCGCCGCCTTCGTGCGCATAGGTCCAGCGCGAATTGCTGCGGCCCACGCCGCCAGAATAGGCGCTGCCGTGGAACATCAGACGCGGGTCGGCGATGAGCGCCGCCGGTTCCACCTCCCAATCGAAGTCCGCATCGCACTTGGGGCATTTGCAGTCCGGGTAGTAGCGGATGCTCGGACTCTTGGCGGCGAGGACGTAATCGGAAAAGAGCGGCACTTGCTTGCGGCAAGTAGGGTTGGTGCAAACGGCGGACTTGGCCCAAAAGGTGTAGATGACATCGGAGTTGGCCAGGCCGCAAACTTCCTCCGCCGTCCATGGCGGCGCGGTCTTGTAAAGGTCGAGCAAGGTCTGGCGAAGCGGCCGGCCCGACCATGGCACGATGCGGTTGGCGAGCCGTTCAAACGCTTCATCGAGTTCCTTCAAGTCCACCGGCTCGACTTCGGTTTTCACGATGAACCACGCGACAGGGTTCAAATCAATGCCGACAACCATGCAACCGAGCCGCAACGCCTCAACAACGGTAGTGCCGCCGCCCATGAACGGATCGAGCACAACCTTGCCGTTGGTGTCCGGGTCATGGGAGTGGTCTTTGTAAAACTCCTCCATGATGTTCGTGCCCGCCGGTTTGAGCGCGCCGAGCAGGATGGCGCGGAAGACGCACGAAGCGCGGCGGGCAAACCATTTGTGCATCTGGTAAATGGGCTTGAACGAATTGCGCTCCGGCACGGCGAGACGGTTGATCTCGACGATGGGAAAATCTTCTTCAATGGCGCGTTTCATCTGGAAATCTGGTGGCCGAATGGTGTGGTGTTTGGCAGATGTTCCCAAGGCTGTGCCTTGCCAGTTTGGCGGTCCAGCATGCCAAGCAGATCACAGAAATGGACGACCATTTCACCTCTCGTGTGGGAAGGAGCGGTGCTGTCAATGATGACCCGGCCGAGACACTTGCGGTCTTCGCGTTTCGGTTGATTAAGCAAAGTCGAGGAGCTGATCTCCGTGACCCAAATAAACTTGGGGTAGTCCAACGCGATCAGCCTATTTGCGAGGTCCAAGTTGAATCGGACGTCTTTGGACGCCTGGCGAAGCTGTTTCTGAAACTCGACGGAAGGGATGAGGAAGGTGCGGTATTCAAGCTGATCCAGGATGCCTTTGAATTCCGGGCGCAAACTGCAAATCATGTCTTTGTAGGTCGGGAAACTGGGATTTTGTGTCTGGAGTTTGAGCGCATTTTGAATGGCCTGACGAGCCATGACCTCGGCGGCCTCACCCCGCAAGGTGACCTCAATCGGAACGACGGCAATGATGTCTTCAACTTGAGCAAAGGTCAGTCCTGGATTCCCGGACGCCAACAGAGGAATTGTCCGGTATGGACCGACACTGTCATTATGGGTAATGAATCCAGGGATACGCTGGATGGCGGCCTTTGCAGGTGAGGTGTGCTCGTAGGTGTGCCCAATGCCGACCAAAGCATGATTGTTGGTTCCAAAGATGACCGGCATCCCGCTTTCGATATATCGGTAGGCAATATCGGCCAATTTCAACGAGCGCACGCGCTGTTGGTGCTGCTTCTTTTGATCCTCGGTTGCGTTAGGGTCCAATGGGAGGGCGGCATCAATGTGGCTGGAGCAGTCGTCGAATTGGCCCATTGAGTAACTCCAAGCTGCGAGGCCCATTCCTTCGAGAGCGTCCAGCATTTGCTTCCAAGTCAATCCAAGTTCCGCAGGCAGGGCTCGTCCCATGCCGCCTTTTGATTTGGCCAATTGATTTATTTCCCCAGGCAGGTATTCCCGATGGCCAAAACGACGGCTGAGGTACCGCGCGACCATCCAAAGGGAGGCTTGGGCGCAAGCGCCCACTTGGGTGTCTTGCTGAATGAAGGGCATGGCTTTAACCGTGAGTTTTTGCCCGAGGATATGTGCCGAAAATTCGGCCTGGCAGTGAACAAACTCTTTGTCAACGTCTTTGAGTATGGGCTTCAAAATGGTCCGGCCCACCCGCTGCAAATCGGTTGGCCGAAGGACGAGAAAGCCGAGATACCCATCGGGCGGCACCACCGATTCGAGTCGCGGGATATCCGCATCAGAGATGTCGGCGGCAAAGAAGTGTAGTCTGACCGCCCTGGGGGGATACTTCTTGAATGAGCGGCTGTAAAACGCCGCGTATTCGTCCTGATAATCTTTGTCCACATATTCGCGCTCGAAAATAACGGTCTTGCAGATGAGCGGAGCGGCCGCCAGCGCCTGTAATGTCTCGTTTATGGGGCCGAGATTGCCTCGGTACGGCGTTGCAGACTTCAGTAGTTCTTTCTTGAACTCAGGCGACGGGAATTTGGTTGTGTAGAAATCCTTGTTCATAAAGCGCAAAGGCAGCTCTCCGGTGAAGAAGAGCTGCCTGTCCGAAAGAGGGCGTGTTTAAAAGGAGCCTTACTGCACGAACTTGCGCGAGGCATTGGCCAATGAGCGGGCGCATGCCGCATCGTAGGCGTTGATTTCCCCCTCGGCCTGATCGGACACGTCGGACCAATACTGTTGCCAGTCCGTCCGGGCCAGAATGGTGTTGACTTGGTCGTGGGCCTCTGCGGCCAAATCCGGTTGATTGCGAAAAGATTGAGGAGCCGTCGCGGGTGGTGGTTGTGTCGGCATATTTGGACCTTAGCTTATCAAAAGCATGTGTTTTTTTACATCTTCTCTCCAACAATGCAAGCACCAAATCTTGGACCGCTCGAAGGAGTTCCAACCTGCTTACGCAGCAGAATTTACGCCGAAAACCGCAGGCTGCGGCTGGAAGATCATCACCAATTTCGCAAGTGCCTATATTCCAACATGTTACGCATATAATTCTCCTCCGAACCACCTTGCTTAGAAATGCGAAATCCCTGTCCTGTGCCAAAACACCCATCCCGTGGGGCAATTCTTGTCCTCCGAACCAAATGTGCATATTGCATTGATGCCGGGACGAACTGCGGTCTGAGATGATGAAACGGTTAGTCCCGGCGAGGGGGAAGCCCCGCCCGATTCCGCGTTTGGATGGCATGGGTGTATTCAAGACGTCCTCGTGTCCTCCGGTTTGTAAATAATGATGCCCGGCACGTTGTCGAAACCAAGGTCGGCGGTGGCGATGCCCTGAATGCCGAGGCGCTGGGCGACGGCGAGGTTTAAGGCGTCGTTCGTCAGCAGGCCGTGCTGCTTCTGCAATTCCAGGGCCACGAAAAAGTCTTCCTGGCGGATGGGTTCGACGTTGAGTTCGCCAGCCAACAAGTCCCTGACGTCTTCGGCATAGACGCGGAGTTGCCGGATGATTTCGGGGCGGCGCCCCAGGACGCGGGCCGGATTGGAGCCGGTCAGACCGTGCGACCGTGCTTCTTCCACCATTCTGCGGTGGGCGACTTCGGCCAAGGTCACGGTGCTGATGGTGCCATCCACCGCCTTGCCATCGCAGCGGGACAAAAAACGGCGGCAGGCCGGCGATTTGTGGTCTAGCGCGTAGAGGATGATGTTGGCATCCAAAAAGACACGGCTATTGTTGAGAATGTCGTCGAGCTTCATTGGTCGAAGTAGTCCAGTTCCATGATTTCGCGGAATTGCTCGTTCGTGACCTTCAGCGGATCACGTTCCAATAACCGTGCCAAGCCGGATTTTCGCTGCCGCGAGCCTTTGCCCCGCTGGAGAAAATCCATGAGCGCCTGCTGGATGATGTCGCCGATGGGTCGTTTGTCGCGGGCCGCTACGACCTTCAGTTCGCGATAGACTTCGTCTTCCAATTGGGTTCCAACTTTGACTTTCATAATGGGTTCATTGTGCGTTTAACGGGGTTCGAGTTTAATCCAGGGCACGAGGACTTCCATGAACGAAAAGCCGCCGTGCTGATAGAGTTTGCGGGAGCTTGGGCCTTGCGGCCGGGCGCGGAGTCTCCCGCGCAACATGGCGATGCGTGTTTGAGGCAGAATCTGCAAATCTGCATGCCACGCCGGCAAAGCCTCTTCCGGCGCAAACTCCTTCCAACGGGCTTGCCCTAAAAGATTGGGCGCGTTCGAGTCACGCGTGGATTCAAGCGGCGCGCCGAAAAAGACGTAACCGTGGTCGCTGGTGACAACAATCGGCAGTCCGCGAGGCAAATCCTGCAACGTGTTTTTCCAGATTGTGGGGACGTAGTTCCGGTGGAAATTGGTGAAAAGCGTTTCGTTGCGGGCGTTGTCGTCGGCGAAAAGCCGGTCGGGGTAAGTGGACCAAAGGAGCACGCTGCGCCCCGGCGTGAATCGGTGGCGTGCCGTGGGTTGATCGAGGTAGACGGCTTCGACGTTCTTTTCGGCAAGCTCAGTGCGTCCGGGAAGCTGCGACGGCCCAATGCGCGTACCGATGACACGCTCATCAACGAACTGATTCGTTTCGGATGGCAGGCAGGTGGCGACCGCCTGTGCGGATTTGACGCGGAAGCCGGAATCCTCGGCCATCTTCAAAAGCAATGGAAACTCGCGGAGCGAAAGGCCATCAAAGACAACTGCTGCGCGGGGATTCGCGAGCGGCAGAGGCGAGTCCAGACCAAGCCATGATCTGACAGTGGGCGCCTGGGGAGATTCCGCCTGCAATTCATCCCAAACGCCCTGCGCGCCGGTGGCAATGAGTTCTTCCAAATGGTAAACGGCTTCCTCACCGGCTCGGAGATAATCCTCCGGTTCGGTTTGCTGGTACCGAGCGGATGTCCAAACAGTCTCCAAGAGCCAGGACTTGATGGCGGGAAGTCGCGCCCCATCGGCGAAGAGACGATCCGGTTTGAAAGTGAGTTTGGACATACGCAGTCGGTTCAAGCGCCGGTATTTTGTACGCCGAGCGTGACGCGGCAAGATCCCGGGGTGAAATCCGGCAACCGCTCCACCATTTCCTCGACCTGCGGCTTGGTAAAAACACCGGAGAACTCAAGCGCGGACTCGCCGGAGAATTTTGCCGGGCCACTGAGCGATCCGCGCAGGAAGGAAGGCAATGAACCAGTTTCCAGTGTCCGTTCGTCAAAGGTTAGGGCGATGCGGACCGACACGATGCGATGCCCTTCCTGCTTTTCTAACAAACGGGCGATCTCCTGCCGAATCTGCTGGCGCGACGGCAGGAAGGAAGTAGCGACGGTTTCCGTCGCAGGCTGCCCGGTGGTTGCCGACTCGGAGGTCGTGCTGGGTGAGTCCGTCGGCGGTGTTGTAAGGGGGTGCGCAGACGTAGCTGCCGTTGCTGGCTGCATTGTAGTGGGCGCGGCGGTCACGTCGAATGGTTCCGAAATGACGGCATCTCCCAACTGGTCCGCAGTAAGGTGGGGACGGCGGCCACAGGCGTTGTCCGCCGGATGGTGCAGGCCAATGACCGTGCCCTGTGCCACTAAATCGTGAATGGCTTCATGAAAAACGCTGTGCGTCATGAGCATCGGGAAACCGAGTGTGCTGCGGTAATCGGCTTCAACTTGACTGACTTTTTTGCCAACAAGATCGGTGACGCGACCAGCAAGATGCTCTTGGAGCAACGAAGCAGGGTATAGTGTGCGGAGCAAGTGCTGCGCAATCTGCTCGCGCGTGGCTGCGGGCGGAAGATTCTCGCGCTGAAACTCGCAGTCGGACGCCGACGCGCCGAACTTGACAACCTGGACATGCTGGAAGTTCGTCTTCTTCAAATAGTCCACGGCGTTGCGCTTGTCTTCAGCGCCGATGCGCGAGAACTCGGTGCTCTTGGCCGCGTCGCCCGGAATGCGCGCGAGATAGTCTGCGGCGAGCCAATTCTTGGCATATTTCAACAAGTCGGCATTGCGGCGAAGATCCACTTTCTCATCGCGCGGCTCGATCAAGACAATGGTATTTCGGCGCTTTAAGCCGAAGTAGAACTGGTGGATTTCCTCCGGCTTCAAACGCCGGGGCGCGGCCACGAGACGGACGGCAGCCTGAGAACTGGCGTCGAGGGCAGCTTGCGTGGTTGGAGGATCGCTGAACACGACAAGCTCCGGTTCACGCAGGACATCATTGGCCCACCAGTAAGCGACTTTTTCCCACGCTTCGTCGTCGGAAATGCTGAGCGAGCGCAGATTGACCTTTGCATGCGCGTTTTCCTTGACGTCGAAAAACAGGCTGCCGACACGTTCATGAAAATACGACCCGAACTTCTTGAAATTCGTCAGTGAGATACGAAAACCATTGTACTCGGATTCCGGACCAATGATCTGACGGGCCAGTTCATCCTCGGTGATGCCGGGCTGCTTCGGTGACGGCGCCAGGGTGGCGAGCAGCGTAGCCGCAGCAATCTGGTCCGCAAATGGGTTGTTGCGGAGTTCGCGCAAGTTCGATTCCGTACATGCCAGCAGGTTTTGTGATGGATCAAGGTCAGCGAGCCAACTGCGAAGTTCGGGGTCCAGGAGGCTGGCGTCAGCCATCGTTATCAGGTGCTTGGACTCGCAGCGACTGCGAACCAACGCAGCAAGAAAGCCCAGCGCACCGCGAGTGCCCTGGAACCCACCTTTGGACTGACGGATTCGGACGAGGGCAACATCGAGCAGTTCGGGCGTGAAAGGGAAAGATTGGCGCAATTGGTCGGCGTAATCCGGTGGAATATCAATGCCGAAACGTCGCCAGGCATTGAGGTAACTTTGTACAATGGCGTCAATTGCTGGTGACGGAGACAGCGGAGATTTCTTGAAAAGCCGGTGGAAAAGGACTTTCCGCCGGTCGGAGGAATCCTGGAAGCGGAGTTCAACGCGCGGCAATCGTTTGAGCGTAAGGCCGGGTTCCAAATTGCCGTCATATACCGATGCAATGAGCAAGACGTTTGAGTCGGCGCGGTTGGACTCCTCGGAAAGCATCTGCAAGAAATTGAGGTTGTCCTGGCGAAGGGCAGGGTCGCTGATGGATCGAACGCCACTTTCAAGCTCGTCAAAAATCAAGACGAGTTTTTGGCCGTTCAGCGCTGCTCGGAACTGATTGATGTCGGGTGGCCGGTCTGGGCGGAAACTCACATTCAGCTTTTGGGCGATAACGCCCCACAGTGATTCAAGGGGAAAATCGGTGAACTTGCGCCACAGAACACGAGTTCCAGTGGGAGGTTTGAACTTGAGGCTGTTTTCAGCGAGCCACGATTGGCAATCAGCCGACGAGTTGGTCAGGTGAAGCGGAATGAGGAGGCCATGCGATTTGCCGACACCCTTGGGGCCTTCCGCCAGAAAAAGACCCGTCTCGGCTTCGGAAGAGTTCAATCGCAGAGCGAAGGCGTCAACGAGCTTACGGATCTCGCCTGATACGAAAGTGGACTGCAAAAAATCTCCGGCCCGAGCTTCCAACGCACGACGCCTAGGGTCGGAAACCCTTTCAATGTCAATCACACCCTGCAATTTTCCGGTGAGGACTTCATCTTTCGGTTCCAAAAGCTGCTTTAGCATGATGCCAATTTACCAGACTTTCTAGGGATGTCAAGATTTCTTTTTGCATCTTGATAATAACCGGTCCACGATTTCTTGTTTTTCATTGTCGCTCAACATTTTCGGCATCAATTGCGACTGAACCAAATGTTCTCGCCTGCATTCCGAGAGCAGGTGTTTACGCTGCTCGCCATCCTGGGTGGCCACCCCCATCATGAGTTTCATCCCCGCCACCACTCGAACGCAGGTGAGTCGCCGGAAGCAGCTTCCACCGATACCTCGGCTGGCTTGCGGGCCTGCCTTTGCCAATTCAAGCCGGTTCCACTCCGCTCCATTGCAAGGCCAGCCAGTGAACCACTCCACCGGCTCGCGCTTCCATTCCTCTCCGTTCCACCATCTCAAATCGCCGAAGACAGGCAGGCCCCGGCGACGTTAGCGCATAAGCCTTCCTCAAATCTCATCAACCGGCAGGGGAAGCTGGATTTGAGGACGACAACGGTCTTGGGATTGGCGGTGAGGACGGCTTTAACCAGGTCTTCCTGGCCGCTGCCAAGAGTGATGTTGACGCGGTCGTGGCCCTCGCGTTCTTCGCTGTTTTCGTTGACTCTGTTCCAGGAGTTATTTTGGTTGGGATTGTTGCCGACGCAGACTATGTCGATATCGGATGCCTTGGCGAGTGCCACGGCGGCGTCCATATTGGTTCCCGCTTCGTACTGCACATTGACGCCCTCCCCGACCTTGGCCTTAACCCCAGCTGTGGGGGTCACGGAGTAGGGGGGGGGAGCTGTTTGTGAGTGGCTTCTCTGTTGTCATTCAGGCTCGGGGGTTGACACGACTGCGGCGGTGCTTCCGGTGTTTAGCGCCGTGGCGACGTTGTTCCCCGGCATCGGGATGTACACGCCGGCGAGGATTTGTGCCTTGGTCGCGCACGGTCTGGTTCGCTTTTTTAGTGGCTGGACCGAATGGTAAGCCTTTTTGTCTCGCAACGTGGCCGAAAGCTTGGCGCGCCGCTCCGCCGTCCACGGCGATTGGCGCGGGTTGTTCTGCATTCCTGCAGGAATCGCGGGCGCGGGCTTCTGACGACCGTCTCCGGAACCGTTTGTTTGGCCTTGCCACGCCATCCTGAATTCATTGCGGCTGGCGCCGCCCAGCGGCAGATTGCTTTTTAGACTGCCTGCCAACCAGCGGTCACGCACCACCTCCAACCAAGTTACGGCCTCCGGTAAGTCCGCGAAAAATCGCCGGATTGGGGTTCCGGTGACCTTTTTGCAGATGGTTGCATACCATTTGTATTTTTCGTGGCTAAAGGCGTGGAGGCGCAAG
>Ga0326727_10016934_pt1 | contig 15255 bp, 16 predicted proteins | sample MB2enrmetagenome_FD_207643 | JGI IMG/M metagenome (GOLD analysis project Ga0326727, IMG submission 207643) | Lab enriched peat soil microbial communities from McLean, Ithaca, NY, United States - MB29MY | ecosystem: Environmental > Terrestrial > Soil > Wetlands > Peat | place: USA: New York... | reverse complement strand
TGCGGATTGCCCAGCGCCGCCAGCACCACGCGGATGCGCTCCAGCCCGAGCTTGGCTGTCTTGATTTCGTTGCCCAGGGCGTAGAGGAATTGAACCGAATCGGGGTAGTTCATCAACCGTTACTGGATGGACCCATGAAAAAGCCCAAAGCTTGGCTGATGAAGGGCTTCAATTCCAGTCGTGGGACCACGGCATCCAGCATGCCGTGCTTGAGCAGGAACTCGCTGCGCTGGAAGCCTTCGGGCAGCTTCTGGCGGATGGTCTGTTCGATCACGCGCGGCCCCGCGAAGCCGATCAATGCGCCCGGCTCGGCGATGTTCAGGTCGCCGAGCATGGCGTAGCTGGCCGTCACGCCGCCGGTGGTGGGGTCGGTCAGCACGCTGATGAAGGGCAGCTTCTCCTCGTCCAGGCGCATCAGCCCGGCCGCGATCTTGGCCATCTGCATGAGGCTGATGGCGCCCTCCTGCATGCGCGCGCCGCCGGAGGCCGAGACGATCACCAGCGGCCTGCGCCGCGCGATGGCGCGTTCGATGGCCCGCGCGATCTTCTCGCCCACCACGCTCCCCAGGCTGCCACCGATGAAGCGCGGCTCGTGCGCGCAGATCTCGACGGGGCGGCCCTCGATCCGGCCGGCCGCCGCGATCAGGGCCTCGGGAAGGTGCGTGGCCTTCTCCATGGAGACCAGCCGATCGCGATAGGGCTTGTTGTCCACGAAGCCGAGCGGGTCCGCGGAGCGCAGCTCGTTGTCGAAGATCTCATACTCGCCGCCATCGAGCAGCAGTTTGAGCCGCGAGACCGCGTCCAGGCGCGAGTGCGCGCCGCACTTGGCGCAGACGTTCCAGTTGGCTTCCAACTCCTTCTTCCAAACGATCTGGCGGCAGCTTTCGCACTTCTGCCACAGGCCTTCGGTGCGCACGTGACGTTCGGCATCGCTCAGGTTGGGGAGCTTCTGGTCGCTGGGTTTGTCGCGTTTGAACCAAGACATGCCAAATTCACCTTATCGCGGGTAGGGATGGCCCCGCAAGCCGGTTAGTGCGCGATAGATCTGTTCGGCCAGCATGGCGCGCGCGAGCTCGTGCGGAAACGTCATCTGGGAAAGGGAGAGGAGCAGGTCCGCGCGCCCCGCCCAGCCGGCCGGGAGACCGTCGTGCCCTCCCACCACGAAGACCAGGTCGCGGCCTTCCATTTCGGACTTTCCGATCAGCGCGGTGAAAGCGGCGGAATCCATGGATTTTCCGGCCGGATCGAGGAGCACCTTGCGGGCGGCGGGGTGCCGCGCCCACAGGACCGTGCGCTCCGGGCGGATTTCGCGCATCTCGACGGAACAGTACCGGCTGCTCCGCTTCAGGAACTCCCCGGCGACAGCGTTGGTCCCGGCGTCCTTCGGTTTGCCGATGAAATAGAGGAAAATCTTCACGCCGCGGGGATCTCGAGGGTCTTAGCGCCGCGCCACAGCCGCTCGAGCGAGTAGTATTCGCGCGCCTTGGGTGAAAAGACGTGCACCAGCAGGTCGCCATAATCCGCCAGCACCCACTCGGCCTGAGTGTAGCCCTCCAGGCTGAGCGGCTGCTCGTTGGCACGCTGCTTCAAATCCACGCCGACCTGGTCGGTGATGGCTTGGACCTGGCGCTGGTTGGCGCCCGTGCAGATCACGAAATAATCGGCGAAGGAGGTGATTCCGGTGAGGTCCAGCACCACAATTTCAGTTGCCTTCTTGGATTCGGCCGCGCGTACGGCGATCAGCCAGGCGGGGGTTGCGGTTTGGGTATCGCTCGATTCCGTGACGCTTGCCTGTCTCAGGGAGTGCTCCTGTCCGTATCGTACTACGGCCGGGCGCCCCACCGCGCGGCTACAGGCATTACAATAGCCCTTCACTTGAAGGAGGAGTTTTCGTGCAGACTCTGCCAGCAACACCCATCGACCCCGCCGTGGGCATCCTGATTTTTATGCTCGGCGGTTTGGCCGGAGCCATCTTCTACCTGCCCTTCAAAAAAGTCCGCAAGTGGGCCTGGGAGAGCTACTGGATGGTGTACGCCATCTTCGGGCTGGTCCTGGTCCCGGTCATCCTGGCCCTGGCGACCTCTCCCAACATGCTGGCGGTGCTCAAGGCCGCGCCGCGGGGCGAAGTCACCTATTGCCTGGTGTGCGGCATTGTGTGGGGTTTCGGCGGGCTGACCTTCGGGCTGATGATCCGCTACCTGGGCGTGGGATTGGGGCTGGCGATGGGGCTGGGCATTACCTCGGCGGCCGGCACTCTGATCCCTCCCATGCTCAAGGGCAGGGAAGCCATCACCGCCATGTTTACCACCCCCGCCGGACTGATTTCAGTGGCGGCGGCGCTGGTATCGGTGATCGGCATCGTGTTCGTGGGCATGGCCGGGATGTCCAAATCCAACGAGCTTCCCGAAGAAGAGAAGCGCAAGGCCGTGGCGGAGTTCAATTTCCGCAAAGGCTTGCTGCTGGCCATCTTCTGCGGGTTGACCAGCTCGGGCATGAGCTTCGGCCTGCAGGGCGGTCCCCAGATCCAGAAGCTGGCGCTGGTTACCGAACCCCGCACCTCGGTGATCTGGGCCGGCATGCCGGTCCTGGTAGTGGTGCTGCTGGGCGGATTCATCATCAATGCGGGATGGTGCGCCATCCTGAACGTCCGCAACAAGACCGGCGGCGACTACTTCAATGCCGGGGCGCCGCTCGGTTCCAATGTGTTTTTCGCCGGCCTGGCTGGCGCCATCTGGTGCTGCCAGTTCATCTGCTTCAAAACCGCGGAACCGCGCATGGGGCCGATTTCGTACGTCGGCTGGGCGGTCGAGATGGCCAGCTCGATTCTGTTCAGCCAGTTGCTCGGCGTGCTGCTGGGCGAGTGGAAGGGCACCAGCGCGAAGACCGTGAAGCTGCTCGTGGTGGGCCTGATCCTGCTGCTGGGATCTTCCGGCGTGGCGGCTTACGCCGGGTACATGGCCAGCCGGTAAGGCGGCGGGCGTTAGAGCAACAGTTCGAGGAGGGCGATCAGGTAATCCTCATCCAGGATGCCGGAGCGGTAGGTGCGCGCGTCGAAGAAGCGCCACATGGAGCGGGCTTCCTCGATGGTATAGAAGAGGAGTTGCTCCTCGATCAGGTCCTGATCCAGCCATTCCTGCTTGAAGGCCCGGATGGAACCCATCAGGGTATAGGGAATCCGGAAATCCTCGGTTGAAAGCAACTCCGGTGAGCCCTCGAACCGGATCAGCAGGATGCGGCCTCGAATGCTGATCTGAAAGAGGTTGGAAGAATCCTCGTGAAAGGCCTCGGGCACAAAGACGGCGGGGTCCAGCACTACGGCGGGGTCCGGAAGCAGGGCGTTGAGCGAAGCGGTCAGCCCGGCGCAGAGGGCGTGCAGTTCCGCCGCGGCCGACCGGCGCAAATCGGCAATGTGGCGGGCGTGCCGCAAAGCTTTTTCGTCCTTTTCGGCTAAGGACTCGATACTGTCGGCGAGCCGCTTCAATCGCGAATCGCGGGCCGGCAGGCTGTTTGAGCGGTTCAGTGGGTTCTCCCGTTTCTCTAACCAGGATACTGCGGCGGGGGCAGCCGGCAACACCTAACGCCGTTTGTTCCATTCGAGCATGTCTTCGGGTTCCATCAGATCGAGGAGGTCCAGGTGGATCTGGCGGAGGATCTCGTCGGCGGTTTCCAGGGAGAGGTAGCGTTTGCCCTTCAAGACGTTGTGCATGTGAGGCTGGGACACGCCGGTGGTGCGTGCCAGGGAGCGCTCGGTGATCTCGCCGCTGCGCACACGTTCCCGCAGGAACTCGACCAACCGGCCGTGCAGCGCGAAGAAGTTCATCAAAAATGCACCCTATTTCCACAGGAAATAGATGAGTACTATTACGCTTATAACGACTGGTAATAAGATAATAAATTCTCGAGGAATTTAATGGTTATCAAATACGTTAAAACCTATTGTGAATTATACACTTGTAGCTCATTAAGCACCAGTACGATGCAAATTAAATAAGAATTGGAGGCCGCGTAGCTTGACGATTTCAAAGTCGGACGTACAGTGAAAAAGCTGTGGAAATGGTGTGAATCCCTGGGGAATGGGAAGCGCGCCGAGAGAGGACATCTGAATGCAATGGAATCGTTCCAATACCATCGGGCTGGCAAAGGCAACCTGCGCGTACTGCCGGGGTGACGGCATAAGGCTTGTGCGCAAAGGCCGGGAAAGACCTTGCAATTGCGTTTTTCGAGCCGTTTTTCGGGCTTGCTATAACCGTTTTCGCGAATGCGTGGAACTGGCGCCGCACATCGGGTCGGTCTCCCTCGAGTTCTGCCCGGGCCGGGATACCCGCAGAACCTACTCGCGGAAGCGGGAGGAATATATGGCGGATTTCTGCCTGGTCAGCCGGAGGTCCCTGGATCCCTCGGAGCACCAGGTCTTCCGCTTTCATTTCCTGCTGGGGGCGGACTGGAGACTCTGCTGCCGCCAACTGAAAATCGACCGCGGGAATTTCTTTCATATCGTATATCGCATCGAACAGAAACTGGGGCACGTATTTGCGGAGCTGGAGCCCTATCCGCTGTACCCGCTCAACGAATATTTCGCGGGCGTAATCCGCAAGGAGTTGCGCTCCTCGATGATTTTCGGAGAGGCCGTACGGGAGGACGCACGTCAGCCCGACGCCGCGTAAAAGAGAAGAGCCCGCGAAGATGGGGGGATCGATCGAGCTTTTCCCATTACAATGGTGAATCCGGCAAGCGCGATGGATCCCCTCACTCACACGGCCACGGGCCTCTTTCTGGGCCGGATTGGCCTGAAGCGCTGGACCCCCCGAGCGATGCCCATCCTGCTGCTGGCGGCAAATGCGCCGGATATCGACATCCTGACCGCCGCGGGCGGTCCGCTCAATTACCTCCATTTCCACCGTCACCTGACCCATTCGCTCGCGGCCATGCCGCTGATGGCGATCCTGCCGGTCCTGCTGGTGCGCTGGGCGGGGCGGAAGCCGGTGCGCTGGCTGGGCGCGTGGCTGGCGGCGCTGGCGGCGGTAGCAACCCACCTGCTGCTGGACTACACGAATATGTACGGCATCCGGCTGCTGCTGCCCTTCAGCGGCGATTGGTTGCGGCTGGACTTGACCAGCGTCATCGACCTGTGGATCTGGGCGGTGCTGCTGCTGAGCGTGGCGGGGCCGTTCGTGAGCCGCCTGGTCGGCTCGGAGATCGGTTCGAGAGCCGCGCGCCCGGCGCACTACGGCCGCGGATTCGCCTGGTTCGCGCTCGCGTTCCTGCTGCTCTACAACTGCGGGCGGGGTGTTTTGCACGCGCGGGCGGTGGCGGTGTTGGATTCACGGCTCTACGAACAGACCGCGCCGCTGCGCGTGGCGGCCCTGCCGAATGCCGCCAATCCGCTGCTGTGGAGGGGCATCGTGGAGACGCGCGATTTCTACGCGGTGGAGGATTTTAACCTGGCCGGGGAATTCGACCCCACGCGCGCGGCGGTGTTTCGCAAGCCAGGACCCGACGCGGCGATGGAAGCGGCGGCGCGCACCGAGGCCTTTCGGCGATTCGCGGATTTCTCTCAGTTTCCACTTTGGCGGGTCTCGCCGGCCTCGGAGCCGGAGAATGGCCGCACGGTGGAACTGCTGGACATGCGTTTCGGGACGCCGCGCGAGCCAGGCTTCGTGGCCACCGCGCTGGTGGATGAGCGGAACCGGGTGCTGAAATCGAGCTTCAGCTTCGGGGCGGCGCGGCCTCGGTAAGATGTGCCCGGCGCTTGCATGTAACTACAAAAAGAACTACAATCAAAATGAAATACGAATGGGACGAAGCCAAGAACCGGGCGAACCTCGCCAAACACGGCCTCAGTTTTGGGGATGTTGAACAGGTGTTTTCCGGGCCTTGCGTCACATTCGAAGATGACCGTCTCGACTATGGAGAGCGACGGCTCATTACTCTAGGGTTGCTGGCCGGAAGGCTGGTAGTGATCGCCCATACACCGCGCGACCAAGGAACGCGCGTTATCTCCATGAGGAAGGGGAATCGGCGTGAGCAAGAAATCTATCAAGAGCGACTTGGCGCGAATCGACCGGATGCGCGATAGCGAAATTGACTATTCGGACATTCCGCCGCTCGACAAGAGCTTTCTGAAGAAGGCGACGACCGCATGGCCCCCGGCGAAGAAGCAATTGACCATCAGGCTCGACGCTGATGTGCTGGCGTGGCTCAAGGGTCACGGCAGAGGCTACCAGACGCGTATCAATCGGATTTTGCGGGTTGTGATGGAGAGTCAGCCCCCCCGCTCTGCTTAGACCGCGCCAATGCTCTCTCGATGGCTTCCGCGGTGGAAGGACCCTTTGTCAGACGCTGAGGGGACTTGGCAGGTTCACTTCCGAATCAGGCCCCAAGAGTGTCTTACTTCTTCTTTGCGTTTGAAGTCCCCGCAGGCGCACGTTTATAGGCCTTAACCTGTTTACCCTTTTTCGTCGTGTACCCACTTACCGATTCAGTTCGCTTCGATTTGGATGATCCCTTGCTCTTAGCCAAGGCAACACCATTGCTGAGAAGCGAAAAAACTACGAACAGTAGAAACAACCGAGTCGCCCGCATAGGCAAAGTACCTCCGGGGCTTATTCTACCGCTTGGGTGGGGCTTTTCGCTGTAGGTGAGCTAATAATTCACTCTGAAACGCGGAGGGACGTAAAATCAGGCCCTCGCGCGCGCCCTGTTCTGTCGCGAAACGCGAGGTCTGCACGACCCTGCAAAGTTCGTTCACCAGCGGCAAGAGCCTTTTTTCATCGCTGCCGAAAATATCAGTCAAGTCGGAAGATCGGCTCGTCCGATCTCGGGGTTCAACCCGACGGCGCGATAGGCTTCGAGAAGCGCTCCCACTGCCGGTCCGTGCCTGGGAGCGCCGCAGCGGGTTCCGGCGTCCGCTTCCACCAGGCGGCAAAAGCGCTCCCGCACTATGGGGCTGTTGAACACGCCGCCACTGTAGGCCGCGTCCACCGCTTCACCCGGTTTCCATAGTTGCGCGCGGACCGCGCCGGCGAAGCCAGCCAGTCGCGCAGCCGCGTCATCGAGGATCTGGCGGGCGACCGCGTCGGCTCCCAGAGCTGCTCGATCCACCAGGAACGCGAGCGTGGCCAGGCGGGAGCGCGGCCATTCGTCGGTATAGAAAAGATGCATCGCGTGCCAGGCGTCGGCGGAGCCGGCCGCCTCCAGGAAAAGCTGCCGGAGCGCGGTAGACGGTCCCCAGCCTTCCTCCATGCGGAGCGCCGCGCGCAGACCCTGGCGCGCGATGTCGAAGGCGCTGCCTTCATCGCCGAACAGGTAACCCCAGCCGCCGGCGCGCGCGGTGTCGCCACGCGCGTTGCGCCCGAACGCCATCGAGCCGGTGCCCGCGACAACGATGATTCCTTGCCCCGTGGGGGTGGCGCCGGCCAGCGCAATCACGGCATCGGTGGTGACAATCAGCTTGCCGGCGCGCAGGAGGGCGGCCAGGATTTCGCGCTTGTCGTCCGGCCCGCCGCTCATCCCGAGGCAGGCGACTTCGAAACGAATCGTGCCGGCGTCCAGGCCCGCCTGATCGCACGCGGCCGCCAGGCAAGCGGCCACGGCGCGCTCCAATTTCTCTTGGCCCTCGTGCGTCGCGGCGTGATTGCAGGGGCCGCCCACGCCGGCTCCGAGGACGCGGCCGGTCTCGTGGCCGATCAGCGCGGTGGTGGAAGACTGGCCCCCGTCTACGCCCAGAAACAGCTTCACGAGAGCGATTGTAGCAGCGCCACGGAAGCGCCACCCGGCTTCCTGTTACAGTTTGGATGAAGATGCGCTACATCGATCTCGGAATCATCCTGGCCTACCTGGCCGGCATCACGTGGTTCGGCGCGCACTTCCACGGCGGCCAAAAGAGCCTGCGCGATTATTTCCTGGGCGGCCGGAAAGCGCCCTGGTGGGCCATCAGCCTCTCGATCGTGGCGGCCGAAACCAGCACCCTGACGATCGTGGGAACGCCCGCCCTGGCCTTCAACGGAAACCTGGGCTTTCTGCAAATCGTGATGGGCTACCTGCTGGCCCGCATCGTGATTTCCATTTTGTTTGTGCCGCAATATTTTCGCGGCGAGATGTTCACCGCGTACGAGCTGATGCGGCGACGCTTCGGCGAGCGCATACGCAAGCTCACCGCTTCCATTTTTCTCGTGACGCGCGCGCTGGCCGAGGGCGTGCGGGTGTTCGCCATCTCGATCGTGGTTTCGATTGTGCTCGGCACCGGCGAGATCGCTTCCATCGCGCTGATCACCGCGATCTCGCTCTATTACACCTTCAAGGGCGGCATGACGGCGGTGATCTGGACCGAGGTGGCGCAGATGGCCCTCTACATTGTGGGCGCGGTGGTCAGCTTCGCGGTCATTCTGGAGAAGATTCCCGGCGGCTGGGCGCACGTGGTAGCGGTGGCCGGGCCGCTCCACAAATTCGCAATCTTCGATTTTCGCTTCGCTCCCACGATGGCATTTTTCGCGCGTCCCTACAGTTTTTGGGCGGGCGTCGCGGGCGGATGCTTCCTGACCACCGCCAGCCACGGCACCGATCAGCTCATGGTGCAGTGGCTGCTGAGCGCGCGCAACGAGAACCAGAGCCGCGCGGCGCTGCTGGCGAGCTGGCTGGTGATTGCGTTTCAGTTCACGCTGTTTCTGCTGATCGGCGTCGCGTTGTTTGTCTACTACGGAGACATGCACCTGCCGGCGCCCGTGCAAGCCGACCGGATTTATCCCGCGTTTCTCTGGCAGAATCTGCCGGTGGGCGTGGCGGGACTCTCGGTGGCCGCGATTCTGGCGGCGGCCATGGGCAATCTGGGCGCGGCGCTGAATTCGCTTTCCTCCACCACGGTGGTCGATTTTCTGCGCGTTCAGTCGCTCGGAAAGGCGCGCCTGGTCACCAGCATCTGGGCCGCCGTGCTGCTGGCGATCGCCATCGTGGCGCGTCATTCCCATTCGGTGCTGGAAGCGGGACTGACGATCGCATCCATCCCGTGGGGCGCGCTGCTGGGCGTGTTTTTGCTGGGCGTGCTGACACGCAGGCCGCGGGAGCGCGCGGCCATGGCCGGGGTGGTGGCGGGGCTGGGAACCGTGCTGTGCGTGCACTTCTCGACAGCGGTGGCATGGACCTGGTATGTGCTGATCGGCAGCACGGTCACGTTCGCTGTTGGAATCGCGGTATCGTGGTTGGAAGGGAGCCCGGATCGCGGGCTTGACTCCGCCCCTAGGAATAGGATAATAGGGTCTTAAAGGGTAAAAGCTAAATGGAGACGGCATCTTCGGGCGTCAGCACGGTCGAGTCTCTCAGCCACACTCAAATCGCGAACTGTTATCAGTGCGGAAAATGCACCGCCGGATGTCCCATGGCGGAGCGCATGGATGCGCCGCCGACGAAGCTGATGCGGCTGGCGCAGCTCGGACACGTGGACGAGGCCCTGCGCGCCGAATCCATCTGGCTCTGCGTGGGGTGCCAGACCTGCTCCACGCGATGCCCGAAGTCGGTGGATTGCGCGGCGGTGATGGATGCGCTTCGCCAGCTCGCGTTCGAGCGCGGAGAGGCTTCGCCGGCGCAGCGGCGCACGGTGATTTTTCAGAAGGCATTTCTGGATAACATCCGGCGCAACGGGCGGCTCAACGAAATCGAACTGATCGCCCTTTTCAAGGGAGAGGCTTTCCTGCGCGATCGCAACATTCCGGCGCTGTTCCAGGACGCCACTCTCGCGCCGCAATTGCAGAAACGCCGCAAGTTCCACCTGATCGGCGAGAAGGCGCGCGACCGCGGAGTGGTGGCGCGAATCTTCGAGCGCGTCCTGAAGGGAGGCGGGCAATGAAGCTGGGCTACTATCCGGGCTGCGCCTTGCACGGCTCCTCCAACGACTACGAGCAATCGCTGCGCGCCGCGCTGGGCGCACTGGATGTGACGCTGGCGGAGATCGAAGACTGGATCTGCTGCGGCGCCACCTCGGCGCATTCGCTGAATCACGAGCTGGCCATCGCGCTGCCCGCGCGCAACCTGGCGCTGGCGCGGCGGCAGGGACAAGCCGAGTTGTTCGCGCCTTGCCCCATGTGCTCGATGCAGTTGCTGAAGGCCACCCACGCCATGGAGGCCGATCCCCAGCTCAAAGCGCGCATGTCGGCCACGGTGGAAGCGGAAGTGGATGGCGGCGCGCGCGTGCTCAACCTTATACAAGTCTTCGAGCGCATCGGCCTGGACAAGTTGAAGGCCGCGGTGAAGGCGCCGCTCAAGGATTTGAAACCGGCCTGCTATTACGGATGCCTGCTGGTGCGGCCGCCTCTGGTGGTGGAATTCGACGACGCCGAGCAACCGCGTTCCATGGAAGCGGTGGTGGCCGCGCTGGGCGCAAAACCCGTGGATTGGAATTACAAGACGGAGTGTTGCGGCGCCGGCATGACCATGGCGAACACCCAGACCGTGCTGGAGCTTTCGAATCGCATCCTGGCGGACGCCAAGGCGCACGGGGCCAATTGCCTGGTGGTGGCTTGCCCCATGTGTCACGTGAACCTGGATATGAAGCAGACGGACATCGGAAGTTACGCCGGAACCGAATATCATCTGCCGGTTTATTACCTCTCGGATCTGGCTGGCATGGCGCTGGGCTTGAGCGCCGCCGATCTGGGGATCGACCGGCACTTCGTCGTGGAGGCGCGCTAGCATGTCGCGTATAGGCGTTTTCATCTGCTGGTGCGGAGAGAACATCGCGCGCACGGTCGATGTGGCCAAGGTGACGGAGACCTGCGCCGGGCTGCCCGGAGTGCGCTGCTCCATGAACTACAAGTACATGTGCTCGGACCCCGGCCAGGCCATGATCCGCGAGAAGATCGCGTCGGAAAAGCTCGATGGCGTGGTGGTGGCCTCCTGTTCGCCGCACATGCACCTGAAGACGTTCCGGCGCGCGGCGGCCTCGGCGGGGCTGAACCCGTACCTGCTCGAGATGGCCAACATCCGCGAGCAGTGCAGTTGGGTGCACCACGATATGGGCCAGGCAACGGCCAAGGCCGCGGAGATCGTGAAGCTCTCGGTGGCCAAGGTCCGCTACAACCATGCGCTCGATCCCATACGCGTCCCGGTGACGCGGCGCGCGCTGGTGATCGGCGGCGGGGTGGCGGGCATACAGGCGGCGCTCGATATCGCGGATTCCGGCTACGAAGTGGTGCTGGTGGAGCGCGAGCCTTCGATCGGCGGCAAGATGGCGGGGCTTTCCGAGACCTTCCCGACGCTCGATTGCTCGCAGTGCATTCTCACGCCGCGCATGGTGGAAGCGGGTCAGCACCCTCGCATCAAGCTGCACACGTTCTCCGAGGTGGAGGCGGTCGAGGGCTTCATCGGCAACTTCGAGGTGACCATTCGCAACAAGGCGCGTTACGTGGATATCGCGAAATGCACCGGCTGCGGCGAATGCCAGAAGGTCTGCCCGCTGAAGCGCAATCCCAGCGAATTCGATTTCGGCATGGGGATGCGGCCGGCCATTTACATGCCGTTCCCGCAGGCCGTGCCGGCGCGGCCGGTGGTGGATAAGAAGACCTGCGCCAAGATCATCCGCAACGGGTGCGGGCTGTGCGAAAGGAAGTGCGCTCCCGGCGCCATCAATTTCAAGGACCAGGACCGGCTGGTGAAAGAGAAGGTGGGCGCCATTGTGGTGGCCACCGGCTATAAGCTCTACGATATCGGCCGCGAGCAGAGTTCGGCGAAGCTGAGCGGCTACGGCGAATACGGCTACGGCAAGTACAAGGACGTGATCGATGCGTTGCAGTTCGAGCGCCTGATTTCGGCCTCCGGTCCCACCAACGGCGAATTGAAGCGCCCATCGGACGGCAAGATTCCGCAGAAGGTGGTCTTCATTTCTTGCGTCGGCTCGCGCGACAATGCCAAGGGGCTGCCGTATTGCTCGAAGATCTGCTGCATGTACACCGCCAAGCACACCATGCTCTACAAGCACAAGGTGCATTCGGGCGAGGCGCACGTCTTCTACATGGACATCCGCTCGGGCGGCAAGGGCTACGACGAATTCGTGCGCCGCGCCATTGAGCAGGATGGCGCCAAGTATTACCGCGGCCGCGTCTCGAAAATCACGGAATCGAACGGCAAGCTGATCGTGCGCGGCGCCGATACGCTGGCGGGCATCCCGGTGACGATTGAAGCCGACATGGTGGTGCTGGCGGCGGCCATGCGGCCGGCGACCGGCATCGAAGAGCTGGCGCAGAAGCTCAATGTGGGCTACGACGAGTTCGGCTTCCTGCTGGAATCGCATCCCAAGCTGCGGCCTGTCGAGACCAACACGGCGGGAGTTTTGATCTGCGGCGCGTGCCAGGCGCCCAAGGATATTCCGGAAGCTGTGGCCCAGGCCTCGGCCGCGGCCAGCAAGGTGGCGGTGACTTTCGCCGCCAGCGAACTGACGCGCGAGCCGGAGATCGCGCGCATCAACGAGCAGACCTGCGCGGCCTGCTTCGCGTGCGTGCGCACGTGCCCGTACCACGCCGTGGAGCGCGCCGAAATCCGCGCGCGCAACGGCACGCTGATCAAGCACACCGCGCGCGTGAATCAGGGCCTGTGCATGGGCTGCGGCACGTGCGTTTCGGTGTGCCCGTCCAAGAGCGCCGATATCGAGGGCTTCACGGAAGAGGAGATCTACTCCATGGTGGAGGCGCTGGCATGAGCGGCAACGGCGATTTCGAACCGCGCATCGTGGCCTACGTGTGCAACTGGTGCACGTATCTGGGCGCGGACCTGGCCGGCACGGCGCGCCTGGAGTATCCGCCCAACGTGCGCATCATCCGGCTGCCGTGCACGGGCCGCATCGATACCAACCTGGTGGTGAAGGCCTTCGAGATCGGCGCGGACGCCGTGCTGGTTTCCGGCTGCCATCCGGGGGACTGCCACTACACCGCTGGCAATTACCACGCGCGCCGGCGCTGGATGCTCTTCCGCGAACTGCTCGAAGTGCTGGGGTTCGACATGCGGCGCCTGCACTTCACCTGGATCAGCGCGGCCGAGGGCAAGCGCTTCCAGCAGGTGGTGAGCGAGATCACCGAGAAGACGCGCGAGCTGGGACCCTACCGGCCGTACGAGGCCGCGCCCGCGCCAGTGGAACCGCTCACGCCATTGCCTGCCGCCGCCCGCCGGGAATTTCCGGAAGCGGAGGCGGCGCTTCGCGAAACCGCGCGGAAGCTGCTCGCCGAGGGCACGGTGAAGGTGGTGATCGGCCATGGCGCGAACGGGCCGGTGTTTATCACCAGGCCCGAAGATGCCGGCCGCCTGACGTGGAACGAGCACTCGCTCGCGAATCTCACGGCGTACCTCAAGCGGAGGGAAGTTCGCGCACTCGGCAAGGCGGCCGTGGTGGTCAAGGGCTGCGATGAGCGCGCCCTGGTGATCCTGGAACAGGAATCGCAGCTCCAGCGCGGCGACGTCCACACCATCGGGATGGCTTGCGCCGGCATGGGCCAGCCGAAATGCGACGCTTGCGATACGCACGTGCCGCGATTCGCCGACGAAATCGTCGGGGCCGGTGAAGCCGCTCCGGCCGAAGCGGCATCCGGCCGCTACGCCGCGGTGGAAGAGCTGCTGCAAAAATCGCCCGAGGAGCGCCTGGCTTTCTGGACCGCCGAATTCGATCGCTGCCTGAAGTGCTACGCCTGCCGCCAGGTCTGCCCCATGTGCTTCTGCGAGCGCTGCCTGGCGGACAAGAACCGGCCGCAAGCCATCGACACGTCGCCGCACCGCCAGGGCAATTTCGCCTGGCACATATCGCGCGCCATGCACCTGGCGGGGCGCTGCGTGGGCTGCGACGAATGCACACGCGCCTGCCCGGTGGGCATCGACCTGCGGCTGCTGAACCTGGCGCTGGCGCGCGCCGCCGAAAAGCAGTTCGGCTATCGCGCGGGGATGGACCCGGCGGTCGAGCCGGTGGTCGGCTCATACGCCCTGGCGGACAAGGAGGAGTTCATCCGATGAGCGAAATTCTCACGCGCGAGGGACTCCGGGAAATGGTGGACGACTGGCTCGCGGCGGGTAAGAGCGTGATCGGGCCGGTGGAAGTGAAGCCGGGGGTGGTGCTGTTCACGCCTGTGGCTTCGGCCGGCGCTCTGCGCCTCGAGGGCTGGGTGCGGCCCGCGAATTCCATCAAGGAAGCGTTCTTTCCCAAGCACGAAACGCTGTACGGCTACCGCATCACGGGCAACGGCATCGAGCTGACGGACCCGCCCGAGGCTGTGCCCGAACAGATTGTGATCGGCGCGCACCCCTGCGATGCCGCCGCGGGTCCCAAGTTGGATAAGGTTTTCAACTGGGATTACCGCGACGAGGCGTACAACCGGCGCCGCGCCGCCACCACGGTGGTCACGGTGGCCTGCGCATCCCACGACGAGCAGTGCTTCTGCACCAGCGTGGGATTGGGGCCGGCGGATGAATGCGGCTCCGACGCGATGCTGTTCGAGCAGCCCGGAGGTTGGGTGGTGCGCGCCCTCACCGAGAAGGGCCAGCGCCTTTTCGGTGGAGCAGGCTTTAGCTTGCCCGCGCTCCCAACGCCCGTGCAGGCGCAATTCGACCCTGCGCGGATCGCCGCTTTCGCGAAGGAACAATTCGATTCGCCCTTCTGGCGCGAGCACGCGCTAGCCTGCCTGGGCTGCGGCGCCTGCGCCTACACCTGCCCGGTCTGCCATTGCTTCGATATCGTGGACGAGGGCAATGCGCGCGAAGGCATACGCGCCCGCAACTGGGATGCCTGCCAGTTTCCGATCTTCACCCTGCATGCCAGCGGGCACAATCCGCGCGGCTCGCAGGCGGAGCGGCAGCGGCAGCGCGTCTATCACAAGTTTGTCGTGTATCCCGAAAAGTTCGGCGAAATCCTCTGCACCGGCTGCGGCAACTGCGCGCGCGCCTGCCCCGCGGGGCTGGGGATTTTGCCGGTGGTCACCGAGATTTCCCATGCCGAACCTATACAAGCCTGACCTCATGGAAGTGGCCGGCGTGCGGCAGCACACGCCCGACGTCAAATCCGTGCAACTGCGTTTCCGCGATGGCGAACGCGCCAGCCGGTTCGATTTCCGCGTGGGCCAGTTCGGCATCTTCTCGGCCTTCGGCGCGGGCGAATCGACTTTCAACATCTGCTCCAGCTCGAACTGGCACGACCGCATCGAGTTCTGCTTTCGCAAAACCGGCCGCGTCACCGATGCCCTGTGGCGCGCCGAAGAGGGCGATACGCTGGGTTTCCGCGGCCCTTACGGCAAC
>Ga0326727_10016932_pt1 | contig 15258 bp, 37 predicted proteins | sample MB2enrmetagenome_FD_207643 | JGI IMG/M metagenome (GOLD analysis project Ga0326727, IMG submission 207643) | Lab enriched peat soil microbial communities from McLean, Ithaca, NY, United States - MB29MY | ecosystem: Environmental > Terrestrial > Soil > Wetlands > Peat | place: USA: New York... | reverse complement strand
CACCTTCGCATGCGCTGAAGGGCTCGCTCGTATTGCAGACTGGCCCAACAGTAAGCAGCTGTCGCTCCACCCACTGCCCCCAATGAAACAGGGCCAGCTACCTTCATGGCGTCACACCATATACAGAACAGATGTTCTATTCCGTCTTGCATGGTTGTCAGCATGCTATGTAGTTCTGCCGCTGTCATGGGCGTTGCTCCGTGAATGGGAATGAGTTATCCGATGACGATCTGAAGCTTGGCGTCGGGCTCCGAGATGGCGGCAAAAGTCAATGCCTTGGCCAATCCCACCCTGAGCTTGCCATCCATCATGGCAGCCAACTCCATGACGACCAATCGACCGCCATGCTTGTGAACCAGCTCGTGCAAGGTTGCTTGCAGGGCTTTGGCTTGCTCGTGTCTCTTGTCCATGATCTTGACCTCCGGATAACCCTCAGTGTCGAGGGCCAGGTTGCGTTGCATCAGAAGTCCCTATGAGGAGCGGGTTGCGGATCGTTGGGGTCACGGGGTTTGGTGTTGGTGAAGTCTTGGCACCCCACGATGACCAGACACACGATGAACAGGATGCGTTTCATGGCTTTGCCTTTCGATGGTTGTTGAATGGGAACGTTTGCTCTTGGCACGTTGTTGGCAATATGCAAACAGGTTGCCAGGCTTTAGAAGACTCCACCCCAAAGGCACAGCCCACCATCAAAGCCGTGCCTTGGGGCAGAGGGGAACCAGTTGGAGGAGGTTGGGTTCCCTGAATTGTTTTAGTTACACTTCCCCCGGTGTCCCTCGTGTTTGGTGCAGCTCTTGTCACTAAACCGATGTGTCATCTTGTCACATCGGGGCAGACAAGCTTCCCGAAACCGCTTCTCATTGAACTTGGGATTATCCTCCCTAAAGAATTCAACCAAGAAGTCTTCGACCTCAAAGTCACCAATCGTATGAGGCAGCTGCCCATACCCTGCCGTACCAACGGCATTCATCCTCCGCTCGTATTCCTTGCGAAGCATCAGAGCAGCTCGCTCGTAGTCTTTTCGGTTCATGGTCAACCTCCGAGACTTGTCACGAATGGGAACCTTTATCGTTTGGGCTCCCAATGGTAGTTGGGATCATTCTGGTGGTAATACCACTCGGGCAACCGATCCCTGTCTTCTTCCATGCCCAGCAGGAGCAAGGTCATTCCAAAGAGAATGATGTACAGGATGGCAAGGGATAGATTGATCTCACCCCATGCCAGATCGTCAGGACGTTGGGACATTGGCATCCACCATGGCAACCAATGCCGCATCTTGCGCCTTGGCCTTGGGAGCGAACGGCACCCAACGAAGGTTGTAGATGGTGTAGTGATCCGAGAACTTCACATCCTCGGGCAACTCCCTCTGAAACCTCTCGTTCAAAACGATGGCCACATCCTTGCTGGCCTTGGTTCGGTCTTCCGCAATGACCCGAATGGTAGACACTTGCGCCTTTTTGCGCGTGCCAGGGATCACGATTGCTCCAGACACATCCCAGATTGCAACCTTCGACATGACATCCTCCGATGTTTGATGGTGAATGGGAACTAGATCCGCGCCCTCTCCCACCTGTCATCGCATTAGCTCGGATGAGAGAAGGCACTTCCAGGCGCTCTGAACGTTACAGGTTTCCTGGCATTGTGTTAGAACTTGGTTGTCTGACGTCCCTTGTCCTTTTGAGAACAGGAGGGATTGCAGCATAGACCACCTTGCAGACAATCGCCGCAATCCTTGCAGTGTGGCCTTTGGAACATTCCTTGGGGACACGTATCCCCATGTAGAGGGCAGTTGTTGGGAAGTTTCATGTTATCCCCGCTTGACGAAGCGAAACCCCACGTTGCCACCAGGAGCATCCCCGAAGTCCAGGGGAGATCCATCCTCGTGGTCTGACTCATCGGGCAGCATCCCGATGAAGGGAGCAGTCTCCTCGCAGTCATCGTCACATGGCCCATCGCTCATCTCACGGTGAGCAGTGGGTAGACCATCATCGAATAGATCCAACCAGTTCATGTTTTCATCCTCCGATGCTTTGGTTTGACGATTGGTCGTGAATGGGAACCGACGTTCTTGGCACTTGGATTGCAGAGTGCAATCAGCGTGCTAGGAGCTGGCCTACGACCCAACCGAGCGAACAGAGTGTCAGAATGACGAATGTCCAGAACAGGGCTTTCATGGTCACACCTCCGTGTAGGCAACCGTCACCCCAAGAGGATGGGCTGCAGCCTCTTGGGGATACTTGGCTTTAGCTTTCTTCTCGGCGGCATTGTGGCTGGCAGCCTTGATGGTGCCCTTCTCTTCGCCATTGACGTAGACGATGTAGGTTTTCATGTGTCTCTCCTCAGAATGGAAGGTTTGCCGATCTTTCTCGGCAGTCACATACTTGTACGTCTGGGAGTTCGGGCAGAATGAACGAGCCCTACACTCTTGCACGTTTGGGAGGCAATGTTGGCCCGAAGGAGGTAGGCTCCATCTCGGAGGTAAGAGCGAAGCCTAGCTCTGTTTAGAAAGGAATCTCGTCATCCGGCATCAAAGTTGCCTGCAAGTCAGCTGGCAACATCTCTCGAAGGCTCTCTCGCCATGTGGGCTCAACCCAGGGATCTGGAGACCATCCCTCGTAGATGGCCAGGAGCACCTCTTGATCCTCCTTGGGCATCTCAGAGAGCTTGCCAGCAAGCTCGTAGGCACGGTCCCAAACACGAGAGCGGAAGTAGTCGGAGCTTGTCATGCCATGCTCAGCGGCACACAAGTCGTAGCCATCCCCATCAGGATCGTCGTTGCATGCCTGACGGTATTCGCTTTCTTCCAGACGGCCCAGAAACTCGGCAGCTGCAAAGAGACGGTCATGGAAGTCCATCTCCTCATCCACCTTCCCCGTGGTGGCGCAGTGGTAACAGGCATCCCTCACCTGACGCCCATCTTCCTCGTACTCCTCGTAACCTTCACCCCGACAGCTTCTGCATTGCGGCATGACACTACCTTAGGTTGGTTTTTGAATGGGATTGGTTTCGCCCGTTTCCATGAAGGCTCGACCCGCCTCGGTTATCTCACCATGAGAGTCGATGAAGCCGAGACGGAATAGCTCCTTCTCGTAGCTGAAGTCTCGCTGCTCTTCTTGCGAGTCCAGGACCCAGAGACGATGAGAGTAACCATCCCTGACCCAAGACAGTGCTCTGCGTATGTCCATGGATGTGCTCCTCCGAAAAAACTTGCGATCCGAGTTGATACAGCGTGGTCCCGAGGGACCGTTTCTTTCTTTGCGTAGAAGGGTGCGTGTATGCTGAATCAGAGTGGATCGCAAAAACTTTGGTGTGCCTCTAGTCGTGGTGCAGAAGAGTGCCGACAGGGAAGCCCTGGTCCTTGACGATAGCCTCCTCGCAGAACCACTTGATGACACTGACACGATTGGCATCGTCAGTGGTGGCGAACGTCTCGAAGCCGAAGGTGCCTTCCTTGACGTCTTGAATGGGAACCTTCCGTTCCTCGGCAGCCGCTCGTGCATCTTGGGGCGTGCCTTTGATGATTAGGCGAATCATGTTCTTCCTCCGTTGCTGAATGGGATCTGCTTGACCCCGTTCTCCGTCATCATCATCTCACCTGGGAAGTGAGTCTTGAGAATCTCCCACAAGGCCGCACGAGCTTGAGTGGTGGCGGGCACCAGCCATGCCTTCTCTTCCCTGTTCCACCTACGTCCAGGCACACGAGCCTTGATGGCATCCACCACGCTCATGTTGAATGGGAACCGAACCGCCAGGGTAGAGCTGTCGTGACCTTCCACCCTAACCGAGCACTTGCGATCTTCCAGGGTTGCGGCCAAGAGGCTAAACCCCATCTCTCGCAATTCCTTGATGGCTTCCCCCAGGTACTCGCCAGGGAGACCACTGGCGATGGAGTAGATGATGCGATTGGCCTTGACCCGATCCTGGTCAGAGACTTGTGGGGCGTTCTTCCCCAGGAAGCCATGCTTGCTTCGACAGTGCGGACCCATGCCATACTCGACTGACTTGGCGTCCAAGAGATCCTCCCCGCAGATGGCGCAGGTGACCTTGAGCAGCTTGGTAGCAGGTGCGTCGTGATAATCCACTGTGTCCTCCGACTTTGGATTATGATGGTTAGTGAATGGGAACTATTAGCTTTTACTCTAGTAGCTAACTTGGCAACCTCTCGACTGAAGCGTTTTGCCTAGCGCCAGGCTCAGCTACAAGTAGTTGCTCAATCCCAAGTTTTGCTTCCGTTGGTTGGTGAATGGGAACCTACGGTTTATCCAGACAGCCCCACATGATATCCATGTATGATGGGCACTTGTCGTTGCTCAGCATAGGCTTGAGCGTGAATGGGAGCGGTGCAGGTTCAGCGACCGTTGGAGCTTGTCTGATGACAGGCGCATGGTGGGCGCATCCTGTCAGCATGACGACCATTAGCATGCGTCTCATTGACTTGCTCCGTGTGGTGTGTTGCGGTGCCTTGGGTTTTGCACGGTTCGTGAATGGGAACGTTTCGGCTTTGGCATCGCGATTGCAACATGCAAAAACCGTGCCAACACTTTTCAAACAAAAACCCAAGAGGGATCACTCCCTCCTGGGCTATACCTACAATCCGAGTCTTTCGACGTGACCTAGTTTTCGTCCTAGGCGTAGGCATATCACTTGCAGAGTGCAGACTTCGGGCCAGGCACACAAAAGGATTCCTCCTCGCCTAGACGCCTCAAACATCCAGCCGCAATCAAGGGTCTAGATGAAGGCATCAGCAGGCGAGGAGGTTTCCACTCATCCAGCTAACTCTTGTCCTTGGAGGCAAAAAACAGTCAACGCGTTAGAGCTTCATGTGTGGACCTCTTTCAATACCTCAAGCCCGACCCAGCTTGCGCTAGGAACGGGCTAAAGGTACGCTGCTTTCGTTTCTAAGGGTATCAGGCAACTTCTCCCAAACCTGGGCACCAGTGAATGGGAGCTTAGGTGCTGCTCACTTGGCGGCGGGCGCAGCCTTGGGAAGCGGGCAGTAGATGTTCAGGCCCACCTTGACCTCGGGCATGTCGTCGAGAGCCACGTTGCCCTCCGTGCTGGCGATGCGCTGGGTCTTCTCCGTGCACTTGCCACGATGGGCGAGATCGACTTCGATGGTGAGCTTGCTGCCGCTGCGAGTGAACTTGACGTTTTCCATGTGAATGCTCCTTGTGTGACGTGACGTTGCGGTTTTCGTTTCGATGGTTGTGCGAATGGGAACTTTTTTTACTGCTGGTTGGGGTCGTACGGATAACCCTCATCCACGATGTCCTTGGCCTCTTTGAGACCATAGGGGCCAATCTCACGAACGGCCTTGATGGCGGCGATGCGCTTGGTGTTGCCCGTACGAATGCAACGGATCAACTCGACCAGTGCCCTGGCCATGACAGGATCGTTGACACGCTGGAGCGTCTGCGCAACTGCCCTGTCACGGTCAGCCGTCAACAGCACGACCGTGGCAGCCATGCGCTCAGACTCGGCCTTCAGAGCACGGTTCTCCTGACGAAGAGTCTCGTTCTCACCCAGGTAGGTAGTGACCCTGCGCTCTGACAAAGCAGAGTCAACCTTGGCGTTGGTGTACTGGCGCAGCAATTCGCCCGCCTCGAAACTGTCGAGCTTGACTTCCATGTTGTCATCCTTGGGTTGATGGTGAATGGGAACGGCTAGGCCGCTTGGACGGTGTGGATCTCGCATATGACGGTGCTGACGTACGCCCGCTCATCGTCACCGAAAACACCGTCCTCCAACTCGACCAGGTAGACGGAGCGTGTGCCAGCACGGTCACGCACGACACCATAGCCGATCACTTCTCCCGTGCGCCACTCCAAGGAATTCTTGATGTCCTTGCTGACATTATCCTTGACCAGCACGATCTTCTGACCGATAGGAAACATGACAGTGCCTCCAATGCCTCAAGCCCACGCCTCCTCGAATGGGAAGCAGTGGGCTTGGGAATGGGGTTCAGTCGTACCCCATCTCTTCGTTGTAGCCCTGGCAGCCAAAGGCCATGCCAGCTTGCATCGCCCGTTCGCGCTGCCACTCCGAGTCATCATCCCTGGAAGGACGATAGTTAGGGTTCTTGCGAACCTGGTTGACGTCTGGACCGTCAAGCTCGATGTACATGACAGAGCTATCCGGATCTTTGCGAAAGCACTGCTCGGCACTGTCCAGGGTATCGAAGTCCCAACCAGTGAAGCAGTCGTCGTTTTCGTCATCAGGGTGCGATCCCCAATGATTGACACTGTATTCTCCCATCATTGTCCTCCGTAGTTGAATGGGAACGGATGTGACTAGCTTTCATGCCTTTAGCTAGTGTGTTCGCTTTCACGCAATGGGGCATGCCTATACTCGGTGCCCCATATCGAATCACTCCGTTGCTGCACGTTCCGCACTCGCTTGTTAGTGAATGGGAATCATTCGGTTCGACTTGCGGTGCATGTTGCCCGCCACGCATATAGCGTCTGCTGCCGTACCGTGTTTCGTGTTGCACCAATTGCACTCGACCGTCAGTGAATGGGAACCTTTGCATATGCAGTTTGCCCGCTTGGTATATCGCTTGCACTCTGCAAACCGCATGCCAACGAAAACGCAAAAACAAAAAAGCCCTGACACCTTTTACAGTGTCAGGGCTTGGAGGGTTTTGGTTTGGGTTTAGAAACCCATCGCTGCGATATCGGCTCGAATCTGCGTAAGCCGCTCGCGCTCGACTTCCGCCAGACCAGCGGACAGGATGCGCTCAGCTTCGCCACGCTCGACGTTGGCGGCATCCTTCTCGTGCTGTAGCATCGCCTCGACCGCTGCCACCTCTCGCGCCCTGAGATTGGCCAAGGTCCGCTTGTTGTCATCGGGCAAGCCAGCCACGAAGCCCGTCATGCTCCGTGCCGCTGCTCTCGACTCAGATCGAGTCATGCCCTGAATGGGACGGCCCGACAGCTCGCGTTGCGCTTTGGTTCGCGCTGCCGCCTCTTGCGTGCCAAAGTCGCCGGCCATGTCGTAGCCAACGAAGGCATGGATCGCCTTGATCTGCTCGTTGCGATCGTTCGCCTTGCGCAACGTGATGATGAAGGACCGAGCGTCCAACGAACCAACCTGCGGGAGTTGCATGCTGGACCGCTTGGGCTGCTTCTGAATGGGAACGGGTTTCGATTCCTTGACCTTGGCGACGACCATGACAGGCTCGTTAGCCTTTTGCTCTGCGTTGTGAACCTGGACCATGAAGAGAATCGCGGCATCCTGAGCGGCTGACATGTTGATTACCTCCGCAACTGATACTAGGTGGTCAGTGAATGGGAACCGTGCATCACTCTTGTATGTAGTGTGTGGCACGATCTGTTTGCATATTGCAAGGGCTATGCCAAGTGCAATCGATATAAAAGAATTCCGCCCTAACTGTAAGGGGTTGCCCTACGACCCAAACTTCTCGACCAGCATCATTAGCAGTCCGCCGATCAAGGCTCCTAGCGCCAACCACCCTACCGTTGCCTTGACTGACGGCAATCCCTCGTCCTTCATGACCGCCATACCCCTTGTTATCGTTGGATATTGGGTAAGTTAGGGTCTTGAATGGGAGCTAACTATCCTTTTATGGCTCGACTCAGGCTTTACAATTGCTTTTTGCAAAACCTATGCCGATATTGAAAGGGTTTACAATATTACCGTGATACTTCAATAACAATTATAATATAACTGTAACAAAGTAAGTAGACTGTGATTGGAATGACTATTGCAGCTAGCAAGTAGTAGGCCAAACCACCCCATTACAGGCAGGCTAGAAAAGTGTGGGGATTACTGGCTCGGGCACGATTCTTGCCTCCCCAAAGGGGGTCTGACTGCCAATCTCATAACCAATAGGCCATCTTTAATGCCACTCCCACTCCTATTAGCCCTAATAGACCGTCCTATTAGCCTGTATAGGCGCTAATAGGACGAACTAAAACAAAATAATATCAATAAAAAACCCAAAGCATCTTATCGCATTATAAACATATGAATTACAGGCTGACCACCAAATATCAACCACTTAGCCCCTGCCCAGCATCAACCAGAGACAGCTGGGCGGCAACCAGAGCAGAATACCAACACCAGGCCACCCATTTAATCCTATAAATAACCAACAGACTCTGGCTAAGGTCCAGGCAGCCTTGGCCCATACAAACTCTCAAATCTAAATCACAATTAATAATGCATAATGCAACAACTAAGTGACAATAGATAGATGATAATACTGCATTCTTCTTTTGAGGCTTCGAACATCAGCTTTAAGAACAGAGGTCGAATGAAACGTCTCTTAGGAATTCTATTAATTATTGGTTTGGTTCTTGGATTAACATCTTGTGTTGGCGTGACGAAGCTAACACCCCAGCAAATAGTCAAGCACGAAGGCAACTCCAGCGTAGCTTTAGTCTACTACGATGAAACCAACGTAGACCTAGACATAAAGCACAGCAACATTCAGCCTTACTGCACTGGCGTCTGGATCGACAACACTCACATCATAACTGCCTATCATTGCGCTGTAGTAGCCTGGAAAGAACAGCAACGCAAGCAGAACTGGAAAGAAAAGAACCAACCAAAGTGCGAAGGAATTATGCAACTCTTCGGAGCTTGCGATGATGACGACGACAAGAAAGAAGTTCCTCATACCGTCATTCCAATGAGAAATCTACCGGTTCATTTCATTCAACAGAACGAAGTTAGCGAAGTAGAACAAGAGCCAACTGCCTGGCACGTTAGCAGACTAGTAGGCTGGGACAGAGAGCATGACTTAGCGTTACTAGAAGTCAAAGGCAAAGCTGTACCACCACATGAAATAGCAGTTCTAGCTGACAAAGCTCCTGAGGTAGGAGAAGCTGTTCATTTTGTGGGGCATCCATCAGGTTTTTACTGGACCTACGTTAATGGAACAGTGGCAGCATATCGAGACGAGATACTAGGCGACAAAACTTTGGGACCTTACATGCAAGTATCAGCTCCAGTCTATCACGGCAACAGTGGAGGAGGAGCCTTCGATGACAGTGGCAAGTTAGTAGGCATTGCAGATGCTATTATCAATGGAGTACCTAACTCTGGATTGTACATGCCTGTTAGTACGATAAGAATTTTTTTAGAGGACCAGGGCATCTTACCGGCACCAAAGCCAGTCGAGCACTCAAAGCCATTTACGATACCGCCAGCCTAATGATTAGGAGACACCCTATGAGAGTTGCTTTAGCAATTGTATTATTGATTGTAAGCGTTATCCTTGGAACCATTGGATGTGCTCACATATGGGGAAACCCTACCGATCCACCGATGGGTCACTACTATTACACAGAGCGACCTGTCAGTCCAGATCCACCTAAGAGGGTTATTCACATATGGGTAGACAAGAACTTTCCTGATTACGATCAGAAGAGTATTGCTGAAGCCGTTGACAACTGGAATATCGCTTTGAACGGTCGAATCAAGCTACAGATAGTAGACACTCAATTCGACATGGAAGTTGACAAAATCGTTACTCAGGTCAAGGAGAATGGCTGGTTATTTATGAAGATAGATAGCAGCAATCCGATTATACCAGCTGAGAAGGAACCGGGCTTTGTGACCATAGGTTTTGCTGACAGGATAGGTGGAACCCACATGTACTTGATAAGAGATAGGTTAAACTATTGGGATGTCAAGGGGATTACCATGCACGAGATTGGTCATTTATTGGGGTCGGATCATACAGGCAAGCGATTGATGTTTCCGCATTACACGCAGGCCAGGTTTCAGTGTGTGGATTGGGATACCATTTCACAGGTAGCCAAGTATCAGGGGTTAGACGTTGACCAGTTGAACTTCTGCCTTGACAGAGACGACACAGAGTCACAGATACCAGTTCACGATGCTGGTGTAGAGAGCAAGACTGTGGTGATAACTTGTGGACCTTACAGCGGTCATTAATTCACGAGAAAACTAGGAGAGTTTTGATTCTATCGGTCGAGTGTTGCAGGTTATTCCAGTCAACAGGAAATTGACCATCCAGTGTGAAGACATAATCGTAGCAGTCAGAATTTTTCTCGTGGACTTTATAAACCTGGGTTTTGTCATAAGCATATTTGAGATGAAAGCCAGGAATGTCTACTTGCATTTTGACAGTGGAATCATCTTTTGGGTTTATCTCGACGAAATAGTGACTGCGATGAGTTTTGTCCTGTGACTCTCCGGGTCCATTGAGGAAGCGATGCTGACCAGGCGGATTAGGACCATGTTGTTGCTTTGAGCCAATATTTTGAGTTGGACATTGGTAGAAGGCGTAGGTATCACCTTTACCAACAGATTTTAATTGTTTTTGACAGATTGGGCAGTTCATGAGAATAGTATTAGGGTTTTGATTTTTTCTTCAGTGGTATTTTGGGGAGTTAGTTTGGGGTGGTAATCGAGTCCGAAGATAGGGCCAAGGTCACCGTTGCACAGTTGGAACCTAGCTGGTTTGATCATAAAGTACAGTTTGTAGGGACCGATCCAGAAGAGGTAGTGTAGCGCCTTGCCGGAAGATCCGAAATATTGTGTAGCGCGGCACGGTTGGCATTTGAACTCGTAGTACACCTGATTATCGTTGACGAAATGGTCGGTCAGGGATCTGAGTGGTGGGCCGAATTGTCTGTTGCAAAAACGGCAGGTTGGTTGGATAGTAATCATTAGGAAAAGGCAATTAGGTTTTTGAAGCGTTTATAGAGTTGGGGCAATTCTTCTCTGGGAACATCTTTGAATGTGTAGATCTGTTCGTGTTCGCTATGAGTACGGACCACCACCATTTTGTCGTTGGCATGCCAGACGATAATAAAAGGCAGCACCAGAGCCGTCAGCTGTTCTATATAGCCATCAGTTTTGTGGTGCAATTGTTTTCTGAAATAGTGAGACTGTGATAGCGAATAGTTTCCTCCTGCATGACCGGTCAAAACGACTTTGGTGGGGCAGTGGAAGTTTTTCATATCATCCGGCATGGGGAGCAGAGCATACTCGCTGGGTGTGGCTTCTGTCAGGAGTTCTTTTTGGCACAGATAGCATTTCACAGGAAAGCTCTTAGGGCCTTGAGTTTGTGCAACATCCGAATAGCTTGTTGCTCGGACATTACTGGTTGTTTCAGGATGATATCCCAGTCACGGCCCAGTTGTTTAGCTCGTTGTTTAGGGATATACAGATGAAAGTTTGTTATACCGGCATCACCTTCGATCACGATACGATAAGGGTAGATTATGATGTAAGTTGTATCGGTCAGTCCGTAGGTTTCATAATGAAAGAAGCTCTGGCCGTTCTCCAAGTTTACTTTAGTGATGGGGCAATAGTAATCTAGAGTGTCACCGTCACGCCATTCGGTGACAGTGGTTCTTAGAGGACCGTTGCAGATTGGGCAGGTTTTCATGAGCGAATTAACCGGGAAAGATCGGATTGTTATGTCGTCACAGGAACATCAATAATGTTTTTAATTTTTGTTCTAAGTTATCTGGATTAACATTTAATAATGTATCGAGATCTAATAAGACTCGTGGTAAATCGGGTTCCACACCACCGAACCAGGGACCAGCATAAGGCTCCCAATATATCAATCTAGTTTTGTTATCAAGTGGTTTCATGATAAGTTCATAATGCTTATCACCAAGAGTAATATCAAAATTGATTAGATGAGTTTTACCTTCATCAACTCGAAAATATATTTTACAAGATCCACAACGCCAGTTATAACCGTGCCTGGCAGCTTCTTTGGTGGGAGTGTTGCAGTATGGGCAGTTCATAAGAAGGCTTTCAGGTTTTCCAATCTCTCAGCCAGGTGGAGAGCGTCTTTGGGAAGAATGTCGGGGAAGACGTTGGGAATGATAATTGATTGCCTGGGCTGGAATGAATAAAAACGGACAAACTGAATGATGGTTTCATTGCTTCGAAAGTCCATAACAACAGAGGCGTATCTATACCTGGGATCCTCTAGTATATAAGTTTGTCTGACGAGCTGTCCATTTTTATCAGCCAAATATACCATTTTACAAGTCGTGCAGGCAAATGACCATTCATTACAGGGAAATGTTTGTCGGCAATAATGACAAAACCCGAGACCGTCGTTCATCTGAATACCTTTAAGCCTTGCAGGCGTTCTGTTAGCTTGATAGCGTCTTCCAAAGTAGCATCTTCTCTGCATTCAGTAATTAGTTCATTGGGAAGCGAGTAAGCTTGCAAGACTCTTTCTCTTTGCAACCAAATCACAATGAATGGTGGAATCAATAAAGATATTTGCATGGATTGACGGCGATAGTGAGATGTGCTCCAAGGATAGACAGACATTACACTGGTGGGGCATGCAAAATCACAAATCTCTAGCTGTTCTCTTAGTTTTTCAGGTGACCAGGAAAGTGATTCCCTGTCATCTCGGATATTAGGGAAGTGAGGTACTACAGTTTTTTGACACAATGGACACATCATAGGAATGCTTTCAAGGCTTCCAAGCGGGCAGGAGTAATGTCAGGAATGTAACTTAGTTTAAGGCAGTAAGTTGAATCACCATAACGGTGCAGTAAAAACTTCCCCAATCCATGACAATCAGTTGGGAAGAAAAGACAGCGCAGAGGTCCGAAGACAAAGCTATATTCAAATAATGTACCGTCCAGCAACGTCCAGTATTCTACCTTACAATCATAACATTTATAAAAATTATAGACATCACTCTCATTGATTAAATCAATGGTTCGTTTGCAAAATACGCAGTTCATGAGAAAAGCAAGATCAATTTTAGTTTATCGACAAGGTTTTGTGGGGTGATCTGGAGGCAGCTATTTATTTGTAGTTGGAAGCTTCCACCGGCTTTGGGGATTCTTTCATTGGGGCCATACTGGCGAAATCCTAAAACAAAACTCTTGTGCATATCAGGAAACAGACAGACATGGTACAACCAGTTTTTGATCTGCACGCATTTGAACTGGATACAAAGGCCAGCAACATCATCAGCTGAATAGTTAATGTCACAGCCCTCACAGACCATAGTTCCTTTCAAACCTGGTTCCAAGTCTATGCAGGGCTGATGACAGAAAAGACAATTCACAGAAAGGCTTTCATATCGAGCAATCTGTCCACCCAATGCCTAGCGTTACTGGGAGTGATTGGAGCTAAATAATCGAAATGAATCATAACGTGTACTTTGGGATCACCAGCCGGATGTTTGCGCAAAGTTGTGCATTTTGCAACCGGATTGAGAAAGATTGACCAATAATCCATTGGTATCTGAGATACTGGTTCCTTTAAAATATAAATTATAGTTTCCCATATTTTTCCTTGGTCCATTGTGAAGGTGACTGGTTCTACACAATTCCTACAATCAATCGACACGCACACCATACTAGAAGACCTGGGCACATTCAGTGGATTGTGGCAAAATGGGCAATTCATAGGAAAGCTTTTAGATTGAGGATTCTAGCCAACCACTCTCTGGAGTTGGATGGGGTAACAGGTATCAAATAGTTCAGTGTTATTATTTCTGTTGGAAAAGTCTGAGCAATGCCTCCGGGAGGCTTATGCGTAACATGTTTCCGGAGGCAGGTCGTTTCTCTTAGTGTGTTGAGATAAAAAGACCAATCCCAGTTATCATCTTGAGATTTACTAATATAAATTACAATCTCATCCATGACATTGTCTTCGAATCCAAAATAGGCTGGACAATGGCTACAGTCGACAGAGCCATACTCCAGGTCGCTACTATCCATATTTAATGGGTTATGGCAAAATGGGCAATACACGGGGGCCTCACATTTAGGCGCATCTAATCTAGAGATCATAGGAATGTTAGATATAGTTGAGTTTTCTCTGCAATGTTCTTCAAGTTAATTGGAAGTAGTTGAGGAATCTTTAGAACGTTTTTAAGAAGAGCTGGAGAGTAAAGTACGCTTTTGTATTGGTGGAAATACAGAATCCACTGCCATTCCTTATCTTTCAAACGGAAACGAACTATGGCTCTGTTATCGTAAGTTGTTACAGTAACCAAATCGGGAGACGTTGTTCTGCAAACCAAGCAGCTGTTGGCTAGGTCTGGTATTTCCTCTTTGCAAAAGTAACATATCATGAGAATAACAGTATTGTTGGTAGTTTACCTAAGGCATTCTCCGGAGTAATACTTTGAGTGAAAGGCAGGATGATGTTGCCAGGTTCGCCTACCTTAGGTCTATACCGACTATGCCAAACCTGTATCTTATCTTTGGTTCCGTTTATATCGAAACTGAAGTGCCAGTCCTTCCCACGATAGGGAATTACAAACTCATATGTGACGGGACCATCAAACTTAACATCGGTGAAGAAGTAATGAGTAACAAGATATGGGTGACGCTTGCACACCACCGTGCCAATCCTGTCGGTACGGTACGGATGAGACTTATGTTCACAAGGTTGATTGCAGAATTTACAGTTCATGAGAAAGCTATTAACGATATTATAGTTGAAACTTTATTGGTAATATTCTCTGGAGTTAGACCCGGTTCAGAATCGAATTTCATTAGCTTTGTATCTTTGCCATTCTTTAGGAGCGGACCATCGGAGCATGAATCATAAAACAGGAAAGAAATTTCAGCGGATACCTTTTCCCCGCATCTTTCGAAAACTGCCTTCATCTTGCGCCCTTTAAAAAGGAAATAGAAAGTGAAGACACCGGTACTGAAGTAGTTGACGCGGCACGGATGATTTTCACATACTTCTCTTTTAATGGTAGCGTAAGCAAACTGGTTTGCTGGTTTACAAGGTTGTTTGCAAAAATAGCAGTTCATGATAGCAGAATCAGTAACTTGATACGATCCAGTAGGCGCTTTTCCTTGTCAGCATGAACAGCTGGAATGGTCATCATGGTTTTGAAATAAGGCGCACCGCTTCGATATTTTGATAGCATGCTAATTTGAGACTTATCGTGCTTGGTAATGATACGATATGGCAGTGCTATGATGCGAGTGATCAGTGGCTGTCCAGTATTATTATGATTTACTCTATAGTGATTGTAAATCTTGCCACTGGGTAATTTGACGATCTGAGGGCAGAAGATATCAGGAGTCTGGCCATGAGTGTCTTCCAGACTTTGAGTAACTAGTTCATGTTCGGTGCAGATAGGACATTTCATGAGAATAACAGGAATATTTTGATTTTACGATCCACATTCCGTGGTGTAACGTTTGGTGGCAACTGATTAAGCTTTATAACAGGTCTCCAATAAGCAAAATTATGGCTCGGCAGATTGCGATATTTTCCAACAGACATTTTTTGGATTTCGCAGGT
>Ga0326727_10016931_pt1 | contig 15259 bp, 8 predicted proteins | sample MB2enrmetagenome_FD_207643 | JGI IMG/M metagenome (GOLD analysis project Ga0326727, IMG submission 207643) | Lab enriched peat soil microbial communities from McLean, Ithaca, NY, United States - MB29MY | ecosystem: Environmental > Terrestrial > Soil > Wetlands > Peat | place: USA: New York... | reverse complement strand
ACCGTTCGAGTGGAAATTTACCCGGGCAGACCTCCATGAACTGATGCACAAAATATCCCGTCCGACCCCCATCGCTCTGGCCGCTTAACTGCTAAAATACGTCATCGTATTTACGCCCCAGAGTACTTAGCCGGTAACACGAAAGGTAACAGACCGGTAACATGTTACTTCTTTTTAAGTTTGGCCACCCCCGAAAGTAGTTCGGGGTGCGGATTTGCCGGATTTCACGGATGCCCGGAAAGATTATGGTAAACCGGGTAAACCGCGAAATACCCGGACTGGGCGAAAAATCAAAACCTGCAAGACACTTGCACGTCACAACCAGTTGTCAGCAAAGGCCCTAGGAACTGGCAACGGCGTTTCTTATTTGGGCGTCGGCGGTCTCCCGGATTGGCCCGGTTCGCCAAACACGTCCGTCACGCGGCATTTCAAGCGTTTCAGGAGATGTTCCAGGGTTTTCAAGGTGACGTTTTGCTCCCCCATTTCCATCCGATGAAGCGATGAGGAGGAGACTCCCATTTTGCGGGCAAAGGCAGGATAGCTCAGTGTCCCGCGTTTTTTCCGCAGGAATTGAGCAAGCTGTTTTTGCATGGATGCCGCCATGCCCGGAGTGTGCCGCGACGGCCTTTCCACATATGGGAAATCTTTTTCTCTTGACAGATTTTCCCCATTATGCGGAAATGCACCCGACACGACATTCGGCCTGAAAAGCCCGCACCATTATGAAAGTCATCAAGAGCCGACCGGCCAAATTGCCGGGAACATTCTTCGCCCTGCTCCTGTTGTCCGTTCCGGCATTTTGCCAAGACGGCCCGCTGCCGGCCCCGCCAGACCCATACTTGGACACCTATGCGTTTTTGGACACGAACGACTGGACCTCTGACCTCGGCTTTCCGCCTATAGCTTGGACCAACTTGGTCGTTGTGCCAGAATGGCTGGGCGGCGCACCACAGATCGACACGGCAAACACACTGCCCGCTTTTTTGAACTACAATATCGTCGAGACGAACGGGTACACAAATCTCGCCTTCTCCGCAGGAGCTCTCACTTGTGTGTTCATCTGCGATTGGGCGACGGACGACACCAACCAATACGGAACTGGCCCGGGCGACGACGCCGGGGACCCCGCCTTTCTGCTGGCTGCCGGGGATTTCTCCAGCGGCAGTCCCGATGGCCTTTGGGCCATTTACTTCGATCCCGGAGGAACCAACATTTACTTTGGCGGCGTGAGCAATTCTGAATCGACCGTGTTTGTCAGCGCGCCGATTTCCTGGCCGTCCAATTCCGCCCATGAAATCGACATCAGCTACGACACCAACACCATGCTGTACCTCGACGGCCAACTGGCCGCCACGGGAGGGCCGGTGACGATTGTTCCCGCGACCAATGTTTGGACCAACGGTTTCTTCATCGGCTCAGATTCCGCGGGATTTGAGCAAGCGCGCGGAGTCTTCTGGTTTCTGGAGTTTTATGACTCGGCTTGGTTCGATTATTCCGGCGGTTCTTATTGGTTTTTCATCAACTGGTGGCCGTACCTTGCCAACGGATTCGCCTCGTGGCAGGGCGACGGAGGCGCATCGGATTTCGCGCCCGGCTCGCCAGGTTCTCTGCTTCCGGCTGGCATCAGCACCGGCAGCACCAACAACATCGTGATAAACACCAATTATTTAAACTACACCAATTTCTCGCTTTTCGTCACAAACAACCGGACAAGCGCGTTTGTCAGCGTCGTTTCCTCCCTGAGCAACTTGACTTACGAAATCCTGACCAACTCGAGCCTTGCCTCGACCAATTGGGGTGTTTGGCAAATCCTTACCGCCTCCAACTCCATCACCCCTGCGCCGCCGATCAACCTCAGTTCCAACGCGATGTTTTTCAGCGGCGCCTTGGTCTGGTCCACAGGAACCAACGGACTGCCGGATTGGTGGCAGATGGAATATTTTGGCCAGCTTGGCGTCAATCCAAACGGAAACCCCGCCGGTGACGGCATAAATAATTTGAACAAATATCTCATGGGTTTGAATCCGAACATCGCCTATGTCAGCCCTCTTACCGTCAGCCCGCCCGGTGGCGACTATGTTTCCATGCCCGCCATTTCGGTTATCTCCCTGGCCGGTGCGACGATCAAGTACACCACCAACGGGTCAACCCCTTCTTCAACCAACGGCATGGCGATTGCATCCGGCGTGCCGCTCACAAACCTTCCCAGCGGAAGTTTTACGCTGGAGGCATGGGAAAGCGGCTTGACTTCAAACGTGCCCGCAATCGCGACTTATACGATTATTCCCGCAACGCCCACATTCAGCATACCGGGCGGACTCTATGCCGTCGGGACAACCTTGCAGATCAGTTGCGCGACCACAAACGCAATCGTCTGCTACACCACCAACGGGATTGATCCAACCACCAATTCGGCGCAAATCCAGGCAACCAACATTATCACGCTCACGACCAACGAAACGATCAAGGCAATGGCATGGTTGGGCACCAATGCCAGTCCGGTGGCCAGCGCGGCTTACATCATTGGAGGACCGCTGCCTCCACCGCCTAACGACAACTTTTCAAACGCCATCACCCTTTCCAGCTCCGCAGGTGAGGTAATCGGCACTACGCTTAGGGCAACGCTCGAATCCTTTGAAACAAACAGCCCTTACGGTTATTTTAATTACGAATGGGGAAGCGATTCAGTATGGTACAAATGGACAGCGCCGTCAAACGGAGCGGTTCTCCTCAATTATTTCGTTTATGGAGTAGGTATCAACATTTACTATATCCCATCCGGATCCTCCCTTAATCCGACCAATTTGGTCCCCGTAAGTTCTTCCGATTTTTCGGGAAATGACTACTATTCTTCCATCCTGACTGCCACGCAAAGTGTCACCTACTATATTGCCATCACGTCCTACACCCCGGGTCCGTCCAATTTGGCGTGGCAATATGTAGGCCCAGCCGGAGCGCCTGTTTTCAGCCTTTATCCTGGCACGTATTTAACCCCGGAACTGGTAACCGTTTCCTGCCTCGATCCGCATGCAACCATGCGTTACACCACCAATGGGGTCAATCCAACTACGAACGACATTGTGATTGCTTCCGGCGCTTCTCTTTTGGTCTACCAAACCACCACTTTGAAGGCGATGGCGTGGCGGACTGGACTCAACCAGAGCGCGGTCACAACGGCCCTGTACACCATCAATCCCGCCAGCACAAATCCGATACTGACGGCCAGCGCGCCTGTTCTTTCACCCGGCAACACCAATTTCGCCTCTTCGCTCACCATCACCTTGACTTGCACCAACACCGGAGCCGTTATTTATTACACTTTGGATGGAAGCACACCCACAAGCGCCAGCGCCAGCGTGTCGTCAGGAGGGACGGTGACGGTGACAAATTCGGCGCCTCTCAACGCCTCGGCCTGGGTGACGAACATGAATTTCAGCCCTATCACGACGGGGTGGTATGCCAAAAATGGAGTTGATACCACCGGCGACGGCATCCCGGACAGTGCCGCGCTGGCAATCGGCGCAGACCCGTTCGTGTCCGACGCCAACGCCGTCAACCTGAACCCCTCCGCTCATGGGTTGGACAACATGCAGGTCTATCTGAATCAATCAGTGCTGATCGCCAACAATTACAGCACGGAAAACGACGGAATTCCCGATTGGTGGCTGGTGAAAAACGGCTACAGCGTCACGACCTCCGCCAACGCCTTGGGCGACAATGGACAAACCCTATTGGCCAGCTATCTGGCCGGGCTTAATCCGAACAATCCCAACAGCCGTCCGGGACAATTGCCGCCGATAGATTTCCACATGGTTCACGGCCCGAGCAACAGCATGGTGATGGTCTTGGACAACGTCACGACCAACATCGTCGGCTACCTCTTGTATTGCACCGAGAAGGACCCGACAAGCCCCCTTTACAAGCAAACGGTCCTCGAAGAATTTCCAACTGACGCCGCCATGCCCGTTTCCTGGGAGCAATGGGGCAGATACTTCCAACTCACCAACCAACTGCCCCCGGGCAACTGGCTCTTTACCTTGCAGGGCGTTGACACAAGCCAATTACTCACCCAGACATCAAGCAATACATTTGGCAGATTTCTAGCGTCTTTCAATGATAGTTTCGTTATTGGTTATAATGCCAGTTATGATGGCTTATGGTACCCCTATGTTGGCGTCCCAATACCAGTTGTCGGTTATACGAACAATAATAACCTCAAAGAACCGATTCTGGCTCAAATTCTCAGGGCGCAATCCGACACATGGTACGACAATCAGACGCTTCAGGGTCAAGCTGCCTATGCAGGGACATCCCTGCCCGTGATTTATGATGACACCGTTCAATCTCTCACAACCGAAGAACAATGGGGAACATTGACATTCCAGTATGCTCCCGATCCCTATTCTCCAAGTTATCATCCTGTTGGTCTTGCATCCTACTTTACGTCCATTTGCGCCACCCCAGACGTTCCATTCGATTGCGACGCCTATTACTATGGCGGCGATTACTTTCCAGCCAATGAGGTGGCGCCGCTTCAGGCCGGCGCGGACAACAGCGGGAACCAGTACTTTGTTATGCCGGAAACCAACAACCCCGCTGGTTTGGAGTATCTCTCCGTGACGTATCGAATCGGGAGCAATGCCCCCATCACACTTTATCCGGGTCAATCCAACCTCATTCCAAATATGAGTTTTACATTTGAGGTCGCGCTTGATACCGAAACTCCCACATTGCAAACGATCAATTATTACTTCGACGGAAGAAATTATCCAATCTTTGATGGTTATGGATCGGAATACAAAAGCCAGCCCCAAGTCGATATCCCGAACTCGAGCCCACTGTATGAGGACGGCTGGATAGTAATTCCAGGAGAGATGGTAACGATCCCGGTTGCCGTAACAAATCCCGTTATCATCGCCCATGTGGGAAAACCTGTAAATCTTCAATGCTGGTCCCAGCTTATTGCGGTCCGGCCCAACGGAACGCAGATTACCAACCAGTCCTGCTGGATCGACCAGGACTTCGCACAAGCCTATCTCTGCAATCCCGCTACAGGCGACGTCCCAAGAACTTCGCAAACGAACTATAATGGGAAAATGAAAATCAACACCAACACCGCGGTAACAACGGGCATTCTCTCGCCAAATCTGAATTATCCTCAGGACTATGGTGAATACATTAACGCCTGGCGCAGCGCGGATTTTACGCCAACGCAGACCGGAAAAGTCATCGTCACGACCATGCCCGACGCCAATGGATATTATGGCGAGGTCACGATTTATGTGATCGACATGCAGGTCGATGCCAACCATGATGGCATCATGGACAACCGCGATTTGACCAGCGTTGACAACCCCATGAATTTTTGGGTCAACGGAAATTTTGACCGCAACGTGCTCGATTCGGATGACAACGCTTATTACAACGATGATGTTGCCACCACCGATCCGAACGCAGCCAGCCCCGGGACTCCCGGCATTTCCACACCCGATTTCAATTATCTGGCCGGGGACGGAAAGACTTACTGCATTCCCAACGAACGTGATTTGCAGGACTATGCCCGGCTCTGGATACCGGGCTTGTCGAATATGGTGGCCAATCTTCCGGCTGGTTGCGGCGTCAATCTCCAATGGCGCAACAATACGGGGGCGGCCATAAGGCTTTTCAAGGCGGCGGAAACCAACGGCAGCACAAATTATCTGTTCAATCAGTCAGAGGGTTTGAGCCAGGTTGAGTATACCTCTTATCCCTGTTACGGCTACGTCACTCCGACTCAGACCATTTCGCTCAGCCAGGCTTTTGCCTCGACGACTGTCCCCACGCCGAGCGATTATTTCATTTTTTGCGGGGCGGCTTACGGAAACGATGAGCTTGTCTTGCAGATCACCAACCAATATGGCGGCGAGGTAGGGGAAGCCTCTGTGTTTCTCAATTTGCAAGACATCAAGCAAATGTATGAGCGATGGTCAGTGGGTGAGAATCCTCTCATCTCTCCCAACAACATCGCCACCAATGCAGGCGACGACGGATTTGCGTCATTCCAATATCCGTATGACCCATCCATCGATTCGACAACGCCTTACATTCTTTACGTGCACGGCTGGAACATGCCGACTTGGGAGAAAGACCGTTTCGCGGAAGCAGCCTACAAGCGGCTTTACTGGCAGGGCTATCAAGGGCGTTTTGGCGTATTCCGCTGGCCAACAGGCTCAGGGTTTGTGGGCATATCCACAATGGCCACCAACATCACTGAAAAAGACAACTACGATCTAAGCGAGTATGAGGCTTGGCAATCGGCAACAGGGTTGCTCAACAAATTGAGCGCCCTTAACATTCAATATCCGGGCCAGGTTTACATGCTGGCACACAGCATGGGCAACGTCGTAGCGAGCGAAGCGTTGCGATTGGCCGGAACCAGCCAACTGGTCAACACCTACGTTGCAAGCCAGGCGGCAATTACGGCGCACACCTATGATCCAACAGTTACCAATTACTCGTTCAGCTATTCTCCGTGGTCGTCGGTCGCTCACACGCCCAATATTTACGGCAACTGGTTTGCGACCAATAACGGCAACGGCGCGGGACAGATAATTAGTTTCTACAACGTCAATGATTTTGCGTTGCAGCGTTCGGTCTGGCAATTGGACCAATTATTCAAGCCGGACCAATTGGTGATCGAGAACGGGCAACCCTGGGATTACGGCTACAGCGGGTCCACGAACGACCCCGCGCCGTGGAATAATTTCTATAAGGAGTATTCGTCCAGCACGGTATATTTCAATATTGTGGGCAACCTGCTTAACCGTTACGAAGTCATGGGGCTAGCCGCCGAACCCTACACCACTGCTTTGGGCGCGACGCCGGGAGTAAATAATGTCTTTTTGAACGTGAATCTTGATCGTAGTGGGAACAACGCAATCTGGCCAGGTGATCCAACCGGGCAAAACTACATAGAACACTTCTGGCACAGCGCCGAATTTCGTGGTGACTACTGGCAACAGCAAGGTTACTGGAGTGAACTTTTGGGATCGGAAGCATTCAACCTTAAATGACCATGAAAATCCATCGCTCCATTCTTTGGTTAGCTGCCATCGTCGTGGTGTTCATTGTGTTGGTGTTTTGCTTTGGGAAAAAGAAACCAATGGAGACGCCGGTACCAGTTTCAACTGAAACCAACATTGAGCCAGTGCCCACCTCCAAACCGAGTCCGGCGGTTAGCGCAGATGTCCATACAAATGCTCCGATAGCGAATGCAGCCACTACGGCAAGCACGCCAAAACCCGCGCTAGGAAGCAAAGAGGAGGGAATGTTGGGGGTTCTTTCAACCTATAACGACGTGCCAATTGACTTCTATGGCAAGCTCGAAGACCAAGGCGGCAATCCGGTGGCTGGCGCAGAAATAAAGGGAAGCATTATGGTCATTAACGGTCAAAGACAGGGGACCGACCACTTTTCTACCACCAGTGATGCCAATGGATTGTTTGAATTCCACGGAAGGGGAGAAAACATCGGCATGATGCCACGCAAAGAAGGCTATGCACTAGCTTCGACAGAAACGCTGTTCAAGTACTCTCGTATGGAAGACCACCCTTACGTATCCGACGCGAACAATCCAACCGTAATTAAAATGTGGAAACTTCGGGGCGCGGAACCATTGCTGAAAATTAGGCAGAATTATAAGCTCCACTATAACGCCGAACCGATCTATTTCGATTTGATTGCAGGCACAATCGTTCCTTCTGGCGGCGACATTAAAATGACAGTCAGCCGGTCCCCGGGCCTTATGTCCGGACGAATCCGCCTGGATTGGAGTGTGCAAGTTGAAGCCGTTAACGGTGGTTTGATGGACTCCGATGGGCAAGAAGCTGTCACGTATACGGCACCGGACAGTGGCTACCAACCAAGTGATGTGTTTATATTTTCAACCAATGCTCCCAATAAGTGGTTTGGTGCTTTTAATCAAGGGTTATTTTTGATGAGTCGCAATGGCCAAGTGTATAGCAAGCTCAATCTTTTCTTCCGCATCAACAGTGATCCAGACGGCTTTATGAATATCACTTTTGACGGAGTGGCGAACACGAACAGTTCGCAGAATTGGGAAGGCGATCCAAACACTTACCAGCCGCGATAACGCACCTGGACTGAGAGTGTTCGATCAACGCATCCGGCTCGCGCAATTTGGAGCGATAAGTCGGCGGGAAAATGGGTCATCATAACTTTTTGTCAATTGTCAATTCCACCGCAGCACTGCCACCAGCGTTCCCGCCGGCCACGTTGTCCCGGGCGGCACATCCACCAGCCCGTTGGCGCGGGCCATCGAGCTTAAAAGGTGGGACGCCTGGCTCCCGGCCGAGCTGACCCGGCCGCCGGCGTCGAGCACGACCCGCACAAAATGCCGCCGTTCCCCGCGATTGCCCAGCGGCTCGGTCAGCGTGCCCCAAGACGCGGGCGGCCGGACGTCGCGCGCTCCTTGCAGCCGCAGCAGCGCCGGTCTGGCCAGGAGAAAAAAGGTCACAAACGCCGAAACCGGATTGCCGGGCAGACCGAACAACAGTTTTCCCCCGTGCCGGCCAAAGGCAAACGGTCTGCCTGGCCGGATGGCCACCGTCCAGAAGTCCAATTGCCCGCCAATCTCCGCGAAGGCCTGCCTGACCCAATCCGTTGCCCCCACCGAAACGCCCCCGCTGGTCACGACGACATCGCATTCCTGGAACGCCGCCCGCAAAGCCTGCTTTGTCAACACCAAATCGTCCGCCACCGGCGGATACAGTTTGGGGATGGCCCCGGCCTCCCGCGCCAGGGCCGACAACCCGGCGCGATTGCTCTCGTAAATCATGCCCGGCGGCAACGCGCGCCCCGCTTCGCGCAACTCGTCGCCCGTCGCCAGCAGCCCCACCCCGGGACGCCTTCCCACCCGCGCCGAGGCAACGCCCGCTCCCGCCAGCAGACTGAGGCGCTGGGCCGTTAATCGCTCCCCGGCCCCGGCCAGCAGCGCATTCTCCCGGACGTCTTCGCCGCGCAAACGCACATTTTCCAGCGGCTTGACCTTCTCCGAAATGATGACCTTCGCCGGTTGGTCCGCCGCCAGTTTCACCTCCTCCTGCATGACGACGGCGTCCGCGCCGCGCGGCAGGATCGCCCCCGTGAAAATCCGCACACACGCGCCCGCCTCGACGCAGCCGGCGAATGCACTTCCCGCCCGCGTCTCGCCGCACAGGCGCAGGGCAACCGGGTTCTCCGCCGTCGCCGAAGCCAGGTCCGCCGCCCGGACCGCGTAGCCGTCCATGGCCGAATTATCCGCCGGCGGCAGGCAGACGGGCGAATGGATGGGCGCGGCCAGATAACGGCCCAAAGCGTCCTGGACAGCAATCTCTTCCGCCGGCAGAGGCTCCATGGCCGCGAGAATCCTCTCCTGCGCTTCCTCCAGGGAGATCACGGGAAAGGTCATTCACCCGCCGTGACAAGGAGGGTCTGTTCCAGGGTAGAAAGCCCCTCCCCCACTTTTTCCAGGGCGACGCGGCGGAGGGTTTTCATCCCCTGCTCGATGGCCAGTTTGCCGATTTCCTGGGCGCCGACGCGTTTGATGATCAATTTGCGAAGTTCATCGGTCATGGTCATCGCTTCCAGGATGGCCAGGCGTCCGGAGTAGCCGGAATTCTTGCAGCGCTCGCAGCCGCGGCCGCGAAACAACGTCTTGCCTTGGAACAGGCTGGCTTCAATGCCAAGGTCCTTGAACATCTTCTCCGGATACTCCATCGGCTCCTTGCAACCCGGACACACCTTGCGCATCAGGCGCTGGGCGCAGGCCAGGATGACGGAGGAGGAAATCAGGAACGGCGCAATCTCCATGTCGTCCAGCCGCGCTATCGCCCCCGCCGCGTCGTTGCAGTGCATGGTGCTCAACACCTGGTGGCCCGTCAGGGCCGACTCGACCGCGATTTCCGCCGTCTCCGTGTCCCGGATTTCCCCAATCATGATGATGTCCGGGTCCTGCCGCAAGATGGACCGCAGGGCGTTGGCAAATGTCAATCCTATTTCCTTCTTCACCGGCACCTGGTTGACCCCCGGCAACTGGAATTCAACCGGGTCCTCCACCGTCACGATGTTGTATTGCGGCCCGTTCAGTTCGTTCAGCGCCGAATACAGCGTGGTGGTCTTGCCCGATCCGGTCGGCCCGGTCACCAGTATCAGCCCGTGCGGCGCGTCCACCGCGCTTTTGAAGCGGACATACGTCTCCTCGTCGATGCCCAGTTGGTCCATGCTGGCGGACAGGTTGGATTTGTCCAGCACGCGCAACACGCACTTTTCCCCGTGGACGGTGGGCAGGAAGGACACGCGCAAATCGATGTCCCGCCCCCCGGCCCTGACGCGCATGCGTCCGTCCTGCGGCAAACGCCGCTCCGCGATGTCCAGGCTGCTCATGACTTTGATCCGGGAGGCCAGGGCCACTTGCAAGTTTTTCGGCGGCGGCGGCATGTCGATCAAACTGCCGTCGATGCGGTAGCGCAGGCGCACCATATTCTCGAACGGCTCGATGTGGATGTCGCTGGCCCGGTCCTTGATCGCCTGCACCAGGATCAGATTGGCCAGTTTGATGACCGGTGCCTCCTCGGTCGAAGCGGCCAATTCGGCCAGGTTCGTGGCATCCACCTTCTCGTGCGTCACCTCCAGATTTTCCGCCTCCGCCTCCGCCTCGGCCTTCTTGGCCGCATCCTGGATGATGTCCTCCATCGTGCCCGTGCGGGAGGTGTCCAGATTGGCCAGCCGGTCCAGAATGGCCTTCTCCGACGCGATCATGGGCGAGACGTCCAGCTTGGTCATCCTCTTGACATCGTCCACGGCCAGAACGTTGAGCGGGTCGGCCATGGCCAGAAACAATTTGTTGCCCAGCCGCGCCACGGGCAGGACTTTGTAATTGGCGGAAATGTCGCGCGGGACCAGTTCGGCCAGATCGGGCGGCACCATCAGGCGGTTCACGTTGACGGCGGGCGTGTTCAAAACGCGCCCCATGGCCACGACCAGGTCGTTCTCGGTCACGTAGGCCTTTTCCACCACCAGCTTGATGAACCGGGTGCCTTCCTTCTTTTGCTTTTCCAGCAATTCCTCCACCTGCTGCCCCGTCAGCAAGCCGTCCTCGACCAGGGCGTCGGCTATCCGTTCTCCAAGTGTTTTGACCGGTTGCATAACGTTCAGCGCAAGGCTTTGCCCAGGATGCGCAGCAACTCCGTCGGCGACGCCAAATACCAAAGCAGCCTGAATTTGGAGGTTTCCTCCAGGTCCAGCACCGCTTGTTTGTTGAACGGATTGGCCGTGGCCACCATCATCGTCTTGCTCATCCGGTCCACCGGCATCACGCACCACCGCTGGCAAACCTGCCGCGGCGCCGTCCGCACCAAATCCATGTCCAGCTCATATCGTTCCAGCGGGATGTAGGCCAGGCGGGAACGATCGGCCAGCAGTTTCAGCGATTTGTCCAGCGGCATGATCTGGCGCTCGGCCAGATTGTGTATGAACGGATCGGTTATTTTCGTCGGCGCCGCTGTCAAGTCCGGCGTCGGCCAGCACGACTGGAAATCGCCTTCCGTAATCAGCTTGCTCTCGACAAAAAATTTATGCATCGGCGCCCGTCCGTCATCGACCTCCGGTTGGGCCGCCGCCTTGCCGTCCCCTTTTTTGGCAATGCCGGTCTGGGTCCCCTTGACGGGATGCTCCATTTCCGCCGGCTGCGGCGCGGTCAGATTATTGGCCTTGCTTTCGATCTGCGCCATCGCGGCCTTGGCATCGCGGTCCTCGGGATGGCGTTGCAGGATCGTTTCGTATTCGAGAATGGCGGAGGAAAGCTGGCCCAACTGCACATACGCCTGGGCGATGCGTTTGGAAGTCTGGACGACCTCCTTTTCCAAATTAAGTTTCAGATACGCTTCCTTGAGGATTTCCAGCGACTGGTAATCCTGCGGCTGCGATTGAGTGATGACCTCGAACATCTCGATCGTCTGCCGCAACTGCGCCTCTTCCCCCGGATTTAGAGTGCCAAGCATTTCAATGTATCGTGACCGGGCCAAATTAACCGGCTGCCCAACTTAAATCAATCATTTCAAGTTTAAAAAGAAGCAGGAGTAGTGCCGGATTTGGGCCAAACGACCGTCCATTTTTGGGACGGGCGCGGGCGCGCAGCGACATCTTCAGGCGTTTTTCAGCAACCGCTCGTATTCGTCATGCGTGCCAATCCAGAACCAGAGGTATCCTTCCGGCACGGCCAGGGCCAGCGCACGATAACCGGTTCCGAAACAGACCCGCCAATATTGCCCCCGCTTTTGAAATCGGAGCGATCCATGACGCGGGTTTTGCTGCCAGAGCCGGTGGGCCTTGCGTGCGGACACCCTGGCTTCAGGTGGAAGCGCGGCATAAGCCCGCCAAAAATCAGGACTGGTCAATGATTTCATCCAGCGGCTTGATTCGTCCGGCGTGGTAGTCCTCCATTGCCTTGTCGGCCAGTTTGTCCAGCCTTCCAGCGGCGATGTCCCCGTCAATTTGCCTGTCCCACTTCTCGTCCAGATAATGCTGCAACCAATCGGCGATTTTTCGGGCGTCTTCGACTGGAAGTGTCTGCAACGCCTTTTCGATTTCAACCACTGTGCTCATTGCTCAAATGTAGTGTTTGAGCCGGGATTTGGCAAATCCTCATGGCGCCGCCCATGCCTGATGCCGGTCTTCCCATTGCTCCGCCGTCATGGTATGGGTTTCCCGCATGAATGATTTCCTTTGATGGCGATATGCTGGAACGTTTTTTCAAGCTGAACGAAAACCATGCCACGGTCCGCACTGAATTCATGGCCGGGCTGGCCACCTTTCTCACCATGGCCTACATCGTCGTCGTGCAACCGGCCGTCCTTTCCGGAAAAATGTCCGGCCAGCCCACGGGCATGGATTTCGGGGCGGTGATGACGGCGACCTGCCTTTCCGCCGCGCTGGCCACCGCGATCATGGCCCTTTATGCCCGCTATCCCATCGCCCAGGCGCCGGGGATGGGCGAAAACTTCTTCTTCGTTTTCTCCGCCATTCCCGCCGCCGCCGCCGCCGGATTCCACAATGCCTGGCAGGTGGCTCTCGGAGCCGTGTTCATCTCCGGCCTCTTGTTCCTTGTCCTGTCGCTGCTCGGCGTCCGTGAAATGATTTTCAACGCCGTGACCCCCAGCCTCAAATACGCCGCCGCCGCCGGCATCGGCCTCTTCATCGCGTTCATCGGGCTGCAAAACGCCGGGGTGATCGTCAAGGACCCCGGCACCGCCGTCAAACTCAACGCCCATCTCGGCTCGCCCGACCTGCTGGTGTTCTTCGCCGCGCTATTGTTGACTGCGGTGCTCGAGGCGCGCCGGACGCGCGGGGCCATCTTGTGGGGCATCGCCGCCGCGACCGTCCTGGCCGCCGCCTTCAAGGCCGCGCTGCCTCTTTTGCCGCCGGCGCTCGCCGCGTCGCCCCAAGTGGCCGGGTCGATGCTGGCCACGCGGTTTCAATTCGCCCGGGGCGTGGTGGCTTCGCCGCCGCCCCTCGGTCCCACCTGGCTCCAGCTCGATTGCGTCCACGCGCTGGCCCCGGCCATGTTGCCGTTTATCGCGGTGTTCCTGTTCATGCTCACGTTCGACGCGATCGGCACGCTCATCGGCGTTTGCGAACAGGCCGGGTTCATGGTTGACAACAAGCTGCCGCGGGCCAAACAGGCGATGATTTCCGACGCCGTCGGCACCGTGGCGGGGGCGGCGCTGGGCACCAGCACCGTGACCAGTTTCATCGAAAGCGCGGCGGGGGTGGAACAAGGCGGGCGCACCGGCTTGACGGGTTTGGTGGTGGCCGCCTTGTTTTTGCTGGCGCTTTTCTTCAGCCCGCTGGTTGTGATGATGGGCAGCTACCCGCCGTTGACCGCGCCGGCGCTGGTCATCGTGGGGGCCATGATGATGCGCAACGCGGCCAAAATCGAGTGGCACGACCCGGCGGCATCCATACCGGCCTTCCTGACGATGATTGGCATCCCCCTTTCGTATTCCATTGCCGACGGGTTGGCGCTGGGGATCATTGCCGACCCGCTGGTGCGGCTCTGCGCCGGGCGGGGGCGGGAAATCGGATGGCTGACCGGCCTGCTGGCGGTCCTGTTGCTGGCCTACTTTATCTGCATCCGCGGCCGAATGCCCTGAGAACGCATCTTTTTTTAGTTGGCATTTTCCGGTTCCTAATCCTAATCTTAATCCTAATCCTAATCTTGTCCCTTTCGTCCCTGAAGAAGATTAAGATTACGATTAGGATTAAGATTCGGAGCACCCCCTTCCCTTGCCCCGTCCCCTGTGTCTGGCGCCGCGTCAAGCACTTTTACCACGCCTCGATCCGCATCCACTTCAATCCACTGTCCGGTCCGGATGATTTGTGTGGCAGGCCCCACGTTGACCACCGCCGGTATCCCGTATTCGCGCGCCACGATGCTGCCGTGGCTTAACATGCCGCCCATGTCCATCACAATCCCGGCCGCCGCAACAAAATATGGCGTCCAGCCCGGATCGGTGAACGGAGCCACCAGGATCTCTCCCGGCTGCACGCGTTCATTGGCGTCCGACCGCAGGATCACACGCGCCCGGCCGACCGCGATGCCCGCGCTCACGCCGAGGCCATGAAACACCTTCGTCCCGCGATCCACCGCTTCGGGCACGAAAGCGCGCGGATCAAACCGGCCGACGACCACGGTGGGTGGAGTTAATTTCAGATTTTGCTCGTGCAGTGCCCGCCGCCCGCCGGTGAGCGCGCGCAGATCTGTCCCCGCGTCCAACAAAGAGCCGCTCTGCAGTTCCTCAATTTCCAGGAAAAAGACATCCTTCTCATCCGCAATCCGCCCGCGCGCCGCCAGGCGCCGGCCCAACACCAGCAGGAACTGCCGCAGAAACCCAAAACGCCGGACCAGTTCGCTCTTGAGATTCTCCCGCAGCGGGGCGCCTTCTTGCGCGCGATGCAGGACGAGCCGGAAGATGGCTCGTTTCAAGGGATTCTTCAGCCCGCCAATGCATTTGTTGGCAAGGGCAACGCGCTCGCCCGCCAATGCCTCCTGGCGCACGATCGGGCCGGGATGCCCCGCGTTGATGGCTTCCACGTAGCCGCGCACCATGTCCAGGACCAAGTCGGGGCATTCCGACCAGCGCAGGTTGATCAACTCGACCTCCCCTCGCACATGGTGTCCATGCCGTTGCATAAACGCATCCCACCGGGCGCGAAACGCCGC
>Ga0326727_10016930_pt1 | contig 15260 bp, 12 predicted proteins | sample MB2enrmetagenome_FD_207643 | JGI IMG/M metagenome (GOLD analysis project Ga0326727, IMG submission 207643) | Lab enriched peat soil microbial communities from McLean, Ithaca, NY, United States - MB29MY | ecosystem: Environmental > Terrestrial > Soil > Wetlands > Peat | place: USA: New York... | reverse complement strand
CTCTACTCGGCGCCGATATTCATCGATGATTCTACAGGCACATCGCCGCTGCAGATGCGGGCGAAATGCCGCAGACTGAAGGCCGAGACGGGGCTGTCACTGATAATAGTCGATTACCTCCAGCTCATGCAGTCGTCAAAGAGGACGGAGAACCGCGTGCAGGAGATCGGCGATATCGCACGCGGGCTCAAGAACCTGGCGCGTGAGATGAACGTTCCCGTCATCGCTCTTTCGCAGTTGAGCAGAGCGGTCGAGCAACGTGAGAATAAGCGTCCGATGCTCTCCGATCTTCGTGAAAGCGGCTCCATCGAGGCTGAAGCCGACCTCGTCATGTTTCTTTATCGAGAATCGTATTACAAACAAAAAGCGATTGTGATGGATGGCGCCGATGCCGTGGATATCAACGCTGATCCATCCGACGGCGACATCGCTGAGGTCATCATCGGCAAGCAGAGGAACGGTCCAACTGGAACTATCAAGTTGTCCTTCCTCCAGCAGTACGCGAGTTTCGCAAATCTGGAAGCGTACCGAGATGATGAGCCGTACTAGGGTTTTTGGGTTCCAGGGTTCTAAGGTTTTAGGGTTTTAAGGATGGGATTCGATCCCGCCGGATATGTATCCGGTGGTTGGATTGCCTGTACTTGAGCCCGTCCGGTGCGCGCCGTGATAAGCTAGAGGGAAATCATGAAAATACTCATTGTCGGATCGGGAGGGCGAGAGCACGCGCTTGCCTGGAAAATCGCACAGAGTCCCAGGGTTACAAAGATATTCTGCGCGCCGGGGAACGCCGGAATCGCCAAATACGCTGAATGCGTGAACATCAAGGCGATGGATATTCCGGCCCTGCTCGCGTTCGCGAAAGATCAGCATATCGATCTCGCGGTCATCGGGCCGGAGTCGCCGCTAATCGCCGGGATCGTGGACGAATTCGAGAGCGTGGGAATCTCCGCATTCGGGCCAAGCAAGGCGGCGGCGAGGATCGAGGGGAGCAAGGTTTTCTCCAAGGAACTGATGGCGAAATACGGCATTCCGACCGCCGATTTCCGCATTTTCGATAGATCCTGCGAGGCGAGAGAGCACGTGGAATCGCTGTGCGAGGGCGATGAGTGCCGGGTGGTTGTTAAGGCTTACGGGGAGGCGCTCGGGAAAGGCGCCATCGTATGCGGAACGAAGGATGAGGCGCTCGGGGCCATAAAGATGATCATGGAGGACCGCGTGTTCGGATCAGCGGGCGACTGGGTGGTCATCGAGGAGCGGTTGGAGGGGCCGGAGGCCTCGCTGATGGTCTTCTCCGATGGCGAAAGCGTCGTCCCGCTTCCGGCAGTCCAGGATCACAAGCGTATATTCGATGGCGATAAGGGCTCCAACACCGGTGGAATGGGCTGCTACTCGCCGGTTCCAGTTGTACCACCCCTGCTGTACGATCAAGTGCTCGACACGATCATCAAACCGACCATCGATGCCATGAATAGCGAGGGTTGTCCCTACGCCGGGCTGCTTTACACGGGGATCATTCTGACAGAGCATGGGCCTAAAGTGATCGAGTACAACGCGCGTTTCGGCGACCCTGAAACCCAGGTGGCGCTGCCTCTTCTGGATGGTGATATCGTGGATATAATGGCCGCCTCAGCCGCCGGCTCGCTCGACTCTGATGAGGTTAAATGCTATAATAAATGTGCGGTTTGCGTGGTTTGCGCGTCCGGCGGATACCCAGGCGATTATGAAACAGGTAAGCCCATTTCCGGTTTGGACGCGGCTGAATCGATCAGCGACTTGATGGTTTTTCACGCAGGAACCAAACTTCAGGATGGCCAAGTCGTCACAAACGGAGGGCGCGTGTTGGGCGTCACGGCGGTCGGTGACACGTTCCAATCGGCGATCGACCGTGCATACTCGGCCGTTGACGAGATACATTTCGACGGCATGTTTTTCAGGAGGGACATAGGGTCTCGGGCGCTGGGGAAATGATGAATGATGACCCTTCGATAGGCCCCATCATTCACGGGGTCTCGTCAGGAAGTGCAGGGGAGCAGATCCTTATTGCCCTCACTCCTCCCTCTCCCGCTCCTTCGATACGGCGCCGGGCGCCTACTCAGGACAAGGCAGGGAGCAGGAGAGGGGGCTATAGCTAGCGATGCATTAACTTCCTGATTGGCATTGGCCCGCCGAGGGCGGGTACGCTGGCTACTCAGGACAATCGGGTTTCCCGGTCGGAAGGATCCTGCATGGAAGCCCGTTTGAGGGTTGGCTTTCCGGAACCTCCCCTAACCCCTCCTTAACAGGAGGGGAGCCACGGTTCGGAACATCGATTCTTTGGCCGCAGTGGCCGACAGAGCGAAGGTGAAGACGGAAGGGCACTGAAATCCCTTCCCTACAGAGCCTTCAAAGGGAGTGAGTGCAGGGAGTAACCATGAGTGGAAAAGTAGGAATAGTCATGGGAAGTCAGTCCGATCTCCCGGTTATGGAAGAGGCGGAGAAAATACTCAAGGAGTTTGGCGTTGAGTGCGCGATCCATGTTATGTCGGCGCACAGAAACCCCAGGCGCGTGATGGAGTATGCATCGCTCGCGGAGGGGAACGGCGTAGAGGTGATCATCGCCGGCGCGGGCGGAGCGGCCCATCTGCCTGGAGTGATCGCGGCATATACGCCGATTCCGGTGATCGGCGTCCCGGTCAAGTCGGCGGCTCTCAACGGCATGGATTCTCTGCTGTCCATCGTCCAAATGCCCAGTGGAGTCCCGGTCGCGACAGTTGCGATAAACGGCGCGAAGAACGCGGGAATCCTCGCCGCACAGATACTTTCAGTCAAGTATCCTGAGCTTCGGCAAAGAATAAGAGATTTCAAGGAAAGTCTTGCTGATTAAAGGTTTTAAGGTGCTAAGGTTTTAAGGTTGTAGGGGAATGATTTATATTTCATAATCTATAACCCGGGTTTCGTACGAAGAATCCGTAGCTACTGGGTTAGAGGACGATTGCATGGAAGATAAAGTCACAGAAGACGATATTGCAGAAGTCAGAGTGCGTGTGCAATCGTTCAAGGATCTCATGGTGTGGAATCAGGCCATGGGATTAGCTAAAATGTGTTTTTTGCTGACTCGATCTTTTCCCAGGGAAGAGCTATACGGGATGACCAGCCAAATCAGACGAGCATCGAGTTCCATTCCGGCTAATATTGCGGAAGGAAGCGGCAGAGGGTCTCGGAAAGACTACATTCAGTTTCTCAGAATAGCCAAGGGTAGCGCACGTGAATTGGAGACCCATCTGTTACTGAGTGCCGAAGTTGAGATTACCATGCGTGAGCATATCGAACCGATCCTAAGGCAACTCGATTCAGTCAGCATATTGTTGGGAAGGCTTATCCACGCTCTGGAAGAACCCAAGCAGATTTAGGTATAGTTCTTGTAATCAGACGCTGCTCCTGGTGCGAAATTAGCGTCTTAACGTTTTCGAACCTTAAAACCCTAAAACCTTAGAACCTTAGAACCTTAAAACCGTAAAACCTTAGAACCCTAATCTACAAGGAGAAACTATGATACCCAGATACTCGCTTCCTCAGATGAAATCCATTTGGGAGCAGAATAACCGGTTTCAGAAGTGGCTCGATGTGGAGATAGCGGTCGCTGAAGGCCTCGCAGAATACGGATATATCCCCAAAGATGCGCCCGGTAAGATCAAATCCGGCGCAAAATTCACAGTCGAAAGAATCCTCGAAATTGAAGAGACCACCCAGCACGACGTGATGGCATTCGTGAAGTGCGTCACCGAGAATCTGGGTGAAGAGGGCAAGTTCGTTCACTATGGGATCACCTCTTATGATGTTGTGGATACCGCCCTCGGACTCCTCCTGCGTGAATCCGCCGACCTCATCATCGCCGATTTAGAGAGCCTGGCCTCAGCGATCAAACTGAAGGCGCAGGAGCACAAGTATACGGTGATGATCGGGCGCACTCACGGCATCCATGCTGAACCGATCACCTTCGGATTCAAGCTCGCCGGGTGGTATGCGCAGGTTCAACGGGATATTGAGCGGATGAGAGCGGCGCGAGTCGCCGTGAGTGTTGGCAAAGTCTCAGGAGCGGTCGGAATTTACGCTAATATCGATCCTCGAGTCGAGGAGTTCGTCTGCGATAAGCTCGGACTTGGAATCGCCGAGCATTCGACACAGATAGTGGCTCGTGATCGCCATGCGCAATTCCTGACATCACTCGCGATAATCGCGGGATCGCTCGAGAACTTCGCGACCGAACTGAGAAACCTTCAGCGCACGGAGATTCTGGAAGTTCAAGAGTACTTTGCGAAGGGCCAGAAGGGATCCTCCGCGATGCCTCACAAGCGCAACCCGAGGCTCTCCGAGCAGGTGGCCGGACTTGCGAGAATCGTTCGCTCGAACGCGTTCCCGGCGCTGGAGAATATCGTATCGTGGCATGAGCGCGACCTCACCAACTCCTCGGTCGAAAGAATCATCATCCCGGATAGCTGTCTTCTGATTGATTACCTCTTGAATTCATTCACCAAAGTTCTGGAAAGACTCCTGGTTTATCCCGAAAACATGAAACGCAACCTGGAGCAGATGGGCGGCCTGGTATTCTCCGAGCGAATCATGCTCAAGCTGGTGGAGAAAGGGCTTTCGCGTGAGGAGGCCTACATGATCGTTCAGGAGAACGCGGCAAAGGCGTGGGCCGGTGAGAACTTCCACGAGGCTTTGGTCCGAGACCACCGTGTTGCCGGCACTTTGAGCGAAGATGAGTTGGGTGAGATCTTCGACTACAGCCATCACGTGCGAAATGTGGACTTTGTCTTCGAAAGGTTAGGGTTGGAAAAAAGTAGGTAGAGTGTCTCCGGCTTTTCGCCGGAGAACGTGAGGGGAAATCCCTTCCCTGCATCGTACTGCAAGACGAGAGGTTGAGGATTATTCGGCGTCCCTGCCTCCGATAAATGATAGTTAAGCCGGAAAAATGGGGCATAATGAACGATCATTGCTTTGGGTGCAAGCGTGAGGGGCCGCACGATGAGTGCGGCGTGTTTGGAATCTACGCCAACGGCGAAGACGTCGCCAGACTGGCATATTTCGGTATTTTTGCCCTCCAACACCGCGGCCAGGAGAGCGCCGGAATCGCGGTAGCGGACGGAGAAACCGTCAAGTCCCACAAGGATATGGGGCTCGTCAATCAGATATTCGATGAAGATATCCTAACCGGTCTCAAAGGGCACGCGGCAATCGGGCACACCAGGTATTCCACAACCGGATCCAGCATCCTCTGCAATGCACAGCCCGTGCTCTGCGAATCCAAGTTCGGTACCATCGCCCTGGCTCACAACGGAAACCTGATCAACACCATGGACCTTCGGGCGGAGATGGAGGGACTAGGTGAAACCTTTGAATCCACCTCCGATAGCGAGCTGATCGCCCGTCTGATCGGTCGGAGCCATGCCGATACCCTTGAAGAAGCGATACAAGAGGTGATGGGGCGCGTCATCGGCGCGTATTCGCTCCTTGTGTTGAGCCCTGAGAAGCTGATCGCCGTTCGAGATCCATACGGTGTGCGCCCGCTTGCGGTAGGTTCCATGAACGGTCATTTTGTCGTGGCGTCTGAGACGTGTGCGATTCACCTGGTCGGGGCAAAGTTTATAAGAGAGATTGAGCCAGGCGAAATGGTGGTTTTCGACGGCGCCGGGATGCGCGAAATCCAGGCGGTTCCCATGGCCCGACATGCACTTTGTGTCTTCGAGTTTATTTACTTCGCTCGGCCAGACAGCATGATGTACAATAAGACCATTCACATGGCGAGACAGCGCATGGGTCACGAACTGGCTAACGAGCACCCTGTCCCTGAGGCTAACGTCGTCATTCCGATTCCGGACACCGGAACACCGGCTGCCGTTGGATACGCTCAGGCATCTCGCGTACCGTACAGCGAGGGTGTCATCAAGAATCGCTATGTGCACAGGACGTTCATTCAGCCCGACCAGCGGATGCGGGAATTGGGCGTGAGAATGAAGTTTTCGCCGCTGAAGGAGACGCTTGCGGGAAAGCGTGTGGTGATGGTCGAGGACAGCATCGTCCGCGGCACAACCACCGGCCCGACAATCAAAATGCTTAGGAAGGCAGGCGCGCGAGAGATTCACGTACGCATAAGCTCGCCGCCGATTAGATTCCCATGCTTTTATGGGATCGACATGGCAAAGCAATCGGAGCTGATCGCCGCCAGCAAGACGGTTGATGAGATACGGCAACACATCGGTGCGGACAGTCTGGGATACCTCAGCATCCAGGGCTTACTTCGAGCGCTGGGCCTGAAGCGTGATAAGTTCTGTCTCGCATGCTTTGACGGTCGGTATCCGATAAGCATTCCCGAACATATCAAGGTGTCGAAACTCGCCTTGGAGGTCAACTGTCCTTGTGAAGGTCTGGACGAGTGAAATCAGTGGGTGCCATTCACGGACCTGCGCCTCGGGATAAATCCACGAGTCTTAATAGTTCAAGCAAGCTAAAGCAAGCCTTCCGAAACTTATCCCAGCCTGCTTTAGCTCGCTTTCACTCCTGAGACTCATGCTTTAGCTTGAGGCGGTCTGGATTTGGCCGTACAATGCTGACACTACCTACATCAGACTACCAACCCCCGGAGGGAACATGAACGAGCGAGCAACTTATAAGGATGCCGGTGTGGACATAGAGGCCGGCGCGGAAGCCGTAGCCAGAATGAAAGGTTTCATCAGATCCACCTTCACTCCTGGGGTGCTTACGGATGTCGGGACATTCGGCGGAATGTTCCAGTTGAGCTTGGGGGAATATGCGAATCCCGTGCTCGTCTCCAGCATAGACGGCGTCGGGACGAAGCTGAAAGTCGCATTCATGGCCGATAAGCATGATACGGTCGGTCAAGATATCGTCAACCACTGCGTTAATGACATCCTCGTTCAAGGCGCGAAACCACTCTTCTTCCTCGATTACTTCGCTACCGGCAAGCTGAGTCCCAGCGTTGTTGTGGACGTAGTCAAGGGTCTTTCCGAAGCCTGTCAAACGGCGGGATGCGCGCTGATCGGCGGCGAGACGGCAGAGATGCCGGGGATATACCAGGAAGGCGAGTACGACATCGCCGGGTGTATCGTGGGAATCGTTGATCGGGACAAGATCGTTGATGGCTCCAAGGTTTTGCCCGGCGACATGCTGATCGGTTTGGCATCGAATGGCCTCCATACGAATGGCTATTCACTTGCCAGGCATTTGTTTTTCGAGACGGCGAAAATGTCTGTCGATCAATTTGTGCCTGAACTTGGATCTACGCTCGGAGAGGAACTACTAAGGCCTCACCGTAGCTACGGACCGGCGATCCAGACTCTCATGCAGGAATTCGATATTCATGCGATGGCTCACATCACCGGCGGTGGGTTCTACGACAACATCCCGAGAGCCCTTCCCAAGGACTGCCAGGCATGGGTGGATCGTCGAAACTGGAGCGTACCTCCTGTCTTCAATCTGATGCAACAGATAGGCAATGTCTCCGAGCCTGAAATGTTTAGGACTTTCAACATGGGGATCGGGTTCGTGCTGGTTGTGCCGAATGAACAGGCAAAGGCGATCAGCGACCGACTGACTGAACTCGGCGAAACGGCATGCATCATCGGTGAGGTTCGGAGCGGCAGCCCGGAGGTCCAGGTTTTATGATCCGAATCGCGGTGATGGTTTCCGGGCATGGTCGGGGCAGCAACCTTCAGGCGATCATCGACGCCTGCGCGGACGGTCGGATCGACGGCAGGGTGGGGGTTGTGGTTGGAACGAACGCCGAATCCCCTGCAATGGACAGGGCACGAGACAACGGCATTCCCGCCGTGGAAGTTCGGCCCAAAGCCTTCGATTCGGATGCGCAGTACGCGTCACGGCTTCTTCAAGTATTCGCCGAACATAATATCGACCTCGTCTGCCTGGCGGGTTATATGCGGATTCTGCCAAGCGATGTGCTGGCGGCATATCGGTGGCGCGTGATGAACATCCACCCTGCGCTGCTCCCTTTATTCTGCGGAAAAGGGATGTACGGCGAGCATGTGCATCAGGCGGCCATTGATTACGGGGTGAAGGTTTCAGGATGCACAGTCCACTTTGTCGATGAGGAATATGACACTGGGCCGATCATCCTGCAAAGGGTCGTGCCGGTTGAGGAGGGGGACACGGCCGTGACTCTTGCCGCCCGAGTGCTCGTTGAGGAACACAAAGCATACCCCCAGGCGATTCAACTGTTTGCGCAGAGCAGGCTGAAGGTCGAAGGGCGAATTGTACGAGTCGTGGTGAGCAATTAAGTGTTAGGAGGGAAGGAATATGCCAAAGATTAAACGGGCGCTGATCAGCGTTTCCGACAAAACCGGGGTGGTAGAGTTCGCTCAGGCACTCTCTGAGATGGGGGTGGAGATCATCTCCACCGGGGGAACCGCGAAGGCTCTCGCTGAGGCCGGCGTGAGCGTTATCGGAATCTCAGACGTCACGGGCTTCCCGGAGATGATGGAAGGGCGAGTCAAGACCCTCCATCCCAAGGTTCACGGCGGTCTTTTGGCTGACCGGTCGAAAGCTGAACACCTCGCGCAGGCGGAGGAGCATGGCATCAAGATGATCGACCTTGTCGCGGTTAATCTCTATCCCTTCGCAAAGACCGTCGCGGATCCGAACGTTAAGCTAGAGGATGCGATCGAGAACATCGACATCGGCGGGCCGTCGATGGTTCGGTCGGCCTCCAAGAACTTCGCCTCAGTGACTATCATCGTTGATCCGGCTGATTACGAAGCAGTTTTGGCGGAGATGAAAGAGAATCAGGGCGAGACTTTGCAGGAGACTCGGGCCAAACTCGCGACCAAGGCGTTTACGCATACCGCAGCCTACGACACGATGATCTCCTCCTTTATGCAAGGCAGGTTTATGTCCGAGGAGCGGTTTCCAAATCTGCTCGACCTTCGCTTTGAGAAGATTCAGGATCTCCGTTACGGCGAAAACCCTCATCAGAATGCCGCATTTTACAAAACTCCCAGTTATTCCGGCCCTGGAATCGCGAACGCAAGGCAGCTCAACGGCAAGGAGCTTTCCTTCAACAACATTTGGGATACCAACGCCGCTCTGGAATGCGTAAAGGAGTTCGATGAACCGGCGTGCGTTATTGTGAAGCACACCAACCCGTGCGGCGTGTCTGTTGCCGATGATTTATCTAACGCCTATCTTCGCGCTCTTGAAGGCGATCCGGTGTCGGCGTATGGCGGCATAATCGCGTTCAACCGCCCGGTAACAAAGGCTGTTGCAGACACGATCATGGGTGGGAAGGCATTCTATGAGGTCCTGATCGGTCCTTCGTTCGATTCAGACGCGCTCCCAGTCCTTAGGGAGAGCAAGAAATGGGGCGCGAACTTCAGAATCCTGGAGGTCGGCGATCTCAAGCGCCCCGAACCGGTAAGCGGCACGGATTCAATGGATATGAAGAAAGTCACCGGTGGGATGCTGGTTCAGGACCGGGATGTTGCCGAAGTCGGCTCGTCCGACCTTCGTATTGTTACCGAGAAAGCACCGACTCCCGATCAGATCGACGACCTGCTGTTCGCGTGGAAGGTGGTCAAACACACGAAATCCAACGCGATCGTTTTTGCGAAGGATCGGCAGTTGGTTGGGGTGGGGGCAGGTCAGATGAACCGCGTCAACTCAGTTCGATTGGCCGTTGCACAGGCCGGCGAAAGGGCAAAGGGAGCGGTTATGGCCTCGGATGCGTTCTTCCCGTTCCCGGATGGCCCGGAAGAGGCCGGAAAAGCCGGAATAGCGGCGATTGTTCAACCGGGCGGTTCCGTCAAGGACGATTCAGTAATCGAAACCGCCAACCATTTCGGCATGGCGATGGTCTTCACCGGTATAAGACATTTCAGGCACTGAGTTTCAGGAAGATGTTCGATATTCGATATTGGATGCCGGATCTTGGTGGCGAGTAATATACACACTTGCGGGTAGGGGAAGTAGTTGGCTCCGGCAGCGCCGACCGCCTCTGGCAGCCTCTGCTACCGAAGCATCGAGTGAGCAAACGATATCTAGTACGATACTTCGGTAGCAGAGCGAAGCGTCGCTGCCGAAGGACAGGACTGCCAACCAATCGTGATCGACTTCACCGGCGTGAGACATTTCAGGCATTAAATCACAGAAAGAGGGAGTGATAGGGTAGTGGAGTGTTGGAGCATAGGTCGGGAATCCGGACATTACTCCATTACTCCAATGACCCAATACTCCGTGGGATAGAATATGTGTGGCATAGTAGGATTTGCAGGACGGCGTGATTGCGCCGGGACGTTGGTCGATCAGCTCTCCAAGTTGGAGTATCGCGGATACGATTCCGCAGGCCTGGCGGTTGTGCAGGGTGACGAGTTAGTTGTCACTCGAAGCGTGGGCAAGATTTGCAAGCTTCAGGATCTCATCAAGGACCACTGCCCAAATGGAAGCGTCGGGATTGCACATACCAGGTGGGCGACCCACGGGCCGCCCTCGACTCGCAACGCTCACCCGCATGAAGATTGCACCGGCAGCATCGCGGTTGTCCATAATGGAATCATCGAGAACTACATGGAGTTGAGGAACCATCTCCAGGCAAAGGGCCATATCTTCAAGTCCGAAACCGATACGGAGGTCATTCCGCACCTCATCGAGCAGGAGTATAACGGTGATCTAGTTGCCGCAGTTCGCCAAGCCTTGACGCATCTGCATGGATCGTACGCTATTGGGGTGGTCTCGAAGTATGCGCCGGGAATGCTGATCGCCGCCCGAAAAGACAGCCCGCTCGTCATCGGCGTTACTCCAACCGAGAACTACATCGCTTCCGACATTCCCGCTCTTCTTGGTTACACACGGGATGTTGTCGCCCTGGAAGACGGCGACCTGGCCGTGATTTTCCCGGAGAGCGTCGAGATCACTCGATTCAACGGCGATCCCGTGACTCGAACGGTTTTTCAGGTCACATGGGATTCCGCTGCGGCTGAAAAGAGCGGTTACGATCACTTCATGCTTAAGGAAATTCATGAGGAGCCGATTGCCGTTCAAGACACCCTACGCGGACGGGTGACCGAAGACGGTTCGGTTTGCCTCGATGAGATAACGCTCACGAAAGAGCAGATAGGGGACTTCGACCGCATCTTTATTGTGGCTTGCGGGACGGCGTATTACGCGGGGTGCGTGGGCAAGTATTTCATGGAAAGCATTCTCGGTATGCCGGTCGAGGTTGATCTGGCCTCCGAATTTCGGTACCGTGATCCTGTTCTTGCGCCGAAGACCCTGGTGATTGGCGTCAGTCAATCGGGCGAGACGGCGGACACCCTGGCGGCACTGCGCATGTCCAAGGAGAAAGGTGCGGCGACGGTCGGCGTCGTGAATGTCGTCGGCAGCACGATGAGCCGCGAGGCAGACAACATCCTATACACCCGTGCGGGGCCGGAAATCTGTGTCGCATCCACCAAGGCGTATGTTAGCCAGTTGATCGGGTTGTACCTGCTCGGCTTGCACCTCGCGCACATGAGAGGGGCGGTGACTCCGGAGGGAGAAAGGGAACTTGTTCGCGGGCTGAAGGCGCTGCCCGATCTGCTGAGTCGCACCCTGGAGACGGAGCAAGAAGTCGCACAGATTGCCGAGGAACTGGCGGGTGGTGAGCACTGCTTCTACCTGGGAAGAGGGATGGACTTCGCTGTGGCGATGGAGGGCGCCCTCAAGCTGAAAGAGATTTCTTATGTCCATGCGGAGGCCTATGCCGCCGGTGAGATGAAACACGGTCCGCTCGCGCTCATAACCAAGGGGATGCCTGTCATCTGCCTGGTGACTCAGGATCACGTCCGCGACAAAATGCTCTCCAATGTGAAAGAGGTACAAGCGCGTCGAGCCAAGGTGCTCGCGATCGCGAAGCAGGGCGACCCCGAGACGCATCAGGTTGCGGACTACACAGTAAACATTCCGGCAGGGCTTGACGTCTTTATGCCGGTGTTGGCGGTAGTTCCACTTCAATTACTGGCATACTATGCCGCAAGGTTCCTCGGTCGAGACATAGATCAACCGCGTAACCTGGCAAAAAGCGTGACTGTGGAGTAATGGGCGGGAAGCTAGGCGACATCATGCACGCTCTTGGAGTTGAATATGGAAGAGTTGTCTAATCGAATTACAGTTGATCTCAAAATTCAGGGCGGTCGGCCTGTGATAAAAGGAACCCGAATGCCGGTGGCACGAATCGTCGGCGCTTTGTCGGCAGGAGCGACCGTCGCGGAACTACGAGAGGATTACAATCTAAGAGACGAGGACATTCGCGCTGCCCTGGCTTTTGCTGCCAAAATAGTGTCAGGGACTCCGTTCGACAACGAGATCAGCGAGCAGGTTCGGCCCTAGAACGCTATTCCACTACCACCGCTGTGCCGTAGCACAGAACCTCGGCCACGCCGGGCATGATCTCGTTGGCGTCGTATCGGACCGAGATCACACCATTCGCCCCGATATCCTGCGCATGCTGAACCATCAGTTCGTATGCCTCTTCTCGGGCCTTTTCACAAAGGCTTGTGTAGATGGTGATGTTCCCTCCAAAGATCGTCTGGAATGAGGCGCCTATCGAGCCGACGACGGAGCGGGAGCGGACGGTAATTCCTCGTACCAGTCCCAGGTTTCTTGAAATCGTTTTCCCAGGCAGCGTCAAACCGGTAGTGATATTTCCATGATCCATTCAATTTCTCCCGATACAGAATTTTGGATTCAGGATTCAGGGCCGGAATCCCAGGTCGAAGCACAATTTGGTTGTATTTTACGCCGCTATCGAATGGATGTCAACGTCTTTTCCAGGCGTTCGCTCTGCTTCCTTGAATGTCCAACGCAATTTCGACTATAATTAAGCTCACGAAAGCCGATACGCTCCCTCTGGTACTCGGCTTTTTTACTAACGACTATCGACTAACTACGACGACTGAGGTGTGCGGCATGGCTGACAATATGATGGATAACATAGTAAATTTGTGCAAGCGGCGGGGGATCATCTATCCTTCCAGCGAGATATACGGCGGAATCGGTTCCACGTGGGATTACGGCCCGATTGGAGTGCATCTCAAGAACAACGTGAAAGCCGCATGGTGGAAGGCGGTTGTCCAGGAGCGCGATGATATGGTCGGTCTCGACGCGGCGATCCTCATGCATCCGGATGTTTGGAAGGCGAGTGGACACGTGGAATCGTTCAACGATCCGATGGTGGACTGCAAGAAGTGCAAGCGGCGTTTTCGAGCGGATCATTTGGTTGAATCGCTCAAGAAGGAAGAGGACGGCGCGCAGAGAACCGTTGAGGAGATGGCCGATCTGGAGAAGGCGCTGGCAGGAATTATGTGTCCTGAGTGTCAGGGTGAGTTGACCACCATTCGCCAGTTCAACCTCATGTTCAAGACGCACATGGGGCCGGTAGAGGAGAGTGGTACGGCGGTATATCTCAGGCCGGAGACAGCTCAAGGGATTTTCGTCAATTTCAAGAACGTCCAGAACTCTACCAGGAAGAAGCTGCCGTTTGGTATCGCTCAGATCGGCAAGTCGTTCCGAAATGAGATTACACCCGGGAACTTCATCTTCCGCACGCGAGAGTTCGAGCAGATGGAGATCGAGTTCTTCACACGTCCTGAAGAGGCTGAGGAGTGGCACGGCAAATGGCTTCAGGATCGATATAACTGGTACGTCGGCCTGGGAATCAAGCCCGAAAAGCTGAGGCTGAGACCCCACGGTGAGGATGAACTCGCGCATTACGCCTGCGCCTGCTCGGATATCGAGTACGAGTTCCCGATTGGCTGGAGTGAGCTTGAGGGTATCGCGAATCGAACGGATTACGATCTTAAGCAGCACATGGAGGTCAGCGGCAAGGACCTCAGCTATTTCGATGACACGACCGGCGAACGGTTGGTTCCATACGTAATCGAGCCTTCCGGCGGCTGCGACAGGGCGCTCCTCGCATTCCTGTCCGATGCATATGAAGAGGTGTCCGGCGGTCGAGGCGAGGCAGGAGCGGAGACCGAAGTGATCCTGCGCTTGCACCCGAGGCTCGCGCCGATCAAGACCGCGATTCTTCCACTTGCAAAGAAGGGCGGGCTTCCCGAGGTGGCGAAGGACCTTCAGACCGAACTGCGCAAGTGCGTCATGACGGATTATGACGAGAAGGGGAGCATTGGCCGCCGCTATCGCCGCCAGGATGAGGTTGGAACGCCGTGGTGCATCACGGTGGACTTCGACACGCTCGAAGACCAGGCGGTCACGATCCGCGACCGCGACACCATGACCCAGGATCGCGTGTCGCTGGATAAGGTGAAGGCATACATCCTTGAACGGCTGGATGGGTGCTAAGATTGTGCATCTCTTGATTCTTTTGTAAACATTGAGGGCGGGCTTAGGCCCGCCTTTTCTTTTGGTGCCCTATGGGTCCACGCATACGGACTAGGATTGCGTGTCTCTCAAACTCTTTTTGTTTCCAACATTGACATATCCGTCGATTGCGGGTATAATGCTGACTAATACGGTCGGGATACTCTGGTTTGTCTTGCTGTCGGGTTGTGTGATAGAATGCATTCAACAGAATTGTTGACGGCAGACTTATCGAAAAGCAATTATCGGATCCGCCTGGGCATTCCGGATTACGACCATGCACCTGAATCCCGAATCCTAAATTCTGTTTGGAGGTATTGGAATGAGTGAAAAACTAGGCCTTGACACATTAGCGCTTCATGCCGGGCAGAAACCCGACTCAGCGACCAACTCCAGGGCGGTGCCGATTTATCAGACATCGTCCTACGTCTTCAACTCCGTGGAACATGCCGCAAACCTGTTTGGATTGAAAGAGTTCGGCAACATATACACTCGCCTGATGAATCCGACCACAGACGTTCTGGAGCAGAGGCTGGCGGCGATTCACGGCGGGACGGGAGCGCTGGCGGTTGCATCCGGGCAGGCGGCAACCACACTCGCTGTGCTTAACATCGCGAAATCGGGACAGAACATTGTCTCCACCAGCTTTCTTTACGGCGGCACGTACAACCTGTTTCATTACACGTTTGATAGGCTGGGGATCGAGGTCAGGTTCGTCAATTCGTCGAGGGTTGAGGAGATCGAGGCCGCGATTGATGAGAATACGCGCCTTGTCTATCTTGAATCGCTCGGCAACCCGGCGAACAATGTTGACGACTACCCGGCGATTGCGGATATCGCTCACAAGCATGGCATTCCGCTGGTGATCGACAACACTGTCGCGCCGCCGCCGG
>Ga0326727_10016929_pt1 | contig 15261 bp, 8 predicted proteins | sample MB2enrmetagenome_FD_207643 | JGI IMG/M metagenome (GOLD analysis project Ga0326727, IMG submission 207643) | Lab enriched peat soil microbial communities from McLean, Ithaca, NY, United States - MB29MY | ecosystem: Environmental > Terrestrial > Soil > Wetlands > Peat | place: USA: New York... | reverse complement strand
AGGATGTCCTTGTCCGGAAACTCCGCGACCTCACTCATGAATTCCGGCGCGCGGGGCGCACCATCATTATCACTGCACCGGTGGTGAATATCCCCGTCGAGCTGGAGAAGGATACGGCACGCTTCTCCTTGGATCTGCCCGGTGAAGCGGAGTTGGGTCGACTGGTGCGCATGACCGTGCGGGATTTAATGGACCAGCAGCACGTGAAAAACGAATTGCCGCCGGTGCAGGTGCCTGCCCTGGTTCGTAGCCTGCGCGGCCTGACGCTGGATGAGGCGCGACGGATCCTTACCCAGGCCATCCTGGAAAAATCCTGCCTCGATATGACCACCTTCGAGGCCGTGCATGAGGCAAAGACCCAACTCATCAAAGATCAGGGCGTCATTGAGTTCTTGAAGCCGGAGTCCGGCCTGGATTCGGTGGGCGGACTGGCGCATCTGAAAGCCTGGCTGGAGAAGCGCCGGGGGGCGTTTTCGCGCGAGGCGGAGCAATTCGGGCTCGAGCCCCCCAAGGGCATCCTGATCTTTGGTATCCAGGGTTGCGGAAAAAGCCTGTGTGCCAAGGCGGTGGCGCGGGAGTGGGGCTTGGCGCTGCTCCAGTTTGATTGCAGCGAACTGCTCGCAAAGTACATCGGTGAATCGGAAAAGAATCTGCGCAAATCACTCCAGGTGGCGGAAGCCGTGGCGCCGGCGGTGCTCTGGATCGACGAAATCGAGAAGATGTTTCCCCACGCGGCTCTGACCTCCGACGCGGACGGCGGCCTCTCCCTGCGACTGTTCGGAGCATTCCTGACTTGGATGCAGGAGAAGAAATCTCCGGTGTTCATTGTGGCGACCTCGAACGACATTTCCGCGCTTCCCCCGGAGTTGCTTCGCAAGGGCCGCTTCGATGAGCTGTTCTTTGTGGACCTACCGGATGCGGAGCAGCGGCGGACCATTTTCTCTATTCACCTGGCAAAGCACCAAACAGACCCTGCGAAGTTCGATCTCCCCCAGCTCGCCGCGGCGAGTGAGGGTTTTAGCGGCGCGGAAATTGAGCAAGCCGTGAAGTCCGCGCTTTACTCCGCCTTTGACCGAAAAGCCCCGCTCTCCTCCGCCATGCTCCTGGAAGAATTGCGCGCCACTTTCCCGCTGTCGGTCACCATGAAAGAAAAGATCGAGGCACTGCGCGATTGGGCCCGGGAGCGCGCCGTTCCCGCCAATTAGGTCTGCGCCAGGGATATGACAACTCTGCCCGCGGGTATCTTAAGATACCCGCGGGAGTCGCATCGATGAAGGGCCGGATCGAGGTGGCAAGAAATATTCCGCCGGGAATGGTCAGAATCAAGTACTCAAGGCGCTTTGATGCCCGCGATTAAAGCGCTGAGATAATTTCCTGGCCGCATCCAGCCCCTGCGGACAGGTGCAGGCCCGAGATCTCCGGAGGTGAACCATGCAGAAACTTAAAGTGGTCGTCGGAGTCTTCACTCTTGCGTGCTTGCTCGCCGTGACCCTCGCCAAGACCAAGGGAGCCAGTACCCCGAGTTTTGAGCCCGCAACGGTTGTCTCCAGCGTTGACCCGGTCTACCCCGAGAATGCGATGGGCTCCGGGACGGTTGTCGTTACAGTGAGCCTTGATGCCGCGGGTGAGATACAACAAGTGAAAGTCATCAAGGGCTCCGAGGGGTTTGACTCCTCCGCGCTCGAAGCCATCCGGGAGTGGAAGTTCAAGCCTGCCATGCTGGAAGGCAAACCCGTCCCCTCCGCTATCCCCGTGGCCTTCTCTTTCGGTTGGCCGATTGCCTGCATGGGAGGCCGTCGGAAGTGAGGTCACCTTTCCTCGGCATTGTAACTCGGCCACCACTCCTCTTGTGGCTCCTTCACCAGCCTTTTCCACAGGTGATTCAGGTGCATGTGTTCCAGTTCGTCATCGAAGGAAAAGTTTACGGTCACGAAAGCAGTGACCGGGGCTACCCGTTGGCGCATTTGGGCTTGACAGGCGACAACAGATTTCAGTAGCATCCGCCCGACCCGCAGGGTGCCACTAGCTGCACCTGAAGGGTTGCTATTCTTTCGTCGTAGAGATGTCTTAACTTACGTTACCGCCGACTGATCCGCATTCTGGTTTGATTGCTGGTTTCTCTGAAGCGAGCCAATCGGCCAAAGCCAAAGCCTACGGTCGAGCCCGAAGGGACTTGCGAGGAGGGCATCAACATGAAGGCACTTGCCTGTTCTCTATCTTGCAGTTATTTCCATAGTTACACTTTAAGGCCCGCGAAATATGGAACCAAACGGTTCTTGGGCGGGACTGCCCTCTTGCTCTGTCTCCTCGTTCCCGGCTCGTCGGCGTTTGCCCAGACCACCCCCGGCGCACGTGGCCGGCCGCTGACCTTCAGCGATAATGCCGCCAATAGCCTCCCGACCGTCAGCCTGGCGGGAACCCTCTCCTCGCCCGTCACCGTTTCCCCTGCGAGCCTGACATTTGCCAGCAGCGCGGTGGGCACGAAGAGCGGCGCGCAGACGGTGACGCTGACGAATCATCTGAGCACGCCCTTGCCCGTCTCGCCGGCGGAGGCCACGGGAGATTTCGCGGTGACCAGCAACACCTGTGGCTCGAGCCTGGCCCCAGGACGCAGTTGCACCGTCGGAGTAACATTCACGCCGACGGTGGTGGGAGTCCGGACGGGCACCCTCACCCTTTCCTACCGCGCCTCCGGCAGCCCCCGCGTGGTCGCCCTGAGCGGCGCCGGCAACGCTGATGGACTTATTTCCATTGTGGTGACCCCGGCGAATCCCTCGATCCCCTTGGGAAAAACGCAGCAATTTACCGCCAAGGGTCTTTTCAGAGGTGGCAGCACGCAAAATCTGACGGCCTCGGTCCTATGGAATTCGTCGGCGCCGGGCGTGGCCACGATCACGGCGGCGGGCCTCGCGAACAGCGTCTCGGCGGGCAGCACGACGATCACCGCCACCTGGGTGACGATCACCCCGTTAGGCCGGGCGACGCGAGTGACGCCGGGCACCCCGATTAGCAACCCAACCCCGACGCGCCCGATTAGCGGCTCGACCACGCTGACGGTGACGGCGCCGCTGCTGGTGTCGATTGCCGTGACGCCGGCGAATCCCTCAATTACAGTCGGCAACACGCAGCAGTTCACGGCCACGGGAACTTACAGCAACGCGAGCACGCAGAATCTGACGACCACGGCGACGTGGAGCTCATCGGCGACGGGTGTGGCGACGATCAGCAATACCTCCGGCTCCCAGGGCTTGGCCACGGCCACCGGTGTAGGCACGACGACGATTGCGGCGGCCTCGGGCGCGATCAACGGCTCGACGACCTTGATCGTCCCGGGCTTTGTTTCGACCGGCAGCTTGAACTACGCGCGCGCCGCCCACACGGCGACGCTGCTGGATAACGGCCTCGTGCTGATGGCGGGTGGCCTTAACGTGCCAGGCGGGCTGCCCCCTCCCTTAGACAGTGCGGAGCTGTATAATCCGGCGTCGGGGGGGAGCTTTTCCCCCACCGGCAGCCTGATCACTGCGCGCGAGTATCACACGGCGACGCTGCTGGACAACGGCGCGGTGATGGTGGCGGGAGGCGAAGGCTCCAACGGTGCATACCTGGCGAGTGCGGAGCTGTACTATCCCAGCACCGGGGCGTTCACTACCTTCAACATTGGCAGCCTGAACTACGCGCGCCAATATCACACGGCGACGCTGCTGAACAACGGCAACGTGCTGATAGCGGGCGGCCTAGGCTCCAGCGGCGCCTTGCCCAGCGCGGAGCTGTGGGGTCCCGGCTTTGTGCCCTTCATTTTAACCGGGAGCCTGAACACCGGGCGCTTCTATCACACGGCGACCCTGCTGGACAATGGCCTGGTTTTGATTGTGGGAGGCGAGAACACCAGTGTTGCCCAAGCCAGTGCCGAGCTGTACAATCCCGCGACCGGGACATTCTCGTACACCACCAACCTGAGCACCGGCGCTCAGAGCACCTTGAATACCGCGCGCTACCAGCATACGGCCACGCTGCTGAACAATGGCCTGGTGCTGATTGCGGGGGGCCTTGACAAGGATGGAAACCCCTTGTCCAGTGCGGAGCTGTACAATCCCGCCACCGGGACCTTTACATACACCAGCGGAAGCCTGAACACCGCACGCTACAATCACACGGCGACGCTGCTGAACAACGGCCTGGTGCTCATAGCGGGAGGTGAACTCTCCAACACCCCCTACGTTACAGTCCTTGCGGAGCTGTACAATCCCGCGACGGGGAGCTTCGGCGCTGCCGGCAGCATGAACACCGCGCGCGAGGAGCACACGGCGACGCTGCTGAACAACGGCAACGTGCTACTGGCAGGAGGCGCGAACCTGGACTCGGGTCACTGGGCCGCCACCACCAGTGCGGAGCTGTACGAACCGGGCACGCTGACGCCGCCCAACCTGGTTTCCATTTCGGTGAGTCCAAGCAGCCCCACGGTTTATACGGGCAGCGTTCAGAACTTCACCGCGATCGGCACGTTCAGCGGCGGCAGCACGGAACAGCTTGCTTCGGTAACCTGGAGTTCGTCCAACCCAGCGGTCCTCAGCATCAGCGAAGGTGCGAGCGATCTGGGGGCGGGCTATGGCCTGGCGGCAGGCTCGGTGACGGTGAACGCCTGCGCGGGCGCCGTGTGCGGCTCCACGCCCGTGACGGTAGTTCAGCTGGCATTAGTTTCCATCGAGGTCACGCCGACAAACGAGTCGGTTACGGTCGGGTCGGCGGTGCAGTTCAGCGCCATGGGCATTTACAATAACGGCGGCACCGTGGGCTTAACGAATACGGTGACCTGGAGTTCATCGGCTCCCGGTGTGGCGACGATCAGCAATACGTACGGCTCGCAGGGCTTGGCCACGACGACGGGTCTGGGCACGACGATCATTACGGCGGTCTCGGGCACGCTCAACGGCTCGACCACCTTGACGGTCACCGCAGGCTTCATTTTGACCGGCAGCCTGAACACCGCCCGCGAACAGCACACGGCGACGCTCCTGAACAATGGTCTGGTTCTGGTGGCGGGCGGCATGGGCTCCGGCGGCAGTCCAACCGCGGCTGCCGAGCTGTACAATCCCGCCACCGGGACTTTTACGCCTACCGGCAGCCTGAACACCGCGCGTTACCGCCACACGGCGACGCTGCTGAATAACGGCCTGGTGCTTATCGCGGGCGGGTCGTACCCCTCCAATGCCCCTTTGGCCAGCGCGGAGCTGTACAATCCCGCCACCGGAGCCTTCACCTACACCACCGGCAGCTTGAACACCGCGCGCTACCAGCACACGGCGACGCTGCTCGCCAGCGGCTTGGTGCTGTTGGCGGGCGGGATTAACTCGAGTGGCTACGCCTCATCCAGTGCGGAGTTGTACGATCCCACCACCGGCACTTTCACTTCCACCGGCAACCTGACGGTGGCGCGTGCGGGTCACACCGCGACGCTGCTGAACAACGGCATGGTGCTGATAGCGGCAGGCGACAACGGCAGTTCCGGAAACACCGCCGAGCTGTACAATCCCGCCACCGGGACCTTCACGGCTACCGGCAGCCTGAACGCCGCGCGCGAATATCATACCGAGACGATGTTGAACGGCGGCATGGTGCTGATAGCGGGCGGGCTTAACTCCGGCAGCGGTTTTCCCATAGCGAGTGCGGAGCTGTACAATCCTACCAGCGGGACCTTCTCGTACACCACCGGCTGCCTGAACACCGCGCGATTCCAGCACACGGCGACGCTGCTGAACAACGGCATGGTGCTGATGGCGGGCGGCTATGGCTCGTTAACCAGTGCGGAGCTGTACAATCCTGCCACCGAGACCTTCGCCCTTACGGGCAACCTGCACACCGGGCGTTACGACCACACGGCGACGCTGCTGAACAACGGCTTGGTGCTGATCGCAGGAGGCTACAATGTCTACGGCACCTTAGCCAGCGCGGAGCTGTATGAAGCGGCCACGCTGACGCCGCCGAACCTCGAGTCCATTGCCATCACCCCCGCAACCTCCACACTATCCTCCGCCACGACGCAGCAGTTTATCGCCACGGGCGCCTTCAGCGGTGGTAGCACGGAGCAGCTTGCCTCGGTGACCTGGAGTTCGTCGGACACGGCTTGGGCCCAGATCAGCAACGATGTGACGAATCCCGGACTGAGCGTTGCTGTGGCTGCGGGAACGGTCACGATTACGGCCGCGGCCGGGACCGTCAGCGGCTCGGCCACGCTCACCGTGCGCGCCACGGGCTTTGTTGACACCGGCAGCCTGAACACCGCGCGCTACTCTCACACGGCGACACTGCTCAACAATGGCCTGGTGCTGATTGCGGGAGGCTATGGCTCCAGCGGTGTCCTAGCCAGTGCGGAGCTGTACAATCCCGCCACCGGGACATTCACCTACACCGGCAGCCTGAACACCGCCCGCTACGCCCACACGGCGACGCAGTTGAACAACGGCCTGGTGCTGATCGCGGGGGGCTGCGCCTCCTCCACCTGTCCAACATCCAGTGCGGAGCTGTACAATCCCGCCACCGGGACCTTTACCACCACCGGCAGCCTGAACACCGCGCGCGTCACCCACACGGCGACGCTGTTGAACAACGGCATGGTGCTTATCGCGGGAGGCGATGACTCGAGCTTTGACCCGACAGCCAGCGCGGAACTGTACAATCCCGCCACCGGGACCTTCACCCTCACCGGCAGCCTGAATGTCGACCGCGACGATCACACGGCGACGCTGCTGGACGACGGCATGGTGCTGGTGGCGGGAGGCTTCGCCTACGGCCACGTCTTCCAAACCAGTGCGGAGCTGTACAATCCCGCCAACGGGAGCTTCACCCTCACCGGCAACATGAACACCGCGCGCGCCGATCAAACGGAGACGCTGCTGAACAACGGGATGGTGCTGATGGCGGGGGGGGCGGCGGGCAAAACCGGTCCCGCCATAGCCAGCGCGGAGCTGTACGATCCCGCCAACGGGACATTCACCCTCACCGGCAGCCTGACCGCCGCGCGTTACTATCACACGGCAACCCTGCTGAACAGCGCCCTGGTGCTGATCGCAGGAGGCTATAACAGCTCCAGCGCTATAGCCAGTGGGGAGCTGTATAATCCCGCCGCCGGGACCTTCACCCCCACCGGCAGCTTGAACACCGCGCGGTACTATCACACGGCGACCCTGCTGAACAACGGCATGGTGCTGATTGCGGGAGGCGAGGACGTCGACGGCAACCCCATCGCCAGTGCGGAGCTATACTAGAGCGGTTCCAATTTATGGGGGCCGAGTATTTCGCTCTTGCGCCGCACCGCATCGGCAATTGCCGCTCCAATTTCTTGAGGCCATGTATGCGGTTTTGGTGTTAGAAGAGATCGGCTCGCCACCGGGCTTACGGTGACGGGCCGCAACGAGTTGGAACGGCACTTGCCAGCGGGGTTAGGCGGACGAGTCGCAACAAGTTCGTCCGCCGTGGACGACAAAAAGCCTCGGACCGGCAGGTCCGCGCTCTGCTGCCCGTAGTGCCCGACAGTCCGTCGACTGACGGACGGCATGACGTGGCCCACGGCTGTGGGCAAAGTGTTCGATTAAATTCCCGCCAAGCCCCGTGGGGGCGAAAGAACCAATCTTGGCGGCGATTTTTCATCGCCATCCCTGTGCGGCAGCCCCCAAAAATGCTATTGCGCCATTGCTTTTGGTCGTGATTTCTTTCGCCCCTTGCGGGGTTCGGGCGGGGGGCCGATCTTCCCACGGTACAGGATAAGATCGCAGGGGCAGCGCGACGCCCAGTGAGCACCAGAGTCGAGCGGGTGGGAAGGAGCGGGCGACCCCTCATCCTTCCGATTTGACGAGGCTGGCAAATCGCGCTATTTTGCTATATAGGATCACTTTGACAATTTCGGGAGCCCCTCGACTTCCGCCTATGGCGTTCACGGTTCGCAACCTGAAAATTCGCGACCAGATCCTTTTGGTAACCCTTCCTCCTCTATTTGTCTTGCTTTGTGCGGTGGCGCTCTTCTTCTACGCTTACTGGAGCGCCATCAACACCGTGCAGTCGGCGTCGCAGTCGAAGGAAAGCGTGGTCCGAGGTGAGTCCTTCCTTCGGCACGCCACAGAAGCTTCCATGGCCGTCCGGGGGTACGTCTTCAGCCACCAGGACAATATGCTTGCCCCTTACGATAAGGCCGTAACGGATGGCTTGGCCGATCTCATCGCGCTCGGCGACCTGGACGCGGCTGATCCAGGACAGGAACAAGAGGTCATTCGAATTCGGGCGGAATTCGACCAGATGCAAAAGCAATGGGCTCTGCCTGCGATTGAGAAAGTACGCGCCGATGGGATCATCGATGCCGCCGCGTCCTGGTCGGACGGTCAGGCTCGGATGGCCTCCATCCGTTCTGAGGTGTTGAAGCTGCGGAAAGAAGATGAGGGGGAGAATGTAAATGAGATAATGGGTGCGGAAAGGGTGATCCGGCGCATGCTGGTGGTGGGCGTCGGCCTGGCCGCACTCCTGGCGGGCATCCTGGTTTTCTTGACGGGGGTAGTGACGCGCCTGATTGTGGCTCCGGTACTGCAACTCATCCGTGCTTCCGAGCAGGTGGGGCGGGGCGATTTTGCGCCCGTTCTGCCCCCCATGGTCGACAACGAATTTGGTGTTCTTTCCCGCAGCTTTTCCCACATGACCGCCGCCCTGCGGCGCGAACACGAGGAAATCGCGTCCCTGAACCGGTTTTCCGAGGCTGTCACCCAGTGCACTTCGGAAGTTGAGGTTTATGACCTGCTCCTGCATTCCCTGAAAGAACGGTTCCAGCCGAGGCAAGTAATCATCTTCAAATTAAACCAGGCCGAGAATTATCTGGAGGCGGCGGCCACGCTTGTGCCACTTCCCCAGGAGGTTGGTGCGTGGCCGGTGATCGAAGAACCGCACAATTGCAAGGCGGTGCGCACGGGGCGTCCCTTTGTGGTGAACGACGTGCAGGTTGAGCCGCTCTGCCCCTCCAAGTTCGTGCTGCCTGCCGAAGGAAGCTACTATTGCGGCCCCTTGATCGCGGGCGGCATCATCATCGGCTCCGTCCGCATGGAGGCGGCCAAGGATCTTTGGACCCCCGACCGCCAGCGCCTGCTGGAGAGTTATTTGAGCGGCGCCGCCTCGGCACTTTCCAACCTGCGCCTGCTCGACAGGATGAAAGAACAGGCCAACATCGACATGCTGACGGGGCTTTATAACCGGCGTTTTCTGGAGGATTACGCGCGAAAGCTGTTTGCCATCGCCCGCCGGCGCGCGCAGCCCGTGGGGATGATTATGTTGGACCTGGACCGCTTCAAGAACTTCAACGATGTCTACGGACATGAAATCGGCGATCGCATCCTGCGCCACTTTGCCAAGACGGTTACCGCCTCGATGCGCGAAACCAACCTTGCCGCCCGGTACGGAGGAGACGAGTTTATTGTAATATTGCCCGATACGAGCGCGAAATCCTCCACCCTGGTGGCCGAGCGCATCCGCAAAGCGGTGATGTCGATGGTGGTGCCTTCCAACGCGGAAAAACCGCTACCCAACCTCACGGTGAGCATTGGAGTCGCGGCTTTCCCGGAACTCGGCCAAACGCTGGAGGAGATTATCCAGGCTTCGGATAAGGCACTTTACGAATCCAAGCGCAGCGGGCGCAACCGCGTGACGGCGGCATCGAGACCGGAAGCTGCGGCGGACTAGTGCCGTTCCAACTTTTTGCGACGAGTCCGCATAAGCCCGATGGCAAGCCGATGCTGTTCAACGCAAGGGCGGAATGCATAACCTCAAAGTTGGACCGGCACAAGGCTTCGGCATCCCGCTCCATCGCTTGCGCAAATTAGCGCCCCCGCCGACTTCTTCCTGAGCTTCTTCTGAAGAAGCACGTGAGCTGTGCTATCATCCTTGCTCTGAAGTCGTTTCCCCCAGCGTTGGGAGATGGTACGTCTGGGGCAAGGTAACCATGATTCTGAGCAATTAGTCCCGGAGCGTGTGGCAGCCTCCTGCTCCGAGAACTGCGACAAAACACATGGCAAAATATTCTCGAGGATTGCTGGCCCGCGCCAAAAAGATTAAGTTGCTGATAATGGATGTGGACGGAGTCATGACCGACGGGAAATTCTATTACGTACATCGACCTGGCGGCGGCGTGCTTGAAACCAAAGGGTTTGACTCCCGTGATGGTCTGGGCATCCGTTTGGCCCACCACGCCGGCCTCAAGACCGGCATCATCACCGGACGCAGTTCGTTGGTGGTCGAATACCGCGTCAAGGATTTGGGCATTCATTTCCTTCAGCAGAATGCCTTGGAAAAAATCGAGCCCTATGAACGGATTTGTAACGCTGCCCTGGTGGAGGACGCCGAGGTCTGCTATGTGGGCGACGACCTTACGGATTTGCCCTTGATCACCCGCGTCGGCTTGGGCGTTTGTGTGGCCAACGGGGACGATCTGGTGCGCAAACACGCTCATTTTTGCACTCGCTGTGTGGGCGGCAGCGGCGCCGTGCGCGAAGCCGTCGAACTGATACTGATCGCGCAAGGGAAGTGGGAAGGTATCCTGAGGTCCTATCTCCGCGGCGACCGCGCCTTAAACCTTCAACACGCCGGTGAAACCGGCCAGCCTTATCCACTGCGTCCCGTAAGCCCGCGGCGAGCTTCGCGGGGGAGCGACGTTTCTAACCCATCTAAATGATCGGTTAGAATGTGCTGCGCCTTAAACCTTCAACACGCCAACGAAACCGGCCAACCTTACCCACTGCTGCCCGAGGTCGAACCGGGAGCCCTTGTCGATGAAGATATCGCGCTGGAGAAGGAACTGCCCAGTGAGGTGGCGAAGGTTGAGGCCGTGATGGGGTCCCAGGCGGGGCCGGAGTACCAATCGGGCGAGTATCCCATCGTTCCCCCCTGCCCGGTTTGTGCCAGTGCGGCAGCGAACTTTTCGCTCCACCCTTTTTCCACATTCAATGCCATCGCATAGGGCAGAAACCTTTCGAACAGAATGGGAGTGGTCTGGAGAGGGGTGCGCGCGTCACGGCGATCCTGCTCCGTTGTCGCCAGGAACATGCGGAAGCCCTCGATCTGGGCCAAGAGGGCGCGGCCCGAGCGTGTCGGCGCCTTGAGAAGGATGTGGAAGAGGCAATTGATGGCAACCAGGAGCATGAGGACCACAACCACTTCGGTGGAAGCGGCCCACGCCATCATGCCTAGTCCAGCCGCCTCAGCGATGAAGAAGAGAAGGCAGATCGCGCTCATGACCATGGCCCGTTTTCGCGCTGTGGGCGCATGATACGGGTCGGAAAGTGCATTCCTCCATGCATCCAGGGCGAGGCCTCCCAGGGTCAGGCAACCCAGGCTCCAGAGCAGGAGCGAGATGGCTAAAAAGAACACGAGAAGTCTTTGCCCTCCTTGAATTGCGAACCCGGAACCAACGACAGTGGCCAGTGAAATCAACAATCCTGGAATCAGGTAGCGAGCGTTGGTCAGGAAATAAACCTTTTCCCGGTTGGACCGCAGATGGTCATGGAGCGCCTCGAGAGCGCCCCCGACAAGGGCGCGATGGGCGGGCTCCAGCCGAATCGTATCCGCCCCCGCAAAAAGCTTCGCAAGTATGAGCTCCTCATCCGGAGTGATCTCCGGCGGAGGATAGTCAGGGGAGCCAATCCGGCCACTGGCAGATTGTGGGCTCGACTTCAAGCGACCCAGAATGTAAGCGCCGGAGCTGTCTTCCAGAATGGCCAACTGCTTCTTCACCGCCAAGTCCACCAGATTAGCGACCATCGTCTTTTGGTCAAAGGCCATGCGCCATAGGTAGCGAAGGGCGGCGGGGGAAAATCTCCGGGGCGGTTCGGACCGCGGTATGACCTCGCCCCGGATAGGATCGCGGCCTGCCACAAACCACGCTGCGGTGTAATAAATGAGGACCACAATCAGCCCCACCAAGCCGATCAAACTGGCTCGATTGTCTTCCAGGAAGTAGCGGTAATTCTGGTCGTCGGTGGGCGGGCTCACAAATCCTTTGGGCCAGCGGGCCACAATGGTCAGGTTCTCATAGGGTCCGAGGGCGCGAGTCGTGCGGAAGGTGGCGTTGCTCTTGTTATCAATGGATACCGCGTAGTCGGTTCCCACCGAGCCCTGCCGTCCGGTATAGGCGTCCGGCATGATGGCTTCCTGCGCGATTCCCTTGGGCAGATGGATGGTGGCAGAGGCTTTCTGAATGGGGAATATCCACCCGTTGCCGGTTACATTCCAATAAAGCTCATCGTAGTCGGGGAAAAACCCGATTTCGCGGTCCACCACGTAAGCGAGTTCATAGGTGTGCTCCCCGGGCGGAACAAGCTCGCTGCTTTTGCCCATGTAAATACGCAGGCCATTCTCGATCTTGCGCAGGTAAAAGTCCTCCGGCTGGACGTCGCGCTCAAGGGAAACGACATCGAAATGAATAATGTAGGGATTGGCAAACTGGTCGTTGTAGCGAGTGGGAACGTCCCGGTAGATTCCCCGCATGATGGGCGCCCCTGGGGCCAACACCGTGATCATCTCGCGCACCAGAAGCGTGGAGTCAGGATTGACGGTGATGTCGCTGTCATAGGAAAGGATCTGCGCACTGCCCGGCGCCGGAGCGGTTTCTTGCGCGCGCAAATATGAGGAGAAACTCTCCGTAACAACGGCGAAGAGTGCAACGATCAGAAGCGAAAATCGTTTACTCATATTGGCCCCACTGACACAATCCCTGCATGCTATGCCTTGGCCACCACAAGGAAGAACCCACCGTGAGGAGCATTGCCCGCTGGAAGTCAGGGTGTTTTCTTCAGGCGCTACGCTTGCTGATCCCGGCGGGTCAAATCGGTCATTTGCCGGCCTGCAAGGTCTTCGGTCGAAACACATCCGCGGCTTGGCGAGCCACCAACCGGCGCGGCGCCAGCCTCTGCACGAAGATCATCAGGCGGTTGATGAATCGTGCGACGGCCAGGCTGCGGCCGCGGTCAAAGGCGCGCAAGCCCAGTTCCACCACCTCTTCGGGCGATTGTAATCCGCCGGGAAACTCGATCTTGCTGAACTTGCCCGCGTTCCAGAAGTTTGTCGCCGTGCCACCGGGGCAAAGTGCCAGAACTTTTACGCCGTATTCAACCAATTCTTCTGCGAGCCCCATGGAAAAACTGGTAACGTATGCCTTTGTGGCAGCGTAAACGCTGGTGTAAGGCACAGGCTGAAAGCCAGCCGTCGAGGAAATGTTGATGATGCCGCCGGCGCGCCGCTCCACCATGGCAGGAAGGAGCAGGTGGGTCAACTCGGTAAGCGTCACGATGTTCAAGCGCAGCATTTCCGACTGACGGTCGAGTGGCAGCTTCCAGAATTCGCCGTGCGCTCCGAAGCCGGCATTGTTCACCAGCAGGTCCACCACAATCCCGCGTTCCCTCAGGATCGCGACCAGGCGCTCGGCCGCGCCCTTTACACTGAGGTCCTGCTCGATGACTTCGATGCCCAGGGAATGTTTCGTAGCGATTTCGCGCGCCAGGGCTTCGAGTTTATCTTTTGACCGCGCTACCAGAACCAAATTCCAGCCGCGTGCTGCCAAGGCGCGCGCGAAACAAGCGCCAAGGCCGCTGGAGGCTCCGGTTATCAGGGCGAAGCCCCCTTTTGCCATCGCGGCCGTTGTTTTGTTTTCACTCTGCGGATCGGGCATGTCTGGACCTCCGTGCGAAAAATCGGTGATCGGGAGATCGGGTGATCGGGTGAACAAAGGACTATCGGGATCGGGATGGTTTTTGTTCCCCGGATCATGGTCATTGGGTGATCGGGTGAACAAGGAACCCTCGGCGTCTGGCTGGTTTTTGCCCACCCGATCACCCCATCACCCGATTAGTCTGATACGCCGTGTTAAAGTGCCTTGTGCCCGTGGCCATCAGGTGTTCGGCCTCGGCAAGGGACTTGATTCCACCCCGCGCGCCCAGCGCCGTGCAGTTGAGCGCGGCCATGGCGTTCGAGAAGTCCAAGGCGCGCGCAATATCCCACCCCGCCAGCAAGGCATAGGCAAAGGCGCCGTGGAAGACGTCACCCGCGCCCGTGGTGTCCACCGTTTCCACAACGAATCCCGGCGAGTAGAAAAAACGCCCTGCATGGTAAACCAAAGCGCCGTCGCGGCCCAGCGTCATACCAGGTGTGGGAACGCGGTACTCGCGCGCCATATTTTCGAGCACCTTGAAAGGGTCGGCGTGGCCGGTAACGGCCGGCAGAAATTGGGTCGACGCGATCAGGTAGTCGAGGTAAGGAAAAAGCTTCTCGACTTTCTTGTAAACGGTGTCGAGGTCCGCCAGCACCGGGATGTGCGCGCCGTGCGCCCAACGCGCCGCTACCAGCGCCGCTTCCACGTCGCAGCCATCCAGAAGCAGCAGGCGCGCGGAGGTGATGGCGGTGGACTTGAGTTCGTCGGGCTGAACCGTCAACCGGGGGTCGCGATCCCAGAAAACGGTGCGCTCTCCCGTGGCCTGGTCGACGATGATGTAGCCGTATTGGTTGGGAGCGCCGCGCACCACCTTCGCGTAAGCCAGATCCAGACCCTCCCGGCGCAAACTGGCAAGCTGCAATTGGCCGGCGGGGTCATCACCAACTTTCCCGATGTAACGTACCTTCAATCCTAGGCGGCGGCACGTGACGAGAGCCGTTGCCGTCTGCCCACCGGCTTGCATGGACGATGCCACCACGCGCTCCTTGCCGCCCAGGGCAGGGAACTCGTGGACCGTCATGACCGTGTCCGTAGCATTCAAACCGAGCCCAACCACATCCACCTTTGCGCGCGTCAATCACACCTCCGGAATGCGGCGTGGCAAATACTCTATCACCCTTTTTCCGCCTTCGTACTTTGTCCGTTTCTCGCCACTCATTACCCTTCACTGCTGCTCACGATCTCGCCCTGTCGCCCCGCAGGATGGCAGATCCCACGGTTTTTCAATCAGAGCAGTGCGATAACAGCCTTTCCTTTCAATAACATTTAGGCCTAGCACCGATAAGTGACTTATTTTTCTATGACATTTAGGGGTCGAGATGAATTTGAGCCAAGTCGTTTTTTTATCTCCTTTGTTTTCAGCAAACCATAGGGTAATACCTTCATTTTGGGGCCCCCTTTTTTCGGGCTCCTCCGTGGAATTTGTGGGTAAGGCGCGGTAGATAGAAAGGGGTAGCGCATCCTGCCCCGAACCTGTTAAGGGATATGTGGACCAACACAAATCCCGGGCCCAGGAGGAGACAGGATGCGGG
>Ga0326727_10016928_pt1 | contig 15262 bp, 10 predicted proteins | sample MB2enrmetagenome_FD_207643 | JGI IMG/M metagenome (GOLD analysis project Ga0326727, IMG submission 207643) | Lab enriched peat soil microbial communities from McLean, Ithaca, NY, United States - MB29MY | ecosystem: Environmental > Terrestrial > Soil > Wetlands > Peat | place: USA: New York... | reverse complement strand
CGCTCTACTATTCGCGCTGTTGGCGTTCGGGCTGGTGGAATCGACTGCATCACTTGCAGGAGTTGTTGTTGGATTTGTGCTCCTTATTCTGAGGAGGCCCGTCTTTCGACCACCGTGGTATCTCCATGTCGGTAGGATGAAGAGCCTCTTGTTGATACTAACAGTTCTCGGACTGTCTGGGATTGCAATCATAGTCTCTCCTATTGGTAGCAGTATTCTTGAGCATACTTTGAATAAACAGGATTCAGTGTCATTTATCAATCGCATTGCTGCAGATCAGTACGCAGTGGAGTTAGTGAAGCGGACTAATGGCATTGGGGTAGGATTAGGCAGCAATCGCCCATCAAGCCTACTGACATCTCTTCTGAGTAACGTGGGAGTGCTCGGATTGGTTGTATTCGCCGTAATGTGTATACGTCTGTTATCCAATACGACCGACGAGTACATATGGATACGTTGGGCCACATGTGCAGTCATTATTGATATGCTAGCTGGCGGTCCAGACATCACCGCGCCTGTTTTATGGATTCTGTTGGCAATGAGCGTATGGTTCGGGGTACAAACTCCTCGAAAGTCTCAGGAAGTACTGGATGCGGCGCCTGCGACGCCTGGCACATAGGAATTGTCGAATGAGGATTGATTTGGCTGCGTCAGATCAGAAACCAGTCGTTCTGTTCGTTCTTCCCTCGGTTAGGATCTCGGGGGGGGTTTGGGAGGCGTTTCGGCTCGCATCAGACCTGCGTAAATATGGCATCGATGCGCAGATTGTATCAATGTGGCATGATTCGCGAGAGGTCGAAGGCATGGATTTCCCTTATCGGGAAGTTCCAATCAGCTATCTTTCAGATCTTAAACCGAGAAAGACCCTTGCGTTATTGCAACTCCCCTACCTTGCGCTGAGCTTCCTTCTATATTCTCAAAGGATATTTCGCGGCTCCGAGGGTAGGCAATGCTCGGTCGTGCTTACCCATTACTCAACATGCATCTTTGCTCCACTGGTTCCTAAGCCTCGTCGATTCTGTTTTGTGCAGGACCTCGAATGGCGATTTGTAAGAAGCACAGTACTTCGGAAGTTGTTGCGGCACTTCCTTCAGTTTGTCTATGCACAATCAGCGGTATTCACTACAAATTCCTGGGTTACGGAGCAGATGAGTTCTTCTGGAATTGAGCCTATTGCTGAAACATCGATTTGGGCGTCGGCTGATTTCTGCGCACAGCCGGCGGAGAAGAAGTCAATTAATGTCCTCATGCTGGTACGAAAGAATTACTTCAAGCGCTTAGATTTGTACGTTGAGGTATGTAAGAAACTTCGGGAAATATCTAATTTAACTTGTGCGGTTGTGGCACCTGACGATTCAACGGTTGTTGAGCTTAAGGATATTGTGGATGAGTGCATTATTCGTCCTAACAGACAGGAGCTACGTGCGATTTATCAACGTAGTCAAGTATTTTTATTGCTGAGCGACGCTGAGGGGTTTGGATTACCACCATTGGAAGCCATGGGATCGGGATGCGTTCCAGTTTGCAGGGATTCGGGAGGCGTAAGGTGCTATATGACGCATGGTTTGGAGGAAAATCTTATTCCGCTAACAGCTGATGCTGACGAAGTTGTTAAAAGGATTAAGCATGTGCTAGCTTCTCCCGATCTCGACAGATTGTCGCGTGAAGCTAGAACGACTTTTTTAGATGGCCTTACGAGAACTGTAAACTGCCGCGTCGGCGCGATCGAAGAGCTTGCCGGCATATTCTCAAAAACAGGGCGTGAGTGAAAGAAATGGAATTTCGGTCGTCAAGCGCGGACTTTGCTGACATCTGCTAACGCGGATAATTCAGTGCGCCGCGCAAAAGCGCTGATCAACAGCGGAGGTAGGCCAGCCCGGGAACTGGTTCGCTCCACCCGGTAGCAATCGGAGCGTCGAGGGAGGGTCCAATATCGACGAAGGCTTCGGCGTAGAGGGGCACTAGAGGCGACGTTGCGAGCATACCGGCCGTGACGCGAGTGAACGCTGAGCAGGCCTTGATCGCGCTGGAATGCCTAAAGCGCGGAGCGATCTCCTCTACTCGGCAACGGGTGACGCAGGAGCGGACCCGCCTGATTTTGGGGGAAGGCCGACGGCGGTGGAACAGCATGAGCGAACAGGGTTTCGGCGCACCTGCCGGGGTAGTGGCGATGGCGTGTACGCACGGGGAATCCTAATTTCCGGGCCGTAGGCGGTGCGAGCAGCGTTTAGAGTCCTTCGGGGATAAGCGGCTACCGGCTGGAACTGCGATAAAGTGTGAAGAGAGCGAAATGAGATTCTCTGTCTGTATTCCAACTCTGAACGCGCGTGAAACATGGCGTGATTTTTCGGCGGCATTGAGGCGCCAGAGCGCTCGTCCTGACGAGGTGATTGTTATCGATTCATCCTCGGACGACGATACTGCGGGGGTGGCTGCGCGTGATGGATACGAGGTAATCACGATCGCGCGCGAGGACTTTCGCCACGGCGCTACGCGTCAGCTTGCGGCAAACCGCACGCAGAGCGAAGTGATTGTCTATCTCACGCAAGACGCGCTGCTGGCTTCCGACGGTGCCATGGCGCAGCTTCTCCGTGTGTTCGACGATCCAACGGTAGGGGCCGCCTACGGACGGCAACTGCCGAGGCACGGAGCCGGACCGATTGAGGCTTTTGCGAGGATTTTCAACTATCCGGAGAGTTCGCATACGAACTCCGTCAAGGATATTCCGGCTCGCGGATTTAAAACCGTTTTCTTTTCGAATTCTTTTGGCGCCTACCGGATGAGCGCACTGCGGCAAGTTGGCGGATTCCCTCCCGACGCGAACTTTGGGGAGGACACCGTAGTCGCCGCTCAAATGGTGCTGGCCGGTTGGAAGATCGCCTATGTAGCCGAGGCTGCCGTTTACCACTCACACGCGCACACTTTGCGGGAGGAATACCGCCGCTACAAGGCGATCGGCGAGCTTCACGCACGCCAGGCCTGGATGCTGGAGAAGTTCGGCCATGTTTCCGGCGAGGGGATGCGATTCCTGCGGTCAATGATCGAATATCTCGCCGGACGCGCTCCGCAGCACATTCCTGAGGCGCTGGCGATGGTGGTGTGCAAATTTGTGGGCTACCGCGTCGGCCGTCGATGGCAAGCAGCGCCTCGCGGTCCAAGCTGAGATCGGCAACCGGATTCTTCGACCGCCAGTTCTCCTCTTCCAACTGCTTCAGCCGCTGCTCCTCGACAACTTCCATCCCGCCGTGCTTCGACTTCCAGGCATAGAACGTCGCTGCGCTAATCCCGTGCTCGCGGCACAGATCCGGCGTCTTCACCCCGGCCTCGTGCTGCTTCAGTATCCCAATGATCTGCTCTTCCGTGTATCGGCTCTTCTTCATCCCCGTCCTCCCATTCAGGGAGAACTCCAGTTTCCAATGGTTGAGTGTTTCGGGAGCAGGTCACGGAGACGCTAAGGGAACTTCGGGAGCAGCTGGCGCAAGAAGGGCAGAGCCATGTCAGGCAGTACAGCTGGGAGCAGTGCTCAAAGAGGACAAGCAGGGCGCTGGAACTTCAGGGATAGGCGGCGTTGCGATTGGAGAGGTTTGCCGACCAGAAGGAGGATGGACTGCTCTCCGAGGCGCGCCATGGATTCGGCGTGAGAGCGACTTTCCACCGGGCCGCAGAAAAGAAATGGGCCCTTACGACTGAGTCTTACCGAGTTAGCGGCTGCCGCGCATGAAGAGGACGACCTGAATGGTCTTGAGGAAGATCAGCAGGTCGAGGATCAGCGAGGCATGCATCACGTAGTAGAGATCGAATTCAAGCTTCCGGCGGGTATCGGCCACGGAGGCCGCATAGCGGAAGTTTACCTGCGCCCAGCCGGTGATTCCGGGCAGCACGCAATGGCGAAGATCGTAGAAGGGGATCTGCTCGTTGAGATGCTTGACGAACTCAGGACGCTCCGGGCGCGGGCCGACAAAGCTCATGTGTCCGCGTAGGATATTGATCAGCTGCGGCAGTTCGTCGATGTGCGTGAGGCGAAGAATGCGGCCGACGCGGGTGATGCGAGAGTCGTTAACGGCGGCCCACTGCGGCTTCACTTCGCTGCCGTTGCGCATGGTGCGGAGCTTATAGATGGTGAAGTGCTGGCCGCGCCATCCGACGCGTGTCTGGCGGAAGATCACCGGTCCCGCCGATTCCAGCTTGATGGCGATGGCGCAGGCGACGAGCAGCGGCATAAAAAAGATCAGGGCTGCGACAGAGAGCACCACGTCGGCAAGACGCTTCAGCTTGCGCATCAGGTGACGCTCGACGATCTGCGACTTCTCCGCCACGCGCAGCCAGGTGTGATTCATCAACTCGACCGGCAGGCTGCGGCTCAGCTCCATGGCAATATCGGGCGAGCAGTGCACTCCCACGCCCTGGAACTTGAGATAGGAGAGCGTGGGCTCGGCAGTGTAGGGAACGCTGTCGGTGGCAAGCACAAGCTGGCGAATCCCGTGGCGAGCTACCAGCTCATTGAGCTCGGAGATGGAGCCCAGCACGGAAGAGCTCGTCGACGAGCCATCGCCGGTAACGACGAATCCTTCGAAGCGATAGCGCGATTGCGGGCTCTGAAGCAGTGTGCGGATGTACTCCGCGCTGGGCCCAGCGCCGATGATTGCGGTGGAATCCTGCGGCAGGAGCACGGAATGGTTCGCCGAGAAGAGCCGGCGCCAGGCGAAAGCCACAGTCACGGCCATGGCCACGCTGGGCAGTATTCCGATCTGCCGCCAGATGCTGAACGGCGCCAGAGAGACGGAATAGACGATCGCGGTCAGAGCAAGTCCGGCGCCCAGCAGGCGGAAGAGCAAAGTCGTCGGCTGTCCGAAGATGCGCAGATCGTAGAGATCGAAGATGTAGAACGTGCACAGAAGCAACAGGGCGAAGCTGGCCATGGGGAAGAAGGGAAGTGCGATGGGAGCATCGGGCATGACCTGCGCGACTAATCCCATGGGCCGCAGCAACGGAGTGGGGCCTCCATTGGAGTGCATGAAGAGGGAAGCGCTCAGCGAGGCAAGAGCGATCAGGGTGTCTCCGATCAGAATGATTAACTTGGCGGATATTGACTGGCTAAGTCTGAAGTTCGTCATGTCGCTCTCAGGCCGGATGAACAGACGGCACGCGGACCGCTTTTTTAAAGACCAAGCTGAGTGATTGGTGTGCTGCAGGATCAGGTGTTCCTGCAAGTTCACCAACGGCTCAGAGCGCCTCGAACGGCATGAAAGACAGAAAAGAAAACAGCCGTAAGAGACAATAGATTCTGAACTGTTATGCTGATTTGAGAGGTTCTCGACTGCGGACAAGCTTCGCCGTCGTCACTTAGCAGGGTGACTTCGGCTCCACAAAACACTTCGGTTCGTCTTCATCCAGTTACTTTCGCGAACCGCTGTTTAATTTGTGCTTCATCTTAGCATCCGATAGCAAAGCGTCAATGTGCATAAACGGGCGAAAACATGGCTTCTGCGTGCCTGTTGGAGTGCCCTAGAGGATGCAGACCAACGGGTAGAACAGAGAGTCTGCGTGACTCGATCATCAGGTAGGGCAAGAGAGACAAAGAGTTACGGAAGTCATACAAGGCTATGGCGTTAGTGCAAGTAATTTGACATCCTGCCGTCGAGTTCAACGCGGCAAAGCTTTATGAAAGTTTCGAGAAAAGCGCTATTGCCCACTGAAGATTCCTGGAAGAGCAGCCGTACGCGCAAGGCGATGGTCGATCAAGAGCTAGCGTGAGCGGCGTGCAGGGAATGACACATCGAATGCCGGGTGAGGCGGAGCCGATAAAATCTCATCGCAACAAACGAGCTTCTCGGTCCGGGGGAAGAATAGCTAAGCGAGCGCGAGGGGTGAGAACTTGCGGCGGTGTCACGGTTACGTCATTTTTACTCCCAATTAACATTCCTGACACAAAGCTCGGTTATAAGTAATCGGACCAGTCCTCCGGAACATTCATAGGCTATTGCCCGCAAGTCAAGGTGCTGGCTGTGATGAGAGCTGCTGGGGCGGGGCCGCGCCGTGGGAATAATCCCATCCACCGCATAGCTTCCGAATGGTCCGCACGATCGGCGCGAGGGATGTGGAAACCCGCGGTTGCTAATTAAGCATGGCGGAGCTCTATCTGGCGTGTCGCTTTCCGATTAGGTCGATTAGCTCTCCTTGTTCTGCCAGTTATTGATTGCATTACATGTTAGGGAAACGATGAAGAGCAAGCCGCCGCGCTGGAAGTTCTTTTTGTTGCGTTGCCTGATGACAGGGATGGCCGCATGGCTGCTCTGTGTTGCGCTGCCAGGTTTTGCGCAGTCGCAAGCAAATCCTGCAGATGGACAGGCGGAGGCCGCATCTGTCGCCGGAGACGAGTACGTGGTAGGAACCGGCGACGTTCTGCAGGTTCATGTCTGGAAGGAGCCGGATCTGTCGAAAGACGCTGCTACGGTGCGTCCCGATGGTATGATCTCGATGCCGTTGCTGGGCGTTGTGAAGGTGAGCGGCATGACGGTATCGCAGATCCAGCAGATGCTCGCCGAGAAACTGCATCGATACCTGAGCGTTGCACAGGTGACGGTAACGGTTGTCGATATTCGCAGTAAGTTCATCTACATTACGGGCGAGGTCAACCGTCCGGGTGCTTATCCGCTGGCTGGCTCGATCGACGTTCTTCATCTGGTGATCAAGGCGGGAGGCTTGAGCCCATACGCCCGTCGTAAGTCTGTGTATGTGTTGCGCAGCGTAGACGGCAAACAGCAGAGGATTCCGGTCAACTACGCGAAATTGCTTCGTGGCGACGCGGAGCAGAATGTTCAGTTACAAGAGGGCGACACGGTCGTCGTCCCATGAGCATTGCGGGCATTCGAAGGCTCTGGCTGGGCATAGTGCTGCTGTTGTCGTGTGCGCCGGTGCTCGCGCAGGGCGGCGGGGTGGGTGTGGACTCGGGCCAGCAGGATGCGCCGTCGCAGCCCATCGATAACTCGGGAAATTCCGCAGCTTCCGGCAGTACTCCGTGGCGCTTCATGATGCTCTACGGAGCTGAAATGGTGGAGCGCGACAGTTTCTCGAATCGTGAACTTGGCGGGTGGACCAGCTGGGTCGAGGGACGAATCTCGATTGGTATCGAGCGCAGCAAGCTACGGATGTATGTCGGGGGCTCAGGGGTGCTGGAACATGATTCGTCCGGCACGCTTGTAGGCGCTCAGGGCTTTATGCAGCCTACGATTGGCGTAAGCGCGGTGCTGAGCCGCCGGCTGATCTGGGATGGCAGTGTTTCCGTTGAATACGGCGGAGAAGTAACACGGTTCTTTGAATCGGTTGATTCTTCCGGCTGTGACGCGAACTGTGGGAGCCGCGCGGCTGGCGAGCAAAGCCTCGTGCTCGCGCAATTGCAGAACGACGTATCAGGCGCGTCGGCCTCGGAACTTCCGGTGCAGGTCGTGGTGCCTGAGCTGGTTCGGCCTGTGTCGCTGGTGATCGTGAGCTCAACAAACGGCTCACAGAATCTGAACCTTTTCGGTTCGACCGGGGTGCGCTGGCTGTTGGGTCCGAGACGGCAACTCCACGTTCGTTTCACGCACTCCGAGGGAGAGTTACTCACGGGAAATCCGCAAAGCAATAACATCGCTCTGGCGCGGGTAACGGATAGCCATCGAATTAACGAACGCACACTGATTTACGAGTACCTCCAATACCATCATTACTTCCAGGAAAGCTGCGATTCCTACGGAAGCGGAGGCGGCGGATCACGCTACCTCAGCCGGAGGATTACCTTCTCCGGCGAAGCGGGGGCGGAGTACAGCAAACCCAGTTGCACCGGGCAGAAGTGGCTGGCTACCTTCACTGGCAACATCGCGGCGCTACTAACGGAAGCGACGCGATTCAGCGTAGGCGGTGGGCGTGACACGAGCGCGTCGTACCTGCCCGGCAGCCGATGGTCAGACTATGCGCAGGCGTCGCTCATTCAACGGATTGGGCAGCGCACCAATGCTAGTTTCAGCTTTGGCTACTTGCGCAGCTCCCTTACCGGCACCAACGAGAATTACCATGGCGATACGACCGCGACGCGCTTTTCGTTGAGGGTTACACCTGAGGTCTATGCTGCGACAGCCTATACGTATTTCAATTCGAGGCTGGAATATGGACGCCCGGGGCAACGGGGGCTTAATTGCAATACGCTTTCTTTCTCATTGAACTGGCATCCGCAACCGCGCCGCCTATAGATGCACTGACGCGCTGAAGTTCTTGGGGGCGCGATGTGCGCGGAGAAGAATCTTGACAGTTTGGGAGTAACGCGAGTGAAGGAGAACAACGAACTTGGGCCAATAGAGCAGATCAGAGAACTTTGGCCGATCCTTGGCCGGCGTAAATGGATCATTTTGCTTGCCAGTGCGCTGCTGAGCGCGACCACAGTCATCATGATCTGTCTGTTACCGGACTGGTATACCTCGTCGATCACGATTCTGGTTGATCCGCAAAAAATTGCCGACCATTATGCCGGACCAGACAGCGTGACCATGGACCAGTTGCGCTATGACATGCTGGCAGAGCAGGTTCTTGCGACGCCGAGACTGGAGCGGGTGATCAGCGAGATGAAGCTCTATCCTCAGATGGCGGCCTGTATGCCGCTGAGTGAAGTCGCCGATCACATGAGGAAGTACATAACGCTTCAGGTGCATCCCGGCGGGGACCGCAATGCGGGAACGTTTACGATCACGTACAAGGGGCGTGATCCGAAAACTGTAGCCAACGTGGCCGCACGTCTCGCCGATGACTTCATTCAGTGGAATCTGACGGCGCGCCAGCGCCAGGCCGAAGGCGCCAGCGGATTTGTTTCCGAGCAACTTGTCGAGGCCAAGCAGAACCTGGAAGAAGAGGAGAACAAGTTGAAGGCCTTCAAGGCCGAGCATCTTGGCGAGCTGCCGGAGCAACTTCAGCCCAATGCATCCGCCTTGGCCCGGCTGGAACAGAGTCTGCAGGCGAACGCGGACAGGGTAAACCGCTTGGAAATCGAGAAGGCAAGCCTGGGTGAGTCGCAAACCGCTATGATAGCGGTGGATACGCAGCGCGGTCGCCTGCTTGAGCAGAAGTACAAATTGGAACAGGAACTCGAGGCGCTTCGCGCGCGTTACTCAGACGAGCATCCTGATGTGCTTCGCGCCCAACAGCGGCTTGCTGAGTTGCAGCAGCAGTTGTCTTCTGCTCCGGGTGCCGAAAAGGCTGCCGTCTTTTCGAGTAATCCGAAGCTGATTGCCATTGAGTCTGAGATTAAGCATGCGGAGAGGGAACGGCAGGAGCTCAATGCGCAGATTGCCAAGTATCAGTCTTATGTGGAGATCGCTCCGATCCGCGAACAGCAGTTTGCCGATCTTAGCCGCGATTATCAGGCGGCCAAGGCGCACTACGATAGCCTGGAAGAGAAGAGCTACTCGGCTGGGGTCGCGGTGGAGCTGGAACGTAAGCGCGAACTTGACCGGTTCTCGGTACTGGAGCCGGCGACGGTCCCGCAGAAACCGGTTAAGCCAAATCGCCGGCTTATGGTGATGGCGGTCATACCACTGTGTTTCCTGTTTTCAGCCGGCACCGTAGTTGCCAGGGAAAAGGTGATGGGGAAAATCTGCACAGAGCGAATGCTGCGTTCCGTGCTTCCCGCGTCGGTTAACATCGTGGGTCGTATCCCCGCGATTTCAACGCCGCGGTACATCGAGGGACAACGCGTTTGGGCGGCGGTATCGATCCTGGGATTGTTGCTCTGTTGTGCTGCGGTCAGCGCCGTGCTCATAAAGGTTCATCCGCACTTCTAGCCAGGTGGTAGTGCCGTCACGGCGCTACCAGCGAAAGCGTGTAGCAGCGTTAGCGATGGTTACCTCCGGTCAATTCTTTCGCAATGTCGTTGTGAACTGGCTGGCCATGCTGATGAACATGCTGGTGCCGTTCTTTCTTTCGCCCTTCACCGTTCATCATTTGGGGCTGGCACTATATGGCGTGTGGGTGCTGGTGATCTCCAGCGTGGTGTACTTCAACCTTCTGGACCTTGGCCTGCGGAACGCCGTTGTAAGGTTTGTGGCGAAGGCGCACGCCTCGGGTGATCATGATGAGGCAGTGCGTGTCGCATCCACAGCTGTCTGGATGCGGGTCGCCATCGGGCTGTTGATTTTTCTGCTCGCGGCTTTGCTGGCCTTTGTCTTTCCTCACATCTTCTCCATTCTCCCCTCGCTCTACCTGCAGGTCCGGCTCACGGTTCTGCTCACTGCGCTTGGCATCGCCATGACATTGATCTTCGGCATCACCGGGGCCATTCTCTCGGCGATTCACCGCTTTGACCTGATCAGTTCCGTGACCACGGTGCGAGCCCTGGTACGAGCCGGCGGATTTGTCTGGCTGCTGAGCCACGGTCACGGTATTGTCTGGCTGGCGGGCTGGGAGCTGACCGTAGCTGTGCTGGTCGGAGTGGCGCAAAGCTGCCTCTGTCTGCGTGAATATCCGGAGCTGCGCCGCGGCTTCGGTATTTTGCACATGGAGACTGCGCGGAAGATCTGGCTCTATGGCTCTTACGCGTCGTTGATCACGCTGGCCGGCGCGGTGTTGTACTACTCAGATAACGTCGTTGTCGGAGCCATGCTGGGTGTTACAACGGTTACTTACTACGCCATAGCCGGGAATCTCAGTGCTTCAGCGCGCGAAGTGGTGTCGGCCTTGAGCAGTACGTTTACGCCGATGGCCAGCAGCCTGGAAGCTGTCGGAAAGAACGAACAACTGCGGCGGCTGCTGGTGCAGGGAACGCGCGCCAGCCTGCTCGTGTATCTGCCAATCGCCTGCGTATTGGCCATCCGCGGGCAGAGCTTCGTAAACCTGTGGATGGGACGCGAGTACGGACAGACGGCGGGCGTGATCCTGAAGATTCTGATCCTCAACCACGTTCTCACCACGGCAAACGTTACAAGCTGCGGCATTGCTTACGGCATGGGAAAGCATCGGCCGCTGGTGATTTGGGCAATCATTGAGGCGGTGCTGAACCTCGCGCTCAGCGTTGTGCTAGCACGGCAGATTGGCATCTACGGCGTGGCCTGGGGAACCGCGATCGCAGGCGGTATCTGCAATCTTATGTTCTGGCCACGTTATATCAGCCGGCTTGTACCGATTGATCCCTGGGAGTACATCTGGAGCGCGTGGCTCCCTGCGTTCGCGGCTGTCATTCCTTTCCTTCTCGGCTGCTACTGGGAGGAGAAGCATCTGGCGGCCTCAAGCATGGTTGCATTCTTCATGCAGGTTGCGGCGGCTCTGCCGCTGATGGCTGTTAGCGCGGCAGTACTCTTCCGCAACGAACTGGGGCGCTACCTCCGGCTGCGGCTGAGGCCGGCGGACGTATAAGGATCTCTGCCATGGATATTGCCGTCATTATCCCGACTTACAACCGCGCCGATCTGTTGCCGGAGACGCTGGACTCGATTCTTGCGCAGACACACTCTGCGGCCGAGGTAGTGGTGGTCGATGACGGCTCGACTGACGATACCGAGTCAATCGTCAGGGTTTATGGAACCAGGGTAAGGTACGTGCGAATCAAGAACTCGGGCGAGGCGGTCGCGCGGAATGCAGGGGTTGCCGCCAGCAGCGCCGAATGGATAGCATTCTGCGACAGCGATGATATTTGGACGCCCGAAAAACTTGAACTACAAGCCGAATTGTGTTCGCGAAGGTCAGCCGTACAACAGTGTTTTACAAACTTCCGTGTTGTCACGGATGGAGTGTGGTCTACGGATTCGAAATTTGATAGCTCACCTCCAGGGTATTGGGAGATTCCACACGAGGACGTTTCAGAAGATCTGCTGGTCCTTAATACGGACATGATTCCGTCCCTGATGAGGCATCAGCCGATCTTTCCATCGACGCAAATGATGAAGCGTTCGGTCTTCGAGAGTATCGGGCGGTGGAATGAACCTCTCGGGAGGGTCCGTTCCGGGGACTTGGATTTTCATCTTCGCTTTGCCGCGCGGCCGCCGATTGGAGTTGTTAAGTCTCCGGTTGTCGGTATTCGAAAGCACGAAGGAAACTTCTCCGGCGATGCGTACGTGACACTGCTGGGCGAACTTCAAGTCCTTGATTACGTGCTGGCGCATCATTCCGCGGCTCGTAAACATGAGGCGGCCATTCTGGAGAGCATCGAGCGCCGTAAAATGTGCGCGGCAGTACTGGCATTTGAAGCCGGAAACTTTCAGAAGATGAGGGAGTTACTTACTGCCGTACCCTGGCAACAGCAGCCTTGGAAGCTGATAGTCAAGGGAATGATCGCTCGCTTCCCGGAGCGCGCGGCAGGGCTTTTGCATTCGCTCTGTGTGCAGCGGGCGGAGAGCCGCTGATGGCGCGGGTCTCGGTAATTATCCCCACCTATAACGGCTCACGTTACTTAGCGCAGGCCATTGAGAGCGCGCTTGGCCAGAGCTACCGGGACGTGGAAGTAATAGTGGTCAATGACGGCTCGACCGATCCGAAGGTTGAGAAGATTGCCAAAGGGTACGGCTCGCAGATTCGCTACCTTGCTGAGTCGTCAAACCAAGGGCTGGCCGGAGCCCGCAATGCGGGAATTCGTGCGACGAACGGCGAGTTTGTCGCGTTGCTGGATGACGACGACTGGTGGGAGCCGAAGAAAGTCGAAGTACAGATTGCCGAATTCGATCGCGACCCTGCGGTCGATCTTGTTTATTCCGATCTTACGGTTCACTTTGACGACGGAAGCGACGTGCCGTCCTTTCTGAGCAGCCGGCCCCTCGCTGGCAGTGGCTACATTTTCGATCGGTACATGCAGAGCAAGTTCATCATTCCTTCCAGCGTTATGCTCCGGCGCAGTTGCTTTCAGCGTGTGGGACTGTTCAACGAAGAGATGCGTTCACTCGAGGATTGCGACTTCTTTCTTCGGCTCTGCCTGACGGGAAAGGTCGCACTGGTCAAGCAGCCACTGCTGCACCGGCGACAGCGAGCGGGGAATATGACCTCAGATGTGGACCTGTGGACGAGTTACGCAGTGAAGTTTCATGAGAATGCACTGAAGCTGGCGGCCCTGAGTCCAGAGCGCTATCGCGAATTACTACGTCAGGCGTCGGTAGCGTACTTTAAGCGCGGGTCATATTGTCTGAACCATCAGCGACAGTCCGAGTGCCGCAGCAACCTGTTGCTCGCGCTTCAGCGCGATTGGAAGAACGCCGCCGCATGGCAGTGTCTGTTGGCGAGTTTCATTCCCTTTGGTCTGCTAGGCGAATTGCGCGGATGTAAGCGCGCGCTCACTGAGGCGCGCGAACGGCTCGGACAAAATGAGTCATGAGGCAGTTTGTGAGAGAAGCATGAACACACTGCTGCTGACCGATTCTTTTGCTCCGCACCCCGGCGGATCGCGGGTGTACTACTTCCATCTCTTTCGCGGCTGGGCGCCAGACAAGGTCACGGTGCTGACAAAGAAGGTCGAGGGCTGGCGCGAGTTCGATCAGAAAGAGTCGGATGATTCGCTGCGTATCATCCGGCGCTTCAAGCCGCTGCGCTCGATGAGATACACGGAGCTTCCCAAAGGAATGCCATCGATCGCGGATGCCGTACTGCGGACAATGACAGATTCGCCCGACTTGTTGTTCGCCGGCGACCTGTACCCGCAGGGCGTCGCTGCACTGCTGCTGCGGCGTGCCCTGCGCCTTCCGTATATCGTCTTCTGTCATGGTGAGGAGATCACTCTCAGCGAGCGCTTCAGATTTCAATGGCGTCTGCGCAACCGCATCTACCGCGACGCGGAGATGGTGGTGGCCAACTCAGCGAACACGCGACGGCTGCTGTTAGAGCAGGGCATCAAGTCCGAGCGTATTTGTACGATTACCCCGGGGGTGGATTGCAGCGAGTTTCGCCCGGGGCCGCCAGACCCGGAACTGATACGCCGCCATCATCTGGGCGGGGCACAGGTACTGTTGACTGTGGCGCGACTGGTGCCGCGCAAAGGCCATGAACTTGTGCTGCGCGCGGTGGCGGGGTTAGCAACGGAGTTGCCAGCACTGAAGTATCTCATTGTGGGACGCGGCTCGGAGGAAGCAGCGCTGCGAAAACTGGCAGGCGAGTTGGGAATTGCTGAGCGGGTGGAGTTTGCCGGCTTTGTTCCCCGGGAGAAGTTAGCTGACTACTATCGGCTTGCCACGATCATGGTGATGCCAAATCGCGATGGAGCTGGCGATATCGAGGGTTTTGGTATGTGTTTTCTGGAGGCATCCGCATCTGGAAAGCCGGTAATTGGCGGCCGCTCCGGAGGTACTGCGGAGTCGGTAGCCGATGGCGAGAGTGGGCTGCTGATCAATCCCGAGGTTGAAGGCCAACTGAGCGGCGCGATCCGCCGGTTGGTAAACGATCGGGCACTGGCTGCACGCATGGGAGAGTATGGCGCGCGGCGGGCTCGGGAGCACTTTGACTGGAGCGCACGCGCCCACGTTCTGCGGGAGTTAGCGCGTTCGGTGGCTATGACTCGCTGCCGCAGGGCCGGGGCCATGGATGAAAGCCAGGCTGGTTCGCGCGGTTGATTATGCCACTAGGGTTCATCGTCTATTTCGGTGCAATTGTCGCGGGCCTGTGGTCTCTATCCCGCCCGCGGATGGGGATTTACTATCTAATTCTCGTCTTTCCGGCGCAGACCCTTCGCGCCCAGGCGGGCGACTATCCGGCGGGAGCACAGTTGATCGATCTTGTGCTGCTGGCGGTGGTCATCGGAATGGTGATAAACAACTACGAGCTGAACCTGCGCGAGATGCCTATGAGGTGGCTGCTGATTCTCATGCCTCTCTGGTGGTACATCTCGCTGTGGAGGGGATCGCTGCTGTGGTCAATTGGCATGCCCCTTTCCATCGGCGACCCGCGATTCAGCGACTGGAAATGCATTGCCGAAATGCAGGTGCTGGCCTTCATCGCTTTTGCAGTAATTCGCCGGCGCGAAGAAATCATCATGGCTGTGAAGCTGATGTGCCTGGGCGCGTTCTTCGTGGCCTTCGACTTCTTTCAGGTCATGAATCAGCGCGACCTGTCGCATTATACGTACCAGGTACGATACAGCGGATTGTTGGGCTATGCGGGCGTGAACGGGCTGGGCGCCTTCGCCGCAAGTATGGCAGTGCTGGCGACCGGGATATATTTAGGCAAGCGGCCGAAGCAGCTTAATTGCTATCTAGCCGTAGTAATGGCGGGCTGCATTTATATCGTCTTGTTCTCGTTCTCCCGCGGCGCTTACCTGGCGCTGGCG
>Ga0326727_10016927_pt1 | contig 15262 bp, 14 predicted proteins | sample MB2enrmetagenome_FD_207643 | JGI IMG/M metagenome (GOLD analysis project Ga0326727, IMG submission 207643) | Lab enriched peat soil microbial communities from McLean, Ithaca, NY, United States - MB29MY | ecosystem: Environmental > Terrestrial > Soil > Wetlands > Peat | place: USA: New York... | reverse complement strand
CGCGGCGGCGTGATTGTCGAGGGCATATTGAATGCTTTCACGCATCATGCGGCAGCATTCGCTGCGGATCTCCGGATCGAGGGAGCGCAACAACACATTAGCGCCCAGAGGCAGAGGCAGACCGTAGGCGGTCTTGAACCAGCGGCCCAGGTCGACGATGCGGTGAAAGCCTTCGCGGTCGAAGGTTAGCTGCGCTTCGTGGATAATCAGCCCGCCATCGACGGTGCGTTCGCGCACCGCGTCGGTGATCTTGTCGAACGGCGTGACCACCGCCTCGAAATCGGGCTGAAACAATTTGCACGCCAGGTAGGCAGTGGTAAGTCTACCCGGCACGGCGATGCGCTTGCCCTTGATTTCGTCCGGATCCATCGGCCGGTTGGCGATGATCATGGGGCCATACCCGTCACCCACGCTCGACCCGCTGGCCATGAGGAAGTACTTGTCGGCCACGTAGGGATAAGCGTGATAGGAAATTGCGCTCAGTTCGTATTCCCCGTCTCTGGCTTTCCGGTTCAGCGTCTCGATATCCGCCAGAACGTGCCGGAAGGTCACCTTACTGGAGCGGACTTTCTTAGTGGCGAGGCCATAGAACATGAAGGCGTCGTCGGAATCCGGACTGTGGGCGCTTACAATTTCCCGGGGAGCAACCGATGTCATAAGAATGGATTGGGACTTCACCTTAGTTTACACCAGTGCGTCCGACAATCCGCGAAAGAGGAAAAAGAGCTAGACAAAAGGACAAGGGGCGGTCATCCAGGCGGCATCTGAACTGAGGATTTCCTCATTCAATCATCCGAATTGCGCATCGCGCGCCGAGCCCGAGTTTGCGGGCGTCGTATTCCGATTGCTGAGAACTTCCCTTTACTGCCTGTTCAGTCGCCGTAGATGAGGCCGCCCCCATCTTCGTCCGGTTCTATATTGGCACCTCCTACCGGCCCTGGCGGACCGGCATGAAACGCTGGAATCAATGAAACCGGCCTGATTCCAATTACATTTTGCTCCTGCTTGCTATTCTTGTCAATAGTTCTCCCACGTACTTTGCAGCAGGGGAATTACCGATATCAGGTCTGATTGTTGTGTTCGAGAAACTGTTCCCGAAAAAGGAAGCGCCGCTCACAGGCGCCCCACCGGTGCGCCGGCTGAAGACCTATTCCGCGCAAAGCGGGTACGTCTATCAATACTGTTATGAAGGTCAGCGGCCGCTCCAGCGATCGGGCGAGAGCGGAACGGAGTTCGTGTTCAGCATGTCGGCCGATCGGAAAACCTGGCGTGCTTGCAAGGTCGTCCTGCCACACGACACGATCGCCTGGTGGGAAGCGGCGCACGACCGCCAGCTCTCGGATACGGAACGTTATGCCGTCGCTAAAATGGCCCTGTTTCAAGCCTTCGACGAGCGCGAATCGCCGTCGCTGATGAAAGCGGATGTGCTGGTGCGCAATGCGGATGTCGAGGCGATCGTGGAGACCCTGGGGTTGTGAGAGGGCGGACGCCCACGTCCGCTGCCGACCCCCTGGTCGGCCTCTTCGAGTTCGCAAGCGCCTGAATCGCGGAAAGAGCGGGACGTGGGCGTCCCGTGGCCCAGAGGGCACCCCCCAGGGGGTCCGCCCCACCCACGTCTACGCAAGTGCTTTTTTCGCAAATTCGAACGAGCGCTTCACATCGGCGGGACGATCGCTCGTCTTGTAATCGCAATCGATATAGCAGCGAACCGGCGCCTGGCGATTGCGGATAAGCCGCAGGACCTCCGCTACCGGCGTGTCGCCTTCGCCCCACGGCACGCTCAGCCTGTCCTTGCGGCGATCCTTGAGGTAAATCAGACTCATGCGATCGAGGTGAGCCTCGACGAATTTCAGCGAGTCGTATCCGCCGCCTGTCGCGTCGCCGATGTCGAAGCTCATGCTGTAGCTTTTGGAGAGCGCGACCGCCTCCTCGTATTGTTCCGGCCTGGCAATGGTCTCAGGATTGGCAGGATTCATGTCGGGATTGCCCTGAATGCCGACACGAAACTGACTCTGTTCCACCATCGGCACGATGCGCCTGGCCGCTGGAAGCGTGACTCCTAGAGTAATCAGCCGCGCGCCGAGCATCGCGGCGATCTCGAACGTCCGGGCGAGTTCCGTCTCGGTCGAGCCCGGGAATCCGCTGAGCCCGTATATTTCGATTCCCGCATCGTCAAACTTCTTGCGAATGGGTTGATATTGATTGGGCGTGAGCCCGGGCGCAACCAGCGGCGCGAAGAAATCGCACTCTCCGAGGCCGCACTCCACCATCGATGCGATCACGATATCGACGAGGCTTTCCTGCGGCAATCCGATCCGCGTGAAGATGTAGCTTTGCAATCCGAATTGAATTCCGCGGACCACGGAGTCGATCTTCTTGGCAGCCATGGCAGGCATAGATAGTGCTCCTAGAGTCAATTTTCCGAAGGTGCGCCGGGAAAGCATGGAAGGCCTCAAATGGAGTTAACGCCCGATGCCAGAAATCCGCCGTCCACCGCCAGACATTGCCCGGTGATAAAGCTGGCGGCGTCGGACGCCATCAGCACGGCGGCGCCGATCAGTTCCTGCGAATTGCCGAATCGTCCCATGGGCGTGCGCAGCTTCAATTCGCGCCCGCGCTCGGTGCCATCCAGGAAAGCCGCGTTCAGATCGGTGCGAAATACGCCGGGGGCGATGGCGTTCACGTTGACTCCCGATTGAGCCCACTCCACCGCCAGGCTGCGCGTGAGCGAGAGCACCGCCGATTTGGAAGCGGCGTAGGCCGCCACCTGCACCAGCGCCACGTAGGAATTCAGCGACGCAATGTTGACGATGCGCCCGCGGCGGTTGGCCGCCAACGCCGGGTAGAACGACTGGCAAGTGCGCAGCATGCCGGTGAGATTAACGTCCATCAGACCGTCCCATTCGGCTTCGGTGATGTCCACCGTCGGCTTGCGGAAGATCTGGCCGGCGGCGTTCACCAGAATGTCGGCCTGCCCGAATTGGGCGAGAACCGCATCGCGAAATTCGTCCACCGAGGCCCGCGAGCCGATATCGCAAACCCTCCGAAGAGTGCGGCTGCCGGCGCGCTCCACCTCCGCGCACACCTCGGCGACCATGGCTTCGCGCCGTCCGGTGGGGACCACATGGGCGCCGGCCGCCGCAAGGCCGATGGCCAGTTCGCGGCCCAACCCGGAAGTGCCGCCGATCACCACGGCGACACGCCCGGTCAAATCCATCAGATTCTTGGCTGCCATTGCATGCTCCTGGAAAAGCACCGCTCCCTCGCGGTCGCGGCTCAGTAATAGTGCTCCACTACCTTTGAATGCGCGACGAGCCTCCCTTGGCAAAGGCCTTCACCTGATCGAGCGTGGCCATGGTGGTATCGCCGGGAAAGCTGGTGAGCAGCGCACCGTGCGCCCAGCCGAGTTTCACCGCGTCCTCAGGCGATTCGCCCGCCAGCAATCCGTAGAAAAAGCCCGAGGCGAAGCCATCGCCGCCGCCCACCCGATCGTAGACATCGAGCTCGGCGACCGGAGCGGTATAAGTCTTGCCCCCGATCCACGCTACCGCGCTCCAGCTATGCCGATTGGTGGAGTGGACCTCGCGCAGCGTAGTGGCCACCACCTTGATCTGCGGGTGTTTTTCGACGGCGCGATCGATCATGCCGAAGAATGCCCCGGGGTCGAGATTAGATTTACCCGCGGCCACCTCGGGGCCGGCGATTCCCAATCCCTTCTGCAAGTCCTCCTCGTTTCCCACCAGCACATCGACGTTCTTCACGATCCGCCCGAGAACTTCGCTCGCGCGCGCCGTGCCGCCGGAGATCTTCCAGAGCTTCTCGCGATAGTTGAGATCGAAAGAAACCACCGCGCCGGCTGCCTTGGCCGCCTCCATGCCCTCGATGACCAATTCCGCCGTGGTGGGGGACAGCGCGGAGAAGATACCGCCGCTGTGGAACCACCGTACGCCGCCCTGGAAGATAGCCTTCCAATCGAAATCGCCGGGCTTGAGGAGGCCGGCCGCCTCATGGCAGCGGTTATAGAACACCACCGGGGCGCGCACTCCGTAGCCGCGATCGCTATAGACGGTGGCCATGTTAGGACCGGTGACGCCATCGTGCGCGAAGCGCTTATAAAACGGCCGGACACCCATGGCGCGAACCCGCTCGGCGATCAGATCGCCGATGGGGTAATCCACCATGGCGGTGACAATTCCGGTATTGAGGCGAAAACAATCGGCCAGGTTGGCGGCTACGTTGAATTCGCCGCCGCTCACATGGATGTCGCAGTGAGACGCCTTGCGGAATGGAATAATGCCCGGATCGAGACGGTGTATGAGGGCGCCCAGGGACACCAGGTCCAGGGCTCCCTGTCGAGGAATAAGAAGAGGTTGGCTCATTTGGCTATCCCTCCCACGCTATTTTCCTTGCGACACGGCTGTCAAGCGGGGTAAGGCAAAAGTTATCGTTTAGTAAGATTGAATGGCGCGCCACTTTTGTTTACCATCGATGGTGATATTAGGCTCAAAACCGGATGATTTCGCTCCGCAAACAGATCCAGGATTCGGAGAACGCGGAAGCGCGTGCGCGCGCGCTCGTCAGGGCGTTCCTGGACCTGATTTCCGCCGTCCCTAGAGCGGCCTTGCCGGCTAATGCCGGCTTGGCTGCGCAATCGCGCGAGAGTCTCGAAAAAGCTGCCGAACCCCTCAGGGGCGAACCGCAAGTCACGGAAATCGATGCCGCCGGAGCGGTTGCCGTCCGGCAGGTGGATGAAATCTGTAACTCGAATAAAGTCGCCATCGAGGAGCGTGATGCCGCGTTAAGGGAAGTTGTGGAGACCGTGGCGTCGGCGGTAAGCAGCTTCAAGAGCCACGGCGAACGTCACAAAACGTCCCTTAACAAGCTCGCCGACGGCTTCGACACGCTCTCGCGGGTGGAAGACGTAAACGAACTCCGCCGCCGCCTACGGGAAGACGTTGCCACGTTTCGGGAGACCGTGGAGCAGATGCGCAAAGAGAGCGAGGAATCGGTCCACCGGCTGGAAACACAGGTCACGGCTTTCCAGGAGCGGGTGGAGCAGTCGCGCCGGGAGTCGGGCATCGATCGTCTGACGGGCCTGGGCAGCCGGCGGGAAGCCGAGCGGCAGCTGCAGAAGGCCTTAAAGCGCGATGGATCGAGCTGTATCGTGGTCTTCGACATCGAGGGCTTCACGCAGATCAACCGGGCGCACGGCACGATGTTCGGCGACAAGCTTCTGCGGGCGCTCACCCATGCGTTGCGCGAGAGATTTCCCGGAGAAGGCATCCTGTTCCGCTGGGGCGCCGACGAGTTCCTGGCCCTCGCGGAAGGATCGCTCAAGGCCCGGCTCGACCAGGCGCGCGGCATTTGCGAATCCTTTGCGATGAGCAGCTACTTCACGGCGGAAGGCGGAACCACAAAAAAGATCAGCGCGAGAGTGGCATGCGGCGCGGCCCAGATGGTGCGCGGTGAAAGCGGCGACGACTGGTACCGGCGCGCCCGGGAGAACCTGGAGCAAAGCCGCGGGAGCGTGCGCAAGTGACCGTTCCCGGTGTCGAACAGACTCTCAGCGATCTGATCGGCTTTCAATGCGCGCTGGTGGCGCTCCGCGGCGTGGGACCGGACGCATCGGAAGAGATGCTCTGGCAGACGCTGCTGGCTTCCATCGTGGAGCAGTACGGATTTGGCCGCGTGTGGTACGGCCGCGTGGTTCCCGATGGCGTCCGGCCGGCCGTCTCCGCGCCGGTGATGGCGCCCGGCATGGAAGATCTGCCGGACGAAATCGAGGAGAGCTCGCGGATTCTGAGCAGCGCCGACCTGTGCTTGCCGGTAAACATCGAGGGCCGCGCGGAAGGCCGGCTGGTGATGCAAGCGGGCGGTCCTCTGACGGCCGATCGCGCCGGACAGCTGCGCCTGCTGGCCAGCGAAGCGGCCACCATGATAGCCGAACGCCGCGCGCGCGCCCGCACCGAAGAGGCGCTGAAGCAGGCGAGATGGCAGGCCGAATCGGCCAATCGCGCCAAGAGCCTGCTGCTCGCCAATATGAGCCACGAGATCCGCACACCGATGACGGGTGTGGTGGGATTTGCCAACCTGCTGGCCGGGACCACGCTCACAGCGGAGCAGCGGGAATACGTGGATGGCATTCGCTCGAGCGGCCACGCGCTGCTCACGCTGATCAACGACATTTTGGACTTCTCCAAAATTGAAGCGGGCCGGCTGGAGCTGGAATCGAAACCCTTCCAGCTTCGCGCGGTTGTAGACGAGTCCATCGCGCTATTCCTGGCGCGCGCGAAAGAGAGAGGGCTGCAGCTCTCGGTGGGAATCGATGGGCGGGTACCGGCGGTAATCGCGGGCGACGCGGGGCGGCTGCGCCAGGTATTGATCAATCTATTGGGTAACGCCGTGAAGTTCACTGAACAGGGCGAGGTGGCGCTCACCGTGACGGCCAGCGAAGGGACCGGAAATTGGCGGCGCATCTTGTTCGCGGTGCGGGATACCGGCCCGGGGATCGCGCCCGAGCACCAGCAGCGGATCTTCGATTCCTTCAGCCAGGTGGATGCCAGCATCACCCGGAAGTACGGCGGCACCGGGCTCGGCCTGGCGATCAGCCGGTCGCTGGTGGAGCAGATGGGTGGCCATCTGCGCGTGGAAAGCCAACTCGGTCACGGCGCGACATTTTCGTTCAGTATCGCGGCGGAAATCGCGGAAATGCCGCAGGCCAAAGCGCCGCCGCCGGCCGCGCGCGAACCGGCAGCGGACTTGCCCGCCCTCAAAATCATCGTGGCGGACGACAACCCGGTGAATCGCCGGGTGGCAGTGAGCTTGTTGAAGCTGCTGGGTTACCAGGCGGACTCCGCCTGCGACGCCAAAGATCTGTTGGAACGGCTCCAACATACGGACTACGACGTGGTTTTCATGGACGTGCAGATGCCGGAGATGGACGGTCTGGAAGCCACGCGCCGGATTCGCGCCGATCTGCCTTCGGGGCGGCAGCCCCACGTGGTCGCGATGACGGCCGCGGCTTTTCCGGAAGATCGCGTCCGGTGCCTGGACGCCGGCATGAACGACTACATCGCCAAGCCGGCCTCGCTGGACGAATTGGCGGCGGTGCTGCGGCGGGCGAAGCGAGAATCCAGCGGCGGATGACGTGAGGCGAGGTTTTTCGTGGGACATGCTTGTCCGGCGAGCGGAGCTCGCCCTTGGCCGGCTTCCACGGCGCCCGACAAAGTTCTCCGGCTTCGCGGTGGCGGGTGTTCCAGCACGAAGCCAAAGAAACTCTTCCGGCTGTGGTGACTGGCTTGTCCGAGGCTGGCTGAAACCTCTCGCGGACACTATGAATAGCCAAAACCCAGGGGGCGAGCTTCGCTCGCCGGGCAAGCTGAAGCATGCCCCACGTGAGGCGAGTTTCAGCTTGTCCTGCACGGGCACCGTCCCCCGTTTATCTCAATTCCGTCCCAGATACTTCTCGTAGAGCTCTTTCTGCCGGCTGTCCAAGCTCACCGCTTTCCCGTTGATGAACATCATGTCGATGTGCGTCATCGTTTCGAGCGGATTGCCGTCCGCTACGATGAGGTCCGCCGTCTTTCCTTCCTCGATCGATCCCAGCCGGTTGGCGATGCCGAATATCTGCGCTGTGCTCAGCGATACCGCCTTATAAGCCTCCTCTTTCGGCAGGCCGAACGGCACGGCCGCGGCCGCTTCGTACGGAAGATTGCGCGCGTTTCGCGAACTGAACGTCCCGATACAGAACTTGACACCCGCCTGATAGAGCGCCGCCGGAGTGGTGTAAGAACGATCGTACGGATCGTCCTCTTCCAGCGGCAAAGTATGAGTCGGCCCCAGGACCACCGGAATGTCGTTGGCTTTCAGCAATGGCAGCGCCAGATACGCCTCGTACGCGTCCGCCAGGATGATTTTGATTTTCTCTTTCCGGGCAAATTGCACCGCCTCGCGAATCTCGCGCGCTTTCACGGCAGTCACGAACATCGGGGTAGCGCCATCCAATACCGGCAAGATCGCCTCGTACCGCAAATCCGTCTTCAGCGCCTGAGGGTCCACCCGCTTGGCTTGCCGATACTGCCGCGCTTCCTCGAAAAACGTATTGAGCGCCTTCATCTTTCGGTCGTACTCGCGCTTCGCATCGGCGTAAGGGATGGGCTCGGGCTGCGCGCCCGGATCTTCATCCTCTTCCTCGCTCTCGTGCGGACGGATCGGCCTCGTCACAATCGCCGGGAAGCGCAGATGGATCGCCGCCGTGGGCATTACCGTCATGGCGCTATTGCTGCCGGATTCATCCAGGTGAACGATCGACATCTGCCCGGAGATCAAATCGCCCTCCGGCATTTCGATCACGCCCGTGACGCCGTTGAAGCGGGCGGCCGGAATCTGTTCGCTCGACGGATTCACCGCCGTCACCGCCCGCAACTGCGGATTGATCAGCCCGAGCTCCTCGGCGTCCGGCGCTTCTTCGTGCGAGATAGTCTCCAGGCCCAAGCGGGACGCGGCGTCGATCATCCCCGGATAAACATCCTTACCCGTGATGTCGATGATTTTGTACCCGTCGGGCGCCGCGAGATTCTTCCCCACCCCGATAATCTTGCCGTTGTGCATCAACACGGAACCGTTCTCGATCACCGGACCGGAGACCGTATGGACCGTGCCGCCGCGCAGGAGAATTCCGCTGTCGGGGGGCGGAGCTTGCGCCAGCGCCGCCTGGCAAAGACACGCGCAGATCACTGCAATCGGGCGCATAAGCGTCGATGCCGCTATTTTATACCGCTCGCGGTAGGGGCGCCGAGCTCCAGCCGTTTGCACTCCTGCCACGTGTAAATCATGCGGTGCACCACCGTCAGGTTCGACAGAATCGCGATCACCCACAACACCGGGGCCATCCGCCGGAACAGCGCGCCGATGATAATCAGCACCACCCGCTCCGGCCGTTCCAGAAATCCCACTTTGCATTTCGGAATGGCATTTTCGGCGCGCGCGCGGGTGTAACTCACCATCACCGACCCGGTCATCACGATGGCCGTAAGCACGATGTAAAAGAAGCGATTGATGGAGGCGTAATACACCAGCAGGCCCATATAGAGCGCCAGGTCGGAATACCGGTCGATCACCGAATCGAAGAAGCCGCCGAAGAGCGTCACCTGCTTGGTGGCGCGCGCCACCCGTCCATCCACCATGTCGAACAGGCCGGCCCCAATCACCACCACGCCCGCCCATTCGAACCGCCCCTGCGAAAACAGCAGCGCCGCCCCAATGTTGATCACCAGGCCCAGAAAAGTGAGAACGTTCGGATGAATCTTGGAAAGCGCCAGCCAGCGCACGATGCGATCGATGATGGCCCCGCAGACCACCCCGATCCCGCGGGTAAACGTCATATCACTCCACTACGTCGTGGATGGTGGTGAGCTTCAGGATGTCGAGTTCCTTCACTCCTCCGGGACTCTGCACCTTCACCGAATCCCCCACCTCTTTGCCCAACAAAGCCCGGCCGATGGGAGACGTCGTGGAGACCTTCCCATTGGCGGCGTCCGCCTCTTCCGTGGTTACCAGGTTGTAGGTCATCTCTTCCTCGCGCTTGGTATCGAGCACTACCACGGTCGACCCCAGGCCCACGCGATCGCGCGGAATCTTGGTGAAATCGATCATCGCAATGTCCGCCAGCCGTTTCTTGAGCTGGTTCAGGCGAGCGTTGACGAATCCCTGCCGTTCCTTGGCGGCGTGGTACTCGGCGTTTTCGCTGAGGTCCCCGTGCGCACGCGCCTTCAGAATCTCCTTCGGCAACTCGACGTGCAATTCATAGTCGAGCGCGGCGATCTCGTCCTGCAGCTTCTTCTTAATATCGGTCATCGAACGGGGACAGCTCCCAGGCTCCAATTATAGCGCGCACGATTGAAATCGAACTAAGTCAGCGCTAAAGAGCCGCGGCCGCAAGGGAGCGGTGATGGCCCTGCGGGCCCGGGCGAGCTTGGCTCGCCTGGACTCGCTGAAAGCCCCGGCCGCTTTCGCCTGTCCAGCGGGGCGAGTTTCACTCGCCTGGACAAGCTGAAGCTTATCCTACAAGCACCAGGAACAAGGGTGAGGCCTGCTGAAAGCTGTTCGACTGGAAGGCGACGGAAACCAAGAACCGCGACCGCCAGGGAGCGGTGCCGTTCCGAGATTCACGCCTCTCTGGTCAACAGAATCTCGTCCGCCACATCCGCCGCGGCCCGCATGCCCTTCACGTCATGCACCCGCACTATGTGCGCGCCCCGCAGAACACAGGCCGCCACGGCCGCCGCGGTGGCGTAACTCGTCTCCCCTGGGGTTGGGTGAGTCAGGAAGCTCTTACGCGACGGCCCGGCCATAATCGGCAAATCCAGCGCTGCCAGTTCGCTCAGCCGATCGAGAATCAGTGAATTCTGCTCCTTGCGCTTGCCGAATCCGAACCCCGGGTCGATTACGATGCGCGACTTGTCGACACCGACGCCGCGCGCCCGGCTGACGGCCGCTTCCAGTTCCTTCACGATGGTCGCCACCGGGTCGCGCATCGGGCCGAGCTTGGCCCAAGTCTCCGGCCGCCCGCGCATATGATTGAGCACCAGCCCGCCATCGTGGTTCGATACCATTCGGGCCAACTGCGGCTCCATCGTGAGCCCCGATGGGTCGTTGACGATCTCCGCGCCGTGCTCGAACGCCCGCTCCGCCACCTCAGCCTTGTAAGTGTCCACCGAGATGGGGATGCCCAGCTTGTCCTTCAGCCGCTTCAGCACCGGGACCAGCCGCCGCAATTCCTCCGCCGCCGTGATGCGCGCCGACCCCGGTTTGGTCGATTCCGCCCCGATATCCAGGATGTCCGCGCCTTCTTCTTCCAGTTCCAAAGCGCGCGCGAATGCGCGGTCGGGATCGCAGTACTTACCCCCGTCGGAAAACGAGTCGGGCGTGACGTTCAGCACGCCCATCAACACGGTGCGCTCGCCCAGATTGATTTCGCGACGCTTGAGCTTCCAGGAGTATCGTTTTCTCACGGGATCAAAGCCGAACGCGCCGCCAGTTCTTGCCAACCTGAATTACCAGCTCCGCCGGCGGGTTCCGAAGCACTAAGTCTCGCACTTTTTCACCATTGATCTCTACTGCCCCCGCTTTAATCTTGCGGGCCGCCTCGGTGACCGACGGCGCCAGCCCGATTTTCGCCAGCAGTTTATCCACGCGAATGCCGGCTGCGGTGCGAGCCTCCTCCGGGAACGTCTCCTCCTGAATGTCGTCCGGCATTTCCTTCCGCCGCACTACGGAATTGAATACCTCGGCCGCCCGCCCGGCGTCCTCCGCCGAGTGGAAATCGCTCACGATCGACTTGCCGAGAGCGATCTTCGCTTCCATCGGGTGAAGCTCTCCCTTGGCAATCCGCGACCGCATCTCCTCAATCTGCGCCATGCTGAAATCGGTAAGCAGCTCGTAATAGCGATACATCAAGTCGTCGGAGACCTGCATCACCTTGCGGAACATCACTTCCGGAGACTCGTTGATGCCGATATAATTCCCCAGCGACTTCGACATCTTGTTCACGCCGTCGAGCCCTTCGAGGATCGGCACGGTGGCGACAATCTGCGGAAGCTGCCCGTAATCCTGCTGAAGCTCGCGCCCCACCAGCAGATTGGGCTTCTGGTCGGTGCCGCCCATCTCCACGTCGCACTCCAGCGCCACCGAATCGTACGCCTGCGCCAGCGGATAAATCAGTTCGTGGATCGAAATCGGTACGCCCTCTTTGTACCGTTTCGCGAAATGTTCGCGCTCCAGCACCCGCGCGACCGTGTATTTGGCGCAGAGCTTGATGATGTCCAGATATTGCAGGGGCTCCAGCCACTCGCTATTGAAGCGCACCTCCGTCTTCACCGGATCGAGGATCTTGAACACCTGCGCCTTGTAAGTCTCGGCGTTCTGCTCGATCCCCTCCCGCGTCATCGGCGGGCGCGTGGCATTGCGGCCCGAAGGATCGCCGATCATCGCCGTCATATCGCCGATCAGAAAGATCACGGTATGGCCAAGATCCTGGAAGTGCTTCATCTTACGCAGCAGCACGGTATGTCCAAGGTGCAGATCGGGAGCCGTCGGGTCGAACCCCGCCTTCACGCGCAGCGGCCGGCCGGCCTTCGCGGCCAGCACCAGTCGCTCGCGGAGATCCTCTTCGCGAATGATCTCCGCCATGCCCTTGCGGATATAAGTAAGCTGTTCGTCGATAGTCATGCAAAGAACAATATTAGCCACAGATGAACGCAGATAAACGCAGATGAAAACACGTCCCGCTCTTATCTGTGTTCATCTGCGTTCATCTGTGGCCAAATGATTTTCTTCAGATCTTCCGAGAATTTCCGGATCGCGTCCACCTGGTCCGCGCCGCCTTCCACCTGATTGCCGTGCGACGACAACCAAGCCTTCCCGTCGCTCCAGACAAGGTAAGCCAAGCCGTTTTCCGTCAACATCCCGGAACTGCCCATGGAAGTGAATCGCTCGCCGTCCGTTCGCACCAGCGCCAGGCAGTTTCCGCGCACGAACATGCAGTAATCCTGAGCTTGCGCCGCCATCACGATATCGCAGGCTGCCAGGCGCTCGGCGATTTCGGGTGTCACATCTTATAGCGGCCGAGGTCCTCGTCGTTGAGGCCCTCCAGCCAGCGCCGCAACTCTTCGTTATTGACCTTCTCGGTCACCGCCGAGGCCTGCTTGGACGATTTGAGGACGCTCTCATCCACGTAAATCGGGCAGTCCAGGCGCAGCGCCAGGGCCAGCGCGTCGCTCGGGCGGGAATCCACGCTGATCAGGTCGCCTTCGCGATCGAGCCAGATCACCGCGTAAAAAGTGTCGTCCCGCAACTCGCTCACCACCACTTTGCGCAAGGCGGTATTGAGCCCCAGCAGCAGTTGCTTGATCAGATCGTGCGTCATCGGCCGCGGAGTCGAGACCTTCTCGATCTCCAGCGCGATCGCATTGGCCTCGTACACACCCACCCAGATCGGGAGCACCGCGTTGCCGCTCGTATCCTTCAGGATCACAATCGGCATGTTGGTCACGGGATCCATCATGAGACCGCGAATTTTCATTTCGACTTCCATGACGCCCTCCCAGTCCCCATTACACCACAGTTACGCTCTCGCCCACCAACGAGTTCGGACCGGCCCGCGTCACCCGGACCGAAAGGTACCGCCCGAGGAGCGACTCTCCGCCTTCCCCGGCATGCGAAAAGTTGAGCGTGCGATTGTCCGACGTGCGTCCGATCCACTGCCCCAGGGACTCGTGCCGCCCCTCTACCAGCACCTCCCGCACACTCCCGATCGACTCGGCATTGCGCCGGATCTGGATGGCCCGCTGCTTCTCCTGCAGAATCATCAGGCGCCGCTGTTTCTCTTGCTCCGGCACCTGATCTTCCATGGCCAGCGCCGCCGTGTTCGGGCGCGCCGAATACTTGAAGCTGAACAGCGAATCGTACTGCACTTCGTCGAGCAGCCGCAGCGTCTGTTCGAAATCTTCCTCCGTTTCGCCCGGGAACCCTACGATGATATCGGTGGTGAGCGAGTACTTCCGTTTGGCCGACTTCAACCAGTCGATCCGCCGCAGGTATTCGTCGCGCGTATAAAGCCGGTCCATCGCCGCCAGCACTTTCGACGACCCGGATTGCACCGGCAGATGCACGTGATCGCAGATCGCCTCGTTCGAATCCATGGCGTCGACGATGGCGCGCACGAAATCGCGCGGGTGCGACGTGGTGTACCGCACCCTGCGGATCCCCGGAATTCCGGCCACCTGCGCCAGCAACGCCGCGAAGTCCCAACCGGCCGGCGAAGGATCGCGATAGCTGTTCACATTCTGGCCCAACAACTGGATTTCGGTATAGCCGCGCTCCACCAGTCCGCGCGCCTCCGCCATCACGCTCTCGCTCGTGCGGCTCCGCTCGGGACCGCGCGTGAAGGGCACCACGCAATACGCGCAAGACTTATCGCAGCCTTCGATAATCGTGATGTAAGCGCGGTGCGGATTGTCCCGCCGCGTGAACGGCGTGTCGAAAGCCTCTTCGGTATCGAGGCTCAAGCCGGTGACGTGCCGGTTGCCCGCTTCGATTTGCACCAGCATCTCGCCCAGCCGCGTATAGCTCGCCGACCCCGCCACCAGGCTGACATGCGGCGCGCGCTCGAAAATCTTCTCGCCTTCCTGCTGGGCTACGCACCCCAGCACGCCGAAAATCTTTCCCTTGCCCGCCTCGCGCTTGAAATTCTGCAGGCGATTGAAAACCTTCTGTTCGGCCTTGTCGCGAATGCTGCAGGTGTTGTACAGGACCAGGTGCGCTTCCTCGGGCGTCTCCACCCGCGCATAGCCATGCTCGAAGAGCGTCCCGACCACCTTCTCGGAGTCGTGGACATTCATCTGGCAGCCGAAGGTTTCGAGGTAAAAGGTTTTCCCAGACACGTTGTTTTATTGTACCTTTTGAAAGGCCGTCAGGTGCTCCCGAGTGGATCGCCTGAAGACGTCGCACGGAAGATCAAACTGAAGGGCGTCCTCGGCGACATCGCGTTATTGAGCCCCGCGACTCGGGGCCGCCGCGCGCCACGATATCCGGTCTCATATGCTTCGACCTGGTCAATCGCGCCTGGCAGGGAAGTGAACATAGCGCCGAATCCTGGAACTTCGCCCTCGGTATTGCCCTTGCTCTCACGGAACACGGCCAACTTCCGGTTTGCCGAACTGGCCGGAAATGAAGCTCCACTACTGCTGCACCATGATTAGCGTTCCCGCCTGCGTCGTCAATCCGTTGTACATGGCCATCGCGGGCTGGTCGCCATTGGCGAGCGAGGGCGGCACTACCACGTTGAACTGAAACTCGCCCGGAGCAACCAGGCCGGCGAAGGTTACCGTCGCAGCCACGCCGCCGATGGTGATCACCGGCATTGGCGATAACGTTCCCGACTGCGTTTCGGACCCGCTCACCACCGGTGTCGACGTGGATCCGAAACCGTTGGCGTATATCACGATTGTCTCGCCGGGCTGGGCGGGAGTGGTCAAACCGGGATACAGACTGGTGGGACCGAGGTAACTTCCGTTGACGTGGGTGGCCGCAATATAAGGTCCGCCGCCGAAGATGAAGAACGAGGGAGATTCCGCCTGCGCCTGCACCATGAAATTGGCGCTGATCACTCCATTGTCGGAGACCTGCACGGGTACCGATCCGGAAATGGCATTCGTAGGCGTGAGTATGTCCACCTGCATGGGGCTGATGTAGTAAACGTAGG
>Ga0326727_10016926_pt1 | contig 15262 bp, 11 predicted proteins | sample MB2enrmetagenome_FD_207643 | JGI IMG/M metagenome (GOLD analysis project Ga0326727, IMG submission 207643) | Lab enriched peat soil microbial communities from McLean, Ithaca, NY, United States - MB29MY | ecosystem: Environmental > Terrestrial > Soil > Wetlands > Peat | place: USA: New York... | reverse complement strand
ATCCGCATCGCTATCCCGGCGAGAAATTCTCCGACAATAGTTTTGGCGCTTTCTTTCAGCGCCACTCTATCGACATCCACGGTCTGAAATACCAGATACACGGAACATCCAAGGCAAACAAGTTGCGTGCCTTTTGGGACATTGAAAGCGATTCCGTTGTCTGCAAGGCCATGTCCGGCATGGTGGATGAATACGTGGTCGGCTGCGAACTGAACAATAAGAGCGTAGACGCGGCCCTCCTCGAAAAGGTCCGGGGTATCATCTCACGGCTGAACGAGAAGCCACAGGTCGCAAAGCCAGCGCAGACCGCTGACGATTTCTTGAAGCATGAGTTTTCGATTCCCAATGTTCACAAGTTGCCGATAGAAGCGCAGGTCATTCCGGTTATTCAAAGCCGTCTAGACGAAGCTCTAAAGGCATTAAGTGCGGGTGCGCATCTTTCCGTGATCTTTCTTTGCGGAAGCGTTCTTGAAGCCGTCTTGCTTGGCGCGGCCCAAAAGGAACCGGCGCGTTTCAATCGGGCTTCGGCCAGTCCAAAGAGCAGTAACGGAAGCTTGAAGCAGTTTCACGAATGGAGCCTCGCGCAGTTCATTGATGTAGCTTGCGAAGTTGACCTATTGAAACCTGACGTGAAGAAATTTAGTCATGGATTGCGGGATTTCCGCAACTACATACATCCGTATGAACAGATGCAATCCGGTTTTACGCCAGATGAGCACACGGCAAAACTCTGCTTCCAGGTTCTCAAGGCTGCGCTTGCAAGCGTTGCGGGGGAAAGAAAATGACGATAGAAACGAAATCGGTCCCGTCGATTTCCGTTACCTATGCGCGGAACGGCAATTCAACCAAAGCGAACGCGCTTGGGATGCGCGCCATGCAGGAGCGCGCGTATGAAAAGCGCGGTGAGCAGTATTTGCTTATCAAGTCCCCTCCCGCATCCGGCAAGAGTCGCGCGCTTATGTTTATCGCGCTCGACAAACTGGAAAATCAAGGTTTGAAGCAAGCCATCATCGTCGTCCCGGAAAAGGCCATCGGTGCCAGCTTCCACGATGAGCCACTGTCGCAGTTCGGCTTTTGGGCCGACTGGCGCGTGGAGCCGAGATGGAATCTCTGCAACGCCCCTGGTGGCGATAACGGCGGCAAGGTGAACGCAGTCAGCGCGTTCCTTGAGAGCAACGATAAGGTGCTCGTCTGCACCCATGCGACGTTCCGCTTCGCAGTCGATCAGTTCGGCGTGGAGAAGTTCGACAACCGGCTGATTGCCGTGGACGAGTTCCACCACGTTTCTGCAAACCCCGACAACAAGCTGGGCGCGCACTTGGACCAGTTCATTGCCCGCGACAAGGTTCATCTCGTCGCCATGACGGGATCTTACTTCCGGGGCGATGCGGAGGCCGTGCTTGCCCCGCAGGACGAAGCGAAGTTCGAGCCTATCACCTATACCTATTACGAACAGCTCAACGGTTATCAGTACCTCAAGCAGCTCGACATCGGCTATTTCTTCTATTCCGGCTCTTACGTCGATGACATTCTCAATGTCATCGACACGACCGAGAAGACCATCATCCACATCCCCAATGTCAATTCGCGCGAGAGTACGAAGGACAAGATGCGGGAAGTGGAGCACATCATCGAGGCTTTGGGTGAGTGGCAGGGGATCGACCCAAAAACAGGATTCCAGCTTGTCAAAATTCCTGGCGGTCGTATCCTGCGTATCGCCGACCTTGTGGACGACGACCCCAACCGGCGCGACGGCGTGACCGCTGCACTGAAAGACCCGGCCCAGAAGAACAACCGCGATTATGTGGACATCATCATTGCCCTTGGCATGGCGAAAGAGGGTTTTGACTGGATTTGGTGCGAGCACGCACTGACCGTCGGCTATCGTGCCAGCCTGACCGAGGTTGTGCAAATCATTGGGCGAGCAACCCGCGATGCGCCCGGAAAGACCCGCGCACGGTTTACCAATCTGATTGCGGAGCCGGATGCTTCGGAGGAAGCCGTCACCGAGGCCATCAACGATACGCTGAAAGCGATAGCCGCGAGCCTGCTGATGGAGCAGGTGCTCGCCCCTCGTTTTGAGTTCAAGCCAAAGCACCCTGAGAGCGGCCCGACGGAGGGCTTCGATTACGGCGCGGGCGGCTACGATCCTGAGAAGAATAACGTCGGTTTCAATCCTGAGACCGGGCAAATCCAAATCGAGATCAAGGGGCTGACGGAACCGAAGAGTAAGGAAGCCACGCGCATTTGCAAGGAAGACTTGAACGAGGTGATCGCCACGTTTATTCAGGACAAGACTGCGTTAGAGCGCGGTCTGTTCGACGAAGAGCTTGTGCCTGAAGAAATCACGCAAGTGCGAATGGGCAAGATCATCAAGGATAAGTACCCCGAACTTGACGAGGACGATCAGGAAGCCGTGCGGCAGCACGCCATTGCCGCCCTCAACATCACGCAACAGGCAAAGCAAAATGTATTGGGAGGGAATGCTGGTAGCAGCGAGCCGAGTCCCAATACAGCTCTCATTGAAGGCGTTAGGCGCTTTGCTATGGACGTGCGCGAACTCGACATTGATCTCATTGACCGCATCAATCCATTCGGCGAAGCCTATGCCATCCTCGCCAAGAGCATGAGCGAGGAGAGTCTGAAACAGGTAGCTGCGGCAATCTCTGCCAAGCGCACCAGTCTATCGCCGGACGAGGCAAAGGATCTTGCCGTGCGCGCATTCCGGTTCAAGAAGGAACGCGGGCGGCTTCCGTCTCTCGACTCGCAGGACGCCTGGGAAAAGCGCATGGCTGAAGGGGCCGCTGCATTCATGCGCTACAAGAAGGAAGGGCGCTATGAGTGATCCAAATCTCGACGAACTAGCCGCAGAACTCGCGGAATTTGCAGAGCCGGAAAAAACGGGCGCGCGCCCGCCCCGCGAAGAGCGCATCATTGCAGGCTTCGAGGAGATACAGCGTTTCGTCGAAAAGCAGGGTCGCGCCCCGCAACACGGTGAAGGCCGCGACATATTCGAGCGACTGTACGCAGTACGCCTTGACCGTTTGCGCGCGCTGGAAGAGTGCCGCTCAATTCTCGCGCCGTTCGATCATCAAAAGTTGCTTTCCGGCACAACATTTTCTGCCCCACAGCATGATGCCATCGACGAGGACGAGCTTATGGCGGAGCTGGCTGGCGCTGCGGGCGACAGCACCATTACGGAATTGCGCCATGTTCGCGCCAGTGCCGAAAAACGTGCCGCCGAGGAAATCGCCAATCGCGCAGTCTGCGAAGACTTCGATTCGTTCAAACCTCTCTTCGAGCGTGTACAGAGAGAGTTGAAATCAGGGATTCGCCAATCTCTTTCTGTTGACCGAATGGACGAAATCAAGCTGGCAAAGATACAACAAGGGCAGTTTTTCATTATCGGAGGTCAAATCGCATACGTCGCCGAAGTCGGCCAGGATTTCAGAACAGAATACGACCGCCGCGACAGCAGGTTACGCGTCATCTACGATAACGGGACCGAGAGCAATTTGTTGGCGCGATCTTTCCAACGCTCGCTCTATCCCGATAAAGATAACGCAGGCCGCATCATCACCGATCCGAATGCTGGACCTTTGTTCGCAGACGAACACGCCGACGACGATCTTGCCAGCGGCACAATCTACGTTCTGCGGAGCAAGTCAGACAATCCGCTCGTCGCGGCCAATCGCGACGTACTGCATAAAATCGGCGTCACAGGCGGGAAGGTCGAAATCCGCCTTGCAAATGCGAGTCTGGACCCAACATTTCTACTTGCCGACGTGGAAGTCGTTGCCACCTATGTTCTCTACAACGTCAACCGAGTGAAGTTGGAAAATCTCATCCACCGCGTCTTTGATCCCGCTCAGTTGGATATTGAAATCAAGGATCGATTCGGCAACCCCGTCAAACCGCGCGAATGGTTTCTCGTTCCGCTGTTCATCGTGGACGAAGCAGTCGCCCGCATCAAAGACGGGACAATCACTGAATATGTTTATGACCCCATGACAGCACGACTCTTGAAAGATCGCTCTTGACCATGACAGTCGATTTGAATAGGCAGTGATTGAACCAGTCGAGGACAATGGCCAGAATAGCAAACCTGTGAAAAGAGCATTCGCCGATGACTCAAACAACCACACCGACCGACACACTGACGACCGCGCCGAGGTTCCACCGCATCACCATTGACCGGTTTCGCGGAATCCAGCACCTTGAATGGAAGCCCTATGCCGGTGTGAATATCATCCTTGGAGGCGGCGATACAGGGAAGACCACGGTCTTAGAAGCGATTTCGCTTCTCTTGTCTCCAACAAACTCGATGGTTATTGCTGAGTCCGACTACTGGGATCGCAAGGTTGGAGAGGGATTTTGCATCGAGGCAGTTATTTCGCTACCTCCATCATGCGGAATCAGCAATCAAGCAAAGGCGTCGTGGCCCTGGCAATGGGATGGTCAAAACCTGTCAGTTCCAGACATGGGTGATCTTCCGCTGCTCAAAGTGAATGGCGAGGCAGTGTATCGCATTCAAGTTCGAGGAACAGAGGATTTCGAAGTCCTTTTTGAAATTGTGCAGCCCAACGATGTCCATGATGTGTTCAGTGTTGCGTTACGGAGGAGAATTGGACTTGTTCGTCTTGGCGGGGACGACAAGAATGATCGCGACCTGCGCCTCGTATACGGCTCAGCTTTGGACAGGCTTATATCCGACAAGCCGTGGCGCGCTAAGATTCTCAGTGAATTCTCGGACAAGGACATAAAGTCCACTCTTGATCAAGACGCAAAGGACGTAATTGATTCGCTTGATAAAGCATTCGAGGCGCAGACTCTTCCACACAACCTGGGCCTCGGCCTTGTAGGAGGGCAGGGACTTTCTCTCAATGCTCTCATCGGCCTGACAGCGAAGAAACAATCCGTCGATCTGCCGCTTTCAAGCTGGGGATCAGGAACCAGAAGGCTTGCGGCGCTTGAAGTTGCCGCTCAGCATCAGGGCGAGAAGCCGATCACCATTGTCGATGAGATTGAGCGCGGCCTTGAACCATACAGACAGCGCAGGCTCATAGCGAAGTTAGAAAAAGGGCAATCCCAGGTTTTCGTAACTACACATAGTTCAACGATCATCAATTCGGCGGATACATCGAGTCTATGGTATTTAGATGCAACCTCCAATATAGGAACACTCCCGTCTTCGGCTCCGGTCAAGCTACAGCAAGAGAAGAATCCTGAGGCCTTCTTGTCTACCCTCACTATTTTCGCCGAGGGGCCAACCGAAGTCGGATTTGTCTCGATGCTTCTCGAAGTCGGCCTTGGGAAGAGTTATAGAGAGCGCGGAGTCTTCGTTGCCGATGCAACGGGGAACGACAATGCCCTTCAAATACTTGAGATATTCCAGAAAGGGAAAATCAAGTGCGGTGGATTTGTCGATTATGAAGGCAGAGACCCGATACGGTGGAAGGCGGTAAAAAAATCTCTTTCTGGCTTGCTATTTCAATGGGAGTCAGGATGTATAGAGGAAAATATCATACCTTTGATACCGGACGATTGTCTGGAGCGACTCGTCAATGACCCGTCCGGCGACAAAGCTGGCATTCGTCTGCGAAGTTTAGCAAAACGCCTTCAAAGCGAAGATAAGGACTTTGAGACACTGAAGGCAAAATCCACCGATCTTCGCGCACTTATTATTGAGGCTGCCACAGGAAGAATTCCAGACGGGATTTCAAATAAAGACGAACAGAAGGCTTATAAAAGTGATTCGAGATGCTGGTTCAAGTCCTTTGAGGGCGGCGTTGAATTATTTGACAAAGTTCGTGCATTTGGGATTTGGCCACAGCTACGGGACAAGATCTTACCATTTGTCAATTCGGTTCGATCCGCATTTGAGTTGCCTCCGCTTGACGATTTGATGAGTGATGAGTGATGACCTAGTAAAATCGGCGCTTCGCTCAGAGGAACGACTCGTCCTCGTGGAGGCTCCGGCTGGGTGTGGAAAGACATTCCAAGGCGCACTTTACGCTTGTGACGTTGCGCCAAGCCTGAAGCTCGGTCGCGTTCTGATCCTAACCCATACCCATGCGGCCTGCGATGCCTTCGCCTCGAATACGAAGGGCCACAGTCGAAATCTCGACATTCGCACCATCGATAGTCTGGTAGTAGAGATTGCAACTGCGTATCACATCTCGCTTGGTATTCCATTGGATGTTAGTACTTGGGTCCGCTTAGCACCGAAGCGTTACTTGCTAATTGCAGAGAAGGTTTCCAAGCTGCTAAGGGAATCGCCTATCATTTCGCAATCCCTTGCGGATAGGTATCCAGTTGTCATTTGCGACGAGCATCAAGATGCAAACGAATTCCAGGAGGCATTGATTCTGGCGCTGCACGATGGCGGAGCTAAGGTCAGGATATTTGGTGATCCTATGCAGAGGATTTTTCCTGACGGAGGCCGATGCGATTCAGACTTGGCAAGGCAGCGGTGGACCTCATTAAGTGGAAAGGCAAATGTCTATGAGCGCCTTTGCATTCCGCACCGCTGGAAATACGGCTCTCCGGCTCTTGGCGACTGGATTCTACAAGTGCGCGACTCGTTAAGGGCCGGGAATAAGGTCAAACTGTGTGGGAATTTGCCTGCCGGTTGTAAAGTGATCGTTGCGGATAACGAGTCGAAACGCCCGGCGGGCTACGCGCTATCTAAGGATCGTGCCAAAGATGTTTACTCCATCGATAGATGTTCTTCTGCACTACTAGTTTTGGCCGCGCACAAAAGCACGGTGGAGGCTGTGCATTCGCTTTTCGGTCGAAGAATTCCGATTTGGGAGGGCCATATACGGGAAAGTCTTGATGTCCTCGTAGAATCCATTGAACGAGATAAGGGCGACCCTCTTAAAGTTGCTCACTGCGCGATAGATTTTATGTCCAGTGTAGCCACGGGGTTCTCGCCTAGCGCATACACCACAAGGCTTCTTTCAGAAATATCCAGCGGTTGCCAAAGACAATGCACGGGCAAACCCGCAATTCTTCAGGAAATGGGTAGGATACTTTTGAGCTGTCCCGACTACAAAGGTGTTGCAGCGTTTCTTAGACGATTGTCAGAGCTGAATCGTACTGATTCCTCTTTCCGAGACGTACATATTGACTATAAGCGGGAGTTTGCCGAAGCCATTCGAATCGGTGAATACGATGATGTTGAGATCGGCTTGGCTGAAACGGCCAGGAGGCGATCCTATTCTCACGCGTCACTTCCTCTGAAGGCCATTAGCACAATCCATAAGGCAAAGGGACTGGAAGGTAGCAGCGTACTGCTCGTAGGATGCGATGATAAGCATTTTCAAGACACGGACGAGGCGCGGTGCAAACTCTATGTTGCCTTAAGCCGAGCACAGAAATCACTAACTATGGTCGTTTCTGCAAAGAATCCTAGTCCGCTACTTGAGTTATAAGGCGGTGCTTTGCAGGGAAGGAGCACCTTCCCTCGCTTCAGCCGCCGATCTTGCCAACGTCTTTCGCTACCCATCCCAGCGGGTTCGTTCCTTCCCCGCAACGCCCCTCCCTTTGAACAAGGTGCAGCCTTCGGCTGGACCACCGTTTTCGACATTCATTTCCCGGCGAAGCCTCGTGCTTCGTTCGGCTCCTTCTGTCAACTCCGCTTGTGCAGCTCCGCGCGGCATAAAAACCGCCGTGCTCGCTTCCGCGCCCCTTGCGGGCTTCGGGAGTTGACAGCGCCTCTCTACGCCCAATTCGCCAGTCATGAAATGAATGTCTTTTTTTAGCCCTCCCAGGGCTGAAAAACGGCAAATCCCACTCCGAAGGAGCCGAACATCATGACTTACGCAGCTACCAGCACCAACAGCAACAGCAACACCGCCACTACCGCGCCGCACAGCAATAATGCGGCGCTTCCGAGCCAGTCACCTTACCAGCAGCGCACCACGCAGCGCGACAACCCCACGCAGCAACTCATCAAGCAGGCCGTGGACTACCTGCTTGAGCAGCTTGAGGCGGGCAAGAGCGAAACACTGACCGCGTATCTAGCGGCGATGGCCCGTTTCCATGCGTACAGCTTCGGAAACATTTTGAGCATTGCGAGACAAAAGCCAACAGCAACCAGAGTCGCCGGGTTCCACACTTGGAAAGAGTTGGGCCGGTTTGTGAAGCGCGGCGAAAAGGGAATCCAGATTCTCGCCCCGATGGTTGGACAACGCCGCAAGAAAGACGACGCCGACCACAACCGCACGCAGGACGACAACGGCAAGCCCACGCCCATGCTGATCGGCTTTCGCGCGGTCTACGTTTTCGACGTGGCGCAGACCGAAGGCGCGGACCTGCCCGAGTTCGAGCACAACATTACCGGCGAAGTGGGCGAACACCGCGACCGGCTGATTGCATTTCTCGATTCGCAGAATATCGCGCTCGAATACAACGAAAACATTGCGCCCGCTCTTGGCGTTAGCTACGGCGGAAAGATTGCGATACTCCCCGGCCAATCGCCCGCTGAAACTCTGGTTTGTTTGGTCCATGAAACGGCGCATGAACTTTTGCACAAAAGTGACCGCCGCACCATGACCACCGCAAGCGTGCGCGAGACGGAAGCCGAGGCGGTCGCTTTTATCGTGGGCCAAGCTATCGGCCTTGAGATGGGCCGAGCCTCTTCAGACTACATCCAGATGTACGCGGGAAACGTTGCGCTTCTGGCCGAAAGCCTCGAAGTCATCCAGCGCACATCGGCGGTCATTCTCGACGCCATCACCGGCGAGGCGAGCGGCAGACTGACCGCCTCTTCGGTCACAGCGACAGAGATGCAGAACGAAATGGCGGAGGTGGCGTAATGAAAACCATCCTTCGCATTTTGGAGCGGGCCGGAGGATACCGGCCCACGCTCTACCTCAAGATTGAGAATCCGCCTCTCATGGCGCTTGTCATCGAAGCCACGCCGGAGCCAGGGCCGACAGGACTTCCCGCAATCTCCATCGCGCACTACGGCGAACAGAACGGCGACCTGATGCGCGACCCGGAGATGTGCTTCGAGTTGGCAAAGCCGCTGCTCTGCGATATGTCGTTATCGAGTTTCTATTTTCGGAATGACTATCTCGGCGTCGAGCAGTATTCGCGCTATCGGGACGGCGAGAACTACGCTTTCGTGCCCGACCTCCACCGGCAGCATGAAACCTTTGCGCGGCAGTGGGACAGGAACATCCGCGACCAAGGTTTTCTCGAAGCCTTTACGGACAAGTCGATTCGCGGCTAGTCCGCTCCCTGCGGAGCGGACTAGCCCGACGCGTTCCCGCTCCGTGCGCCTCCACCCTTCAACCGCTTGAAAGGAGCAATGAATCATGGAAACGACCGTTATCAATGCCACTGAATACCGCGAGCTTCCGCTCGCCCTGCTCAACGAATCGAAGACCAATCCCCGCCGCGTCTTTGACGAGATTAGTCTTCGAGAACTCGCCGCCAGCATTCGCAGTCAGGGTGTGCTTTCGCCCTTGCTTGTCCGGCCACTCACCGAAAACGGCTTTGAGATCGTGGCCGGTGCGCGGCGGTATCGCGCCGCGCAGATGGCTGAATCCGTCACCGTGCCGGTGCGGATTGTCAACCTGTCCGACGCTGAAGCATTGGCCGCACAATTGGTCGAGAACCTGATTCGCGCCGAGATTCACCCAATGGAAGAGGCCGAAGGCTTCGCGCGGCTTTTGGCGCTGGAAGAGCCGAAGTACAGCATTGAACAGCTTGGCGCGCGTGTTGGAAAATCAGCCGCTTTCATCGCTTCGCGCCTCAAGCTGGTTGACCTTGTACCCGCTGCGGTCGATGCTTTCTACGCCAACGAAATTGGCGTGGGTCACGCGCTGCTTTTGGCGAAGCTGCCCGCCGATCAGCAGCAACAGGCACTCTCGACTTGCTTCAAGGAAGTCTACAACGGGAGCCAGAGCGCAGCGCGGATTCTCTTGCCGGTGCGCAACCTGCAATTCTGGATTGAGACAAATGTTTTGCTCATCTTGAAAGACGCACCCTTCGACAAGCGCGACACGCAGCTTGTCACCACAGCGGGCAGTTGCGCCGACTGCCCCAAGCGTACCGGCCACAACAAACTGCTTTTCGGCGACGACCTCGGCAAGCAGGGCGACCAATGCACCGATCCCCGCTGCTACAACGCAAAACTCTCGGCACACGTTGCGAAGACCGTCGCTGCCAAGCCCAACCTTGTGCAGATCAGCACGGCATACGGCGGGCAGAAAGAAGGCAGTCCGGTACTGCCGCGCAACAAGTACACCGCGATCCGCGATGACAAGCCCCAAAAGAAGGAAGACGCGCAGCGCCCGGAGTTCAAGGTGTGCAAGTATGCCGCCGATGCCATCATCACCGAAGGCAGCGACATCGGCACCATTCACAAGGTGTGCGCGAATCCTGATTGCCCGATCCACCACGCCAGCAAGAAACGGCCCGCGACCGACGCGGCATTCAAGGCAGAGCAGGAGAAGCGCCGCCGCGAAGAGGCCATCGCCCAGGCGACTGGCCTCCGCGTCTTGAAAGCAACCAGCGACGCGGTTCCGGTCCGGTTGATGAAGCGCGATCTGCTCTTCATCGCCGAACACCTTGCCGCCGCCTTGGACGAGCGCCGCCTTGCGGTTCTCTTGCGGATTCACGGAATCGGTAAGGCAAACGGGAACGGCGAGGCACCGGCCAAGCTCCTGGCGCCCTTTCTTCGCCAGGCCGACGAGAGCACCCTTGGCCGGGTATTGGTGGCAATCGCCGTGTTGCAATCGGCGAACAGTTCTAACGAATCCGCGAAAGCCCTGCGCGAAGCCGCCGAGTTCTACAAGGTGGACGTGGCCGCGATCACGATCAAGGTCAAGCAGGAGTTCACCGCCAAGGAAAAAGCGCAAGCCACGCGGAAGGCAACGGACAAAGCGAAGCCGACCCAGCAACTTACGGCAGCAAAGAAGGCCAAGGCAGCATAGAGTCAAATCAGGGAACCTTGAATCAAAGCGGGGTCCGGCGATGCCGGACCCCATTTTACTGCTGGCGCCCGTCTTCCCGCCCTGTGATGTGCTGCCGCTTCGCGACAGGCTCGTTGGCCCACCCAGACGGGCGTATCCGGGGTAATCTATTCTTTGCAGGCATTTGTTTTGAAATGGAGCGAAAATGGGCGTATTGAATCGTATCGGTATTGCGATTGATTCCGAGTTGCTGGAGCGATTTGACCGCTCCATAGAGCGCAGCGGTTATACCAATCGCTCAGAAGCCTTTCGTGATTTGATCCGTGACCGGTTGGTCAGCGAACAGACCGCTGCACCCAGTTCCACCGTTGTGGGAACCGTTACTCTGATCTACGATCACCATGCAAATGGAGTGGGCGAGAAACTGACGGAGCTTCAGCACGCATTCCATCATTTGGTGGTTTCGACCAGCCATGCACACCTGGACTTTGATTCGTGCCTGGAAGTTCTGATCGTACATGGCAAAGCGCGCGAGGTCGATCAATTTGCCGACCGGCTGATCGGCCTCAAGGGAGTGCAACACGGCAGGCTTGTGAAGACGGTGCCTGCACATGGGCTGGACGCAAGTAAGAAGACACCCCATAAGCATCCACACAAACAAGCGCACTGAAATAGCGTTTGCGCGACTTGCTTACGTACCCACAAGCAAATCGCGCCACCGAAATCTGCATTTGTCAGAAGCTCCTTGTCAATCCAAAGCGCACCTGAAATGGTTCGACTGGATGGGCAACGCGTGTAAATGCCGATCCGCCTACCGGAGTGCCGGCTGAAGTCAATCCAGGAAGGACTCTGGATTCATAGGCATAGTCAATATCGCTGTCATTGCGATCCAGCATATTCAGAAATTCAGCCGATAGATGCCATTTTCTTTTGATTTGGTAGCCGAGTTCTCCATTGAGCATCACGGTTTGATTCGAGCGAAAAATGCCGTCAGAGGTCAGATCGCGAGGCCCGAAGTAGCGCAGTCGCATACTTGACGAAAATCCTTTCAAATCGTGTAGCGTGATACCGGAAGAGATGACCACTCCAACCGCTTCAGGAACACGCTTGCCGCCCGCGCTGTTTGGCGCAGCATCACCATCGTCGATTGTTGTAAACAATGCTTTGGAATTCGCAAGATCAAAATCGATAGCCAGATGTTCCCGAGGCGCGTAATAGTTCGCCCATTCAATCCCATAGCGATTGCTCGGCTGTTCCGAAGCCGACGTGCCTCCGGTGTCGCCATCCTGCATTAGTTCGGAGTTGCTGTGGAGGTACCAGAGCGAAAAAGTGCTTTGCAGATGCGGAATGGTCACTGAGCGAATGCCGATCTCACCGCCTTTGGTCTGGACCAGCGGCGGAATCTTCGCAGCGGGCGTGTTGGGGTAAGGATTGTCTGCGGAAATAGGTTCTATCGCTTGCGTTGTACCGCGACCGTCGTTCGAGTGAAAACTCAATCCGCCCTGCAAGTAGAACTCTGTATTGGTCCACGGGCCGAAGATCAAATTGGCTTTGGGGCTAGGCAGGAACTTGGCAGCGGAGCCGGAATTGGCAGCATTCACAGCGGCTGAGTAGGCCAGACTGTGGACTATGAACTTCTCGTCATCGCCGCGCAGAGCAACTTCAGAGCGGAACTTGCTTGCCCACTGGATCTTGTTTTCCGCATAAAAACTGCCGATGGTGTCTGTAAAGCGATCTCGCTCTCTTGTTGCGGGCAACACCGGAGGAGTCGAGTCGCCGGTGTTGTAATCGGTCTTCGCCATGCGCACGCGATTCTGAGTTGCATAGAGGCCGTTGTTGATCCAGTCATTACGAATCTGTAAGCCGATGGTGTTTTCCATCTTGCGGCCAGCCCATTGGCTAAAGACCGTGTGATGCGCGTCAAAGCCTGTTACCCAGCGTCTGTCCTGTTGCTCAAATTGGTCGCCATGAACCGGGTCCACCAGGTAGTAGGTGAAATTCGAGAAAAGATCAAGATCGTAATAGAAGATGTAGGCAGCGATTTTGGTCACGGAATTTGCGTTCTGCCGATGCCACTCAGGCTGCAAGCTATATCGCTGCGAGTGGCCGCCATCGGTCGGGTCCAACGTACCGTACAGGCCAACGAGTGAAACGGCGCTCACCGGAATTTGATCGCTCGAATGCCACCTTCCGTGGTAGCCGCGGGCCGTAATGCCAAGCCCATTGGCATCATCTCCCTGGCTGTAGGTAAGCAGACCGTTCACCTTCGTAAAGGCATCGGGATGCGTCCATGGACCGTTATCGTAATACAACTCTCCGCCATACAGCAGGTCGCCCTTGCCAAGTTTGTGCGATGCGCCAAACACGGCCCGTCCATAGTCATACGTTCCGCCTTCTACCTGGAAGAAGCTTTTGGGTAATGTTCTGAAGTATTCCACGTGGGCCGCACCAGTCGAACCAAAGTTGCCAATATTTGCGTAGTAAGGCCCCTTTTCAAAGTTCACGCGCCTCACAAACTCAGGAATGACGATGTTCATGTCCGAGTAGCCCTCGCCGTGCGCGTGCGATGGCAGGTTCAGCGGCATATCGTCGATGAATATGGCCAGATCAGTTCCGTGATCAAGACTGAAGCCGCGCAGATAATACTGGTTGGCCTTGCCGCCGCCGGCGTGCTGCGTAATGATGAGGCCAGGAACCGTCTCCAGAACCTCTCCCGAACGCAGAATCGGCCGGTCTCCAAGCTCTTTCGCCCCTACCGTTCCCTGGGTGCCGGAATCAGCGATGCCGATGAGGTCGTCCTCACGTCCCTGCACATTCACAGTGGTGCTGACCGTACGCACTGCCAGTGAAACCCGGATTGGAGCCGTCGCCTCTTTGTTCCCAACAGAGATGGACATTTCTTTGGTTTCAAAATCAGCACTGGATACGACAAGCTGATAATCTCCTGCCGGTAGCCCGGAAATCATGAAGATGCCGTTCTTGTCCGTTTGCGTCGATTTTTGGAGAGAACCGCTCGCGCTTTGAATATGGACGGTTGCCCCGCTAATCACTGCACCCGATGTATCAACGACAGTTCCTGATAACCGCGACAGTGCGGATCTTTCACTCATGTCAGGCGATTGACTCTGTGAATCAAGCATCTGTGCGCCAATCGTGGTCTGTGCGGAAAGCAGCAAAGCCACGGTTAGCAGGGCAACAGAAATCGTTCTGTGAATAGGCATCTACAGGCTCCAAAAAGGATTAGGCTCTCCATTTTGCTTGCCGAGGTTCTGGCCGATTGCCGAAGCGATGGCCCCCCAGGCGGAAGTTTTCCAACCAGGCAGCAAGCAGAATTTGTCTGTGGACTATTGTTGCACAAGTAGCACGAAATTCGTATTAGTATGCGGCATATGAATAAAAATATCGTATGTTGCCAAATCGGAGAGGCATAATCCTCCGAAAGCGAGTTCATTTCAAGGGATATTGCGTGCAAAATACGGTGCTAATACAGGCGATAATCGTTCGTTGTTACCATGCGAGCAAAAATGGACTCAGCTCGGCATGAAACCCGGATGCGCGCGAAGCTCCTTCCGCAACTCCTCTCGCCGCGTCTTGCACTTCTTGAGGTTCTTGAAGAACTCGTCGAGTACGTTTGCGAGGGCAGTGCTGATGCCAGCGTCTTCGGTTTCGGACAATGCATTGATCTTGGCGCGGACTTCGGCGCGGGATTTTCCTTCCATCTTGTTCCCAATTGCACAATCTCGCGTCTAAAACGATACCGCTAGCCGCTGAAGCGGGACACTGAACAGAAACGAGGGCAAAGATGGCAAGCGACTCGGATCGTTCCCATGGCGAATTGTCACACTTCCATGCGTGCATTCACTGTGGCAGCGTCTCTCGTCGAGATGAATTCGACGGTACGGCTGTCGCCACAGGCATTTATCCCTGCACAAAGTGCGGCCATGATGGACCGCTCAATATCGTCATTCGAGACGTGGATGCTGCCGTGACCGGCACAAGCACCCCCGCTCCCGGTAGTTCAGCAGGCTAATGCTGTGCTTTGCTGCTGTGGATGTTGCACCTTAATCAGCTTGCGCCCAACGGCGTGAACAAACTCGCTCGTCAACCGTTTCTTGTCGTCGGACCGCATTGCCAATCTGGTTACGAGTTTCAGGCGCTCTTCTACCAGCGGCCTGATCGCGATTTCATCGCTTGAAATTCGCCATGCGGCTTCGCGCGTCAGAAACGCCGCTCCCTTGCGCGCCAATACGAGCGCCGATGCCTCTTCAGCCGTCGTGAACGTATGCGTATCGGAAGGTACGATTTTCTTTGCAGAGGCCGCCGTCTGAATCATG
>Ga0326727_10016925_pt1 | contig 15263 bp, 26 predicted proteins | sample MB2enrmetagenome_FD_207643 | JGI IMG/M metagenome (GOLD analysis project Ga0326727, IMG submission 207643) | Lab enriched peat soil microbial communities from McLean, Ithaca, NY, United States - MB29MY | ecosystem: Environmental > Terrestrial > Soil > Wetlands > Peat | place: USA: New York... | reverse complement strand
TGTATGTCAATCAGCTTAACGGCGGGCTCTGCGAGCCCGCTAATGTAGGAGCAGAGAAGCTACTTACAAGCCACCAGCCTTGTGCTGGTGGTAATTGACGGAATACTTGTAAGCCGCCTCTACGGAACCTGGGCCCTTCTTCTGGTATTTTGCGCACCATTCCACACCCTTTTCCATAGCCTTTTCGCGAGTTTTATACCCTTCGCGACAAATACCAACATATTCGCTTCCATATTGTAGGTCTAATTTTTCTCCACACTTGGTTGGCTCATATTGCACGAATATTTTGCACTGATGAATGTCCCCGAATTGCCAAGTTGCACACATGAACCTATCGAACTTCGTAATCCAATCGACACCCATATCGTCTGGTCTAGTCCAAATATGACCCGCTCCTCGTAGCGTTCCTTTTCTTGATTCCATATAATCTCCTATGTTCCCAACAATAACACCCTCTCTCCGCTTCTATTATACACCTGACTATCTAGCACAATCAATTTATCCCTATCTTCCACGCCATCAACGAAGCTCTTCTGAATGCCACTCATACCTAACTTGGCTCCAAACAATGTTCCCAAGACCATTGCATTCGTGCTACAATCATTTCCGCTTCGTATTATCGCCTCCACCGCTTCATGATACCCCTTGAACCTGCAAAAACAATATAGCACCGCAGGAACCGTATGCATTACATTAGCCTTGGTTCCTAGGAAGCTCAATGCTACGGAAGCTGCAATCTGCTTGGCGTCTATGAGCGAACCTAGACTATATATGCTGCTCTTGACTTTGCTCTCTGGTAAAAACGAATGTATCCTGTTGAGTATATCCTCCGTTATGTCGTTGTTGATTGCGAATGCCGTTGCCAATGATATAGCAATCGCCCCAGCCTCCGCTTCTACCGAGGCATGGGTGATGGCGGAATCAATCTTGACAATCTCTAACATTGACTTGATGTCATTACGAAACCATATGGCAAACGGCGCGATCCTAACCAAGTTGCCATTGCCAGTCGTTTCTGCAATGCCGCTTTCACTCCAATGCTTTCCAGCAATTAGGTTATCAACTGCCATTTGCGTTGTTATTCCGCGAGCCCTTATGATATTGGATGCAAATAGATCAACATACCTCTTTGAGAGGTCATTGGGGTCGAAACCCTTGCATTCAATTAGCGAATTGGCTACTGCGATTGCTAGCTGGGTTTCTCGCGAATATTGCCCAGGAAGAAGGTTTTTCTGCTCACTTCCTAGGTATGTTTTCCCGTCCCAATCAATAAGCGGTTGGTAGTTAGATAGCTTGCCCTCGGCGAAAACTCCAAGGGCATTTGCTATTGCTCCGCCTAGAAGTGGGCTTGTCATTGGCGTTAGTTCGACTTGTTGGTTCCAGCCGCCTCTTCTGCTGTTTTACGCTCCGCAGCACACTTCTCGCACTCATAATCATGTTGCTTCTGCTCTGTCCAATACTCATCCTCTGTCCAACCAGCTGATGCTAGGAATAGCGTCCATAGCGCTAGGAAACGGGGATCGGGCCCCTCGTCATCGTCTTTATTGATGCCGTCTGGATGAAAGGCGTTGAATAGTCCGTCGAACACAAAATCTACATCCTCGAACGGAAACCTCTCCACGATGGTTAGACCAGTTGATTGCCCGTCTAGCGTAATGTTGGCTTTCTTTGACTTTTTGCTCATGATGATCTCCTAATTGGTTGGTAATAGTGGCGTAGCGGTATAACATAATCACGAACTGGATGTTGTCAAGGGTCGAGCAAAATACTAGCGTCGATGGATAGTTCTTTCGGCATAGCGATATGAGGGGTCATTAGAACGTGTTGTTTCTCTTCTTGATTTCCAGCTGAACGATTTTAGGCAATGACGGAATTGTTTTCTGCGTATTGCATACAGGACATACTACCCAATATGTTTCGCTTGATTTCTCGCGATAGTCTCCTGGGTAGTATTTATACTTGACGTCGGACTTATCCACTTCTAATTCGGCATCACAGCCTGAACAAGTATATTGCCATGTCCAGTTAGTAGATGGCTGATTGATGATTTTCATAGCGGTTTTCCTTCCTCATCGAACAATACATATGACTCCGAACACAAATCACATAGAACGTGCCAAGACGGAATGCGATGGATGCTAGGACTGTCTGGCGCATTAATCCAAGCCATGTTGAATGCATCTGTTATTACCCAAGCATCTTGATTTTGCTTGGCGGTTTGAGCTTCATCTACCATGTCTGGCGCGAACTGCCGAATGATATTGAGCAGGTCGGGCCAATATTGATCGACGATGGCCCAATATGATGGCTTATCTTTTGGGTAGCTATACATCTTTATATCCCTTTCGCAGCGCGTTTCCTAATTGTTTCTAGCGTATCATCTACAAGCAGTTCGCCGTTTTCATATACCGTTCGCATAACCGAATTGTTCCATGCGACTTTGCCATATTCTATCTTGACCGTGACATACTCGAAGTCATCCTGAACGCCAAGTTGAATTAGGTCTAGACGACCTGCTTTACTGATTTTGCCATGATCTGTTTTTGGATCCTTGAATACATCGCGTTCTTCGCCATTTACCGTGATTGAAGAACATTTCATAGCGAATTTCTGCGTATCACGATTGAGCCCCTGCAATAACGCTCCTCCCATGCCGAAGGCCAAATTGGTTGCACTAAAACCAGCCCCTAATGCCTTGTCTAGTATTTCCTGAATTGAGCGCTCATTGATGCCGTCGCCCTGAATGACTCTGACGTTATTTAGGACTTTGTATCCTTTACTGTTGATCGTGCTACCAAACTTCTCATCCAGCAATATTAGTGATTGCAATACGATATCTGACGGATTGCCTGAATCTGGGCGAACTACCAATGTTGCACCAGATCGCACGATTTCCTCTTTAAGTTCGGTTCCCCATAGATTACTGATCGCATTCCATAGATCATATGAATCGCTTACGCAGGCTACTATTGCTCCTGGTTTTGCAAACTGATTGAGCATGTTGCGATAGGCATCAACTTCATGATCTTTACCCCACGAAGTGATGCTTGAATGCTCACTAGCTGGAATGCTAAATCCAGCCATAGGCGCGTTGTAATACTTGGCAGCGCCTCGCACCCCAACTACCGTATCGGTTCCCATGAAATTGACTAGGTGGGCCATATCTCCAATCATGGCTGACTCTTGACTACTTACACCACGACTTCCAAAATCATGCAACTTGAAATTGATTTCCGACATTGGGTCATCTGAAGATTTTTCCAACGCTTCCATAATGATCTGCCTGATTTTGTGGCTTTTGGTGGAAACGGTAATTGGATACCAAATCCGAAGGATCATAGTTTCGATCCATGACACAACCCAAAATACCTTGGGATCTGTCGATTCAATGCTGACTAGAATGTTGCTTATTGGCACCAATGTTCCTTCTGGGACTGCACGAATACGAACCGGCAATTTTCCTTCAAGGTCTTTGGCAATATACATCCAACCTTCGTAATTGAATGGCTCACCATGAGCCTCGAAGAACGTTTTCGCCTCCTCAACTTCATCTACTGTCACGCGATGTGATAGGTACTTCTTGAGGTAGTATTGCAGCCCGAAGAATATTGTCTTGTCATATTCGCTTCCATTTCGTGATTCAATATAGCTAAACATACTTGTAGTTCCTGGGGGATACTGTAAGTAGTGACTGACCTTATAACTATCCGTATCAATTAGGTAATTCTCTGTGGTATTCATGTCATTCTCCTATGTGTGTTATATCCATTCGCCTCTTCAATTAGAAGCTTGGAACCATCAAAACTTCGATATCAAATTCTGAACGATACTCCAATGATCCTCGAAGAACTCATCGCTCATCGAATAGAAATCGCTTAGCGCAAGCCATTCGCATGACTCGGCATCATCTCCAGCCTTTATTTGCGGAAGCGGGCCAATCCCCAAATTGATCAGGAATGCGTTAGTGATTGTTCTTCCTCTGGCAGATCTTTGCGGATCATCGAATATCTTGGATTCAACGATGCACTTTTTCAAGTCAGGGGTATTTATCTTGATGCCCGTCTCCTCTTTTAGCTCCCGCAACGCAGCTTCCTGTATCTTTTCCTTCTGCCCAACGAATCCGCCAGGTAATGCCAACAACCCTTTGCCGGGACTATGCTTGCGAGTCACAACCAATATGTGTCCTGATTTTATGACCACGCAGTCGGCAGTAATGAATGTCGGGCTATATGGCGCCCCTCTCCATTGTTCTTTGTAATTGTCGATGAACTCCTTTTCCTGCCTAACATACTCAAATTGTGGTGTTGTCCTGAACCTTTCTAACCAATGATATACATGTTCTGGAACCATATTTTTGTATGCTGCGTCCTTGGAAAAATATAGGTCGCGAACCTGTGTAGCATGGAAATCGTATTCGGTATCGCACTGGACATATTTATACTGCGGGAAGAGCTTCAAGTAGTATGACGTCTCATCGCTCTCAAACCCAATTAGTGCTACGCTTTCCGAGTAATCGGTAGCTACATCTATTTTGGATTGCAATGCCGATACCCATAAATTGTCGTTGTATAGGTAGTCATTTATCTGGATGAACTGGACGCGTGCCAGTAGGTCATCCGATAGAGTTGCGGCAATCATCTCCTGTCGCTCGTCGGCTGACCAAGGATTTTTGACCGTCCTTGCAGTATTGGAGCTACCAATGACAATCACTACGTTGCTTGCAATATTTAGAGCTTCATTCAGGATGTATTCGTGCGCCTTCTGAAAAGGCGAAAAACGCCCAATGAAAATACAATGATCGAACTTGCCCATTTTGCCTATCCCTTCGTTAGAGTTAGTATGTAATGCATTCGCCTCCTTGGTGGAAGCTTGCATCAATTTATATACCGCATCATGCCCAACTTTGGCGAAAAATCGTCATCCGCCAAATCATTTCGTCATACCATCAACATAAGTCGCACATCATTTTTGTCAAGAGCCAGTCAAATTATTCGTCAAGCAATGCTTTTATTTCTCGACCAATCTCCAAGAAATCTTCTAGCGTCCCAATTGTTTTCTCGGCATCATCTAGCGACGGATCCTCATATCCGACTTCTATCCACTCGCCATTGGGGCTTTCGCTCCATATTGGCCCTCCGCTAAATTGCTCAACGAACACTTCGTATGGTATCATTGCTACATGCGTTGCTGACCAACATGGCTGGTATTGCTGGGATAGTCGTTCGGCAATCATTGAGGCTTCGTGTCTATACTCATTGTTAGGGCTACCTATTGCTATTAGGCCAGCAGGATCATGTCGCACTAGAATTGCTTCGATGGCAGTTGTATTGTCTTTCATTGCTTTGCCTTTCCTTTTGGAGGCGAGCATATCATTCAAGCCATGCTCACCTTGTCTATATCATTACTATACCCGACTAAATACTTGCTTCGTCCGCCTAGGAGCCCCGCTAGCGCTTCCAATCCTTGGCGTGCTGCCTAGGTCAATCCCCTTTGGTCGGTCGCCTGGGAACCCGCTAGGCTGCTTGGATGGGGCATTCTGCTGCTCACGAAGCTTGGCTTGCAGATCGTCCCACCAAAGATAACGAACCTTCACCGTTTCCGTAAATACCGGCTTGATCAATCCCTGGACGTGCGAAATCTTTTGTATCGTATAATCACCTGCTCCGCATGCAGGCCCAGCATCTAGCGACTTGACACTATCATCCGATGAATTAGTGCCAACCGAGTTCAAGTAGCATGCTCCCATAGTTCCTCCACCAGCGTTGCACGATGTTGAAGTGATAGTAGCATTGTATGAACCTCCGCCCTTAAAAGTGGATGAGTTGTTGCAGGTTATTGTTGTTCCGTATAATGTATCCCAATATGGACGGACACTAGGAACATACGGGTAATATGGATATACCCACAGATTGACATACCAAGGGTAGTTATGATAGTGATCATGCCTCTCTACTGTAATTGTAGCGGGACTTGGCGCGCCTTCCTCGAACACGGCAGCCGCTATAATTCCTCTGCATGATAGATCTCCATGGGTATGAACCGCAACGCTGTTATTGGCGGAAGTGAAGGCGAATGCCGCTCCGCCATCATCTCCTTCTGGCCATGCCCTTAACGATATTGTTCCCCATGGTAATACTGACCACATTTCGCCAGTCGGTTCGGTAGTGGCAGGTTTCCCGCTAATTACATCCGTTCCATCGATTGATAGGCGTATCTGAACTTTATTCAATGTATTGTTCCTGAACTTTACCTCGAACGCCTCTTGCCCGTAGCTTCCAACGGTTTTGATTCCGTCGACGCTATATTGCCGTAATGTTTTGCCCTCAAAATCTGGATGATGAGAGATGATTTCTAACTCGTACTTTTCCATTGTTTTCCTCGCTTGATTGTTGTTTGCAGCGCCGTGTTTGACGCCCTATCGATCATATATCAAGCGATGCACGTGTTTGGCGAAAATAATTGCCGTTTTTTACCACTAATTGCATGTTCGTGAAATTGCTGCTAATTATTTTGCCGAAACCCCTATTGTTAGGTGGAGTCCATATTTAGGCCTCGCTGGTAGCCCCATCTTCTCCCGCAGCCCCAAAAGATACGGGCATTTCACTCGAAGCCAATAATACATACCATTATCCATCACACCAGGCTCATACTCGAAATCAATCATCTTGCCAGCGTCTATACCCCATTGTTTCAGGCCTACTTCATTACCGCGTAGCCAGCTTATATGACTGCCCCATACTGGTCGGATCATCTTCAAGGCCCTATTACCATTCAAGTATGCGGGCTGTTCCAGATCATACAATCGGCGGTAATACTCGGATATGCCATCATCGCACGCAAGGATGGCCCACCTGGAATTGTCTCCGATATGGCTGGCTGGGCTGTATATGATTTTACCGACCGATCTCATTTGCTACGGGCATCCACTATTCTTGTCCCAGTAATCCTTGTATTCAGCAATCTCTTCCGCCAATTTCGATGGCTTCTTGTTCGCCCTGTTCCAAAACTCACGAATGAGCGACATGGACATATCATCGGCATGCAAAAATCCTAGCGACCTCATATGTTTGCATAGCGGACTATTTTCGTCCCATAGGCCCCAGTTGTTGCGAATGAACTGACCTAATCCATGATGTAGCGCAATCAGATCATCCTCTGCCATGCTTACAAACCGAACCATATCGCCGTTGTTTAGTATCTTGGCGAATGCCGCAATTGCTTCATCTAATGTTGTTGGCTGTATGTTATTGCTGTTCATTGGTATTGTCCTCCTAGTAAAACGCCCGTAGGCAGCTAACGCGATATACATCATGAACGATCTTTGGAACCACCTCAATTGGGACATCGGCTCCCATATAGCTAGGTGTCGCTGCCCCCTTAATGTTAGTGTAGGAGAAGTATTTGGCCCAATCAAAACTGGAAAACCTATCATCTTTTTGTGGGTGAATTGCATCTTCAAGATCATAAATCGCCACCTGTATTGTTTTGTAGTCCAATATGGATTCAAGATCTTTCCGAGGGATACATAGTGCAGTATCCCCCGCATAAATCGCGACCATAAAACCATTTACATCTATGCTACCGAAATAGAAATCATCATTCCTATTCATTGATTTTAGTAGGGCCATAACTTCCGAATGATCAGCGTAGTTCATTGGAATACCGAATACGTCTTCAATTTGTTCGCCCATTTTACGGCTAGTTCTGGAGTTAGTTCATCTATTTTGACTTCGTCTATTTCCTTCCACAATTTGTTGTCTAGGTCATTGAGTTTAGTAATCCACGCTACTTTGTATGGTGGAAGGAACGTCAATATGAAGTTGGCGGAACTAACGTATTCAGTCTCAATATTTCCATAGGCGTCATATACTACGACATATTTGTGGCAAAAACGGCACGGTCTACTCACCGTATCATCCAATATTTGGCGGCAGTTTTCTGGCGACCCTTCCCATTCAACGAACGGCTCGCCGCATACTTTACAGTTCATAGCAGTCCTTTGCTCCTCAAAATCTGCTCAATGAATAATTGTTGCGCCGTAATCAAATCCCTAATCTCCTCGTAGCATTCACCGCAAAACCAACGCGTGCGAAGTAATTTGCATTGGGCGGGGATGGTGCATCGTTCGCAATTCCTGATCATACTTTTCGGCAGCTTTCTTTCATGGCCACCAACGCTAATCCAGGATCACAACCATATAATCCCGAAGCCCATGCAGGGTTAGTTTCAATGACCGCCCATCCCTTGTTATGAATGACCCCAACATCTATGACGCACGAGGCATTCATTCTATTGAGGTAGCAATTTTCTAGTAGTCCATACATGTAGTTTTCGATATGCGGTAGATCGCCAGGTATCATCCTATGTAGCTTCGGATCATTTATCTGACCATGAAACAAGTAATTGCTCCATGTTAGCGGGCGCCACTCGTTCTTTGAGACGAACACCCTATACTCCAAGTCCCATTCCACTATATCCGAAACCAAAACTGGGTAGTCGTCTTGAATACATTCTGATGGATGAAACTCACCTGGCTCGTATATTTTGGCATCGAAGCATTTGTCGTCTGCTGGTTTTATGAACTTGCGCTCGGTAATTTTCTTGGCATCCGCAAGCGTCATGAAATCCACTTGGCGTTCCGTATATTGCCTTGGTAGTTTAGCTAGCCAATCAAAAGGCTGCTGCAAAAATTCCCATCCCATTTGTTGGGCAATTACTTCGCAAAAGGTTTGAGAGCCGTATGGAACTCCTTCGGCGCCTGATTGAATGATATCGTCGTCTAGCCTCCATCCATAGGGAGCTGGAACGACATCCCATCCCAATCCTTCTGCGGCAATTTGTAGCGATAGGATCTCGTTATGCGATGTTCCTGCACGAGGTTGCGTAATGAGTAGCATTTACTTATCCTTTCACATGTTCATTTGGAGCGGAGGAACGGGCACGATCCGTCAACCTGTGGTTTGGAAAACCACTGCTCTACCAATTGAGCTACCTCCGCGCATATCGCATATATTATGATCATGGCATCATTTTTGTCAAGGGCGTTAGGGAATTATTTGGCATTGAGTTAGGTGGAAGAACTTTCTTACTCAACTTTGGAGATCATATGTCTATACTCAATCCTATTCGCTGCGCAAACAGTACAATGGTCACTGCCGGTAGTTCTGGTATCATATTGCTAGATACAGGCAATTACCCATCATTTTCGGACTATCTAAACCAGACGTATATATGGTCAGCATCTAATTGGCATAACACCTCGCCATCACTTGTTGATCCTAATGGCCCATTGCCTGGCAGAACCAATCATGTCATGGCTTATGATGGAACCAATGTTATGCTATACGGCGGTCAGACATCTTCAAGTCAGGGCGGCATACTCTTCGATACATGGATTTTCAATACTGGCTCAAAGACATGGAGCCAAGTAGGCGGTGTAGGACATAGCCTAGCCTCTCCTTATGGTCGTCAGGGAGCCAAGGCAGCATATCTATCAGGAACTGGGGCATTGATGTTTGGCGGCGCAGTTGCCGATGGGGAAATGATGGTTGAAACATGGATATGGACAGGCTCTGCATGGAATCAAATTGCAGTTCCAAATGGTGTCGGGCCATCCGCACGAATTGGTCACTGCATGGCTGGCTCTACATCAGGAACGGTTCTACTTTTTGGAGGCAGCGGCACCAATCATCAGGACAATCATACATGGACTTATACTACGGCTGGCGGATGGGTTCAGCAATTCCCAACTACCGTTCCATCAGTTAGATCAGGGGCATGTATGTGTTATGATCAAGGAAACAGCCAATGGGTAATGTTTGGGGGAAGTAATGAATACCACTATCTTTGCGAGTTATGGGTATATTCTGCTGGCAATTGGACGAAAGTTAACGTTCCCAATGGCACTGGCCCTGCCGGTAATGTTGGAGCGCAGATGGCATATGATGTTGGTGGTTCGCAGATCATTATGTTCGGAGGGATATCGGGACATGCAAATTACCCAAGCAATGCGACTTGGGCACTATCTGGAACTGGAACTAACCTAATTTGGACATGTTTGGGCGGGAACTAAAAACTCGCAAACTGCGTGATATGTGGCATTTCGGAGGTCTTCATGGCCTCCGAAAGTATTTTAGCCCTATGCGAACGCCTTCAACTTGACTAGTTTGTCGCAATAATCTTGCGCCTCTTTCGACACATATTGATCGTCCCATGTATTCCAAACGATCTTTCCGTCTTTGATTTCCTTTATGGAGCTGCCATATAGGCTTTTTGGATCCAACGAATAATACACCCTCAATCTAACTGCCTCTCTACCTTGCTCTTCCCATAATTCCTTGCAAAGGAAGTCATCGAAGTCCAGCATATATCTAGTGCCAGCGAATTGGAAGTCTAGTTTCACTGATCTTCATCTCTGGCATTATTAGATAGATCCAAGCACTGTTCGCAAAACCCGCACTCATATTCTTTCCCAATGCCACATGATAGGCACAAACCATCAACATCATCAGGATACATGTCACCATCTTCTATTGTTGCCGCATTATAGCGAGGCGCACTGCCCTCAAACATTCGCAGGTTCCACGCGACCAAACTCATCAACTTAGCCTTGTCATTCAATCCTAGCTCTAACATCTCATCGGCTTGCGCTTCCACCACTTGACGCAATGCATCTATAAAGACATCAATCCCGTATCGTTCGACTAGATCGTTTAGCGTGTCAAAATCATGATCGTCCATAATATGCCTCCAAAAATAAAGGCAGCCAGTTTTGAGCTAGCTGCCGCGTTATCATTCAATGTTGCGTAATCTACTAGTTAAGTATCTTCAATTGGTTCTTCTTCTCGAACATCTTGATCGCCAAAAGACAATCATTGGCTTGGCTACTCGCATCGCCGAAATACGGATTGATTACTACTGCATGAAGGAAGTTCTTGATATGCGGCAATGACTGCTGCTTGACGCTTCCGCACCTAATCGCCTCTTCTACTCCTAACTCTATGATGCTTTCAATCTGTCGCTGTATCTGATGACCTACTGCCGCGTATTCTTTGCATACTGATATGATGTCGTCGATACAAAGTGGTATAGTGGAATATTCGTCTTCCTTGGTTATTGTGTCGCTAGAATTATTTACGGGAATTAGCATCAAGTCATGTGAGTTCATGGCGCCCTCCGGCATTGGCAAGTATGATCGATCAGTCGTGAAATAGGCTAGTATTTTACCTCCTTGTCTATTACCTATATACCGAATTATGGAGATCACTGAAACAGCAATACCATATTGATCTTGCGCATATAGTCTGGATCATTTGCGAACTGTTTCCTCATAGCCTCAATGATACCATTGTTATCCTTGTTTTTGAGGAACCATGATGCGAAGTTGGGTAGTGTATCTGCATACTCAACACTAGCATTACCCCACACCCAAACACTAGTATTGCCATACGCCTTAACGCTAGCAATATCACGCGCATCAACACTGACACTACCATACACCGTAATACTAGCATGACCCCTCGCCTCAACTCTGGCATTAGCATGTGCCCAAACTCTGGCATTACCCCACGCCCAAACACTAACATTATCAAACGCCTCAACACTAGTATTATCAAACGCCACAACACTAGCGTGGCCCCTCGCCTCAACTCTGGCATTACTCCACTTTCTGCTTACAGAGATATTACCAAGATTTGGATTGTTATTGATATGGATACAGGTGAATTCGTCGAATGAGTTAGGTAGCGCGTCTAGTTCTGCTTGTGTAGTGATAGTTATTGTAGCTATGTCATACTAGTCTCTAAACGGTTTTCGTTTGCCCGTTCCGTCGCAACTCTCGCAATCTACCGCATCGAAGTTATACTGATCCCATCCGTAGTGGGCGAAGTGTATGCCCCTACCGTCGCAGTCGATACAATCTTCCTCTTCTTCGATTGGCCTGCTTGACGCGAATGCCATAACGATTTGGTGACCATCAATCGTGTCTGGAACTACCGATTGTTCCTCGGTCATATACGATACATACACGACATACCTTTGCCCTTCGATAGCAGCTTCAATGAACCAATCGTATGGGTCGAGCAATGTTTCGAGTGTCTTCAATCCAACCTGCATTGGTAGCGTGTGTCCTTTCTGCTACCAATGTAATCACCGATCTGTGGCATGTCAAGGGCGGGCTACAAAAACGCTGCTAATTTGATGATGCGAAGCGCCTCTTGTTCGGAGTATTTCCCGCCTGCAATGTAATGAGTGGCCACGCCATTCTCCAATAGGTAGAGAATATATGAACCGTTTGAATTACTGGCCCACCCCGCCACGATCCTAGCGCTATCCCATTCCACTTCGCGTATTTTGTAGTAGCCCTGTTCTTCCCAAAACTTACGAATGTCAGGATGTATCATAGGAATGCCTTCAATTTGATGATGCGGAGCGCTTCTTGTTCGGCGTATTTGTTGCCATCGAAGTAGTATATGTTAGTTCCATTGCCCAATGTTATGGCGATCATTTCCCTCATCGTTTCATTTGGAATTTCCGCTGTCCAATATATGTAGCCATCAAGTTCCGCGGATCCTGGGCCCACTAATACGTCGCAATCAACATTGTAGCCAAGGTCTTCCCAAAACTTCTTGATCTCCTGATGAATATAGCTCATCTTCCTTTCAATGACCTCTCCATCGCCTTCATAAACTCCTCTGCCTGTTCAATATCCGCCCGCCTGCTTTCAAGAACTTTTGCAGCGGCATCATCGAACGCTCTGTTGTTCATTGGATAACGATTTGGCCCATTGCCTAGATAGTCGGGCCAATATACTAGGCCATAATCGGTATGTTCAACAATGAACTCGAAACCATCTTCGCTTCTACAATGCCCGCCATGATACATATCCAGGGCGCAGGAGCATTTTTTGCCGCCTTTGCCTCTATATACTTCTTTGCACTTCGACGCTGTCATTGATTTGGCTTCCTATATACTTGATTGTCATTCGCTCGACGAACGCCTGAACATTCTTGCGCCTATAATACTCCGATTCAATGTAGGGCTGCACTGGGAGCTTGTCAATGAGACCCAATTGAAGTTGCCGCGAATATTTCCCAGCACATTCCCTCGAACAAAAGATGCCTGATACGCCCTTTTTGGACTTGTCTCTAACTAGGCGCGGACTTCGCTGAAAGTGTTTCCCGCATAACGAGCAATTGAAGTCTACTAGTTTGACGCGACGAGTGTCATCAGCGGAATGCTCTTTACGAGGGACAATACGAAGGTTTTCTAGGCTGTTATTGTCCTTGTTGAAGTCAATATGATCCACCGTCTCATTGTCTGGATGAAGTTTCCTTCCGAGGTGTTTCTCCAAGATATATTTCTGCTCACTTACTGTTCTACGTGAGCCATCATCTTCAACAATGACATAATGCCTTCTACCATCATGACCAGATGAGTATGGGCCATATTCTCTGCTAGCTTCCACCAGTAGGCAATACTCATCAATACTTCGGCATAACGCTTCTAATTCCATTCTAACATGCGAGAATATTAGCCGAATGTCATTACCGTCTTCAATCGCCTGATAATCTTTTCCTTGTCCGTATTCTGGTAATCGAACAACGTGTAGTCTAGATATACTGTCTTATTGTTCCAATCAGTTATATTTCCTTCTGCATCAACCTTCAATATATCGAATATAGTTTGCTTGACATCATAATTTTGGACTATGATATACTTGTTGTTCCTATCATATATTATCGCTCTATCATGCGTAATTGACAACTCTGATATATGCAGCACGTATTCGTTGTTATTATCTGCGCAACAGTAATTGTATTGCCTACTAATACCTTTACCAGCTAGATCAATCTGCGCCCCGCATACTGGACATCGAAGGCTATCAAACAGCGCTTTGAGTTGTTTGTCCATCGCTCCATAATACCTTATACCGCACTATCACAGTATCATCGCTAATCCCACGACAATCATCGCACGATCCGCCAATTGCGTTTATATGCCCTATGACCATATACGAGATATCATCTACATCTTTGCATTCAATCAAGGTGCCAAGCTTGTTTAGGCCAGCTCCGCAGAAACTTGTCTTTGATCGTTGTTTGCCTTGCTCGGCGCATATTCTATCGCATTCCTCTGCCCATGCCACTACCTCTGGCTGAACCACTTCCCACTCCTCAATTGCGTTTCTCGCATTACGCCAAGCTTCAACTGTTTTGACTGCAACATTGTCTAGTGCGTTTAGCCTATCCTGCCAATCTTCGGGATACTTCTCTTCAAGCTCCCAGCGTATTTCCCTTTCCTCCTCGAAGTATGGGTGATCATATATCGTGTCTGTTCCTGGAAAGAAACTTTGCTCCATTTCTTTCTCGGTATATCCGAAGTGAGCCTTCACCTTGTCATCAATATTGGGGTATTTTGGCTCTTCATGATCTCTTGCCAAGGATACCACGGGCCTTGTGCCCGTGGAGGAATTGGCCTCCTAAAAGTGTTATCTTACATTGTCCTACAAATCGACATACCATATGTCGATTTTTGATCCAAAACTGCTACTAGTGATATATAGATGTATATGAAGCTAACTCGGACAGCTAAGATCAAGCTAGATATGAAAGTAGAGGCGGTTATGCCGACTCTACTTGCTTATACTAAGGCTTACAACTTCGTCTGTCAAGAGGGATACTCTCGTAAAAACTTCAATGGTGTCACGCTACATAAGCTAACCTACGAGACAGTTAGAGAATATCTCCCCTCTCAACTAGCAATATCTTCTCGTATGAAGGCTACTGAGAGTCTCGCCTCCATACTCAAAAAGAAGCGGAAGTATCTGCCGAAGTGTCCTTCAAGTAAGCTATGTGCTATTCGGTATGACAAAAATAGCTACTCATTGTTCCTAGATAGTCAGGAGCTTTCGCTCCTGACTATCAGCGGTAGGAAGAGGATGAAGCTACATGTTTCCGACTATCATAAGCAGTATTTTGATGGCTGGAAGCATTGTTCTGCTGACCTCTGTATATCAGGAAAAGAGGTATATCTACATGTAGTATTCGAGAAGATCATTCCAGATACACTGCCTCAATCTGGCAAGATTGTAGGTGTCGATCGAGGCATCAACAATTTAGCGGTGACTAGTGAGAAGAAGTTTTACACGGGAAAACAGATCAAGAAGAGGTGTGATCGATTTCGGCAGCTGCGTAAGCAGCTGCAAAAGAAGGGAACAAAGTCAGCCAAAAGACACTTGGCCCGCCTAGCGGGCCAAGAGAGAC
>Ga0326727_10016922_pt1 | contig 15265 bp, 16 predicted proteins | sample MB2enrmetagenome_FD_207643 | JGI IMG/M metagenome (GOLD analysis project Ga0326727, IMG submission 207643) | Lab enriched peat soil microbial communities from McLean, Ithaca, NY, United States - MB29MY | ecosystem: Environmental > Terrestrial > Soil > Wetlands > Peat | place: USA: New York... | reverse complement strand
AACTGATGGCTTGACATCCGCGAGTTTCCAGTCGCGGGGACGAGCAACCGCATCGGCTCATGCCGCTGATCCGGCAAATCCTGGTAATAGTTCTGTCATAAGGCGGAACGACGCTCTGCGCGAGGCCCGCACCGTTGCTCCTGATGCTGCGATCCGTATAGACTTCACTGTACCGAGCCGTTGCAGAACCCTCAGCCAATAAGAACTGAAGCAGAGCGGTCGTGAGCGCGGTAGCGTTTGTGTGCGCTGCCGAAACGTGCACGCAAGAGAGCAGGAGAAGCCGGTTGTTGTACCTCCACGCGGTAGGACATTTTCATCCCGAGACGGTCATCGACAATCCGTTCCTCGCCTCTCTCAACATTGGCGTGGACGTCAAGTGGATCGAAGACCGGGTCGGAATCAGCGAGCGCCGCACCACGTTGCCGCTTGATTATTTACGCCACACCTACAATCGCGATCCCCGCGCGGCCTCCGAGGCGGCCCACACCACGCCCACGCAGATGTCCGTCGGCGCCGTAAACATGGCCCTGCAGCGCGCCGGGTTGGAAGCCTCGCAGATCGGCATGATCGTCTCCGGAGGCTGCTCGCCGGAGATGCAGATTCCCGCCGAATCCAGCCGCGTCGCTAATGCGCTGGGAATCGCAGCCAGTTGCTTTGACCTGCATTCGGCCTGCTCCAGCTTCGCCTCGCAGATTCACTTCCTGAACATGATGCGGCCGGAGGCGCTGCCGAACTTTGTGCTGGTGATCAATTGCGAGACTTTCACGCGCAGCATCGACTACCGCGACCGCCGGCAGGCGGTGCTATTCGGCGACGCCGCCACCGCGGCAGTGGTTTCCGCGCGCGTGCCGGCTGCAGCCGTCATCTCAGAGACCAGCTTCGGCACCGATCCCGCCGGCCAGCATCGGATCACCATTCCTACCGGCGGCCACTTCTCGCAGGAGGGCCATGCCGTGCAGGTTTTCGCGATCAGGACAACCACCGATATCGTGAAGAAGCTGCAGGCATCCGTACAGCCCGAGGACGGACGGCGTCAGATGCTCATCGGCCATCAGGCCAACCTGCGCATGCTGGAGAACGTCTGCAAGCGCACTGGCATCGCGCTGCAGAACCATCTCGCCAACGTCGCCGGCTATGGAAATTGCGGAGCGGCAGGAGCCCCCAGCGTGCTCTCGCAGCACTGGGAGGAGTTGCGCCAGGCCCTCGTACACATGGCCGTGGTGGGATCGGGACTCGCCTGGGGCGGAATGCGCATCGCCTTCGAATAGGCGCGGGCGCTCCACCACGGAGCGCCTGCCTCATCCCACGAAAGTTACAACTTCACAAGTGGTCTACATCTGCCATCTTTTGGCAGGTTTGGGAACAGAAGTTATACCTTCGCCGGCTCGCCGATCTGGCTGGTTGGCAGTGATTGCGCTTCCTTGCGCAGCTCCTCAAAGAGCACCGTGCTCAGATAGCGCTCGCCGAAGCTCGGAATCACAGCCACGATCAGCTTGCCTGCGTTCTCCGGACGGTTGGCCACCTTCACCGCCGCATAGACCGCGGCTCCGGCCGAGATGCCGACCAGCAAGCCTTCTTCCCTCGGCAGCCTGCGCGCGTAAGCGATCGCGTCGTCGTTGGAGACCTGGATGACCTCGTCGATCAGCTTGGTGTCCAGCACGCCGGGAACAAAGCCCGCGCCGATTCCCTGGATCTTGTGCGGCCCCGGCTTGCCGCCGGAGAGCACCGGGCTATCCACCGGCTCAACCGCAATCGCCTTGAATCCCGGCTTGCGCGGCTTGATGTAGCGGCTGACGCCGGTCAGCGTTCCGCCCGTGCCTACGCCGGAGATGAGAATGTCCACGCGTCCGTCGGTGTCGTTCCAGATCTCCGGGCCGGTGGTCTCGTAGTGAATCTGCGGATTGGCGGGATTATCGAACTGCTGCAGGATGTAACCGTTAGGAGTAGTGGCGAGAATTTCTTCGGCCTTGGCGACCGCGCCCTTCATGCCATTGGGACCGGGCGTGAGCACGATCTTGGCGCCGAAGGCCAGCAGGAGCACGCGCCGCTCCAGGCTCATCGTCTCTGGCATCGTCAGAATCAGCTCATAGCCTTTCGTCGCTGCCACGAAGGCGAGCGCGATGCCGGTGTTGCCGCTGGTTGGCTCGATCAGTATGGTTTTTCCCGGCTGAATCTTGCCCGCGCGCTCGGCCGCCTCGATCATCGCGACCCCGATGCGGTCCTTCACGCTCGCCAGCGGATTCTGGCTCTCCAGTTTGACCGCAACCCGCGCGGCTGAGCCCTGCGTGATCTTGTTGAGATAAAGCAGAGGGGTCTTTCCAATCAACTCGGTGACGCTGTTTGCAATCGGCATCTTCTCTCCCATTTGACCCGCAACCGGCGAGCCTCGGATGGTTTTCTGATTCTCTAGACGAGCCCCGTGCAGAACTTCCAGCGACCCCCTCTTATCCGATGCGTCCAGACCGTCTTCGGATCAAAACAAAAGACCCACCGGCCTGTTAACTCTGGCGGTGGGTCTGTGAAATCCTGTTTGAACTCGAAGGCTATTTCACGATCTCATCCTCGCCAGAGACACGGCACCGACAACAACAACATGCAACGCAGCCGCTCTGGCAAGACAAAATCATAGTACGCAATCTTATAGCCGTCACCATCCGGGAGTCAAACGCGAGGGACTCTCGCCAGCCGCCGCTTATCGAACGAATACAGGAGTAGAATCCCTTCGCGGCCGATCCCGCATTGTTCAGGGATCTGTATCAGACAGACGAAAGCGCCGGAGCGGCCAGCGGCCAATTCCGTGGAAAGGTGCAAAAGAATTGTATGGCTAAGATCCGTTCCTGGGCAGCGCAGGCTGCCAAACAAAAGCTGACTCCGTATGAATTCGATCCCGGCCCGCTGGGCGCGGACGAGGTGGAGGTTGCAGTCGAACACTGCGGTCTCTGCCACTCCGATCTCTCCTGCATCAACGATGATTGGAGAATGTCGAGCTATCCCCTAGTTCCCGGCCATGAGGTGATCGGGCGCGTAGTCGAGGCGGGCTCGCACGTGCCTGGCATCAAAGTTGGCGACCTCGTCGGCGTTGGCTGGACGTCCGGGAGTTGCATGCACTGCCGCCTCTGCCTTTCCGGCAAGCAGCATATGTGCCTGAAATCGCAGGCCACCATCATCGGCCACGCCGGAGGGTTCGCCGAGCGCGTGCGTGCTCACTGGGCATGGACAATTCCCTTGCCTGCGAATCTCGATCGCGGCAACGCCGGACCGCTGCTCTGCGGCGGCGTCACCGTCTTCAATCCATTCGTGCTGCACTCGGTCAGTCCGACGGCGCGCGTAGGCGTGGTCGGCATCGGCGGACTCGGTCACATGGCGCTCAAGTTCGCCAGAGCCTGGGGCTGCGACGTGACCGCCTTTACCTCCAGCGACTCCAAGCGCGACGAGGCTCTCTCGATGGGAGCGCATCACGTCGTCAACAGCCGCGATAGCAAGGCGATTCGCGCCATCGCCGGCTCGCTCGATCTGTTGCTGGTCACGGTCAACGTACCGCTTGACTGGAACGCGCTCATCGGCACGCTCGGCGCCGATGGACGCATGCACGTCGTCGGCGCCGTGCCCGAACCGATTCCGGTGAATGCCTTCAGCCTGATTGGGGCAGAGCGCGAAATCTCCGGTTCGCCGACCGGTGCGCCGGTTGATATCGCACGCATGCTCGACTTCGCCGCACGCCACAGGATCGCGCCGCAGGTCGAACGCTTCCCGATGAGCCGCGTCAATGACGCCATCGAGCACCTGGAAGCCGGAAAAGCGCGCTATCGCATCATCCTCGATGTGGACTTCAAGTAGCTTTTGCGGCTGTGCTGCCCCCACATCTGCCGCCTTTGGCAGATGTGGGATTGGCAAGCGCAGCGCAGTCGATCACGCTGCCATGCGGCTGTGGAAGCATTGCAGAAACTCCTCCTCCACGAAGGTCTCAAACGAGGTCGGCGTGGTGTTGGCGGCAGTGCGCTCCTCCAGAGCGCGCATGTGCCCTGAATTCAGCGCCGCCGCCATCTCCAGAATCAGCCGTACGAAGTCGGACGACATTCCCATCTGCAGCATGACAGCGCGGATCTGATCGTCATGCCCCTGTGTGTAGCTCAGCTCGGACTGGTTGATGGCCATTCCGATGATGCTGGCCGCCTCGCTCATATCGAGGTCGCGCTGGCCGAGCAACTCGCGCCGCTCGCCGGATCTGAAGTCCTGCCGGAGCAGTGCCTCGGCGGCATACGAGCCAATGTCCCTGGCGGCAATCATCGGCAGCTTCAAGTTTGGCCGCAGCGGACCGACGACCATTCCCAGATGTTGAATCACTCCCACCTGTTGCAGCAGATTTTCCATGAAATAGCCCGGGCGCAAAAAGAGAACGTCGAGTCCGGAGATACCGCTCAACCGCTCCTCCATGCGGTGAACTCCCACCACCGGCCCGGTGCCCTCGGCCTTGTCGGCTCCGAAGCTGCTGAGAGCGACGGCACATTTCGCATGGGACTTCTCCAGCGCCTCGGCGTAGGCATCGGTTACCGCCTGCTGATATCCGCGAATATCGCTGCTGGTAGTATCGGGCGGAACCATCAGGTACACGCCCTCGGCTCCCCGAAAGGCTTCCGTGAGCGCCTCGGCATCGGTGAGCTGCGCGACGAAGACCGTCCCGCCCAATCTCTCGAAACGTCGCAGGTGTTCGGCGCTCCGGCTGATTCCACATACTTTTTTTCCGGCAGCCAGCAGCCTGTCTGCGACTACGCTCCCAGTGTTTCCACTTGCTCCAGTGACAACGAACATGAGGCCCTCCAGAACTTGCGATGGCCAAGTTAGATGCCTGAACCGCGGGAAGAGTAATCATTTGCCTCCGGCTGCGAAGCGGAGCGAAACTTTTCTCTCGCTCGGGGTTAGACTGACCAAGTGAGGTATTGAGATGACCAAGAAGTGGATGCTCGCTCTATTTGCCCTCACAGTTGCTCTTACGCTGGCGATGCCCGCCAAGGCCAGCGCGCAGGTGGCTGTCGGGGTTGCGGTACCTGCCCCCGCCCCCTATGGGTACGGCTATCCGTACTGCGGCTATGACTATCCCTGCTATGGCTATGCGTACCCCTATGCTTACCCGTACTACGGCAGTTTGTACATCGGCGGCGGCTGGGGCTGGGGTTGGGGTGGCTATGGCTGGGGCGGCTATGGATACCGTGGCGGCTACTACGGACACGGTGGCTACGGATACGGCGGCCGAGGCTACAACCATGGCGGCTACGGCTATGGCGGGCGCGGTGGATACAACCACGCTGGCGGCTACGGACATGGCGGAAGCTATAGCCACGGCGGAGGCTACTCCCATGGCGGTGCGGTAGCTCACGGCGGCTTTGGTGGCGGCCACGGCGGGTTCGGTGGCCACGGCGGCGGCCATCGCTGACCGGTAGCGCACGAGAGATCGGCCCCTCCAAGTGGAGGGGCTTTTGTGTCTTCACCAGGGAGTGCGGGCTAGAACAGGCCTCCGGTCTGGATGGTGAGCGCGCTCAGCGCCAGCTCCAGCTTGCGGATAGCGTCATCGAGCTCGGGATGATGCGCGAGCTCTGCCTGCAAAGCCTTCAGAAGGCGGTGCGCATCGGCTACGTGCTGTGCGGCCTGGTTCGGTTCCGGTGTGGAAGGCGAGTTCATTAGAGGCTCCTCGCCGCCTATTATCGCCCGGCTGACGTGATTGTGGCAGAGGCTGCCAGGATGGCGTAATAATCAGAGCGGCCTTCACCATTCTCAATCGCCGGGGTTCTCATGAGATTGCCCAAGAGCGCGTCGCGGATTGCCGCGATTGCGACCCTGCTAATCCTGTTCTCACTGTCATTTCCTCTCTGCGCGCAGCCGATGGATGCGCCGGGTCGCGCCCGCATCGACGCCATCGCCAGCCAGGTGCTGCAACAGACCGGCGTGCCCTCGGCCTCTATCGCCGTGGTGCAACACGGCGAGATCGTATACACGCACGCCTACGGCAAGGCAAGGCTCTCGCCGCCGCAGGAGGCAACTCCCGCGATGCGATATTCGATCGGCTCCGTCTCCAAGCAGTTCACCGCCGCCGCGCTGTTGATGCTCCAGGAGGAGGGCAAGCTCAAGCTCGACGATCCGGTGGAGAAGTACATCCCGGGCCTGACACGCGGCAAAGAGGTCACCATCCGCCAGCTGCTCTCGCACACGTCCGGATATCAGGACTACTGGCCCGAGGACTACGTGATGACGCCGATGCTGGAGCCGGTGACGCCCGCGCAGATCATCGATAAGTGGGCGCGCAAGCCTCTCGACTTTGATCCCGGCAGCGAGTGGCAGTACTCGAATACGAACTACGTCATCGCCGGACAGATTGTGGAGAAGCTCTCCGGCAAGACAGTCTTCGAATTCCTGGTTGAGCGCGTCTTTCGCCCGCTGGGAATGAAGTCGGTGTGGAACTCCGACGAGACCAGGTTGACGACGGCCGACGCTACCGCGTACTACCGCAATGCGCTCGGGCCGCTGCGCGTAGCTCCCAAGGAGGGCCGCGGCTGGATGTTCGCCGCCGGCGAGCTGGCGATGACCGCCGAAGACCTGGCGCGCTGGGACATCTCCATCATCCGGCAGTCGCTGATGAAGCTGGAGAGCTATCGCGAGCTGGCGACCGAGGTGAAGCTGAAGGACGGCAGGCCGACGCACTACGCTCTCGGCGTCGAGATCACGGAGATGCACGGCCATCGCGTGCTGGAGCATGGCGGCGAGGTCTCCGGCTTCGTCTCCGATAACGCCGTGCTGCCGGACGACAAAGCGGCGATTGTGGTGCTGACCAACCAGGACGCCTCGGGTGCAGCCAACCGCATCCTGCAACTGCTGGCGCCGGTGGTGGCCGGCTTTGCGTCGAACTCTCCGGTGGAGCAGCAGGCACTGGCCATCTTCAAGGATCTGCAGCAGGGTAAGATCGACCGCAGCCTGCTCTCTCCGTATCTGAACGACTACTTCACCGCCGAAGCGATCGAGGACTTCCGCTCCAGCCTCGCTCCGCTGGGCGAGCCGCTGAGCATTCAGCTGCGGCGAGAGGAGCTGCGCGGAGGAATGGCCTTCCGCGCCTTCACACTGGTCTTTCCGGAGCAGCGGCTGACACTGACGACTTTCACCTATCCGGATGGGAAACTGGAGCAGTATCTGGTTGGGCCGGGAAATTAAAGAAGCAAGGTTTCAGAGGTGTCGGAGGTGTCGGAGGTGTCGGAAGTCTCGGAGGTTGGATGCTCCGGTCCGGTGCCTCTGACGATTCACACCCCCTCCCGATATTTCCGTGCAAGAATTCGAAAACAAAGAACTTAAATAGGCGTTCAGCGCACATTCCCTTCTAATTCCAGAATACCAAGCTGGCGGGGGTGATCCCCTCACCAGAGGGCGACGTTATTTCTGGTTTCCTGTCAGTGGATTGGGTGGATTTGCCGGGGTTTGGGGGCTTGACATCCAGAGAAGCTGGCTTGCACCCAGCGCATCTGAGCACGAGCGTCCCACGTCTGCCAAAAGATGGCGGATATGCGCGCCTTCCATCCTGAGACCTCATCATGCAATGGCGCGCAGCTTTGCCAGCGGAGGAGCGATGAACTGAGTTGAGGATTCGGCTCCGGCGGCGAGGCGGGTCACGGTCAGCACGGTGATGTCATCCTGCTGGCCGAAGGTCTGCGCCTCGGCGAGGGCCTGCTCGGCGTTGGGATGGCGCGCCATGAGCCTGGTGAGCCGCTCGAAGCTGAAGAGCTCTCCGGCGTTGGTGCGCGCCTCGAGCAATCCATCGGTGTAGAGAACGAGATGATCTCCGGTGCGGAGCTGAATCGCGTGCTCCTCGTAGCGTGCGTCCGCTACGACTCCAAGGGGAAGCACGCCGGGAAGCTGGATCTCGTGCTCGTTGAGGAAGGGCGCGCAATGGCCGGCGTTGGAGAGAACGCAACGGCCGTCGCCATCGAGGCGCACGACCAGGCAGGTGGCAAAGCCGCCGCGAAGCCTTCCCTGCAGGCCGCGGTTGATGCCGGAGAGAATCTCGGCCGGGCTGGAATGGCGCTCGGCAAGGGTGCGCGCGGTGCCGACGATGAACGAAACCGACATGGCGGCGCGCAGGCCTTTGCCGCTTACGTCGCCGAGGATGATGAGCGAAGAGTTTCGGCCATCGCGCTCGATGGAGATGATCTGGAAGAAGTCGCCACCGACCTCCTGCGCCGGACGATAGGCGCTGGTAACGGCATATCCGGAGATGGAGGGCAGGGATTCGGGGATGAGCACCTGCTGGAGTTCGCTCGCGCTCTTCAGCTCCTGCTCCATCTCGGTACGGCGTTGATGTTCTTCGCGGGCGTTGCGATAGACGGCGTAGATGATGGAGAACAGAAGCGCCGTTTGCGCCAGGGTTGCGGCGGTGAAGGCGTTGCCGAGAACGGTGAAGAGCGGAAGATTGATCCTCTGGCCGAGCGTCCAATGGGTGAAGCGGACGCCCTGGGTGGCGGCGACGCGGACGACCAGGATCATCTCCATCAGAAAGGCGGAGATGGCGACTGCCCAGCGCGCGGGGTCGAGGCGCTTGCGGGCGGCATAGGCAAGAAGCACGAGCGGCCAGAATTCGGCGATGGTGGTGATGGCGGTGAAGATGGCATCGGCGAGCTGGACGGCGGCAGTGATGGCCGGATTGCTCCAGTCAAGCAGGCTCATCGAGCCATCGAGCGATGCGCTGATGAGATTGACGACGGCAATTCCTCGGGTGATGCGGGTGAGCCAGCGATTCTCGTCGAGCTCCAGGAGCCAGAGCAGAAGGAACCAGAGGCCGATATCCTGCAGCGCCAGCACCGGCTGTCCCCAGCCAACGGAAAAATCCCAGGAAAACGGCAGACGCAGGCCGTAGAGGAAGATCGCCGCGACCGGTCCGAAGCAGAAGACAGCCATCCACAGCAGGACGCGCTGCGAACGATCGCGCAGCCAGCTCAGAAAGCTGAGCACCATGACGAGGGCGTAGAGGGTGGTGATGGCAAAGTGGTACTGGCGGCCGCGCAGCCATTCGTAGTCGATCTCCGCCTTGGTGGCGGCGATGACTTCGGGGCTGCCGAGAACGGGAGTGGCATTGAATCCACCCAGCTGATCGGAGTCGAAGCTGCTGAGCGCTTGTTTCCAGACACGCAAGGCGAGCACTCCGTCGTGCATCTCGCCAAGGTTGAAGGTCTGCGCGGGCTGATCATAATAGTGCTTGCCGTGCGGCGGCATTTTGCCGTTGCGTCCGACGAGAACGCCATTCCAGTAGAGCTCATAGGCATCGTCAATATCGTGGAGGAGAAGCGAGAACTCGGGCTTGAGGCCGGTAGCGGGGCTGACATGCAGATGCTTGCGATACCAGGCTACGCCGATGTATCCGGGATGCGTCTGCGAACCCCAGCTCTGATCGGACTTCAGCTCCTCCCATCCATTCTGGCCGGTGCGGTCGTCGAGCGCGGCCGCGGCGAAGGCAGGATCATCGCCGAGATGAAACTGCCATGGGCCGCCCAGCTCGACACTCCCCTTGCCGAGTTCGTGAATGACCAGCGGAGCGGGCTGCGGCTCCGGCGCGGCAAACGCGATGGCGGAGAGGATCAGCAGCAGGGCCAAGCAAAGAGAATTTCTCATGGAGCAACTCCTCTGCGTACGGGGCGGCGTTACAAGGCTGCCAATGATGAGTTCTCGTCGGGATGAAGCGCGGCGTACTTGGAGATGCCCACCATCGTGAAAACCTTCTGGAAATGCGGGCTGAGTCCGAAGATGCCGATGGTGTGCGTACCGGCTTTGTCCGCATCCAGCAGCATTTGGATGATGATGGCAATGCCCGAAGAATTGATGTACTCGACGGAGGTGAAGTCGAGCAGGACCCGGGAGGCGTTCTCGAGGCTGCGATAGGCTCCGAGAACGGTGTCCTTCGAGGCGGAAGAAATATCTCCGCAGAAGGAGAGTACGGTGACGGTTGCGCCGGAGGCGGCGGTTGCGGTGCGCTGGGTGACTTTGGTCGCGGCCTGCATTACTGGTTCTCCTGGTCGAGACGTATGACGAGACGAACAAAACTTTTGCCGGGAGGGCCCTGGTACCACTCGGCTTCATCGACGAGCTGCTGAATCAGAAACATCCCCATGCCGCGTGGGTCTTCTTCGCCGTGAACCTTGCGGTCGATGTTGGGCGAATGCGGGGCCACGCCGACGCCGATCCCCTGATCGATGACCTTGACTTCGAGCCGGTCTTCGCTGGCCGAGAGCACGACTTCGACGGCGAGCGAGGCATTGAGCGCGTTGCCGTGTTCGATGGCGTTGATGCAGGCCTCGGCGACGGCCGTCTTCAGGTCTTCGATGCGGTCACTGGAAAATCCCATGAGCTTGGCGACGCTGGCAGCGGTGCTCATGGCGACCTTCTCATAACCGAGCTGGGATGGAAGACGGACTTGAACGGAGGTTCCGGCCTTCATACCTTCTCCAGATGACAGAGCGCCAGGGCGGTCATGTCATCGATCTGCGGTGCGTTGTGTGAGAAAGCGCCAATTGCCTCCCAGAGAGAATCCAGGATGGGCTCGGCATGCAGAGAGGGATGATTGCGAAACTCCGAGATAAGACGATCGGGACCGAATTCTTCATCGCCGCAGAAGACCTCGGTGAGTCCGTCGGTGTAGAGCAAGATGCGCGTGCCGGAGGGAAAGTCGAACGATTGCGATTGGTAACTCATGCCGGAAAGCATTCCCAGTGGCGTGCCTGAGGCCTCGATCATGGCGAGGTCGCCGCCGGGGGAGACTAGCACGGCGGGATTGTGACCGGCGTTGACGATCTCGATGGCGGAATGATGCGCGTCCAACCGGAGGAAGAGCGCGGTGACATAGCGGCGGCGGGCCTCCGTGCCCTCTTCCCAGTGCTGCTGATTGAGCCGAGTGGCCAGGTCGGCGAGCGGCACGGATTGACCGGCGAGCGAGCGCAGCGCGGCGCGGAAGCTGGTGGCGACGATCGCCGAAGCCAGCCCCTTGCCGGCGACATCGGCAACGACGAAGAGATGCGAGCCGTCGGGCATCGCCATGGCGTCGAGATAGTCGCCGCCAACCTCGTAGCAGGTGGTCGAGCGTCCCGCGATGGAGAAGGCCGGAATCTGCGGCATGGCCCTGGGCAGCAGCGAGCGCTGCACCGAGCGTGCGGCGTTGAGGTCCTGCTGAACGCGGGCCCACTCCAGATCGCGCTCGTGCAGCAGGGCGTTTTCGACGGCGACGGCGGTTTGCAGCGCCAATCCTTCGACGAAGTCTTCTTCATAAAGAGAGAGCGAGCCGTGGTCGGGCGGGGCGATGATGAGATCGAAGAGAAGCTGCTTTTCCTTTGAGAGCAACGGGAAGCGGAAACAATTATGGTAAGGGGACGGAGGCAGCTCGCCGTAGGCGATGGCCGGCTCAGCGGCAGCGGGTGCGAGAAAGAGCGCGCCGTCCATTTCCAGTTCGCGGACGAGGATGCGCGCCGTCTGGTCGAGCACTTCATCGACACGGATTGCCGAATGCACCTGGCGCGAGGCTTCCAGCAGCGCTTGCAGGCGCGCCACCTGCTGCTCCAGCGGCAGGCTGTTCCGGGACGAGGATGAGGTGCCATGTTCCATCGGCAACCACGTAATTCCTTTCTCTGAAAGCTCTAGCACCGTGCAAGAGAAGATGCAGAGGGCCGCCCGGAACAGAGCCGCACAAGCCCCTAATTTTGCCGTGCACGAATCGGAGAAGAGGCTTCCCCCACCAAACACTTTTGTTCTCTTAAGGATGCAGAACGGCTGGAATTGGATGGAATGCGGGCGATGTTTTTATCGTAGAGACTCGGAATTTGATCCACTGGCGCCGGTGGCATGCGCCGTCGCGCTGTCGGTGAACGAGGCGATGTTTTCAGCTGCGGGCGGCACGCTTGAGGAGCTCTGCCAGAGCGTGTAAATCGGAGGCTGGCGCATCGCCGACGATGAAGTAGCGCAGGCCGCCGGTGGCAAAGCTTTCCAGGTGGAAGGCGAGCCGGGTATCGGTCTGATCGCCGCCCAGAGACGAGAGCACGCCCGCCTGGTCCCTGAAGATGAAAACCGAGATCTGGTGCTTGCGCAGATTGAAGAGAAGCTGCGCGCCGGGATTCTGATGGAAGTATGTGACCCGTCCTCCGGCGAGTGTGAATTCCGTGTTCTGCAGCTCGGGAAGATTGAAGGTGAATGGAATTCTGCCGGCGAACCACGGCTTAACCGTGTGCCGATCGGTGGAGACCACATCGACCGGCGAGGCGCTGGCGAGCGTGGCGATATGGATGTCTGCAAGCTCGGCGAAGCTGTGCTCGCGCTGGCTGCGATCGATCCACAGAGCAACGCAGGCGATGAGCACGACGGCCGCAGCGGCTGTCACCGCCAGACGGGGAAGCCAGCCGGAAAGCCACGCCGGGCGCCTGCCGGCCGCGATACTGCGCTGCAACTGATTGCGGAATTCCGGCGTGGGCGTGTGAAAGAGGCCGGCTGCTCGGATCATCTGCTTCATCTTGAACCGGGCGGCGGCCTCAGCGGCACAGGCATTGCAGCCACGCAGATGGGATTCCAGCTCGGCCGATTCGGCGGCGGGGAGTTCAGAGTCGGCGTAGGCCGCGAGTTTGCCGCGCAGTTCGTCGCAGGTCATCGTGAAGCTCCACTTGCATCGCCCGCCAGCGCAGCGCGCATCGCGCGGCGCGCGCGGGAGAGGCGCGACATCACCGTTCCCAGCGGAATGGCCAATGTATCCGCGATCTGCTGATAGCTCATCTCTTCCACATCGCAGAGCAGAATCGACTCGCGATATTGCACCGGAAGCTCTGCCAGTGCTCGCTGCAGCCGCTCGTAGTCGAGTCCGGCGAGCAGGATCGACTCCGGTGTGGTTTCAGTCACCGGCTCGGGAATGTCGCTTTCGTCATCATCCAGCGAGACGGTTGCCTGCTTCAGTCCACTGCGCGAGGTCAGAAACGTGTTCCGCAGGATCTTGTAGATCCAGGCGCGGAAGTCGCTGCCCTGGCGAAATGAAGCGAATCCTTTCAACGCCTTCAGGCAGGTCTCCTGCACAAGGTCCTCGGCCTCGTGGCGGTTCTGCGTAAGCCAGTGCGCGAAGTTGTACAGGCGCGGGAACAACGGCATCGCCAGCTCTTCAAACGATCCGGAATCGCGTCGCGTCTCAGCCACGGCTTAATGAGGGTAACTCAGAAACCGCGGGTTTATTCCCAACGGGCACAAAGTTTTTTTCCACGAGTGGGAATAAAAGCGGCGCGATTCGGTTCTTGCAGATACGTGGGGTTTGAAAGGAGATGGCATGAGCGACGAATCCAAACGGCATCACTCACACGCAGATGATATCGAAAGCTCCGACGGAATCGACCGCCGGGGATTTCTGCAGTGCATGGCATGGGCGGGTACCGGCATCCTGTGGAGCTTTGCCGGCGGAGTTCCCTTCTCCAGCGCCTTTGGCTCGCCAATGCCGGAAAAGCACAAGGCGGCGGACTTCAGCTTCATCCAGATCAGCGACAGCCACATCGGCTTCTCCAAGCCGGCGAATCCGGATGTGACCGGCACGTTGCAGAAGGCGGTGGAGAAGATCCGCGCAACGGCGGTGGCGCCGGATTTTCTCATCCATACCGGAGATCTCTCGCATAACTCGAAGCCGGCGGAGTTCGACACCATGGACCAGGTGCTGAAAGGCGCCGGCCACGAGATGTTCTATGTTCCCGGCGAGCATGATACCTCGGTCGATGACGGCAAGCTCTATCTTGAGCGCTATGGAAAAGGCACGGCGGGCAACGGCTGGCACAGCTTCAATCACAAGGGCGTGCACTTTGTCGGGCTGAACAACGTGGTGCAACTGGAGGGGATGGGACATCTCGGCGACGAGCAGATCAATTGGCTCAAGCAGGATGTGGCCCAGCTCGGCAGCAGCACGCCGATTGTGCTCTTCGCGCATATTCCGCTGTGGGCGGTGTATCCGGAGTGGGGCTGGGGGACCTCGGACAGCGAGCAGGCGCTGGCGCTGCTGAAGCGCTTTGGTTCGCTGACGGTGCTGAACGGCCACATTCACCAGGTGATGCAGAAGATGGAAGGCAACGTGACTTTCCATACCGCGATGTCCACGGCCTTTCCGCAGCCGGCGCCGGGCACGGCTCCCTCGGCGGGACCGATGAAGGTTCCGGCGGAAAAGCTGCCAGGTGTTCTCGGCATCACCGATGTACACTTTGTGGCACAGCAGCGGCAACTGGCGGTGGTGGATCGATCGCTGGCCGAGGCAGCCGCTGCGAATGGATAAAGGCTTGATGCTTCGACGACCAAAGCGGACCCTGGCATTGGGCGCGCTGCTGATTGTGGCGGCGCTGGCGCTCTCCTTCGTTCATCCGTGGGGAGACCTGAGAGCCTATTCGTCAAAGGGCGCGATTCTGGCGGGCTCCGGGGCTCCGGAGGAGGTACGGGCGGTGATCGAGAAAAAGTGCGGCGACTGTCACTCGGCAAACACGCACTGGCCTCTGTATGCGCGCATCGCTCCCTCGTCGTGGCTGCTGGAGCATGACGTTGCCGAGGGCCGCGAGCACATGAACCTTTCGCGATGGGAGAGCTATGGCGTCGATGGCCGGATCGATATGCTGGCACGCATCGCAACGCAACTGCGGCAGGGCAAGATGCCGCTGAAGCCGTACCTGCTGATGCATCCCGAGGCGCGGCTCTCCGACGCCGAGCGGCAGATGATCATGCAGTGGACAAAGGCCGAGCGAAAGCGGCTGATGGATTCCGAGGCGAAGTGAGATGAGCGAATCGATGAAAGCAGGCTGGGCGACGGCGATTCTGGCGCTATTGCTGGGAGCCTTTGTCTTCCCGCGCATGGCCGGTGCGGCTGATGCGGCCGAGCAGGGAAAGCAGCTCTTCGAGAAGCGATGCACGGGCTGCCATTCGCTGGAGCGCCACAAGGAAGGTCCGAATCTGCTGGGCGTGTATGGGCGCCAGGCGGGAACGGCTCCGGGATTCAACTACTCAGCCGCGCTCAAGTCCGCGCACTTCGTCTGGGACGAGCAGAAGCTGGATCGATGGCTGACCGATACGCAGTCGCTGGTGGAAGACAACAACATGGACTTTCACGTTCCCAAGGGCGAGGAGCGCGCTGAGATCATTCAGTACCTGAAGTCGCTCTCGGCTCCCAATGGTACCGCGCGCTGATGCGCCCGTTTGTGCGTCACAGAGGCCGATGACATGGCTCACCGCAAAACAGATTCAATCGAGTATT
>Ga0326727_10016921_pt1 | contig 15265 bp, 10 predicted proteins | sample MB2enrmetagenome_FD_207643 | JGI IMG/M metagenome (GOLD analysis project Ga0326727, IMG submission 207643) | Lab enriched peat soil microbial communities from McLean, Ithaca, NY, United States - MB29MY | ecosystem: Environmental > Terrestrial > Soil > Wetlands > Peat | place: USA: New York... | reverse complement strand
CCGTGCAGTGCTCTGCATCGTGCATGGCGCCGGAGGAACTGAAGCAGGAGTTCGGGGATCGCGTGACCTTCTGGGGCGGCGGCGTCGACACCCAGAAGACGCTGCCTTTCGGCACGGCTGAAGATGTCCGCAATGAGGTAAGTTCGCGTCTGAAAACCTTCGGGAAGGGCGGAGGGTACGTCTTCAACTCCATCCACAACGTGCAGGCGCGCGTGCCGATTGAGAACGTCCTGGCAATGTACGAAACCGTGCGCGAATGCGGGCGGTACTGAGCCCCGGAATTCAGTGGCCATGCAAGACGCAGCGCACGTTGAAAATCGAACCTTCGAACCTGCCTACCTCCAACTTCATCGCAGTGGCGAACTCCAGCGTCGTGTCGAGCGCTCCTTGGAACTCCTGCGAAATTGCCGAGTCTGCCCGCGCCATTGCCGCGTCAACCGGCTCGATGACAAGTTCGCGGTTTGCCGAACGGGCCGCTACGCCACGGTCTCAAGTTATTCTCCTCATCACGGAGAGGAAGATTGCCTGCGAGGCTGGCGAGGGTCGGGAACGATTTTCCTTTCCGGCTGTAATTTGCGGTGCGTGTTCTGTCAGAACTTCGACATCAGTTGGCAAGTGCGCGGCACATCCACTTCCCCTCGCCGGCTCGCGGCAATCATGCTGGAACTCCAGGCGTGTGGGTGTCACAACATCAACTTCGTGACTCCCGAGCACGTGGTGCCACAGCTCGTCGAAGCGCTCCCTTCCGCGATCGAGGGCGGATTGCGGCTCCCCCTTGTCTACAACACCAGCGGATACGATGCGACAGAATGTCTGAAACTCCTCGACGGCATCGTGGATATTTACATGCCCGACTTTAAGTATTGGGACCCGGAGATGGCGCGCAAGTATTCGCGTGCTCCCGATTATCCGCAGGTAGCGCGCCAAGCGCTCAAGGAGATGTACCGGCAGGTCGGAGACCTGGTGATTGACGAAGACGGCTTGGCGAAACGGGGACTGTTGATTCGCCATTTAGTGATGCCCGGGAACATCGCGGGGACTGGTGAGATTATGCGTTGGATCGCCCAGGAGCTTTCGCCCGCGACCTACGTCAACATCATGGCGCAATATTATCCGGCGGGAAAAGTGAAGCGCGCGGAATTCCCGGAGATTAACCGCCGCGTGACTCCGGTTGAATACGAGCGCGCCCGGGATGAGGCCTGGCGCGCCGGCCTCACGCGCCTGGATTCCCGCCGGCACTCGCCTCCGGGGATCCTCTGACCCCCTTCCGCCAGCGATGTGCTGATACTCATGCGCGAAGCGCCTTGGACTGCGGCGGCTCGACGCCGCCTTTGCTCTTCGTCATCCATGTTATTCCAAGGCGGCGTCGAGCCGCCGCAGTCCAAGGCGCTTCGCGCAGTATCATTGCACCTAGCCAGCGTGAGGCCAGAAGTTCACTCCACCCGCAAAAGTATCCCCCCGCCGGGCGAAAGCCATCCTGCCTGCGCATCCCCCGACTCTTCCCCCGTGAAGGGAGAGATCCAGATCAGTCTCTTCCCCTCCTGCCTCAGGTGAAACCGATAATGGAACGACTGCTGCAAGTCTTTGTTCACCAGCAGGAGATATGGGCGGCCCTGGGCATCTTCAAGCTCACCGAGCAGAAAGCGGCCGGGAGCGGAATTTGACGTGGAAACACTGACGTCTTGCACCAGGCGGCTTTCGGAAAGCGGATGGCCCTGCGGAGGCACATCGGGTGAGTGGTAAACGCCGGTGCTGTGTAGGCGGATCATCGTGGGCGCCAGGGCATGAATCTGGAAGTTGATGCGCCGCAGCATGTCCCAAGTGGCGGTGCGGTTGCCAAACTGATCGATGGCGCCCAGACGATAGTTTTGCACCGGGGGAGTGTAGTAGGTGAAGTACTCGATACCGCGTCCCCCATACGCCAGGGTGCTGTAAACCTGGAGGCTGAAGGTGGCGTCGGAGGGCTCCATGTAGGCGTAATGCGTGTTGGCGAGAATAATGTTCCAAAAAGGGATTTTGGATTCCAGGCTTTGGCGGCGCACCAACTCCAGATTCGTATAGAACCGGTCGCGCATCACGCCCTCCAACACCGAGTAGTTGTCCCAACTGATGAAGGGGGGATGAACGCTTTCCACAAATTGCCGCAAGTAGGTTTCGTAATCGGGAGCGGCCAACTGCGTTGTGGTGGCATAGGTTGGGTATAAGTTCACGTAGGGCCATTTCTCCGGCAGGGCCTCCACCAGCAGGCTCGCCACGCGACCCAACCCCGGCATCATGTCCGCGCCCGGTTCATCGCGGAGGAAGAATCCCAGAACCGCGGGGTTGTTCGCCACCTCGTGAGCTGCGGCCGCAACGTTTTTGCGCAATTCGGCATCCGGGGGCAGCTTCATCCAATCGTATCCATTCACGCGCGGGTCCGAAACAAAACACGCCAGGCCCGCGGCCAGCACCTGGGGCAAATCTTTGGGCGCGCAGAAGCCGGAAATATTGAGGCCGGCTTCTTTCATTAACTGCAACTGGGCGGGGTCGGAAGGTGAACTGCCCCACGGCATGATGGCAAAATCGCGCGGGTTGACATAGGGCGGGGGCGTGGCCGCTGACGCACCGGCGGCCGCAGCAAATAACACAAACGACAAAACTCGAATGAATTTCTTGCTCAGCATGGTTCCCTCTTCGTGTGGTGGAGACTTGGGGCCAGTTTCGATTAAGTCCGTCTCGTCCCTTCATCTCCTGACTTGAACGTCCCCAGACCCCGCCGATTCTCTTCCGCCCGGGAAGTGACTGTCAAGGAAATCGGAGAAAGCGCCACGCAGCGAGTTCGCGAGTGCGGCTGGGGTGGTATAATTTCCGGAGGAGCAGTTCTGCGGGCGCAATCTCGCAATCAACTATAGACTATGGCTGACCAATCTCTACCTTTACCCGCAGACCCGCAAGATTACGGGGTTGCCCCTCGCCCCGTCTGGCCCTTCATCACCCTGACCCTCCTTGCCGTGAATTTTGTCTTTTTCGGCCTGGAGATGTGGGCTGGGGGATTCGATAACCTCCAAGTTCTCCGCGACCTTGGCGCCGCATACGGACCCTATATGCGGCGCGGTGAGTACTGGCGTCTGGTCATGCCGATGTTCCTCCACGGTGGCTGGCTCCATATCTTGGCAAACAGCTATTGCCTCTATATCCTGGGACCTATCCTGGAGCGCGTGTATGGCTACGGGCGCTACGCCACGATTTACGTCGCCGCCGGCATGGGCGGCGCATTCCTTTCCATGGCCGTCTCAAGAAACACCTCGGTGGGAGCTTCCGGGGCCATTATGGGGATTGCCGGGGCGATGCTGGTGACCGGCTACGTCCACCGCGACGTCATTCCCCGGCGCTGGGGGCGCGCCTTCGGAATGGGAATTGTCCCTTTCATCGCCTTGAATCTGGCCTTGGGATTCTCGGTGCACGTTATCGACAATTGGGGCCACTTGGGCGGATTGGCAAGCGGGGCGCTGCTGGCTTTCGTCATTCCCCCTCCCCGGCACGACGTCCCGGAGAGTGATATTGCTGAGCCTCCCTCCCAGATCATCGTTTTCCTTCCGCTCGTGGTGGTGATCCTTGCCATGGCCGCAACGGCAAACAATTACCGAACGATCCGGACGATGGACCTCCTCCTGGTACGAGGTGAACGGCTGGAATCTGCCCGCCAGTTTGACCGCGGGTTCCAGGATTTCCAGGAAGCGCAAATCCGGGCTCCTCGCCAGGAGCAACCGCACGAGGCGTTGGGCGCATATTATCTGACGCAGAGGAAATACGACAAAGCCATTCAGGAGTTTCAGGAAGCGGTTCGCTTGACGGAGGGAGAGGACCAACCCCGGATTGAACTGGGATTGGCTTACCAGTTAAAGGGCGATCCCCAGAAGGCGCATCAGACCTTTGAAGCGGTGCTCGGGAATAATCCCCAAACCGCCAAAGGCAAAGGATTGCTCGCTGAAAACTATGCGCTTCTGGCACTTCTCTATGACAAACAGAAGCTTTACGCTGACGCCATCAAATCCTACCAGCAAGCCCTGCGCCTTCAGCCGGACTTCGCGGAAGCTCAAAACAACCTCGCATGGCTCTATGCCACGTGCGATGACCCGAAGTATCGCGATCCCAAGGCCGCCCTGGACCATGCTCAGATCGCCGTCAAGCTGACCCGATGGAATGAGGGGAATTCCATCGATACCCTGGCGGAGGCGTACTTCGTGAATGGGGATTATCAGCAGGCGGTGGAGGTCCAGATGAAGGCTCTGGCGCTCGCGCCTGGTAACAAGAATCTGCAGGAACACATGGCGCGCTATCGCAAAGCCGCTGGCATGTGAATCGAGAAGTCAGCGCTGCCTTATAATGTTCCTGGCTGGTCGGCTGCCCGCTTAACCCAGCGGTACGCGCGAATGGAATTCTTCCAGAAGAACTTCTCCGCCGCCGCCCGCCCTTTGCCCTTAACGTACTCGTGGATGACGTTTAGCACCTGCGGATAGGAGCCCCAGGGGTCGCTGTTCGGCCAGTCGCTGCCGTACATGACCCTGTCCTCCCCGAAAATTCCCCAGAGCTCATCCAGCCTCGACCGGTAGAAATCCAGGTCATAGTGGACCTGACCGCCCACGCGGCGCAGCACTTCCGAGAGCTTGACATAGACTTGCGGGCGCGTCCCCAGTTCCCGCAAATCGGCCTGGAGTTGCCGGCGCGCCCTCGGTTCCTCCGGAGGGTCCAGATGCGGCAGGTGATCGATCACCACCCTCAACTCCGGGATCTTATCGGTGAGCCGCACCGTGGCCGAGATCAGGGCAGGGTCTTGGTTCGCCGTATCGAGCGCCAAACCAGCATCGGCAAGAGCCTTGAGGTCGGAAACGAACTCCACTTTCGACACATCCGCAGCCAAACTCCTGCCCCACAGGTTTCCGCACCGAATCCCCCGAAACAGCGGATTCTGGTGAAACCGCTCCAAATGTTTGCGGAAGTCCGGCTTTCCCGGTTCCAGGTCCCCGATGGTTCCGACGATCATGGTGTCCCGGGCGGCGACATCCAAAACCCACTGGTTGTCTTCCAACCAGGGGCTGCATTCGATCTCGATTGCGCCCACCACTCCGAGCCCTTGCGTGACCTGGCGATATCGCTCGGGCAACGCGGGCCGGTACAAAATCTTGTCGTCTTTGCCGGGCCAGGGAATGCCTTGCGGGCGTCGCGGGTCGAACAGGTGGATGTGCGTGTCAATGATCGGTAGGGAGCCTCCTTGCGCACGCGTATCCAGAGCAGCAATGCTTGCGGCAAGACTCAAGAATGTCCTTCGATTCATTTAATTCTCCTGGCGGGTGCGCACCGTGGTTCGATGGGTGCCCCACGATTAACCACGCCCGAATACTGGGCCACTTAAGATAGCATAGCGCCCGGTCGCCATTGCCGTGACAAGTGACGAGTGGGCGGTGGGTCAGTGTGGATCGACAGGCCGAGCCATCCCAGAGTCTTCGTCTCCTATGCATGGAAAGAGGGGCGAAAGTGGAGGGGCACGATTCGTGACACGGGTCTTGGCTTGAAGGGTGCGCCGGACGCCGACTAAACTGGGTGGTGCGAGTTCGAACGATTGTGGGCCGTCCCAACGGACATTACATTTCCTCGTGCTTCGAAATGTCGGTTCAGGAAAGCGGATGGCAATTGAAACTATAAGGAGAAGGTTATGACCGGCTCCCTCGCGGGCAAAACGCTCTTCATTACCGGCGCCAGCCGCGGCATCGGCAAGGCCATCGCCTTGCGCGCGGCGCGTGACGGCGCCCGTATCGTTATCGCGGCGAAGACCGACCAGCCCCATCCCAAGCTGCCGGGCACCATTCATACGGCGGCGCAGGAAATTGAGGCGGCCGGCGGCAAGGCGCTCGCCGTAGCCTGCGATATCCGCTTCGAGGATCAGGTGCTGCGGGCCGTGGAGCGGGCGGTTGCGGCATTTGGCGGCATCGACATTCTGGTCAACAACGCGAGCGCGATCAGCCTGACCGGAACGCTGGCGACGCCGGCGAAGCGCTTCGATCTTATGATGGGCATCAATGCACGCGGTACATGGCTCTGCAGCCGGACCTGCCTGCCACACCTCAAAAAGGCGGGAAATCCCCATATCCTGATGCTTTCTCCACCCCTCGATTTGCGGCCCCAATGGTTTGGGCCGCACCTTGCCTACACGATGTCGAAATACGGCATGTCGATGTGCGTTGTCGGGCTCGCCGAAGAATTTCGCGCCGACGGTATCGCCGTCAACGCTCTCTGGCCGCGTACCGTCATCGCCACGGAGGCTCTCAATCTCATCCCCGGCATCGATCGCGCGCGCTGCCGCCGTCCGGAGATCGTGGCCGATGCCGCGCATGCCATTCTGACGCGGCCAAGCCGCAGCACAACCGGACGCTTTTTCAGCGACGAGGAAGTTCTGACCGAAGCGGGTATAAAGGATTTCACGTCTTATGCCGTCGACCCGGCAAATGCCGCTCGGCTTTATGGCGATTTATTCTGTTGATCCGGGTTCAGAGTCAGAACGGCCACCACGAACCGTGTCGGATTGCGCACCAGGGCAAAGCTCTGCGTTCGGCGGGCCGCAGAGCTTTGCTCTGGGCAATCCATGGCGGGCAATCCATGATTTTGCCGGCTGAATTCAGAAATCGAATAAGGATCAGGCCAGGCTGACCTTGAAAACCACGGCGTAATCAGAGTCCGGCTTGTTCCGGGGCGGTTCGATGCTCAGGCCATCCGCACTCTGCTGCCAACGAAGGGTTACCGGCGAACCCAGCAGCTCAACGCGGGCCACTTTTCCCGGTGGGGGGGAAGTTGCCGCCCCCAGCGCGCGGAGAAGCAAAGCCTCGTCCGGCCAGCCGAGAGCGATGGCGTAAACCACGGTACCCGCCTTGTTGCGGGTGTAGCGGATGTCGTGCGCGCCGAAGGGAGCCATCAGTTTGCCATTCACGTTGACCGCCGTCAGGTTTGGCCCCTCGCCAAAGACCGACCAGGGGCGGGTGGAGTAGATGGCTTCCGCGTTGATTCTGAACCATTCCCCGAGGCGTTCGAGAATCAGGCGCTCCTTGGAATCAATGGTGCCGTCGGGCTTGCCGGGAATATTAAGAAGGAACGTGCCGTTCTTGCTCACCGTATCGACGAGCCAATGAATAATCTCGCGCGGGGGCATATAACCCCCATATTCGCCCGGAGCGTCGAACAGGGGACGCAGGTAATGCCAATCGCCGATGCAGGTTTCCGACTGCCACGGGTAGGGCAGAATCGAGTCAGCCCGGCCGCGTTCGTAATCGGCTACCACTGATTTGGCCAAATTCGGAGGGACGCGCTTGACGTTGATGACGCCACCCATTTTCCCGCCGTTCCGGCTCAGGCTGTGGTTGTAGAAATAGGCGCCGATGTTCATTCCCCCCCAGCCCAGGGGGAACAGGGTGGTATCGAAGTACAAGAGGTCAGGATTGTGCTGGTCCACCAGGTCGCGCGTGCGGTCGTAAAAGTCTTTGACGTAGGAAACGTGGGGCAGAGCGTCCGGGGGATGCTTGGGGCCATAGAGACGCTGCGGATCAAGGCCCTCCCACCACTGGCCGCGGCCGTCGGCCAGGGTCAGATGACCGTCGTAAGGGATTCCGGCCAATGGACCGGTGGGGTCGGCGCCATGGGCATCCTGGAAGAAGTTCCAATTGAACGCCTGGTGAACAGTCACGCCAAAGGGCAATTGGCGCCGGCGCGCTTCCGCCGCCCAGGTTCCAATCACGTCGCGGTGCGGGCCCACATTGACCGCATTCCAGGGGTGATGATGGGAATTCCAAGTGTCAAACCCATCGTGATGATTGGCGGCGACGACGAAAAAGCGGGCACCGGCGCGAACGTAAAGGTCCATTAATTCCGCGGGTTGCCAATTCAGAAGCGTCCATTGCGCGCAAAGGTCCTTATAACCGAACCGTGAGGGGGGACCGTAGTGGGCGAGGTGAAAGTCGTATTGTTTGCTCCCTTGAAGGTACATGTAGTGCGCGTACCAGTCGCCGTCTTCCGGTACACACTGCGGGGTCCAGTGATTCCAGATACCGAACTTGGCGTCGCGATACCATTCCGGGCAATCGTACCGGAGCAGCGATTCCCAAGCGGGCTGATAGGGTCCTTCCCCCGCCAGGTTGGGGATGGGGGACTCCATCGGCACACCGTCATGGGAGCCGCCCGGGACCGGCAGGTCAGGCGGGCGGGGCCAGCTCTTGAGGTCCCAAGCCTGGTCGTTCAGCCGTTCGGAAACAATTTGACCGTTGTGCAGAGCGTAGAAGACGCGCTCACTCTCGGGCATGGCGCAAAAATGGGCGTAGTCTTGGGGGTAATGGTCAAACTCATCCGCCGGAGCCGGAGCGGACGGTGGGGAAGCAGCGGCAACGGGCGTAGGGCTGGATAATGGCAATATAGCTGAGCCGGCGGCAAGGCCGCCGAGAAGGAAATTCCTCCGACGCATGTTGATCGATCCCCTTTCGCGCCGCCCGCATCCTTAGCAACGAATGCTGCGGCGCAATGGTTGATACTATAAGCCGGCCATGAAATCAAAACTAATCTTTGCCGGGGCCTGAGCTACGACCCCGCGTCCACACACCGGGGTACCCTTCGCAGTTCCATAGAATGAAAGTGCGGCGGACAAATCGCCAAATCGCTAAATCATCCGATGGCCAGATGACCCGAACCCCAAATTCCTGTCCCCCCCCTCAAAGTTATGCTACAGTGTAGATGGCCCTCGTGATAGAGTGACCCGTCCTCAGGAACCCTCGCAAAAAGAGGATCTGATGCCACACCAAAATTCGGGTGAAGTCCGCACGCTCCCCGGCAAGGACTCCGGCGCGAGTGAACCGTGCCGTGTCGATTCTTCCCGCCGCCCCAAAGTCTTGCTGACCAGCGTATGCCGCCCCATCGGGCCCGCAGATGGAGACGCTCCAAGTGTGGGCTACGAAGTGCTGCACGGACAGGTCACCCGCGCCCAGGGCATCTTCAGCCCGCGCTCCGTGAATTTCACCTACGGGCTGGATTACATCGCCGCCAATCTGGATGCGCCCGCCGTGGTGCTCCAATACCCCTCGCATCGCGAGTTGATTCGCGAGCTGAAGAAGGGGCCGGACTACGTCGGCGTTTCCTTCAACCTGGTTTTATTCCATCGCATGAAGGAAGTGGTGGCGTTGGTGCGCAAGCACGCGCCGCGCGCCAAGATCGTACTCGGCGGTTATGGAACGGTTCTGGACGACGCCACGCTGGCCCCCTACGGCGACTACTTCTGCCGCGGCGAGGGAGTGGCCTTTTTCCGCGCCCTGCTGAATGAGCCCCCCCGCCCCATGCCCTACGATCATCCCCTGGTGATGCTGAACCTGAAGGTTTTTTCCGTGCCCATGGACCGCACGGGCGTAATCTTCGCCGGCCTCGGCTGCCCCAACGGCTGCGACTTCTGCTGCACGTCCTATTATTTCAAGCGCCATCACATTCGCCTGCTTCCCACCGGCGACGACATCTTCCGCGTGGTCGAGCGCTACTTGGAAGTCGACCCGCACATGAGCATGGCAATTCTCGACGAGGATTTCCTGCTCGCCAAAGACCGCGCCACCCGCATGCGCGAACTGGTTCTGGCCCGCGGCACGCCCCTTTCCATTTTTGCCTTCGCTTCCGTCAAGGCCTTGAGCCGGTACACTCCCCAGGAGTTGCTGGAAACCGGCGTCGACGGTGTTTGGGTGGGGTACGAAGGAAAGCGCTCGGGCTACGCTAAGCAGCAGGGCAAACCCATTGAGGAATTGATTCCTGAATTGCGCTCGCACGGCATCACCGTGCTCTCCTCCATGATCCTGGGCTTTGAATATCACACGCCGGAAATCATTCGCGAAGAGCTGGCGGAATTCCTGGCGTTGCGGCCCACCTATCCCCAGTTCCTCATCTATGGTCCCACGCCCGGCACGCCCTTCTACGAGCGCATCATGAAGGAAGGGCGCATGCGCCCGGAAATGTTGGCCGACCCCGAACGTTATTACCGCAACTGCGATGGCTTCACCTCCATGGTGGTGCATCCCACCATGAAGCCGGAAGAGATCGAGGCCTTGCAGCGGGAATCCTTTGACACGGACTTCCGCATCAATGGACCTTCCATCGTGCGATCGGTGGAGGTCTGGTTCCAGGGTTGGAAGCGCTACCACAATTCCGATTCTCCCTACCTGCGCGCCAAAGCGCAGCGCTGGGCGGAGGAGATTCATTTCGCCTGGCCGGTTTTCCGTGTCGCGAAGGGCTTCGGCCCGACGCCGGAGGCCGCGGCGCGCCTGGAAGCGGAAATTCGAGCCGCCCTCGGGCCTCCCCCGTTGGGTGCCCGTGTGCGTTCGTGGCTGGCGCCCGCCGCTGCCGTCTGGACCGGATTCACCCTTCGCCACAATTTGTTCCAACATCCCAAGCTGGTCCGGCACGCTTATCGCACCACTCCCTGGGCGCTGCGTTCCGGTGAACTCGGTTCGTTACGCATCAGCATGGAGCGAGCCTTGCACAGTACGCTGGTGAAAATTGAAGGCGCCCTGGATGGCGCCAGCGCGCGACGCTTGGCCGCCGGCATCCGCGCCCATTTGCGCGGCAACGATGCGGACATCAAGGTGGTCGTGGCGGAAGGGACGCGCGCCAAGCTGCGGGATTTACAACTTCTTGCCCAGGAACTGGCGCCGCTGCGCCACCGCATCTCCATCTCGGTTCCGTCCACTCCGGAAACGTGGACTTATCTCGAGAGCGCGTAGAGAAACCGCAGGCAGTAGGCAGATGGGCAGTGGGCTCACCTAACTGCTATCTGCCTGCTGTTTTTCGCCTACCGCCGACTGCCGACCTGCCCACTGCCTACCTGCCCATTTTCCTGCTCGATGCACATGTCGTAATTTTCTTTCACTTCCGGATCACATTTCAGATGTCTTTCATCCTCGATGAAGGGGATTCCCGCTTCCTGAAGGCGGAAGCGGTTGGAGCGGAGATTACCAAAGGCTACCTTGAAGGGGACCTGGGAGCGAAGATCCATAAGACTCGCGGCGACGTCGCGAGTGGCGTCCACGTTGGCACGGAGATTGACCCGGGCGATCCCCGCCACATTCACACTGAGGATGAGCAGCACCAGCCAGGAAAGGCGACGCCAATGCCGCTTCTCGACGGCGCCCCCAAGAGGCGCCAGCGCCACCAGGGGAATCAGCCACACCTGCGGGGCATAGCGGGCCCACCAGCACGCATGAACGGGTAATGCCGACGCAATGATGATCAGAATGATCGCCGTGGCAACCCAGGGCGCGGCGCCACCACGCCACACCCCAATGGCCAGGAACGCCAAAGACAGAACCAGTGCCGCGGGGAAGAGAGGGCCGAATCCTCCCGTCCGCACATCGGGCTCCTGAAACTGCCTCCATTCGCTACGGTCAACTTGCCAGGGGGTTTTAAGCGTGGACTCCGGCGGCCAGACACGCGATCTGGAGAAAATTGACGCCGCAAGGTTCGCCACCCGGTTGGCTTCCCAAAAATCCGGGGGGGTATCATTCCTCACGCTGAAATTCGGAAGATCTCCTCTTCCGAAAAAGGGATAGAACGGGTGGCCATTTTCGAGGATGTTGAACACATAGGGATTCATTCCGAAGACGAACGTCCCGAGCCCCAAGGCCAGGACCGCCATGTAGAAGGTCTTCCGCAAGGGCCGCTTTTGCCACGCCAACAAACCCAGGAATCCGGCGAAAAGGATTGTGACGTACACCAAACCTGTGAATTTTACCTGGATGATCAGAACGGCGGCTTCAAACAGTAAAAGGTTCACCCACGGATTGCCGTCGGCCACGCTCAGGAAACAGAGGGCTGCCAGGCAGGCAAAGAGCGAGGCCAGTTGCCCATCGACATAGAAAGTGCACAGTTGGCAGAGGGCCACGGGGTTTGCCGCCACGAGCACCGCCATCGCCACAGGCCAGGCACTCAGCTTTTTTCTCGGCCCGGCGAAAGCCGCCAGCGCCATGGAAAAGGCGGCACAAACCAGGAGCAGGCTTGCGAATTTGCCGGTTTCGATATGTCCCATTAGACGGTACATCGACGCTGCAACTATCCAGGGCCCTTTGGGATAGTGATTCATGATGATGTCTTTGAAGGCGAAGAGCGTACTGTCGTAACGGGTGAAGAGCGGATTCCAGCCGCGGGCAAGCAGGTAGACGCCTTCCTGATGGTACGCCTGGCCATCATAAGAGACATCGTAGAAGGCCCCACTGAACCCCGCGGCGGCAGCCACCAGCAGAACCAGGAGCGCGGCCACCACCAGGGTCACGCGGAGAGGGCGGCGGAAATAGATCCGCGCTGCACACCCGGTCACGAGGCAGGAACCCACCAGGGCGGTGGGCAGCACAAATCCGCCGATGGGCGTTCCCAAGGCCCAGCCGAGCTCCGATAGGGCCACGATGAGAAAAAGAAGCGTCAGGATCGCCCCGCCCAAAAGGCTGGCGAATCCGGGAATGGGGGATCGCGCTTCCACCGTGTTCTCGCTCACGGGCGGACCTCACTAGACCTTGGAGTGAATGACGTGGACGGAAGGCATGCCATCGGGCTCATCCACAAGCTCGATATCCTGGAAAATGTTGGGGGATTCTTTCTTGAAGACGCGGAAAACCTCGACCGCCAGCAAGCGGATTTCGGTATCGGCGTGGATGCTGCCGCGCAGTTCGAGGAAGTGCCGCCAGGCGCGGGAATTTCCCGTAACGAAAATCTTGGTTTCGGTGGCATTGGGAAGGATGGAGCGGGCAGCCTGGCGCGCCCACTTGCGCCGGTCGCGCGGAGCCATTTCCGGATGCTTCTGCTGGACGTATTGCGCCGTGGCTTCGGCGAGTTCGTCATACGCCTTGCGCAGGGATTCGATGGTCTGCCGCCATTTTTCACGCAGCTCGGGATTTTCCTGGTAGAGGGGCGGCACCACGTAGCGCGCATCGCTCTCATCCACGTAGCGCTGGGAAAGCTGCGAATAACCGAAGCCCGCGCGGTGGCGCACCAGTTCGTGCGTCAGGGCGCGGCTGACTCCGGTGATCAGGAGGCACCACACGGCGTGTTCCAGCACACTGCCGTGCTTGGAAGCGAGAATATTCTCCAGGTACTCGCGATTGCTCTTCCTTCCCTTGCCGAACGACATGTAGCAAGTCCGCCCGGCAATTTCCGCCAGGACCTCGCCGGCCGCGGGCGCGTCAGTGGAGAACACCATTCCCTCATCCGCGAGGAAGCGCGCCAGTTCGTCGTCGGCCACGTGCTGGCGTCCCACCAGATAAACTTTGGGCTTGGAGATGTAGGGATCGAGGGGTGGAATTGTAGCCATCCGGCTCCCGTGAAGCCAATTTGTGTAAAGCCCCGGGTACGAATGCTGTTATGGAAGGGGCGTCTGCGTGTAACACCATCCTTACGGGCCGCACATGCCGGGCTAAACCCGGCGCTACGTGTTCACCAACGCACGATTACGATTTGGCAGCAGACTTCGTGTCGGCAGCCGCCGCCGCCGCTTTCTTGAATCCGGCGTACTTCTTCTGGAACCGTTCCACGCGGCCACCGGTATCGATGAGCTTCTGCTTGCCCGTGAAGAAGGGATGGCACTTGGAGCAGATTTCCAGGTGCAGGAGGTCGCTCTTGTAAGTCGAGCGCGTCCGGAAAGTGTTGCCACACGCGCACACCACATTGACCTCATGATAGTTCGGGTGAATCTTTTCCTTCATAGGACTCCTTGTTTGCCACCAGAGCAAACCTTTATTTTAACGGCATCCGGCGAAACTTTCAATTTGTCTTTTAGGGGATGGCGTATGATTGCCGCCCCAATGCGGTAGACCGGATTGCGCAGAGCGCAGCTCTGCGAATCGGTAACCACGAGTCCACGGCGAAGCCCTAACCGCAGAGTTGCGCTCTGCGCAATCCGGCATCGGGGCGCAATCCGGCAATTTGTCTTTTAGGGGGGATTGCCTGGCTTCACCTCCCCAAAGGGGTCCGTACCTATTTTGAAACTGGACGCGCTCAGTTTGTAGCGGCTAAAGAAATTTTTGATCTCACCCGCGAGCCTCTCGCCATTCAGCCCGGCGTACTCCATATGCGCATAGGCAGAGAAGGGATCCGCGGTCTGCTCGAGATCCTGGTATGAATCGCGCCAGAAGACATGGTCGGCCACGTAGACCCGGCCGCCGGCCGCGAACGCATTCCGAATATCGAGGTCGAGCTTCTGCTGCCAGGGCTCACGCGAACCTGTCATGACGTATTCATCGAGCAATGCCATGGCGGGATCGCGCGGCCAATCGTCCAGGCACGCCAGCAGCAAGCCGTAGTCGATGTTGGCGTACCAATCTCTTCCCGCGACGATAAAAACGTCATGCGGCCCCAACTGGGCGCGAATCTGTTCGAGCAGGGGCGGCGGGAAGTTGACGCTGAAGGCCTGATCCTGCCGGTGGTCCGCGCAGAGGTTCCAGCCCGAAACCACCAGCAGCGCGCCCACCCACCACCAGGTGGTTCGTTTCCCGATTCCCCGCACCCACCACGACGCCAGGAAAGCGAGGGGAAACAGGTTCACGCTCCAGAAGTGGCCCGTGGGTTCCCACAGGAAAATGAACACACCCCAGGCGAGCGCCAGCATCAACGCCGCGGTGAACGGCGCGTCGGTGCGCAACAGGCACGTCAGGCGCTCGCGCACCCTGCGGCGGGAGACGAGCGCCGCCACGACAAGGCAGCCCGCCACCAGCAGGCCGCCGTACAGGCGCCAGATGACCGCACTGTTCTCCGGCGGGTTGAACTGATCGCGGATCCAGGAAGTCTCCAGCACCGTGCTGACCACCCCGATGACGCTTTTGATCGCCGATTGTGGCCAGTGCACCTGAATACCGTGCTCGTCGTGCAGGTACGTCAAGGTCCAGTTGAAAAACCCGGCCGGCTTTATCCCCGCGGCCCAAGCCACCAGGGCGTAAGCCGCCGCCACCCCCAGCGTCGTACCCCCCGCCCAGACGGCGGCGCGCTTCCACCGGTCCTTCCAGGGTCCCGCGCCCGCCACGACCAAGCCCAGGGCTACGGCGGGAACGGCCAGCGCCATCGCCTGTTGCAACAAGACGGCGGCGCCCAGGGCCATTCCGCTTGCTGCCCAGCGCAGCCGCGAGGGCGCCCTCCATTCCGCCACCGCCCACAAAAACCCCACGACCGCGAGATCGAGCAGCGGATAGGACTGGTTTTGCGCCGCCAGGGTCCAGATGCGCGGAGAGAACGCGATGAA
>Ga0326727_10016920_pt1 | contig 15266 bp, 11 predicted proteins | sample MB2enrmetagenome_FD_207643 | JGI IMG/M metagenome (GOLD analysis project Ga0326727, IMG submission 207643) | Lab enriched peat soil microbial communities from McLean, Ithaca, NY, United States - MB29MY | ecosystem: Environmental > Terrestrial > Soil > Wetlands > Peat | place: USA: New York... | reverse complement strand
CCGCTCTTTTCGGAGCACTCCTTCTCGATGGCAGACATCTTTTGCCTCTGCGCCTGGGCGGCATCGGCATCGTTCATGCCGGGTTTGGCCGCAGCGTGAACATCTTTCGTCACGTCCTGAATGTCCATCAGAACGTCGAGTTCGAGGTCGGGACACTTGCCTTCCTCGGCCTGGGTCCTGGCGTAGAAGCCGTTCTTGATGTAGTCCTTCTTATCTGTGGAGAGCTGCTGCAGGCACTCGCGGCCGACATGATGGTTGGTGAAGGCCAGTCCGTCTTCGGAGACGAAGGAGCCGGAGCCGTAGTTGAAGCGCACCGAGCCGAGACGCACATGATCGAGCCACGCGTCGTTGGCATCGAAGTCATACTTCTTCTTGATCTGCTCTTTGGGAGCCTTGTTGAAGAGCCACATGCCTTCATCGGCAAAGGCAAGCGCGCCGAGCGCGCAGAGTAGTGTGAGAATGACGAGAGTCCGTCGAGTCATTAAATGCTCCTGGGTATTTCTGCAAACCGACTATCATATCAGGAGCCACAAGATGTCCGCGGTGAAGGGGAGCGGCCACCGATCCGCTCCCCTCCTGCCCGCGTAATAGTTGCGATGGGACTGTTATGCCGCTCTCCTGAGCGCCATCATGCAGCGCATTGTGTATCCTCCTGTCAGCCGGCGAGTATCGCTCGAATCCAGCGCTGGAGGCGCGGATCTTCGGTGCATCGAACTTTGTGAGTAGGAGCTGTGGTTTGGTCCGGAGTCGATGATGCGACCCGGTGCCTTGCTGCTGCATCTAACCGACGTGCGTTCGCCGCCCCGAGGCGAGAACGCCGGAGGAGACGATGCACGCGAAGCTTTCGAGAATTGTGTTCTGCGCGATGGCAACGCTGCTGCTCACCATAGCAGTCTTTGCCTCGCAGCCGCAGGTGGGAAGCGAGGCGCCGCAGTTCACCCTGCCCTCGCAGGATGGAACTCCCGTGAGTCTGCAGCAGTTCCGCGGCAGGTGGGTGGTGCTCTACTTCTATCCCAAGGATATGACCAGCGGCTGCACAATGGAGGCTCGCAACTTTGAGCGCGACCTGGCGCAGTATCAGCAGCACAATGCCGTGATCCTGGGCGTCAGCGTGGACGGTGTGGACTCACACAAGCAGTTCTGCGTTAAAGAGGGACTCACCTTCAAGCTGCTGGCCGACACTGATCACAAGGTAAGCCAGGAGTATGGAACGCTCTCGCATATTCCCTTCACGCACGCCTCACGCAACACCTTCTTGATCTCGCCCGATGGGAAGATCGCTCGCGTCTTTGACGATGTGAAGCCGTCCGAGCACAGCGCTCAGGTGCTGGCAACGCTGAATGAGCTGCAGGGCAAGGAAAACGCGGGAAAGTAGCGGCGAAGAGCCGAAGACAAAAGGTTCCTCCACTTCGCGCCTTCGGCGCTCCGGTCGGAATGACAGGGCTTCGCGCCTTCGGCGCTCCGGCCGGAATGACAGACGAGAAAAGCCCCACCCTAACCGCAACTTCAGCGGTCAAGGGTGGGGCACCATCATCCACTTCCGTACCTGTTGCTTACTTCCCAGCGTAGCTGGAGAGCACCTTCATATAGTTGGCGCGCTGGTAGGCCCGGGGATTGGGAACATTCTGCTGGCTCATGCTGCCCTGCATCTGCTCCACGCCGGAGTACTCATTCTTCTCCAGCCAGGCTTCCAGTTGATTGCGCAGCTGACGCAGGTATCCGATGCCGTGCTCCAAGAGCGCCGAGGCGAGCATCGTGACCCGCGCGCCGGCCATCATCGACTTGATGACATCTTCCGCGGTGTGAACGCCGCCGGTGATGGCGATGCTTGCCTGGATGCGCCCGAAGAGCATGGCGGCCCAGTGCAGGCGCAGCAGCAGCGCGTTGCTGTTGGACAACGTCAACGTGGATTTGACCTCCATCGCCTCGAGATCGAAATCGGGCTGATAGAAGCGGTTAAAGATCACCAGCCCGTTGGCTCCGGCGGCCTCCAGCCGCTGCGCCATGTTGGCAAAGGCGCTGAAGTACGGAGAAACCTTGACGGCGACCGGAATCGTGACCGTCCGGCGAATCTCGGAGACCAGATCGATGTAGAGCTTTTCGACCGCCTCGGAGGTAAGGGCCGGATCGGCGGGGATGAAGTAGACGTTGAGTTCGATGGCATCTGCGCCGGCCTGCTGCATCTCGCGCGCATAGCTCACCCAGCCTCCGCGCGAGACGCCGTTGAGCGAGGCGATCACGGGGATGGAGACCGCCTGCTTGGCCAGCCGGATGTGCTCCAGGTAGCCGTCTGGCCCCACGTTGTAGCCGTTCATCGCGGGAAAGATCGAGGTGCTCTCCGCGCTGACATCGGCGCCTTCGAAGAGGAAGCGGTCGATCTCATTGCTCTCGATGTTGATCTGCTCCTCGAAGAGCGAGTGCAGAACGATGGCCGCTGCGCCGGAGTCTTCCATGTGGCGCAGGTTCGCAATCTCCTTGCACAGCGGCGAGGCGGAGACGACGAGCGGATTCTTCAGCTTAAGTCCGAGATAGTGAGTGGACAGATCGACCATTATTCTGCTCCCTTCCCGGCGGCTGCCGCAGCTTCTTTGGCCAGCCATTCGTAGCGCGCCCAGCGTTCGTTGACATCCTGCTGCGCTTCGGAGAGCAGCACCTTGGCCTCGTCCGCATTCGTCTGGCGCAGCATTGTGTAACGGGTCTCGTTATAGATGTACTGCTCCAGCGGAATGCTGGGCGCCTTGCTGTCGAGCACGAAGTTGGGCTGACCCGGAGCGGGGGCGGGATTGTAACGGAAGAGCGGCCAGTGCCCGCTCTGCACCGCCAGCTTCTGCTGCTCCAGTCCGTGAACCAGGTCGTAGCCGTGCGCGATGCAGTGGGCGTAGGCGATGACCAGCGAGGGTCCATCGTAGGCCTCGGCCTCGTTGAAGGCCTTCAGCGTCTGCATATCGCTGGAGCCCATGGCGACGCGCGCGACGTAGGCCGGATAGCTCATCGCGATCAGCGAGAGATCCTTCTTCGGACGCGTCTTGCCGCCGGCGGCAAACTTTGCCACCGCCGCCCGCGGCGTCGCCTTCGACATCTGCCCGCCGGTGTTGGAGTAGACCTCGGTATCGAGGACGAGGATGTTGACGTTGCGTCCGGAGGCCAGCACGTGATCGAGGCCTCCGAAGCCGATGTCGTAAGCCCAGCCGTCGCCGCCGACGATCCAGACCGCCTTATCGACCAGCATGTCGGCGACGTCGTTGAGCGCGTGCGACTTCGGAGTATCGATGTAGGCCAGCAACTTCTTGAGCTGCGCCACGCGCTCGCGCTGCGCGCCAATCGCGGCCTCGCCCTTCTGATCGGACTTCAGCAGCCCGCTGATGAGCTGTTCCGGAAGCTGATCGGCCATCTGAACAAGCAAGTAGCAGGCGTACTCGCGGTTCTTGTCGACAGAGAGGCGCAGGCCGAGACCAAATTCGGCGTTGTCCTCAAAGAGCGAGTTCGACCAGGCGATGCCGCGCCCATCCTTGTTGATGGTGTAAGGCGTCGTCGGCAGGTTGCCTCCGTAGATCGACGAGCAGCCGGTGGCGTTGGCGATGATAGTGCGGTCGCCAAAGAGCTGGGAGAGCAGCTTGACATACGGAGTTTCACCGCAGCCCGAGCATGCGCCGGAGAACTCAAAGAGCGGCTCGAAGAGCTGCACATCCTTCACCTGCGTCACCGAAAGCTGATGGCGCGGAAGCTCCGGCAGCGAGAGGAAGAAATCCCAGTTGCGGGCCTCGCGCTCGCGAATCTCCGGCTGCGGGACCATGTTGATCGCCTTGTGCTTGGCAACGCTCTTCGACTTGGCCGGGCAGGCCTCGATGCAGAGCGCGCAGCCGGTGCAATCCTCCGGTGCGACCTGCAGGCTGTACTTGTATCCCGAGAAGTTCTTCCACTTGGCTTCGGCGGATTTGAACGACTCCGGCGCCTTGGCCAGCAGATCGCTGGGATAGACCTTGGCGCGGATGACGGCATGCGGACAGACCAGCACGCACTTGCCGCACTGAATGCAGAGCTCGGCATCCCACTCGGGAACTTCGAGGGCGATGTTGCGCTTCTCCCACTGCGCAGTTGCCGTGGGGTAGGTTCCATCGGCGGGAAGCTTGCTGACCGGCAGGTCGTCGCCGGTGCCGAAGATCATCGGCGCAAGAACCTCCTGCACAAAGGCCGGAGCCTGCGCCGGAACCGGGGGCCGCAACTCGACCGTGCTGGTCGCCTTCGCAGGAACCTCGACCTGATACAGGTGCGCCAGAGTGCTGTCCACGGCGGCGAAGTTCTGCTCGACGACGGCCTCGCCGCGCTTGCCGTAGGTCTTCTTGATCGCCTTCTTGATGGCCTCAATGGCCTCTTCACGCGGCAGCACTCCGCTGATGGCAAAGAAGCAGGTCTGCATGATGGTGTTGATGCGCTGCCCCATGCCGGTCTCTTTCGCTACGCTGTAGCCATCGATGACGTAGAAGCGCAGCTTGCGGTCGATGATGGTCTGCTGCACCGGACGCGGCAGGCGATCCCAGACCTCCTCCTTCGGGAAGGGGCTGTTGAGCAGGAAGACCGCGCCCTCCTCGGCATAGCGCAGCATGTCGATGCGCTCCAGGAAGGTGAACTGATGGCAGGCGATGAAGCTGGCGCGCGAGATCAGGTAGCTGGAGCGGATGGGCCGCGAGCCGAAGCGAAGATGCGAGGTGGTAATGGAGCCGGACTTCTTCGAGTCATAGACGAAGTAGCCCTGCGCGTAGTTATCCGTATCTTCGCCGATGATCTTGATCGAGTTCTTGTTTGCGCCCACGGTGCCATCGGCGCCAAGGCCGTAGAAGAGGGCGCGAACGGTGTCTGCATTCTCGGTGGAGTAATGGGGATCGAAGCTCAGCGAGCTGTGGCTGACGTCGTCGTTGATGCCAACGGTGAAGTGATTGCGCGGGGCGGCATCGGAGAGATTGTCGAGCACGGCCTTGACCATCGCCGGAGTGAATTCCTTCGACGAGAGGCCGTAGCGGCCGCCGACAACGCGAGGCATGGCCTTGATCGTCCCGGCGCTGAGGCTTTCCGCCAGCGCGGTGAGCACCTCCTGATAGAGCGGCTCACCCAGCGATCCGGGCTCCTTGGTGCGATCCAGAACGGCGATGGCGCGCACGCTGGCCGGCAGCGCGGCGAGGAAGTGCGAGGGCGAGAACGGCCGGAAGAGGCGAACCTTGAGAACACCGACCTTCTCTCCGCGGGCGACCATGTGCGCAATCGCCTCCTCGGCAACATCGCAGCCGGAGCCCATCAGGACGACGACGCGCTCGGCATCGGCCGCGCCGAAGTAATCGTAGAGCTTGTACTGGCGGCCGGCGATGGCGGCGAAGCGGTCCATGGCCTGCTGCACGATGCCGGGAACGGCCGCGTAGAAGGGATTCACCGTCTCACGCGCCTGGAAGTAAACGTCGGGATTCTGCGCAGTGCCGCGCAGCACGGGACGATCCGGCGAGAGCGAACGGAGACGATGCTGGCTGATCAGCGCATCGGGCAGCATGGCGCGCATGTCGTCCAGAGTGAGTTGCTCGATCTTGGCAACCTCGTGCGAGGTGCGGAAGCCATCGAAGAAGTGAACGAACGGCACGCGCGCCTCGAGAGTGGCGGCCTGCGTGATCAAAGCCGTGTCCATCACCTCCTGCGGATTGTTGGAGGCGATCAGCGCCCATCCGGTCTGCCGGACGGCCATCACATCCTGATGATCTCCGAAGATGGAGAGCCCCTGCGCAGCGACGGAGCGCGCGGCCACATGCATCACGCAGGGCGTCAACTCGCCGGCGATCTTGTACATGTTCGGAATCATCAGCAGCAGGCCCTGGGACGAGGTAAAGGTCGTCGCCAGGCTTCCGCCCTGCAGGGCGCCGTGCAGTGCGCCGGCAGCTCCGGCCTCGCTCTGCATCTCCATCACCTGCGGAATCGCTCCCCAGATGTTGGGCTGGCCGTCGGAGGACCACTGGTCGCTGAACTCACCCATCGGCGAGGATGGCGTAATGGGATAGATGGCTATGACTTCATTGGTTTTGTGCGCAACATAGGCGGCAGCTTCGTTGCCGTCAATGGTAACTTTTTTCCGATTCATCGATCGGTCCTCCAGAAATCACGGCGGGAGGCATCTTCTTCACCTCCGAAGATGCCGAATGAGTTGAGTGTTGGTTTATCCACACCGCAACATTGCACTACGCCCTTTCACCAACAAGCTGTGACCTATCTCACAAGCGAAGAAAAATTCGTCTCGCGACACACCGTGCGAAGTATCCATATAAGACCCTGAGTCTGTTGGAACTACGACGAGAATTGGAATCCTGCAGCGACAAACCTTCCGGGCAAACCCGCATCTACTGTGGTGGGAGCAGAAACCACCCTGCCACCATGGAGCCCGCAGCGGCTCACCGCCACACCCAAAGCTTCGTCTCCAAGGAAAGGAGCAGCATGAGAAAACTTCTGGGGCTAGTGTTGATACTGGCGCCGATGATCGCGGCCGCGCAGAGCGCCGCAAGCGGCACCTGGCGCATCGATGCGGACACAGCAAAGATGGACTCTAAACCGCATGTCTTCGAGGTGAAAGACGGCTGGTTCAAGTGCTCGACCTGCGATCCGAAGATCTCAATCAAAGCCGACGGAACGGAACAGCCCATCAGCGGCGATCCCTACGTCGATACCGAAAAGGTGACGGTGCGCGACAAGAACACCGTCGACCAGATTGGGACAAGGAACGGCAAGCTCGTCTTCCGCGCCACCTTTACGGTCTCTCCCGACGGACAGACGCTGACGGAAAGGTTCGAGGGACATCCCGCGGGCGGTGACCAGGTGGTCACCGGAGCCACCGTCTACACGCGCATCGGCGAACCCACGCCGGACGCCGCTGCAATGAGCGGCCAATGGCGGACCGCGCGTTTTGAGGGAATCTCCGAAAACGCCCTGACCTTCACCTACACGCCGACGGCCAATGGAATGAGCTATCAGGCCAAGACCGGCGAGAACTACACCGCCAAGTTCGATGGCAACGACTATCCCTACCACGGCGATCCTGGAACGACGGCGGTTGTGGTGAAGAAGATCAACGACCGCGAGTTCGTGGAGACCTATAAACGCAACGGCGAGGTGACGGGATCGGCGACGATGACGCTCTCGCCCGATGGAAAGTCGATGACCATCGTCGCCCACGATCTGCGTCGCGGCACCACGGACACCTTCACCGCTACGAGGGAGTCCGAGGCCGGAGCGCCGGCGATGGCGGGCGATAAAGATAAACGGGAGCAGGATAAGTAAGCACAGACCTACTCGGCTGGGCTGGGGTTTCCGATCACGATGCGGGACTCCAGCTCGCGTTGAGCCGCGGGAGCCTCGGTCACCGAGTAGACCAGCAGCAGCCATGGACCGCTCGCCGTGGTGGAAACACGCAGGCTCAGGCGGCGGGAGAGACGCTCACCTGGGCGGTTGTAGGGCAGCGTGCCATCCAGATGGAAGACGATGTGGCCAGAGGGATCGCCGCGGACCTTGGCGCGCCTCAGCAGCAGTGCGCCCGTCGAGCGCACCAGCACGTCGGCAAACTCCTGCATAACGGCTGTGTCTTCCAGGTGCTCCGGCGGCGCTAAGTCCGGAACGCATCCGCGCGGCAGGGCGACGATGGCAAAGGAGGGATGCACCTCCGGCATCAGCTCACGGCCGGGATCGTAGGCGGCAAAGAGGGGGCGCGCGCAGGAGCGAAAGAGGGCGCGACGCCGGTCCCAGCTCTCAGGATCGGTGAGGGGGTCGCGCATCAGCTCGGTGATGCGGTTGGCGTCGCCGGCGGCGAGCGACTGCCATCCCAGCGGCAGAGCGATCTGAATTCCCAGCGCTGGATCGTTGAAGACGCCATCGGAAAATTGGCCTGCGGGGACGCTCTCCCCTAGCGACTGCTGCATGGTGGCATCGACCAGATCGGTGGGTAGCGCCGGACCGTAATAGATGCGCTCGGCGGGCGGCGACGCCATCGCCGCCGGCACGGTCACGCGGCAGGCCTCCGCGCCCGGCTCCATGAAGTCCATGTGTCCGATTGCCTTCTCCAGGGCGGCGATCAGCTCAGGATCATGGCTGAGCACGGCGATGTGAATCACGTAGCCGACGCTGGGGAAGTAGAAGCTGCTCTCGCTGCCGAGCCCGCCAATCTGCTGATCAACGACGTGGACGGTGAGCAGCTCGCGCTCATTGACCCGCAGGGTTCCGGGGCCCGAGGCGCGAAGTCCATGCTTATGGGCCTCATCGATGCGCGCCTTCGCCGCCCGGCGCACCGGATCGCTGGAGCGGTCACTAAAGGCGGAGATGAGGACATCGCCGTTGCGATCGAGCTTTATGAGATGCCAGGCCAGCAGTATGTGGTGATCGCGCTGCTGCACAGGCATATGCATCGTCTCGCTGCGGAGCTCGGCCGGCAGAGAGAGCCGGAATCCGAAGTAGGGATTGCAGTAGCTGGAGGGGCCGAGCCGGGCGACCTCCGGATAGCTTGGCGGCAGGGACGACTGCGCCTGCGCGAGAGCGCAAGAAACTACGGCGGCGAGCGCGATGCGAAGAAGACTTCCGCCCGGAAGGCGGAGCCGAGTACAATCGTCTTTTCCGGGAAACGATATCATCCGGCTTAATCCAGTGTTACGGAAGTTGCCTTGATCAACCTTGTAGCGACGATGATCGCCCTCGCACCGCGGCCGAATCCGGTGGTGCAGTTCCTTCAGAAGCAGCAGAATCCGACCTTCCGGGGCCTTTACCACCTTAACGCCTTCGACATGGCGCTGCTGATTCCCTACTTCATCGTGCTTTTCATCCTCGCGTCTTACGGTCTCCATCGTTATCAGCTCGTTTGGATGTATTACAAGCATCGCAGGAACAAAGTCACTGAACCAAAATCGAAATTTTCTCAGTTGCCCAGGGTGACCATCCAGCTCCCAATCTTCAATGAGCAGTTCGTCGTCAACCGGCTGGTGGAGTCGATCTGCGCCCTCGAATATCCACGCGAGCTGCTGGATATCCAGCTCCTGGACGACTCGACCGACGACACCGTCCCCGTGGCCGCCGACGTTGTGGAGCACTACCGCTCGCTGGGACACGACATCGTCCACATCCATCGCACCGACCGCAGCGGCTTCAAAGCCGGAGCTCTGGAAAATGGCCTGCGCACCGCCAAAGGCGAGTACGTGGCCATCTTCGATGCCGATTTTACCCCCGCGCCGGACTGGATCATGAACGTGATTCATCACTTCACCGATCCCGGCGTCGGCATGGTTCAGACTCGCTGGACTCACATCAACCGGCACTACTCACTCCTCACCGAGGCTGAGGCGATTCTGCTCGACGGCCACTTCGTCGTCGAGCACGGAGCCCGTTCGCGCTCCGGCGTCTTCTTCAACTTTAACGGCACCGCGGGAATGTGGCGCATCAAGGCGATCGAGGAGGCCGGCGGCTGGGAGCACGACACGCTCACGGAAGACACCGACCTCAGCTACCGCTGCCAGATCAAGGGCTGGCGCTTCGTCTACCTGCAGGATATCGAGTGTCCCGCCGAGTTGCCGATCGAGATGACGGCATTCAAGACCCAGCAGGTGCGCTGGGCCAAGGGACTGATCCAGTGCGCGATCAAGGATCTGCCCAAGCTGATGCGCTCCAACGTGAACCGGCGCGAGAAGATCGAATCCTGGTATCACCTGACGGCCAATATCAGCTATCCGCTGATGATTATGCTCAGCGTGCTGCTGCTGCCGGCGATGATCATCCGCTTCTACCAGGGATGGTTCCAGATGCTATATATCGACATCCCGCTCTTCCTCGCCTCCAGCGTCTCCATTTCTGCCTTCTACCTGATCTCGCAGATGGAGCTCTTCCCGCGAAACTGGTTCCGGACGATCTTCTATCTGCCGTTCCTGATGGCGCTCGGAATCGGGCTGACGATCACCAACTCCAAGGGAGTGATCGAGGCGCTGGTGGGCAAGAAGACGGCCTTTGCGCGTACCCCAAAGTACAGCGTGCAGACCAAGGGAGAAAAGAGCGTTGCCGTCAAGGCTGCGCGCAAGTATCGCAAGCGCCTCGGCTTCGTTCCGTGGATCGAGCTGGCCATCGGCTGCTACTTTGCGCTTACCGTCTGGTACGCGCTGACCAACGAGAACTACATCACCGTGCCATTCCTGCTGCTCTTCGTCCTCGGCTACTGGTACACCGGCCTGATGTCTCTGCTGCAGGGACGCTTCGAGCTCTTCAAGGAACCGGTGGGCGCAAACGCGGAAGAGCACATCAAGCCATTTCCTGTTGGGATATAGCGCTGCGGGCCGCGAGCCTGGCCTGCAGCGGCTGCGGCTTCGCCGTTATATACTCGGCTTCCATGAGGAATCTGCGCACGGTTGCACATCCCTTCTGCCTGTGTCTGCTTCTGCTCCTGAGTTCCAGCCTCTCGGCGCTTGATCGCCAGCCCGGAGCTGACTATCGCGCCCGTCGGGTGGCGCTTTCGAAGATGCTCGATGGCGGCGTGGCCATTCTCTTTGCCGCCACAGAGTCGGAGGGTCCCAGCGCGATCTACGGCTTCCGGCAGGACAACAACTTTTTCTACCTGACCGGCTGGGCTGAGCCGGGAGCAGCGGTGCTGATCGCCGCAGCCACCGAGGCGAAGGGCAACACTCCTGCGCGGGCTTACCAGGAGGTACTCTTTCTGCCGGCGCACGATCGCTTTCAGGAAAAATGGACGGGGCCGAAGCTGGCCGCCGGCGATCCGGATGCCGCGGCGCTGACCGGCTTTGACCGCGTGGCCTCGCTCGACCAGATGCACGAACTGCTGCAGCAGCTTCTGCCGCAGCACGTAGAAATCTACACGGCCACGGCGCAGGCTCCGGACTCTACGCCCTCGACGATGCCGATGGAGTGGCTCAAGCGCGTGAATGCCGTGCCCGTCTATGCCAGCTTCCAGGATGCCGGCGAGAAGATCGCCGAGCTGCGCAAGCACAAGGACGCCGGCGAGATCGAGCGCATCCGCCACGCCACTGACGCTTCCATCGCCGGCCATCGCGCGGCGATGCAGGCCATGCATCCGGGGCTGTGGGAGTACCAGATCGCGGCGCTGATGCAGTACAAGTACATGGACGGCGGATGTGAGCGTCCGGCCTACGCGCCCATCGTCGGCTCGGGATTTTATTCGACCGTGCTGCACTACTCGCTGAACTCGCACCAGATTCATGACGGCGACGTGGTGGTGATGGACGTGGCCGGCGAATATGGAATGTATGCGAGCGACATCACGCGCACGCTTCCGGCCAATGGCCACTTCACCGATCGCCAGCGCGAGATCTACAACGTGGTCCTGGGAGCACAGCAGGCGGTGATGCGTGCGGTGGTGGCCGGCAAGAGCATGCTCACCGGACGCGACGAGAATTCGCTCTACATGGTGGCCTACAACTACATCAACAGCCACGGCAAGGATCTGCACGGCGAGCCGCTGGGCAAGTACTTCATCCACGGACTGGGCCATCGCGTAGGCCTTGAGGTTCACGACGTAGGTGAGGGAGTGCTCGACAAGGGAGACGTCTTTACAGTCGAGCCGGGAATCTACATCCCCGAGGAGAAGATCGGAGTTCGCATTGAAGATATCGTCATGCTGGACGAGAGCGGAAAGCTGATGAACCTGACCGCCGCGCTGCCGCACACGCCGGAGGAGATTGAGGCAGCCATGCGCCACTGATGGCCCCTGGGGTTCCTGGAGCCGGGACGAGTTGCTCTCAATTCGCCTCTACTCTGATATGCTAGACGCTTGTGGTCATCAAGATCCTGTTCGCGATTATGGTGTTGTCGGCAGCAGCGCTGATTGGAGTGGCGCTTGCCGTCTTTCTCCGCGTCAGATCGCATCTGAACAAGCGGTGGACAATGCCCGAACATTCCGTCGAGGTGCCGCAGGAGAGCACTCCGGAGAGCTCGATCTGAGACTTAGCTTTGAATCTTGCATGTGCAGGCCGGCAAATCCCGGCCTGCACAATTTATTCTGATGACGGGCGACGCCCTGGAAAAAGACTTTATGAGCAACAGCGCTTCTGAAACCATCGAGATCAAGATCGCGCACAGTCCAGACTCGGACGATGCGTTCATGTTTTACGGCCTGGCAACAAACAAAGTTCGCGTCCCGGGGATGAAGTTCACCCACGTGCTCTGCGACATCGAGACGCTGAATCACAAGGCGATGGAGAGCGCTTACTACGATGTGACCGCCATCTCCTTCCACGCCTATCCGTACATCCAGGAGCAGTACGCGCTGATGCCCATCGGCGGCAGCGTGGGCGACGGCTATGGACCGATGATCGTCTCCTCGAAGACCTGCGGCGCCGACGATCTTCGCGGCATGAAGGTTGCCGTTCCGGGCACACTGACGACAGCGGTGCTGGCGCTCCGGCTCTTCGCTCCCGAGGTGCAGACCGAGGTGGTTCCTTTTGATCAGATCATCCCCGCCGTGCTGGAAGGAAAATATGAGGCCGGACTGATCATTCACGAGGGCCAGCTTACCTACGACCGCAACGGCCTGCATCGCATCGTCGATCTCGGCAAGTGGTGGCGCGAGCAGACCGGACTGCCGCTTCCGCTCGGAGCCAACGCGATCCGCAAGTCTCTCGGCGCGGAGACCATTGCCAAGGTCTGCAAGGCGCTGCGTGAGAGCATCCAGCACGGCCTCGATCATCGCGAGGAGGCGCTGGAGTACGCCATGCAGTTCGCCCGCGATCTGGACACGCGCGATGCCGACAAGTTTGTCGGAATGTACGTCAACGAGCGTACCCTCGATTACGGCGATGACGGCCGCGAGGCAGTCCGCAAACTGCTGGACATGGGCTACGAGAAGGGTATCATTCCGATGAAGGTGCGGCTGGAGTGGGTGAGCGAGACCGCCGCAGCGAACAAGGCATAGTAATCCTGCACAGAAACCGGCGAGCCCCGCTCCGTGCGGGGCTTTTGCTTGCGCGGAGACTACGGCCGGGACGACGCGGCCATGCTCTCAGAACAGTCGAGTGAGATCAGAATCTGCGCCCACGCAGGGCGGCCATCCTTAAGCGCTGGCTGGAAGCGCATCTTCTTGATCTCGGCTTTGGCCTTGCCTGACTTCTCCAGATTCAATCCTTCAGGGGATTCGGTCTGGAACGAGTCCACCCTCCCTTTGTCATCCAATGTCAATACGAGCACGACCTCCTTCGCATCGTGTTGGCGGAGGCTGGCCATTGCGGCATCGCAGACGGCGGGTGGTGCTTTCTGACGACTGGGCTGAGCGGGAGATTCCTGCGCCACGACCACTGCGCAGGCGCTGAGCATAATCAGGGCGAGTGCAGGTTTCATGGCGCACATTGTACACCCGCCAGCTTAGCTGCCTTCCATCCGGTAGACTAAATCCATGCGAGAGCGCGAGCTCAAGATGACCCGCCAGACGTTGATGATCGACGCCGACGATACGCTCTGGGAGAACAACATTTACTTCGAGCGCGCCATCGCCGGCTTCATCTCGTTTCTCAATCACAGCCACTTCACCGCCGTCGAGGTGCGGCAGGTGCTGAACCAGGTGGAGCACGAGTACATCCGGAAGGTCGGCTACGGACTGCACAGCTTTGCCGCCGCGCTGCAGGCGACCTTCGAGCGCCTCTCGGTCGAGCCGCTGACTCCGGCGCTGCGCGAGACCATCCACGGCTTCGCCCGCGCCATCGCCGAGCAGCCCATCGAACTGCTGAAGCACGTCTCGCCGACGCTTGAGGAGCTGCGAGGCCGCCATCGCCTGCTGCTGGTGACCAAGGGCGACGTGCGCGAGCAGCACGGCAAGGTGGAGCGCTCCGGGCTGGGAGCCTACTTCGAGGCCGTCGAGGTGCTGGCCGAGAAGGACGCGGAGAGCTATCGTTCCATCACTGCGCACTACAGCCTCGATCCTCGCTCGACGTGGATGGTCGGCAACAGTCCCAAGTCGGATATCAACCCCGCCATCGCCGCCGGGCTGAACGCGGTCTTCATCCCCCACGCCGATACCTGGATTCTTGAGCACGCCGAACTGTGCGATGCTCCCGAGCCGCAGCAGTTGCTCACGCTGGAGCGCTTCTCACTGCTGACCGAGGTTTTCTAGCTAACCAGTCGCCTGCGCGGCCGTCCGACTAAGGGAACGAGCGGGCGTTCCACGGCGCATGGAACCTGCCGCAAGCCGAGCACGTATCTTCTATCAGCGATGTTTCAGCAGCGATGTCCGGAGGAAGAGATGCTGATTCGCAGAAATCTGGTCGCACTGTCGATCGTTGTCCTTGCGGTGACTGCCCTGCCGGTGTGGGCCAGCCATCGCGAGGAGTTTCACAAGAGTGTGCCGCTGGAGGTCAACGGCGACTTCTCGATCAAGAACGTCAACGGAGACATCAAGATAGCTGGGTGGGATCGGAACGAGGTGCAGATCGACGCTGTAAAGAGTGCCGACTCGGAGGAAAAGCTGCACGAGGTCCGCATCCAAGTCTTCGGCAGCGGGCATTCGGTCGAGGTAAAGACGAAATATCCCGACCAGAGCAACAATTCCGCACGAATCGAGTACACGATTCATCTGCCGTGGGGCGTACGCGTCTTCGACGCCGAGACGGTGAACGGCTCGGTGCACATCGACGGTCCTCGCGGACGCATCAGGGCCGAGACGGTGAACGGCAAAGTTGAGGTCTGGAACGCTGCCGATGCGGTGGAGCTCAAATCGGTGAATGGAGACGTGGCCGTGGCCTTGAAGTCGGCGGGCAAGGAGCACGTGATGCTGAAGACTGTCAACGGCAATGCCTCGATCGCCGTGCCGCAGTCAACCAACGCGCACATGAAGGCGGATACGGTGAATGGCCAGATTCACTCCGATCTTCCGGTGAACGTCAATCGCCCGAAGTACGGACCCGGGGCGAGCGTCGACTCGAATCTTGGCTCGGGCGGGGCGACGATCGAGTTGGAGACCGTAAACGGCAGCATCTACCTGCGCAAAAGCTAAAGGCAGTTCCGAGATGCTGAGCCCTGAAACATCCATGTGCAGGAAATGTCCTCACCACGGGTCATGCTGAGCCTGCTTTGGCGAAGCATCCCGGCGAGGCTGGAATTAGGATTGCTGCTCAAGGCCATCTTCCCGAGAGGGCGGCGCAAACCATCACAGGACAGATGGCCCCTGAGCTGAACTGGAAGCGCGGAGCGTCCCCTGGGATTCCTCAGCTTTACTTCGGAATGACCCAGGGGAATGCCCCAGGATTCAGCGG
>Ga0326727_10016919_pt1 | contig 15266 bp, 12 predicted proteins | sample MB2enrmetagenome_FD_207643 | JGI IMG/M metagenome (GOLD analysis project Ga0326727, IMG submission 207643) | Lab enriched peat soil microbial communities from McLean, Ithaca, NY, United States - MB29MY | ecosystem: Environmental > Terrestrial > Soil > Wetlands > Peat | place: USA: New York... | reverse complement strand
GGATCAGGCACTTCAAGTAGAGGCTCTCCGGCAGGGAGAGAAGGGCAGGGTGGTCCCTGGCGGCGCCCCGGCGCTCCACTATCCGGGCCTGGCGGTGGGCCTCAGCGGCAGCCTCCCGGACTATCCCGAGAAAATCCGGCTCGCTGAGGTTAAAGGAGCAAGAGCAGGTGATCAGCGCCCCGCCGGGCGAGAGCAGCTGAAAGGCCCGGCGGTTGATCTCCCGGTAGCCTTTGAGGGCCGCGGTGCGCTCTCCCCGGCTCCTGGCAAAGGCAGGCGGGTCGAGGACGATGCAGTCGAAGCGTTTGCCCGCGGCCACCGCGGCCTTCAGGTAGGCAAAGACGTTTTCCCGCACCAAATCCAGATTTTTCAGGTTATTGAGCAAGGCGTTTTCCCGGGCCATTTCCAGGGCCGCGGCGGAACTCTCCACCAGGGTGACCTCCTCGGCTAAGGGGGCCAGGTGCATGGCAAAGGCCCCCTGATAGGCGAAGGCATCCAGAACCCGACCCCTGGACATCGTTGCCGCCATGGCGCGGTTTTCCCGTTGATCGAGGAAAAGCCCGGTCTTCTGGCCGCCCCGGATATCCACCCAGAGACGTACCTCACCTTCCCGCACCTGCACCCGGGGAGGCAGTTCACCCAACACCGTTTGGACCTCCTGGGGGAGCCCCTCCAGCAAGCGCGCCTCGCCGTCATGGCGCAGAGTGATGGATTTGGGGGCCAGGTGTCGGGTAAGCAGCGGCAAGAAGGTCTCCGGCAGGAGCCTGGCCGGCCCCGGGTGGTTGGCCTGCAGCACCAGGTGGCCGGCGTAAGAGTCCGCCACCAGGCCCGGGAAGCCGTCGGCTTCGGCGTAGATGAGGCGGCAGGCGTCGCTGTCCCGGACCACCCGCTGCCGGTAGGCCAGGGCTCGGAGGAGGCGCGCCTCCCAAAAAGCCGCAGTCACCGGCTCCGGTCCAGGGCTGACAAAACGCAGGGCAATGCGGGACTTAGCGCTGTAAAAGGCCTGGCCCAGGAAACGGTCCCCCGGCGCCAGCACCGCGGCCAACTCCCCGGAGGGCAAGGCGACCTCGCCGTCCAGGTCGTCCCGGTACAGCCAGGGGTGGCCGCGGCGCTGCCAGCGCAGGCCCTTGGCGTTGATCCGCACCAGCGGCAGTCTTGGCCCGCCTGAGTCCCAGTATTCCATGATGCCTCAGTTATTCTCTCGTTGGGTCCGGGCTCATTTGCAGCCCGGCGTATTTTTTGCAGAAAACCGAAAACCTGGTCATCCTCCAGGATGACCGCGCGCCGGCGCCACCTGTCCAAACAAACAGTGGAAAAAAGCGCAGGCTGAAGCCTGCGGCTACCAAACCTTTTAGCCGGTCGGCAATGGTTTTATGTGAAAACCGAAAACTGCCCTTAACAAAACCCTTGCCTCATCAAAAATCGCCGCTCCAGGGGCTTTATATGCATTCGGCTTCAAAATTCCCGTCAATTAAGGCTCTGCTCACTGGAGCAGTGCCTTTCCTCCTGCAGTTCGGCAAATTTCTTCCGGGTCAAACGCCGGGGGAACTCGGGGTGGCTCAAATAGGGTTTGACCTGGCTTAGCAGACGCGGCTGCATCTCCTGCATAGTTTCCTGAAACCTGCGGGCCTCAAAGAAGGTCCGCTCCTGCCGCGGGAGGAAAAGAAGTTCTCCAAGAGGTGGAGGGAGATCAATTTTTCCGGTTTCATGGCCTCGATTTCCCCTTTCGGGTTATAGTATATCTATCTGAAAAGCATGGCGAAGCCAAGCTCACCCTCAGGAGGTCTTGTCTCATGCGCCGGACCTTGTTGATCTACCTGATCGCAGGGATTTTGGTTGCGGTTCTGGGCGGCGGCCTCTACCGGAGCTGGATCGCCTCACCCCGTTACGCCTTGCAGCGCATGGCCCTGGCCCTCAAGACCAGGGATATGCCCGGGTTCTTTAAGTATCTGAATATAAAGGCAATTGCTAATAATCTGGCGGAATCCGCCATCCCCAATGCTGACGACGCCAAAGGGGGCGCAGAAGACCCGTGGAACCGGAAAAGCCGGCAAATGGGGCGGCAGTTGGCCCGATTAGTGTTGTCTAACCTGTCGGACGGACTGGAAAAGCAGTGCCGCCAGGTGATGGAGAAGTATCTGCTGAATCTGGATAATACCAGAATACTGGCGATTGTCGCTGCGGCTACCACGGCGCAGATCGAGGTTCAGGCCGGGGATGCCCGGGTGACCCTGGTGGACCCCAAGAGCCAAGAGCCGTTTCACTTCCGGATGCAGCGGCAACCGGAGAGCAGGACCTGGCAAATTGTTGCCGTCGATTATCAGGATCTAAGAAAATTTGTTAAGCGGGAGTTTTAGGGGACCTTAATATAACGTCTGATAATATATATTATGTAAACAAACATACGAATATGATAGAAAAATGTCCTAAATGCGGGCAGCCCTTCCCGAGGCGGCGCTCGCCGACGCCTACGGTGGATATCATTATCGAGATTCCCCTCAAGGGGATCGTTTTAATCCAGCGGGCCAATCCGCCTCTGGGATGGGCCTTGCCCGGTGGTTACGTGGACTACGGCGAATCGCTGGAGGCCGCCGCCTGCCGGGAGGCCCTGGAGGAAACCGGACTTAAGGTGGAACTCCTGGGCCAGTTGCACACTTATTCCGATCCCCGGCGAGACCCGAGGCAGCATAACATCAGCACCGTATTTGTATCCCGGGCCCTTGGGACACCCAAGGCGGCGGACGATGCCCGGAGCCTGGAGATTTTTCGCCTGAAAAATTTACCCCAAGAGATGGCCTTCGATCACGCCGCGATCCTGGCCGACTACCTTAAGGTGCGCCGCGACTGGTTGGCTAAACTTAATAGACTATCTTAGATTGCCAAAACTTTATAAACTATCTTAGATATGACTGATAAGACCTTGGTTAAACTGGCATATCAGGGCTTGAGCACCCTGGCCGGCTTATTTGCCTGGCCTTTTTTTTATTGGCACCTGAAATCCAGGGGCCGGGCGGAGAGTTTTCGGCCCCGCCTGGGTCTGCAGCTCCCCGGCGGCCCGCCCCCGGGGCAGCCGCGTCTCTGGTTGCACGGGATTTCCGTGGGAGAAATTCTGGAGGCTCTGCCCCTGGTCCGCGAACTACGGAGCTTGCTCCCCGGGGCCGCCTTGATCGTCACCACCGGTACTGAAACCGGCCAGGCCCTGGCTCGCAAATATTTTTTACCATTGGGGGCCCTGGTCTGCTACTTTCCCCTGGATATTCCCTGGACGGTTGAGCGCTACCTGGAAAGGCTGCAGCCTCATCTGGTCATTACCCTGGAATCGGAAATCTGGCCCAATTTTCTTAACCTGGCCAGGCAGCGCGGCATTCTCCTGGCCCTGGCCAACGCCAGGGTTTCAGACCAAAGCTTCAGAAGATACATTAGATATCGAAGATATACCGCCGGATTAATTAATAATTACGATCTTATTGTTGCCGGGACCCCCCAGGATTGTCAACGCCTGCTGGCAATAGGCCTGGACTCTGCCAAAATGCGGCTCAGCGGCAACCTGAAGTGTGACCGCCTGTTGCAGGACCGGGATGAGGGAGAGGCCAGGCGATTTCAGCGGCTGCTGCACGGCGGCAAGGCAGTTTCCGGAGGCGAGCCCATCTGGCTGGCCGCCTCCACCCATCCCGGCGAAGAAGAAATAGTGCTGGCCGCCTATAAGGAACTTCTGGGCCCCTACCCTTCTTTGCTCCTGGTCCTGGCACCCAGACATCCTGAGCGCGCCCCGGGCTTGGGGGAAAATTTGGTGAGGGTGAGGCACGGCTTGCCCTGTCATCTCTGGAGCCGTCTGAAGGCGGGCTTAGAAGTCCGGACCCATCCAGTGGTGCTCATCGACACCATCGGCGACCTCTTTAGCCTCTATGGCGCCACGGACGTGGCTTTTGTGGGCGGCAGTCTGGTCCCCCATGGGGGCCAAAACATCCTGGAGGCTGCGGCCTGGGGCCGGGCGCCCCTTTATGGCCCCCACCTCTCCAACTTCCGTTGGGCCCAAGACATCTTGGAAGCTGAACCCGCCGGGGCCGGGATCAGGGTGGCGGACGCCGCCTCCCTGGCCGCCGCGGTGGACCAGCTCTTGAGAAACCCGGAACTCCGCCGGGATTTGGGGACCAGGGCCCAGGCGACCTTGATCCCCCATCAAGGCGCCGCCCGGCGCCAGGCGGAGCTGATCGCTGGGCTTTGGCGCCAGCAGGCCGACAGGTTGGGGCAAGGAAGCAGGTAGAGAACTCACGACCAGGTTGGGCTGCCCTAAGTTGAAACAGACCTCTACTGCCTGCCTCACAGCAAAAACCTTGCCGGACCCTGCGGACCTCCCCTGAGGTCAAGCCATGGTTTAGCCTTACCCGGCTGCAAATCGCCTCGCCAGGGGCTTTATATGCGGTCGGTCTGAGGCGCCCGCGCCCCGCCTATGCCTCCGGGACCACTACTCTTTATGTTGTGGCTGGCGGCGGTGAATGTGGCCGCCGCAGATGGCCGCCCCTCCGCCTTGGGTCAGGTCCGTGGAAAATTTAGCCGACGCCCACCCGCGGATTATGTTATAATTTTTAAGAAATTTAGCGGGGCTTCGAGGTCATTACTTTGCAGGCGTTATTGGCGTTGGAAGACGGTTTGGTGTTGCGAGGCCGATCCTTTACCGGGGAAGGAGAATCCGCCGGCGAGGTGGTATTCAACACTGCCATGACCGGATACCAGGAGATCCTCACCGATCCATCCTACAAGGGCCAGATCGTCACCATGACCTATCCCCTGATGGGCAATTACGGGATCAACCCCGAAGATGTGGAATCCCGGGGGATATTGGTGGAGGGCTTCATCGTCAAAGAGTACCACCCCTACCCTTCCAACTGGCGGGCCCGGGGGAACCTGGCTGATTATCTCCGGGCCTCGGGCAAGCTGGGGGTGGAGGGCTTCGACACCCGGGCCATCACCAAGCGCCTCCGGGAGGTGGGGGCTATGCGGGGCATCATCTCCACTCTGGACCAGGACCCCGAGTCCCTGGTGCGCCGGGCCCGGGAGATTCCCAGCATGGATGGCCTGGACCTGGTGCCCCTGGTCACCTGTCGGCGCCCCTACTGGTGGCCGCAGTTTCCGGCGGACACCGAGGATACCGGCCTTGAGACCTTGTGGTCCCAGCGTACCGGCAAGAAAGTGGTGCTCTACGATTATGGGGTAAAGTTCAATATAATCAGGAGCTTAATCGAAAAGGGCCTCCAGGTGCTGGTGGTGCCGGCCACCACCCCGGCTAAGCAGGTGCTGGCTCTCAAACCCGCGGGCATCATCCTCAGCAACGGGCCCGGGGATCCGGCCGCGGTCACCTACGCCATCGACAATGTGCGCCAGTGTCTGGGCGCCGCCCCCATATTCGGCATCTGCCTGGGGCACCAACTGTTGGGCCTGGCCCTGGGCGGCCGCACCTTCAAGCTCAAGTTCGGCCACCGGGGCGCCAACCAGCCGGTGAAGAGCAAGCTCTCCGGCCGGGTGGAGATCACCTCCCAGAATCACGGCTTCGCGGTAGACCTGGAGTCCATCCCGGACCCCGGGGTGGAGTTGACCCACGTCAACCTGAATGACGGCACCCTGGAGGGCTTGCGCCATAACGGGCTCAGGGCCTTCTCGGTGCAGTACCACCCGGAGGCCTCCCCGGGGCCTCATGACGCCCATTATCTTTTTGAGGAATTCCTGCAGATGGTGGGCCAGGATTAAAAAGCCTGGCGGGGAGGCGCATCGCCGCGGTGACCTTTGGACCGCCATATTCCCCGGAGATTAAGCCATCCCCGCTTTGCTGAGGCGATGGCAGGGCGGGGGCGGGTCCGCCGCAGGATTTTTTTTAAGTGACCATCCAGGGGCTATAGGCCAGGTTGGCCCCGGAGTTTTTTGTCTAACTACCCACAGATTATGCCGAAACGCACCGATCTGAAGAAAATCCTGATCATCGGCTCGGGGCCTATCATCATCAGCCAGGCCTGCGAGTTCGATTATTCCGGGACCCAGGCCTGCAAGGCCCTCCGGGAGGAGGGCTATGAGGTGGTGCTCATCAATTCCAACCCCGCCACCATCATGACCGACCCCGAGATGGCGGACCGGACCTACATCGAGCCCATCACCCCGGAGATGGTCTGCCAGGTGCTGGAACGGGAGCGCCCCGACGCCATCCTCCCCACCCTGGGCGGCCAGACCGGCCTCAATTGTGCGGTGGCCGTGGCGGACACCGGCATTCTGGAGCGCCTTGGGGTGGAGATGATCGGGGCCAACCCCCAGGTCATCAAGAAGGCCGAAGACCGGGAACTCTTCCGGGACGCCATGGCCCGTATCTCGTTGCGGGTGCCCCGAAGCGCCATCGTCCGCAACCTGGATATGGCCCTGGCCGCGGCGCCTGAGATCGGCTACCCCATCATCGTCCGCCCGAGCTTCACCCTGGGGGGCACCGGCGGCGGCATCGCCTATAACCTGGAAGATTTGGGGCTGCTGGCCGCCCAGGGCCTGGCCGCCAGTATGATCAGCGAGGTGATGCTGGAAGAATCGGTGTTGGGCTGGAAGGAATTCGAGCTGGAGGTGATGCGGGACTTCCGGGACAACGTGGTGATCATCTGCTCCATTGAAAACCTGGACCCCATGGGGGTGCATACCGGCGACTCCATCACCGTCGCCCCGGCGCAGACCCTGACGGACCGGGAGTACCAGGCGATGCGGGACGCGGCCATCGCCATCATTCGGGAAATCGGGGTGGAGACCGGCGGCTCCAACATCCAGTTCGCCATCCATCCCCAGACCGGGGAGATGGTGGTCATCGAGATGAACCCCCGGGTGTCCCGCTCCTCGGCCCTGGCCTCCAAGGCCACCGGCTTCCCCATCGCCAAGATCGCCGCCAAGCTGGCGGTGGGCTTCACCCTGGATGAGATCCACAACGACATCACCCGGGAGACCTACGCCTCTTTCGAGCCCACCATTGACTATTGCGTGGTCAAGATCCCCCGCTGGACCTTCGAGAAATTCCCCGGGGCCGAGGACTTCCTCACCACCTCCATGAAATCGGTGGGGGAAGTGATGGCCATCGGCCGCACCTTCAAAGAGGCCCTGCAAAAAGGCATCCGATCCCTGGAGATCGCCCGTTTCGGCCTGGGGAACGACGGCAAGGACCTGCCGGAGGTGGGTCCCGACGAGCTGCGGGTCCGGCTGCGGGTCCCCAACTCTCAGCGCCTCTTCTACCTGCTTCAGGCCTTCCGCACCGGGATGAGCGTGGCTGAAGCGCACCAGCTTACCTTCATCGACCCCTGGTTTCTCCACCAGATCCGGGACCTGGTGTCCTTCTCCGGGGAGTTGGCAATCTTTGGAGAATTGTTGCGCCAGGGGCAGGGCCAGGAGCAGTTAAAGGACATGCTGCGCCGGGCCAAGGAATACGGTTTCTCCGACGTGCAGCTTGGCCACCTCTGGGGCGGCGGCGAGGAGCATCTGGCCGGGATGCGCCGGGAGCATGGAGTCATCCCGGTCTATAAGCTGGTGGATACCTGCGCCGCGGAGTTCGAGGCCTACACCCCCTATTTCTATTCCACCTACGAATGGGAGGACGAGGCCCGGAAAACCTCGCGGGACAAGGTGGCCATCCTGGGCGGCGGCCCCAACCGCATCGGCCAGGGCATCGAGTTCGACTATTGCTGCTGCCAGGCCTCCTTCGCCCTCAAGGAGTTGGGGGTGGAGTCCATCATGGTCAACTCCAATCCGGAGACGGTGTCCACCGACTACGACACCTCAGATAAGCTCTATTTCGAGCCCCTGACCCGGGAGGACGTCCTCAACATCGTGGCCGCGGAGGACCCCAAGGGCCTGATCCTGCAGTTCGGCGGCCAGACCCCCTTGAACCTGGCGGTGCCCCTGGGCCAGGCGGGGGTGCGCATCATGGGGACTTCGGCCACCGCCATCGACCGGGCCGAGGACCGCAAATTATTCAAACAGCTGCTGGCCGATCTTAAGCTGAAACAACCGCCCAACGACACCGCCACCAATGTGGACCAGGCCTTGCAGATAGCCCATGAGATCACCTACCCGGTGCTGGTGCGGCCCTCCTACGTCTTGGGGGGCCGGGCTATGCAGATCGTGGCCGATGACCGGGGCCTGGTGAATTTCATGAATTGGGCCCTTCAGGCCTCTCCGGACCACCCCATCCTCATCGACAAGTTCCTGGAGGACGCCATCGAAGTGGACGTGGACGCCATCAGCGACGGCAGCCTCACCGTCATCGGCGGCATCATGGAACACATCGAAGAGGCCGGCATCCATTCCGGGGATTCGGCCTGCGTCCTGCCTCCTTATTCGCTCTCCCTGGCCATCCAGGAGGAAATCAGGCGGCAGACCAAGGCCCTGGCGGCGGAACTTGGGGTGGTGGGCCTGATGAACATCCAGTTTGCGGTGCAGGACCATCAGGTCTACGTCCTGGAGGTGAACCCCAGGGCCTCCCGCACCGTGCCCTTCGTGAGCAAGGCCACCGGGGTCTCCCTGGCCAGGCTGGCCACCAAGGTGATGTTGGGCCACTCCCTGGAAGAGCTGGGTTTTACCCGGGAAATCGAGCCGCCCTATTTTGCCGTGAAGGAGTCGGTCTTCCCCTTCCGGCGCTTCCCCGGGGTGGACCCGCGGCTGGGACCGGAGATGCTTTCCACCGGAGAGGTTATGGGCCTGGACTCGGATTTCGGCCTCGCCTTTGCCAAGTCGCAGTTGGCTGCCGGCCAGGTCCTGCCTCTACAAGGCGGGGTGATCTTCAGCGTCAAGAGCCCGGACAAGCCCGCCACCCTGGAGCTGGCCAGGGGCTTTCAGGGGGAAGGGTTCCCCCTCTACGCCACCGCCGGCACCGCCGTCTACCTTAAGGAGCACGGCCTGCCGGTAACCGCGGTCAGCAAGATCCGGGAAGGGCGGCCCCATATCATCGACCACATCAAAAACAACGAGATTGCCCTGCTGGTCAATACCCCGGAGGGCCGCTACACCCCGGCGGACTCCTACTCCATCCGCCGGGCCGCCCTGGAATACAACATTCCCTATACCACCACCCTGGCGGCGGCCAGGGCCACCCTGGACGCCATCCGGGCCATGAAGCGGGGCAAGCTCACGGTGAAGAGCCTGCAGGAATACCACGCCCTGGTGAAACAATCCACGGCGCAGCTGCGGGCCGTTAAGGGGTAGTTTCATTTTTGGCGGCAAAGGCGTCCCGCCTGTTACGGAACGCAGTGTGAGGATTTGCCAAACAAATGAAAGGAGAAGGCTTTACACGATTAATTCAGGCGGGCAGTGCCTCCTACCCTTTTTTTTCTATCATGAGTTAGAAGGACATTTCAGCCGCAGAGGTCTCATGAAATTCCGAGTGATCATCGAGCAGGATGAAGAGGGCGTCTTCGTGGCGCAATGTCCGGCCTTGCCGGGTTGCATCTCCCAAGGGGCTACCCGGGAGGAAGCTCAGGTAAATATCAAAGAAGCGATCACCGGCTATTTGGAAAGTTTAAAAAAGCATGGAGAGCCGATTCCGCCACCGATAACCGAAGAAATCGTGGAAGTAGCGGGGTGACGAGGTTGCCGGTTTTGTCCGGCCGGTAACTAACCCGATCCTGTATCCTTGAGCCGCAGGCGAAGAGTCTATCATTTCGATTGTGAAACTGGCCGAAAAACAATATTATGTTTATATCTTAGCCAATAAAGGGAGAATGCTTTATACCGGCATTACCAATGACTTGGAGAGGCGGGTTTGGCAACATAAAAACCATCAAACCGAGGGTTACACCAAGAAATACAATATTACCACACTAGTTTATTATGAAGCCACTAATGATGTTCTTGGAGCAATAGCCAGGGAAAAACAGATTAAAGGTTGGCTGCGGAAAAAGAAAATAGCCTTAATCGAGTCGATAAATCTGGAATGGAAAGATTTAAGCGAAGATTGGTAACTTAGACAAATCCTTTTTTGTCACGCTTTTTTCTGTCACCCTGAGCGAAGCGAAGGGTCTAGACAGTGCAAAGACTAGATTCTTCGCTTCGCTCAGAATGACATTGCGTTACGTGAAATAGGTGATAAGTTCTTCTCCGCCTGTAGCGGCTCAGAATCGCAAAATAATCCAGAATAGCTTAACCCCTGAGTTATAGGATTACCCGGAAAATGCAAAAAACCGAAAACCGAAAACCTGGTCAACCGCCAGGATGACCACACGCCGGCGTCAACAGTCCAAACAAACATTGGGAAAAAACGCAGGCTGAAGCCTGCGGCTACCAAACCTTTTAGCCGCTCCGGCAAGGGTTTAATGTGAAAATGGAAAACGGAAAACGGAAAACGGTAAACCAAGTCGTCCTTCAGGACGACAAACCCCGGGAACACTGCGGTATCTTCGGCATCTACGGCCACCCGGATGCGGCCCGCCTCACCTATTTCGGCCTTTATGCCTTGCAGCACCGGGGCCAGGAGTCCTGCGGCATCATCACCGGTGATGGCAGCCGGGTCAACCAGCACCGGGGTCTGGGCCTGGTGCCCGAGGTCTTTGACCAGCAGATCCTGGAGCGGCTTCCGGGGCACCTGGCCATAGGCCACGTGCGCTACTCCACCACCGGCTCCACCCTGCTGGTCAACGCCCAACCCTTCGTGGTGCAGCACGGCGGCCGAACCCTGGCCATCGGCCACAACGGCAACCTCACCAACGCCTGGGAGGTCCGCTGCCGCCTGGAAGAGGGCGGCTCCATCTTCCAGTCCAGCATGGACACCGAGATCATCGTCCATCTCATGGCCCGGCACCGGGGCCCCGAAGTGGTGGAATCGCTGATCGACGCCCTGCGGCACCTCAAGGGCTCCTATTGCCTGGTGCTGGCCACCGCCGACCAGGTCATCGCCGCCCGGGACCCCCACGGCTTCCGCCCCCTGTGCCTGGGCCAATTGAACGGCTCCTGGTTGGCGGCCTCCGAGACCTGCGCCCTGGACCTGGTGCAGGCCGACTACTTACGGGAAGTGGAGCCGGGGGAGATCGTGGTCATGGACGCGGCCGGCCTCCATTGCCATAAGCCCTTCGCCCCGGCGCCTCCCCAACGCTGTATCTTCGAGTTTGTCTATTTTGCTCGCCCCGACAGCCAGATCTTCGGGAAAAGCGTCTATCAGGTGCGCAAGCGCCTGGGCGCCGCCCTGGCCCGGGAGCATCCCCTCCAGGGCGACCTGGTGATGCCCTTTCCCGACTCCGGCACCTACGCGGCCCTGGGATATGCCGCGGCTACCGGCATCCCTTTCGAGATGGGGATGATCCGCAACCATTACGTGGGTCGCACCTTCATCCAGCCCTCCCAGACCATGCGAGACTTCTCGGTACGGGTGAAGCTCAACCCGGTCAAGGAGCTCCTCAAGGGCCGGCGGGTCATCGTCATCGAAGACTCCATCATCCGGGGCACCACCACCCGCTCCCGGGTCAAGTCGCTGCGCGAGATCGGGGTTCGGGAAGTGAGCATGCTGGTGAGCTGCCCGCCCCACCGCTTCCCCTGCTATTACGGCATCGACTTTTCTAGAAAGGGGGAACTAATCGCCGCCCAGCAGGAGATCGAGCGAATTCGGGACTTCCTGGGCCTCGATTACCTTGGGTATCTCAGCCTGGAGGGCATGGTTGCCGCCACCGAAATGGAGCGCGACACCTTCTGCCTCTCCTGCTTCTCCGGCGACTATGCCATTCCCCTGGAGGCCGCCTTCTCCAAGACCTGCTTCGAAGAGGACCCCTGCGCCCCGGGCCCCTGGGAAGGCCAACCGGTGGTTTGTGAAACGGAGTAACTCAGGGGCATAAGGTTTAGCGCTGAGAGGTTATTCATGCTCGTGGGTGGATTGGCGCCGGCCAAAATCTCCCACCAAGAAGTATTTTCGATGATGTCGATCAATAGCTTGGCATCTTATTACTTTGAATTTTATGATAATAAACACGACAACCCCTAAACGACCCGTCTATCCCTTTGCGGCCCTGGTGGGCCAAGAGCGCCTCAAGAAGGCCTTGATTCTCAATGCCGTCAACCCCCTCACCGGCGGGGTGTTGATCCGTGGTGAGAAGGGCACCGCCAAATCGACCGCGGCCCGGGGTCTGGCGGAGCTATTACCCCCCATCGCCATGGTGGCCGGCTGTCCGTTTCATTGTGATCCGGAAAAGGTCGAGCTGATGTGCAACTCCTGCCGTCGCCGGCGGCAGCAGGGGGAGATCTTGTCTGGGCGGCAGCGGCCAATGCCGGTGGTGGATCTGCCCCTGGGCACCACCGAGGACCGGCTCCTGGGTACCATTGACCTGGAAAAGGCCATCAAGAGCGGGGAAAAGCATTTCGATCCGGGGCTGCTGGCCGCGGCCAACCGGGGAATCCTTTACGTTGATGAAGTAAATCTCCTGGACGACCACCTGGTGGATGTGCTTCTGGACGCCGCGGCCATGGGGGTTAACGTGGTGGAGCGGGAGGGCATCTCCTTCAGCCACCCGGCCCGCTTTATCCTGGTGGGCACCATGAACCCCGAGGAAGGAGAGCTGAGGCCCCAGCTCCTGGACCGTTTCGGGCTCTGTGTGGCAGTGGCTGGCCTGCACCAGCTTCAGGACCGCATGGACGTGGTGCGGCGCCGTCTGGCCTTCGAGGCGGACCCGGAAGGCTTCGCGCTCCGCTGGGCCCAGGAGCAGGAGGCCCTGCGCCGGGCCATCCTCGCCGGCCGTGAACTTCTGCCGCGGGTGGGGCACCGGGAAGAGGTCCTGCGCCTGATCAGCGCCATCTGCCTGGACCAGGGGGTGCACGGGCACCGGGCCGACATTTACATGCTCAAGGTGGCCCAGACCCTGGCGGCCTATCGCGGCCGGGAGGAGGTGGCGGACGCCGACGTGCGGGAGGCCGCACAGTTGGTACTGCCGCACCGGCTGCGGCGCCAACCCTTCAGCGACTCGGAGATGGATCAGAATAAACTGGAGGAAACCTTCCGTAAACACCAGGAAGAGATGGAAAGCCAGCGCCTCTTGCGGCCGGCCCCGGAGCCCGGGGCCTCAGGCGCGGAGCCGGAGGAGGCCCAGCTCCGCGGGGAGGTGACGGTGGCGCCGGCAGCCCCCTTTCCGGTGAAACCCCTGGCTCTGAATCCGGAACGCAAGACCCAAAAAGCCCCAGGCAACCGCACCCGGGCCTGCAACAACGAGCGCCGCGGCCGCTACGTGCGCTCCACCCTGCAGCCGGCGGGGCCGGCGGATCTTGCCATTGATGCCACCCTGCGGGCCGCGGCGCCCTTCCAAAGGGTGAGGCAGAAAGGCAACCTGGCCCTGGCCATCAGCGAGGTGGACCTGCGCTACAAGATGCGGGAGCCTCGCATCGGCCGCCATATCCTCTTCGTGGTGGACGCCTCCGGCTCCATGGGGGCCGACGTGCGCATGGCGGAGACCAAGGCGGCCATCCTGTCGCTGCTCCTGGACGCCTACCAGAGGCGGGAGCGGGTGGGACTCATCGTCTTCCGGGGGATGGAGGCCAGACTAACCCTGCCTTTCACCCACAGCGTGGAGATGGCTCAACGCCACCTGCGAAACCTGCCCACCGGCGGCAAAACCCCCCTGCCCCACGCCCTGAAGCTGGCCTTGGAGGTGCTGCAAAAGGAAAAGGCTCGGCATCCCCAGGATGCCTTTCTCCTGGTGCTGGTCACCGACGGCAGGGCCAACCTCAGCATGGGGGGCGGCCGTCCCCTGGCCGAAGTGAAGGAACTGGCGGCACGACTCAAGACCCTGGGGACCAATTCCCTGGTCCTGGATACCGAGGCCTTCGCTCCCTGCCTGGACCTGGGCTGCCTGCCGGAACTGAGCCTCATCATGGGCGGCAGCTACCATTCTCTAGCCAGCTTGCGGGCCCCGGAGATGCTGGCCCGCATCGAGGCGGCCTTGGGGTCCTGAGGTTTTCCGAGGATTTTAGGGGCTGAAGAAAGGCAGGCGCACTATCAGCAAAAAGCCGTTGGCGGCCAGCAGGCTTCCCAGACTGGCGGAGACCAGGGCGAAGCCCAGGGCCATCCGGGAGTAGGCCAGGATGGCGATGGAGGCCATGACAATGGCGATCGCCAGCAGCACCTCGCCGTACTCGAAGTAGGGGTCCTTGCTGCGGTAAAGGTCCCGCTCCTGCTCCAGGTGTCTGGCCTCTTTCTCGATCTCTTCCTTTTCCGCGTTGTAGCGCCCCTCATCTGCGGTCACCTGCCGCAACTCCTCTTCGTAGCGTTTCTTGACCTCCGGCTTGAGGTAGTCCTTTTCCAGCAGGTTCAGTTCCAGGATGGTCTTTTGGTTCCGGTCGATAAGCCCCCGGATGCTCTTGGCCTGGTACCAGGCCCATTGGTCCGAAGCCTGCTGCTGGGCCAGGAGCATCTCCTTGGTGGCCATGGAGCCCCCCAGGTGGCAAATGGCCAGGATGACCGCAAAAATGGCGGTGATCAAGGCGACGCGGCGTGTGAAGGCCTTGGATTTGATCTCTTCCAACTCTTCCGGTTTAGGGAGTTCCACCTCAGGCATGGCATATCCTTTATTTAAGGAAGATTTTCCCGCCCTACTGATTTACTGAAAAATCCAGAGGGCGGCTCGCTGCCCCTCTCCACCAGGACTATCTTAACTATAATGATTCGTTTTCACCCTTTCCCTGCTGCCGGTGTTGATCATAAAGGGCGAGATAGGCCTTGATCATCTCCGGGATGGGCAAGCCGTAAGGGCAGCGGTCGACACATTCTCCGCACTCGATGCAGGAGCGCGCCGCTTCCATGGCCTTGGCCGCGAAGCCGGCGGCCTTGTCCGGACCCATCCGCCGGGCGACGATGCCGTAAAGCATGGCCGGGGTGATCATCACCCCCTGGGGGCAGGGCTGACAGTATTCGCAGCGCCGGCAGAACTTATCCCCCAGTTCGGCCCGGTAACCCTCCATAACCGCCAGGTCTTCCGGGGTTACGGCATTATCCGTGTCATAGAGGTCAACCACCTCATCCACCCGGGCCACCGAATCGCAGCCGGGCAGGGGAATGACGTCGGGAAACTGGCGCAGATACTTAAGGGCCACCCGGCCGTTGTCCACCAGCCCGCCGCAGAAGGGTTTCATGGCCAGCAGACCCAGGTTTCGCTCCCGGGCCAGAGGGTGGAGTTCCGTCGCCGCCGCGGTCTCAATAAAGTTAAAAGGGAATTGGATGGTGCTGAAGAGGTCGGCGCCCACCAGCTTCCTGGCCATCTCCAGATTATGGCTGGTAATCCCCAGGTGCCGAA
>Ga0326727_10016918_pt1 | contig 15266 bp, 15 predicted proteins | sample MB2enrmetagenome_FD_207643 | JGI IMG/M metagenome (GOLD analysis project Ga0326727, IMG submission 207643) | Lab enriched peat soil microbial communities from McLean, Ithaca, NY, United States - MB29MY | ecosystem: Environmental > Terrestrial > Soil > Wetlands > Peat | place: USA: New York... | reverse complement strand
GCCGGGAAAGACGCTAAGACCGGGCGAGAAATTCGCTGTCATACTGACCGCAAAGATCGCCGACGGGTGGCACATGTATTCGTTCACCCAGCCACCCGGTGGACCGAGCATGTCGCAGGCGACGCTTGCGCCTAAGCAGCCGTTCAAGCAGGCAGGCTCCGTAGGTGGCCCTCCCCCACACAAAGCCTACGACCCTAACTTCGAGATGGAAACCGAGAGCTATGAGGGGACAGCCGTCTTCACCCTGCCGCTCATCGTAGAAGCGAATGCGCCGCCCGGCGTGCAGAACGTTGCCATCGACGTTCGATTCCAAGTCTGTAATGAAAACACCTGCCTGCCACCCAAGACTGTGAATCTAAGTGCTCCGGTGAAGATCGCGGCTGTGGCAAAGACCGCAGTTGGCGGAGTGCCTTCGGCACCATCGGCTGCGCCACCGAGTGCGGCACTCGCGCCATCGAATGTTCCAGTGGAATCGGATGTTGCCGTGGAGAAGACTGCGCCGAGCGCCGCGGTTGAGCCCGCCAAGAAAGCCGCTTCGCTGAACACAACGCCACACTCGCAGTCTCTGGGATCGTTCATCTGGCTGGCAGCAGTCATGGGAGCGCTGTCGCTCCTGACGCCGTGCGTGTTCCCGATGATCCCGATCACGGTCTCTTATTTCACAAACCACGCCAGCGGCAACCGCAAAAGCGCCATTTCTACGGCAGTCATCTACGCCCTCGGAATCGTTCTGACGTTCACGGCGTTGGGAATGTTGCTGGCGGTGATCTTTGGCGCGGGGGGCGTAAATCAGTTGGCAGCAAACCCTTGGGTCAACTTGCTCATTACGGCGATTTTCCTCAGTTTTGCCTTTTCGCTGTTCGGAGCGTACTTCATCCAGATTCCGCCCAGCGTGATGGACAAGCTGAATTCCGTCACGCGTAGCCAAGAGGGCAGTCAAGTCGTCGGCGCGCTGCTGATGGGATTCACGTTCACGCTGACGTCGTTCACCTGTACGGCCCCGTTCGTGGGAACGTTGCTGGTGATGACGGCGCAAGGCAACTGGCGCTGGCCACTCGCCGGCATGTTGGCGTTCTCGACTGTGTTCGCGATTCCATTTTTTGTGCTGGCGCTGGCGCCGCAATTGATGACCCGGTTGCCGAAAGCAGGCGGCTGGATGGTTTCGGTGAAGGTGGTGATGGGATTTCTGGAGATCGCGGCGGCGATGAAATTCCTGTCGAACGCCGATCTCGTCTGGCACTGGGGGATCTTCACGCGCCAGGTGGTGCTGGCAGTCTGGGTGGGAATCGGCGTGCTGACAGTGCTCTACGTATTGGGATACGTCCGACTGGAACACGACTCCCCAATTCAGTCGGTCGGTGCGGCGCGCCTGACGGTTGCCATTGTGTTTCTGGCGGTGACGATCTGGCTGGCTCCCGGTTTGTTTGGAAGACAGCTCGGCGAATTGGAATCGTTCCTTCCCCCTGAATTGGGCGTTTCTCCTCCTGGTACCAGTCCGGTCTCGTCTGCGAACCTGCAGCACGAGGCCGGCTGGATTTTGAACGACTACAACGCAGCGATCCAGCAAGCGCAGCAAGAGAAGAAACTGGTGTTCGTCGATTTCACCGGCTACACCTGTACCAACTGTCGTTGGATGGAAGCGAACATGTTCCCGCGACCGGAAGTGGCGCAAGCGATGAACAAGTTCGTCCGCGTGCGGTTGTACACCGACGGTGCGGGCGAACTCTACGAGCATCACCAGAAAATGCAACAAGAGAAATTCGGCACCGTGGCTCTGCCCTACTACGCGATCCTTCGAACCGACGGCTCGCCGGTCGCAACGTTTCCGGGACTAACGAGGAATACGGCCGAATTCCTCGCCTTCCTGCAAAGCGATTCACGGCAGTGAGACCGCATTGGCGCCGGAGCCTGGCCGCAATCAACAATATTGACGAAGAAAACAGTTTCTGATGGAGACCAAATGAAAACCAATAAGCTACTTGTCTTCCTGATCGCACTTGTCCTAACGATCGGCGCCGCCGGGTTTCTCCCGGCCCAAACCAATGCTCACCCCACGCTGCCTGCAGGCGTGCAGCTGATAACCTCCGTGGAAGGCATCACCGAGTACGCGCTTCCGAATGGTTTACACGTTCTCCTCTTTCCCGATCCATCGAAGCAAACTACAACGGTGAATATCACCTATCTGGTCGGCTCGCGGAACGAAAGTTACGGCGAATCGGGGATGGCCCACCTGCTGGAGCACATGGAATTCAAAGGGACGCCGTCGCACCGGGACATCCCGAAGCTCCTGAATGAGCGCGGCGCGCAGTTCAATGCCTCCACCGATTACGACCGGACGAATTTCTTCGAGACCCTGCCCGCAAGCGACGAGAACCTGGAATGGATGCTCGACTTCGAAGCCGACCGCATGCTGAATTCCTTCATTGCAAAGAAGGACCTCGACAGCGAAATGACCGTGGTGCGGAACGAATTTGAGAGCGGCGAAAACGATCCAGAGAGCATCTTGAATGAGCGCATGATGTCGACCGCGTATCTGGCCCATGCCTACCATCGCAGCGTGATCGGTTTCCGATCGGACATCGAGGGCGTTCCCATCGAGCGTCTTCAGGCCTTCTACAAGAATTACTACCAGCCGGACAATGCGGTGCTGACTGTCGCCGGGAAGTTCGACGAATCCAAGGCGCTCGATTGGATCGTGCAAACCTTTGGCAAGGCCGCGAAACCGGCGCGTCCGCTGATCAAGCTCTACACGCTCGAACCGGTGCAGGACGGCGAGCGTTCGGTAGTCCTGCGCCGCGCCGGAGATACGCAGATCGCGGGCGTACTGTATCACGTGCCGGACGGCGCGCATCCGGATTTTCCAGCCATCAACATTCTCGCCAATATCTTGGGCGATGCGCCGTCGGGGCGGCTCTATAAGGCGCTGGTAGAAACCAAAAAGGCCGCCAATATCGAAGCCTACGCCATGCAGGCCTATGATCCTGGAGTGCTCATGGCATTTGCAACCGTGCCAAGCAATGGCAATCTCACGGAAGCCAGCGATGCCATGGTGCAAACGATCGAGGAGTTTACCAAGACTCCGCCAACCAAGGAAGAGGTTGATCGGGCGCGTACAACGCTGCTGAAGAACAAGGAGTTGACGCTCAGCGATTCGAGCCGGTTTGGCTTTGAGCTCAGCGAGTGGATTGCCAAAGGCGACTGGCGGCTGTTCTTTCTCGACCGCGACCGTCTTCGCGGCGTGACTCCGGAAGACGTTCAACGCGTGGCGGCGAAGTATCTCCTTGCCTCAAATCGCACAATGGGCATGTTCCTCCCAACGGCGAACCCCGTCCGCGCCGAAATACCAGCCAGAGTGGACACGACTGCGATGCTCAAGGGCTACAAAGGCGAAGCAGCCGTCGCGGCCGGCGAAGCCTTCGATCCTAGTCCGGCAAACATCGAGGCGCGCACGAAGCGCTCCACGGCCCCAGGTGGTCTCAAGCTTGCGTTACTGCCTAAGAAGACCCGAGGGAGCCTGGTCGTTGGGACACTCGTGCTTCGTTACGGTGCTGAAGACACACTCAAGAACCTTTCCACCGTCGGTGAATTGACGGCCTCTATGCTGAACCGTGGAACCGCGAAACATACGCGCCAGCAACTGAGCGACGAGTTAGATAAGTTAAAGGCCCAAGTTAGGTTCATGCCTGGGGTCGGGCAAGTCAGTGTGTCGTTTGAGACGCAGCGCGACAATCTGCCAGCCGTCATGGGTCTGGTCGCCGAGATGCTGAAGGAGCCCAGCTTCCCTGCTAACGAATTTGAAACCCTGAAGCAGGAGAACTTGACCGAATTGGAAGCGGGACTCAAGGATCCAGAGGCCCTTGCGTCCAAAGAATTCGAACGGCGATTGAACCCGTATCCGGTTGGGCATCCGCGTTACGTGGCAACGCTGGACGAGCAGATTGCCGAAATCAAAGCCAGCACGCTGGATGCGATTGGAAAATTCCATGCCGACTTCTATGGTGCGCAGTCGGCCCAGTTGTCGGTGGTCGGCGATTTCGACGAGCCGGCGATCGTGAAACTGGCGAATGACCTCTTTGGCTCTTGGAAGAGCGGAAAGCCCTTCGCCCGAGTGCCGCAACAGTACTTTCAGGTTGCAGGCGAGAGAAAGGCGATCGAGGTCCCCGACAAAGCGAATGCCCTGTACTTACTCGGTATGGACTTGAATCTCCGTGACGATGACCCCGATTACCCGGCCCTTCTTATGGCGAATTACATGCTCGGTGGAGGGATGCTCAAATCCAGATTGGCGGATCGTATCCGCCAGAAGGACGGCCTGAGCTACGGTGTGGGGTCGCAGTTTGAGGCGAACGTGCTCGACCAATCCGGACACTTCACGGCCTTTGCCATTTTCGCTCCGCAAAACCTCGGAAGGCTGGAAACGGCTTTCCAAGAAGAAATGGAGAAGGCTCGTAAGGACGGATTTACCGAAGACGAGTTGAAAGCCGCTAAGTCCGGTTGGCTTCAGAGTAGACAGGTGAGTCGCGGTAATGACAATCGGATCGCAAGAACTCTGGCCGACGATCTGTTCTATGACCGGACTTACAACTGGGATGCCGAATTGGAGAAGAAAGTGGAATCGGTTACTGCGGTTCAGGCAGTGACAGCCCTGCGAAAGTACATCGATCCGGCAAAACTGACGGTCGTGACTGCAGGCAGCTTTGCAACCGCAGCAGTGGCGAAATAGGCGAATAGGAAGCGTCCTTATCGGCCCTCGTATAGAGCATGTGCGAGGGCCGCTTCTTAGTCGGATAAGTCGGACAAGAAAGAGGTGCGGGAAGTGCGTACGGAAGTGGAGCAAACATTCGGCGCTCTAAGCAAGATCGTCGGTAACACACCGTTGCTGGGTATTCACTTCGAGTATCGAGGCCAGCAGCATGTAATCTACGCGAAGTCCGAGCAGGTCAACATGACTGGCAGCATCAAGGACCGGATGGCGCTGTACATCATGAAGACGGCTTATGCCGAGGGGCGGATTCGTCCGGGCGACACGATTGCGGAAGCGACCAGCGGCAACACCGGCATTTCGTTTGCCGCCATAGGACGCGCGCTCGGGCATCCGGTGAAAATCTTCATGCCGAGTTGGATGAGCCACGAGCGCCAAGACTTGATTCGCTGCTACGGCGCCGAGATTGTTCTCGTCAGCGCCGAGCAGGGCGGATTTCTCGGAAGCATCCGCATGGCAGAAGAGTTCGCGGCCAGCCGCTCCGATGTTTTTCTGCCGCGCCAATTCTCGAATCTTGGCAACACCGAAGCGCATGAGACCACGACGGGCCCAGAGATCTGGGCCCAACTGGAGTCGGCAGGACTTTGCCCGGACGCTTTTGTGGCTGGAGTCGGCACCGGCGGCACGGTGATGGGAGTGGGGCGCTGCCTTCGCGGACGTAATCCGTACGTCAAGCTGCATCCTGTCGAACCGGCGGAATCGCCGACAATCTCTACTGGATACAAAGTGGGTAAGCACCGCATCCAGGGCATCTCGGATGAATTTATTCCGACCCTCGTCGATCTCACCGTTCTGGATTCAATCGTCGCCGTCTCCGACGGAGACTCGATCTTGATGGCGCAGAAGCTGGCGTCGAGCCTTGGCTTGGCCGTCGGCATTTCATCGGGGTGTAACTTTTTGGCGGCGCTCAAGGTGCAGGAAGAACTGGGCCCGGATGCGGTTGTGGCTACGGTATTCGCGGACGACAACAAGAAGTACCTGAGCACCGACTTGACCCGGGTCGAGCCGGTGCGCCCAGATTACCTCGCGCCCGAAGTTGCCTTGACCGGAATCTCGGCCCTACAGCGCATCTGTAGCTGTTGTGAACGCGGTCAGGAAGTACGCTAGATACTTCCGTGCTTAGCTTTCTTCTGGCGCTCCTGAGCATGTTGTTCGTACGGTCGCATTTCTTGATCCATTTATGATCCAATAACTGCATCCAACCCTTACTGAAACCGCCTTTGGTAGCCATCCGCGTTGCATAGTTTCAATAAGTTACGACTTGCCCATGCCCTTTCACGGCGACGACACGGGTTCAAATCCCGTCGGGGACGCCAACAAAATCAAGCACTTGCAGGATTCCAAATCCTGCAACATCTCACTCGCCCGCCTGTATTTGCACTTCCACTTCGTATGGCTTTGGCTTTGGTAGCCCCTATGAAAGAAAACGAAACTGAGTATCTGTTCGATGAGATTGGCTGGAAGATTTTGGGCGAGCTGCAGCAGAACGCGCGCATAGCGTTTGCCGAATTGGGGCGGCGGGTCGGCTTATCGACGCCCGCCGTTACCGAGCGCGTCCATAAGATGGAAGAGGCGGGAATCATACTGGGTTATCGCGCACAGATCGATCCGGCCAAGGCTGGGCTCCCGATCCTAGCGTTCATCACGGTCAAGGTGAGCGGCGAGAACCTTATTCATTTCATGAATTTTGCTGCCAGCCGGCCTGAAGTATTGGAGTGCCATCGGGTCACCGGTGCGGATTCCTTTCTGCTGAAAACGGCCGTCGCCAACGTTGCCCACCTGGAACGATTACTGGATGCACTGATGCCGTACGTGGCAACGACTACCTTGATGGTCCTCTCGACCGCCCTGGCGTGGGGAAACATCGTCAAACCCGAAAGCGCGTCTCAGGATCTCGGGACGGCTCGGCCTGCGTTTCGCTAGGGTCCGGGCATCGCCAGACGATCTAGAAGCATTCTGAAGTTCTACTTCTATTTCGTTTTGTAAACCCCGCTAACATCCATCACTCCTCTATGTATTTCAAATGTCGAGCGTCTTTACTATGAGTTCGACGCTGCGATGCGTCCTGCCTTGGTTACTCCGAGGCTAACTTCTCCAGAGGAAAGATCAGATGGACCTATTTGTTTATCGGGGAATCGAAGTACCGGTGGATGACGACGGATTCATACAAGAGCCGGAGCGCTGGAATCCGGAAATGGCAAGCGCGCTCGCCGCGACCGATGGCGTTGAGGCGGTGACGCCCGACCACTGGAAAGTCATCGACTACATTCGGGCCTATTACAAAGAAAACGATATCGCGCCCATGGTCCGCAGGATTTGCAAGGAAACCGGCGTAACCCTGCGGCAGATTTTCGACCTCTTTCCTTCCGGACCCGCCAAGGGCGCATGCAAAGTCGCGGGCCTGCCGAAAACGACAGGTTGCGTGTAGGCGGGAGCCGTCATGCCCCCGCTCACCCTCGCTCTGCTTGCGGCGATTGCGGTCTTCCTGCTCGGCAACCTTTGGCGGGCGGTGAAGGCGATGCGCATGCCTGTCCGCCTTCGTTGGGACCTCTATCCCATTCCCAAAGGTCCGCGCGACCGGCAACGCTACGGTGGCTCCTATTTCGAGGAGACGGAATGGTGGACCAAGTCCGTCGACACTGGCCGCGGCGGCGAAGCGGCCTTCATGCTGAAGGAAGTTTTTTCTGCGCGGAGTTTTTGAGAATTTTCGCGCGCTGTGGGTGTGGTCTCGGGCGTTGCACTGGGGGCTCTACCTTTATATGGCTGCGGCGGCGGTTCCGGCTTCGCCGTCATGTCGGCCTTCAACTTTGAAGACTGGCGATTTTTTGTCGCCGGACGGACCAAACTGAAGCAGATACTGGAAGCCTTCGCCGACTGTCCCGAGCCGGAGACAAAGAAATATTTATGCGCTCCTTGCTCGAATTGCAAAGGACAGTTTCGCGATCTCTTTAGCTACTACGGAGTTTGGAAAAAGTCGGGCATCTTATACGGCGGTCTCGTGGAGTTGATTGTGAACGCAATGATAGACTTACCGAAGCCTTATATCGAGTGGGAGTTTCACTGAGTTCGAGTACTTATAAGCCATCTTACGGAGTGAACATGGAAGAACGATTGATCTACTTCGACAACGCTGCCACCGTCTGGCCCAAGCCCGAGGGCGTCTACAAGTTCATGGACAATTTTTTTCGGACCCACGGCGTGAATCCGGGCCGCAGCGGTTACGATCTGGCGGTCGAGGCCGGCTCGCTGCTCGACAAAACTCGTAAGCGGCTCACGAAATTCTTCGGCGGCGACGAAGACGCACACGAGCGCCTGGTCTTCGGCTATAACGTGTCCGACGCGCTCAATCTTGCGATTCCAGGGCTGGTCGGCCAGGGCGACCACGTCATCACCACCAACCTCGAACACAATTCCGTGATCCGGCCCGTCAACCACCGCGTCCGCGATTTTGGCGCCGAAGCCACCTACCTGCCCTTCAATGCCGAAGGTTTCATCGAGCCCGACGCTGTGCGCAAGGCGATCCGCAAAAATACGCGCGTCGTCATCGTGAACCACGGCTCGAACGTCATCGGCACGATTCAGCCCATCCAAGAAATCGGCGCCATCTGCCGCGAACACGGTCTCACCTTTATCGTGGACTCCGCTCAAACCGCGGGCATCGTTCCCATCAACATGAAAGAGATGAATATCGACGTGCTCGCCTTCACCGGGCACAAAGCCCTGATGGGAAGCATGGGAATCGGCGGACTCTCGGTGCGCAAGCACGTCGGGATTCGCCAGGTCCGCAGCGGCGGCACCGGCGTGCGCTCCGTCGACCCCTATCACCTGACCGATTATCCGTGGCGGTTGGAATACGGAACGCCCAACATGATGGGAGTGGCGTCGTTGTGGGCCGGGCAGGATTGGCTCGATGCGCAGGGAATCGCCAATGTTTACCGTCATGAAATGATGCTCGCCCAAAAACTGGTCGACGGCCTGCGCGCCATCGATGGCGTCAAGCTCTATTGCTGCGACCATCTCGACAACCATCTCTCGACCATTCTCATGAACCTCGAAGGCTCCGATCCCGGCAATGTAGGAGTCATGCTTGACGTCGACTACAGCATTGCGACGCGCACCGGCCTGCATTGCGCGCCTCTTGTGCATCGGCAGCTCGGCACCGAGGAAGGCGACGGCGGAGTCCGCTTCTCGGTGGGGGCGTTCAACACCGAGGCGGATATCGCCGCTGCCATCGCCGCCGTCGCAGGTATCGCACAGTGGAGTCGTCAGCGCAGGTTCCGCGACGCCCACACCAATGCGTCCGCGCCCACGGCTTCGCGATGAATGTGAGGAGGTAATATGAACCGGTTGCCTGGCGTCTTGCGTGGCCTGTGGCCGCTGCCGCCATCTGCATGATGGCGGGGTACACGCTGGCACAGTGGCACTCCAGGGGAAATACGAGACCCACGGACAATGTGGTTGCCGATCGAGACGACCCGTCGCAGGTCAACGCGCTGGAGACATTTCTCGATCGTCCCAAACATTTCGACGACGGTTTGGTGATACAGGCCAACGAACAGTTAGCATACTTACTGACGGCCAGCGAGCATCCCAACCTTGACCGGCTCTATAAAGCTGTTGTGAGCCAGGATGGCGACGACCCCGAAGGTATCAGCGTACTAGCCGAACACAAAGTCCACTTGCCGGAACTGGAACTGATCGTCTCGAATGAATTGGGCGCTTCGGCCAGCCCATTCAGCGCCGATCCGGCCTCGTCTGCGAACTTGTAACACGAGGTCGGCTGGATTTTGAACGACTACGACGGAGCGGTGCAGCAAGCGTAGCAAGAGAACAAACTGGTGTTCGTCGATTTCACCGGCAACCCCTGCACGAACTGCCGCTGGATGGAAGCCAACATGTTTCCGCGTCCGGAAGTGGCGCAAGCGATGAACAAGTTCGTCCGCGTGCGGTTGTACATCGATGGTGCGGGAAAGGTGTTTGAGCGGCAGCAGAAGATGCAGCAGGAAAGATTCGGCACGGTGGCGCTGCCCTACTATGCGATCCTGCGGGCCGATGGCTCGCCAGTCGCGACGTTTCCGGGACTAACACGGCCTGAGCTACGGTGTTGGGTCGCAGTTCGAGGCGAACCCGCTCGACCAATCCGGACACTTCACGGCCTATGCCATTTTCGCTCCGCAAAACCTCGGACGGCTGGAAACGGCTTTCCAAGAAGAACTGGAGAAAGCGCGTAAGGACGGCTTTATCGAAGACGAGTTGAAAGCCGCCAAGTCCGGTTGGCTACAGAGTAGACAGGTGAGTCGCGGTAATGACAATCGGATCGCAAGAACTCTGGCCGATGATCTGTTCTATAACCGGACATATAACTGGGATGCCGAGATGGAGAAAAAAGTAGAAGCGGTGACTGCGGCTCAAGCGGTAGCGGCTCTGCGGAAATACATCGATCCGGCAAAGCTGACGGTCGTGACCGTAGGCAGCTTTGCGACCGCAGCAGTGGCGAAATAGGCGAATAGGAAGCGTCCTTATCGGCCCTCGATAGAGCATGTGCGAGGGCCGCTTCTTAGTCGGATAAGTCGGATAAAAAACTCGAAGTTAACTACCCGTCACGCCGCGCAATTCATCGAAAAAAGCCGGATACGATACGCCCGCCGCATCGGCTCCGCAAATCGTCGTCTCGCCTTCGGCGCGCAGTGCGGCCACGGCGAACGCCATGGCAATCCGATGATCGCCGAACGAATCCAGATCCGCGCCATGCAGATGCTGGCCTCCCGGAATCAGCATTCCATCGTGACGTTCCTCGACCTCCGCGCCCATTTTCCGCAGATTGCTGGCGACGGCGGCGATGCGGTCCGACTCTTTCACGCGCAACTCTTTAGCGTCGCGTACTTCGAGACCGTCGTCGGAGTACGGCGCAACCGCCGCCAGCGCGGGGATCTCGTCGATCAGCGCCGCCGTGTCGGTGCCGGCGATTACCGCGCCCTTCCACGCCGCTCCGCGCGCCTCAATCGTTCCCACCAATTCTCCATGATGCTCTTCGAGGTGCGCGACCGAAATCTTCAACCCCATCTGCACCAGAATATCGAGCAGCTGCGCCCGCGTCGGATTCATCAGAATTCCGGGCAACGCGATCTGCGATCCGGGAAACAGCGCCGCCGCGCAAAGAAAAAACGCTGCGCTCGAAAGATCGCCGGGCACATGCGCCTTAATCGCGCGCAGCCGCTGTCCGCCGGCGATCCGCGCCACATTCCCCTTCCGCTCGACTTCCGCTCCAAACGCCCGCAGCGCAACTTCGCCATGATCGCGCGTGCGCATCGGCTCCTCGACCACTGTCTCGCCGTCGGTAAAAAGTCCGGCAAATAGCACGCACGATTTCACCTGCGCGCTCGCCACTTCCGGACGGTAGTGAATTGCCTTCAGTGTCCCGCCTAGAATTTTCAGCGGAGGCCGCCCGCCCTCGCTCGACGAAATCTTCGCACCCATCTCGGCGAGCGGCGTCATGATGCGCGCCATCGGCCGACGCGACAGCGATTCGTCTCCGCACAACTCGCTGGTGAAGGGCTGCCCGGCAAGAATCCCGCTTAACATGCGCATGGTCGAACCCGAGTTCCCGCAATCCAGCACTTGCGTTGGGGCCTTCAGCCGCGGCCCCACGCCACGCACTTCAATCGCTCCGTCGTCTTCTTCGTCCGTCAATCGCTTCCACTCGCAGCCGAGCTTCGCCACGCAATCGAGCGTGCTGGCGCAATCGCGTGCCGCCGAAAAATTATGGAAACGACTCACGCCCTCCGCAATCGCCGCCAGCATGGCGTAGCGATGCGAGATGGATTTGTCCCCCGGAATGCGCACAACTCCGCGCACATTACGTGCGGGACGGACGACGACCTTCGAATCGTCAGGCATGAATCAAATATAAAGGAGATTATCGCCGCGAGTGGCCTGTGGTGAAGATGGAACCTGCTGTTCAACTCTTCAGTTAAAATCTTGTCATCCTGAGCGAAGCGAAGGACCTGTGCATTTCGCTCGCGCCCGCAGAATGCACAGGTCCTTCGCTTCGCTCAGGATGACAATTCATTGGAAAACGTTGGGCGGATCCCGTCTACGACGCGCGCACGCGCCCGGCGGCTTCCGCGAGGATTTCCCGCGGAACCTCCCTTACCGCGACCGAAAATTCAAACATCGGCGTTTCCGCTCCGCGCCCCCACCGGGCCACATCCCAATGCGCGCGTAGAAATTTAATCTCCGGCCGCGCCGTCAGATCGAGCAGCAGCGGCGCTTCCTCGCGATAAAATTTCTGCGGAAAAGCCGCGACCGGCTTCGCATCCCACGCCGCGCCGTCCGCCGATCCGAAGATGCCTACATCGAGCGATTCCTGCTCGATGATATTCGCGATCGCCAGCGTCAGCAGAAAGATCCGGCCTTCGGAGCGGCTTACATCGAGCGCGGGCCCGTCTCCTTTGGCAGTTACCACCGTTTTTTCGGGAACGAGGAATGCTTCCATCATGTCGCGAAGATTCTAGCAGAGAGACGATCCCACAAGCTGTGATATGCACTTCGCGTAATGCGATTTTCCATAGATCGTCACCGCAACAATAAGCGGAAAGTTTCCCGCGAGCGCCCACGCCACAGCATCATCGGCGTCTCTTCGCATATCATCGAGAAGAAGACCCAGCACCAGATCGAACATCCAGAGCGGACTTCATTCCCCTTGCAGAAACTCGACAAGGCGACCGTTGCGACCATGCTGGCCGGCATGTGCACGTTTCTCAACGTCTACAGCACCCAACCGCTGCTGCCGCTGTTGCGCCAGATTTTTCATGCCTCCGAGTTACAAGTCAGCCTCACCGTGAGCGCGACCATTCTCGCCACCGCTCTCACCGCGCCTTTCATCGGTATGATCGCCGAGCGCCGTGGACGCAAAAAAGTCATCGTCCCCTCGCTGTTTCTGCTGACCGTTCCCGCCGCCCTCGCCGCGACTTCCACCAGCTTGCGCGCGCTCATCTTCTGGCGTTTCGCCCAGGGCCTGTTCGTGCCCGGCGTCATCGCCGTCATGCTCGCCTACGTCAACGAAGAATGCGCCGGACGCGGCGTCGGCCGCGCCATGTCCGCCTATGTCACCGGCACCGTCATCGGCGGATTCCTCGGACGTTTCATCTCCGGCATCATCGCCACCCACTGGCATTGGCGCGCCACCTTCGTCGTGCTCGCCGCCCTCAACTTAATTGGAGCCTTTCTCGTCCGCGCATGGCTTCCTCCGGCCAAAAATTTCGTCCGCGCCCAGCACCTGCGCCAGGTCCTCGACCACGCCCGCGAACATCTCCGCAATCCGCGCCTCTGGGCCAACTTCGGCATGGGCGCGACCGCCCTCTTCGCGCTCGTCGGCGGCTTCACCTACGCCAACTTCTACCTCGCCGCCGCGCCCTTTCGCCTCAACTCGGCGCAACTCGGCAGCATCTTCTTCGTCTATCTCCTCGGAGTCGTCGTCACGCCCCAGTCCGGACGCTTCCTCGATCGCTTCGGCTTTCGCGCCACCGCCAGCCTCTATTGCGCCATGATGATCGCCGGACTCCTGCTCACCTTGGTCAAATCGCTGCCGGTCATCATCGTTGGCCTCGCCATTTTTTCTTCCGGAATGTTCATCGCGCAAGCCACCGCCACCGTCCAAACCGGAGCCATCGCCGGCCGCGCCCGCTCCTCCGCCGCCGGACTCTACACCACCTTCTACTATCTCGGAGGCAGCGCCGGCGCCACGCTGACCGGCTGGTTCTGGCGCTGGCAAGCCTGGCCCGGCTGCGTCGCCCTCCTGGCCGCAGTTTCCTTGCTGAGCCTGTTCCTAGCCCGCATCAGCAGCCGCCCCCTCGACCAACTCGACTCCTCCGAAATCGAGTTAGTCGGCGGGTGAAGTGGGAAGTGGACGGTTTTTCTTTTCCCCATTAGAACGATGGGTGGCCCACTCAAGCCGTTTTTTGGCTTGAGTGGGGCATTTCTCCGGCGTAAGCTAACCTCGTGCCTTGGGGATTGAAACGCGGAGGACTGGGAGTGGAGCAGCTTTCGCCAGTACGCGACGGGCTGCGCAGGGACAGTGGAGATTGAATGCGAGTAGGCCGCGAGAAAGCGGGAAAGAGCGGCAGGTACATTATGTCCAGCAGTAAAACTGCCCCACTCAAGCCAGAAAACGGCTTGAATGGGCCACCGGCCGTCGTAACTAGGCTGGTTACAAACAATGTGGGGCATTCTGCTAAAGATATATTATCGCTAAAAAGGGGGCATTTTTCTTATGAGGCGATTTGCATTCGTATCGAAACTAATTATTGTGGTTGCGTTGGCGCTTTCCGCACCGTTTGCTCATGCGGCAAGTACCGCAGCTAGTCTTGGAAAAGTTTGCAACGATTGGAGCGGAGATGTTAACGCTGGCGGCGTTTACAATCTCAGTCAACCGATGATCCTTGTCCATGCAACCGCTTGTGAGTCTATTATCACGGGCTACATCTTCGGAATCAAAGGAACTATGGGAACCGACGACAAAGGCGTTCTCGGAACCTACACCATTGAAAAGGGTGTGACCTCTCCACAAGCGGTCAAAGTGTTCACTCTTTATCTCTCGAACCATCCTGAAGAGGAAAACAAACCTATCGGAGATGTATTATATCGTGCGATGACACAGGCAGGACTACTCACCTTAGTCCCACAGAAATCCGAACCTGCGATAGTCCCACAGAAATCTGAACCTGCGATGCCGCTTGTGAGCATAGTCGTGAAATCCACACCTCCGGGTGCTGACATAAACGTTGACGGGAAGTGGATGGGTAGCACGCCATCCACCATCCAGTTGGCCCCCGGTGAGCATGAAATTTCAATCGAGAAAGAGGGGCTGACGCCTTGGCAGCGGACAATGACAGTCACCGCTGGTGGAAGCTCTACCATTGATGCGACGTTAGAGAAGCCGCGGAAACTAAACGGAAAGTGAACCGCGCCTAGAACACCACGGGCGTGTGGCCCACTCAAGCCGTCTTTTGGCTTGAGTGGGTAGTGTCTTGAGCGCGGACTTCTGGTTCGCGCCCTTTTTTGTTTGCCGCCAAGCAAGTTTCCCGCTTCGCGTCTTCGATGTAGGTAGACAAGGCGGGAAGCAGTTGTATAGTATCGCCATCAAGCTGCGCGGAGGTCTGCGGCTGACGCCTCCGCGGGTTAGGATTTCGATCATGTCACGATCATGCACGCGATTTGGGCAGAGAATAATTTGCCAGCAGTTCCTACAACCATTGTGTTTGCTTGGAAACCGGAGCGCGCGGCGAAGCACTGGGCCCGAAGGCTCCGGCAGCTTCGGTCCTCCCCATGCCGCTGAAGCTCGCTGCCCTCGGCGCAATCGTCAATCCGCGGCTGCGGTATTGGCCAGCCTGGCGCTAATGGTTGCGGCGTTCGTTGGCGCGTCCGGACGCGGATTGAGCCAGGAGGTCGCCTCGACGGAGGCGACAGAGCGCCGCCTGGTTGGCTACTTGCCCAACTACGAAGG
>Ga0326727_10016917_pt1 | contig 15267 bp, 14 predicted proteins | sample MB2enrmetagenome_FD_207643 | JGI IMG/M metagenome (GOLD analysis project Ga0326727, IMG submission 207643) | Lab enriched peat soil microbial communities from McLean, Ithaca, NY, United States - MB29MY | ecosystem: Environmental > Terrestrial > Soil > Wetlands > Peat | place: USA: New York... | reverse complement strand
TTGATGGCACGGAGCGAAACTGCCTCCAGACTCTTCCCGCTCAGCCCTTCGTCCCGGCTGCTTGGACCATCGCGACAGTCCATCCCGACCAGTTTATCTGCGTTAGAAAGCACTACTACGGGCTGCCTGCTACGATGATCGGACGGAAGGTTGCGGTGCGCTCCACCGACAGCATCGTCCAGATATTTTTCGATCACAAGCTCGTCCGGAGCTTTCCGATCACGGCCAAGAGCCGCTCATACCTAAAGGATGATTTCCCGGACTTCGGCCAACCCTTCGTTCCCGGCGCTTTTGCCTCGAGCCTGATCATCAAGGCTGGAAACTTCGGCCCACAAGCGGCCAGCTATATCAGGCTCATGCTCGAGGATGGCGGGAACCTCGCTATTCGCAGAGCCCAAGGCTGCCTCGCGCTCCTCGAACGTTATCGCAACTGCTCAGGCTTCTCCCATGTCGTCGGTCACGCTATCGCCCATCGCGTCTTTTCCCCGGCATCACTTCAGTAGAATATTCCAATTTTGAGTCGCATATTCATTCAATCATCATGGCTTCCCATGCGCGTGGAGTATGTATGGGAGACACCAAATCCCAACGATTACCTCCCGCTCGACTCCCTCAAGGAGCCGAGGAACTTGTCAGGGCGCTCGAAGCATATAGCTCTTTGGAGCCTGAGCTGGCAGGTCTACACGATACTGGTCAAGTACCTTCTTGAGTTCCAAGCCTTTACAGGCCCAAGGCACTAGCAATGAATTACGAATACATATTGTCGTTAAATACTGTAATCACATACTATTCCCAAGATCCATGCGCAAAATACCGAAGGCGAGGTGTTTAATTAAAATACCCCGCAGCAGAGAGCTACGGGGTATTAAACAATGAGAAAAATAAAACAATGCATGAGACCATAAACTTATGCCAACACAAGATTGGGCGCAGATGACCGGAGGCCCGGTGCTAATTTACAAGCTTAACAATATTTCAAATACCCGCTTCGCTAGATTTGTTGAATTTTTTATTATAGTATTGCAATAATTTCTCATGCCATTCGCTTTTTTCTGCTAACTTAATTATATCATTTAAAACTATTCTATCTATCTCTCCTCCTTGTTCTATTACGTTAAACTGATCAGCAGAACCAAACTTGCTAACTATTTCGCAATGGAATGATCCAATATTATTAATCTCATTTTCTTTTATCTCAAAAAACAATTTACTATCTCGTGATACATACATTTTCTCATCTTGCTTAATGCCAAAAACCCCATGGGGAACGTTGAAATGAATAACATCAATATAATATTTACCTGGTTTCCATGACTCTGCAATAAACTCATTTTTACCAACAATTTTTAAAGGTGTTGCTATACCTATAATTTGATCTATTGGTCGTGCATCAATCCCTGTAACCTCTATTTTCTTATTATCAAACAATAACCCCCCATAAGCTAATGACTTATTTTTCCCAATTTGCGTAGGGAAACTAGCACAAGCAGATAGACAAGCCGTAATTAAAACAATCAAGAAAATACCAACTCTATTCATACATTACTCCTTTCAAGTAACATACAATACTTGAATGATTAACACAAGTTGCCTGACAACATAAAGTTCAAGCGACCCCAAAAATGAAAGTGAGACAAAAAGAGGTTTGTGTGAGCATCGGCAAGCCCCGCGCTGTCCGAGCGGAACGAGGACCGAAGAGCCCACAGATACTAGGACTCCTATATATAGCGCGATGAGCGCGTACAGGCTGTTAGGCGTAGTATTCCCCCCTAATCGATTAACCTTTTCGCGCCGAACACCCGGAGGGCAAGGCGCGGAACTATTAGATTTTTTGTCTATACAATATCACTTTTACCTAAATTGCAATCAGAACAAAGTGTTCTAAGGTTTGATTCAATTGTTTCCCCACCTTTACTATAAGGTATAATATGATCAATGTGTAATTCTATAGTCGGGTCATTGGCTGGATTTCTCCCACAAATACAACACTTAAAATTATCTCTTTTCAATATTTTATAACGTAATCTTAGTGATGGATCTCTTATATTATTTATATTTTCTTTCTCTGCCTTTTTATAGTTAATTGAATCATTTTCATTCATATATTGAATAAATGCTTCTAATGCATTTGTCCATGATTTAAATCTTCTTTTATATGGACCTTGACTGAACTCTGAATGCTCATTTTGTAGATCATTCCTTCTAGGTTGATGTCCAAGTGCTTGCCAGATATTCAATAAATTTTCAAATAGTCTTTCATCTGAGATAACAACTTCATTTGATATTTCTAATCCAGCGAGTCGTAAAGCTTTATTCCAAGTTCCAAATCTTCTGCTTACTGTAGTATCGTTATATTTCCCATGTATTTTGTATTCTTTTACCGTTACCTTTTTTTAATTAATAATCCTCGAAACATTTTTAAGATCATCTATTAATAATTTATCATCTACAGGAAGACCAGAGACTCGTGTTAACTCATATTTCATAGTTCCTCCAATATTTCATAAAAAGCCGCGCCCGACAGCCGGAAGCCCGGACGTGTCTTAAATAATTGATGGGATTAAAAACTTGCACCTAACTCTATATGAATGCATTTCATGTAATAAGCAAAACCACTGATCGTATGTACCTACTTTTTACGTTACGCAAGTTAATTTTACTTCTACTAATGTGAACTATTTTTGCGCCCTATGGTCCTTGAGCGCCTTCTCCAGCCACCGTGCCTCGGCAGCATCGTAGCACCCAACAACGTGGGGGAGCAGGGCGCCGCGGCGGACTCGGTAGAGATCCCTGAGCCCCGAGGCGATGAAGGCCCGCTCCTCGGTCGCCAGTCCCTCGTCATACGAGAGCATCGGCGTCCCATCGAGGTAGATAGAATCGCCATCGACAGAGAGCTCTACGTCCGGCAGGTCCGAGGGGGCAGGAAGTGCGGGATGGACCCACTCGGCCCAGGCCCGGAAGGAGTCCGCCTTGAAGTGGGCGGCGACCTCTCGGACGTCGTACTTCCGCATCGCCTCGTCAAAGAGGGCCAGCTTCGAGACGTTACCCTTCATGGGAAGCTTGCGGAGAACCGTTATAGTCGATCCACGCCTCGCCCCAGGCCCGGCGTAGGGAAAGGGTAGACTTGGGGAACTTGAGGCGCTCGGCCTGATCGATACGGTAAGCCCGGAGATTGCTCCACTTTCCTTGTCTCCAGAGGCCCTCCCGCTCGATTCGGGCGATCTTCACGCCCTGGACGAGCCCCAGGAGGTCCGTGGTGACCTGAATCGAGACGATATCAGCCTCTTCGTCCTTGAGGGACTCGGAGAAGCTGACATTGACGTCAAGCTCTTCAACCGGAAGGTCTTCGTAGGGCACAAGGTCATGAGACGTTCCGTCAAGAACTTCTTGTTTCGCCACGGATCACCTCCACCACGCTATCGATTATCGGAGAGTGGTATTGCATGCCAAACGTAATATGCGTGTACCGCTGCTGGATCGTTGGATCGCTCCAGCCCAAGGCGGCCCGGATGACGGCATCAGGGATCCCCCACATGAGTAGGCAGGTATTCAGCATATGCCGGAGCCCGTGGAGCGTCGTCTCGACCTTGGCCGCGGTACATGCCTTGTGGAAGTTGTCTTTCCACCGGCTATAGTTCAGGATCGCGTCTTCGCCCCAGGCGAAGACGTAAGTATCCGAGACCTCTACGCGGAGGGGTTCGAGGATACCCTTGAGTATCTTTGGGTACGGGCAGAACCGGCGCTTGCCCCACTTGGGCAGGCCCACAGCTGACGACTCATTCGCTACCGCACGCATTATATGGATGATTCCAGCCTTTGGATCGAGATCGCCCCACTGGAGCGCGCGGACCTCGCCGGCCCTCATGCCCGTTGTAGCAGCGATCATTGTCGCTATGTAGTGCCGCGGGTTCGATGACTCGAAGTTCTCCCGCTTAAGGAGTGCGTCGAGCTGCTCTTCCGAGAGGGCGACCCTCTCGAGCGCGTCGTACTTCCCGGTAGGTAGCCGGTAAACGGGATTCTGCAGCACGAGCCCTTTCTCGACTGGTTGGCCGAAAACCGTCTTCGCGACCTCCATGATCGCTTGCGAGGTCCGGCATGGTTCGTCCTCGAAACGCTCGCCGACAAGGTAATCGTCTCGAAAGCGCTCGAGGTCGTAGCGCGTGACCTCGCGGAGCGGCTTGTCCATGAGCGCCTCGTCCTTGAGGAGGTATTCCTCGACGTACTTCCGTTTCTGCTTCCGCGTCTTCTCGGAGATACCCTTCACATTACGCTGCTTCTGGACGTATTCGCAGTCCTCCGAGTAGAAGGGCTGGACGAAATCACGGACGGAGAGCGGACGGAGCGCTACATCAGCGCGGCGCGAGTATTCCTTCTCTGCCAGTCCCTCGCCCGGTTCTCGTTCGTCTGCCTAGAGGATCGCGCAGGAAGGATTTCTCGCGTGGTGGGATCGCGGAAACGGACGTACCAGATCGGCCGGCCGCCCTTGGGTTGTACCTGATGAAGATAGTAATTTTTCTGGTTTTCAGGATCAAGTTTTGTCATTTCTTTGTCATTTCTTTGTCATTCCTGAGAACCTGCCCCACTAGGGGGTATAGCTAATTCCTTATAGGGTAATGGCCCAGGGCGGGTTCGAACCGTCGACCTGCTGCTTAGGAGGCAGCCGCTCTATCCAACTGAGCTACTGGGTCGTAATCGCCTTTCGGCGATTTTGCAGTTTCTCGCGGTTCGAAAAAACTAAGCGAACCGCTACGAAACATGCATATATCAAGGTTATTTTTCAAATCTCGTCCCGAGCTTTGAAAAATCCTTTCACTGTAAACCGCTCGGGCGATTCGTCATTCTCATTACTAATGCGGCGAATCGGGGGGCGGCGCGACCGCATCGCGGCCTAGGGCCAATGTAGCCGAAAGTAAACTATGCTGTCAACGCGCTCGTAAGTTCATCCAGGGAAGGACTTATCTCCGCGTCGACCCTCGCATCCCTCAGGGCCGCGCCGAGTTCCGATCCGCTCAAACCTTCGTCCCAAACAAGGGATGCCCCCCATGGGACGATGATCCGGGCGTGCCCGCGCAGTCCAGCGTCCAAGGCGTTCTCCGAGGCGGCGAGGGTCATGGCCGAAGCCAGGTCGATTTTAGGCCCGCCTAAGGCGCAGAGCTCATCGCGATAGCGGAACGCGGATTCGCGGTCGACATGGTGCAATAAAGCCAGGGAGCGGATCACGCCCGGGTACTCGGCGTCGAAGCGCTCGACCATGCGCCGCCCGGCGGGATCGATGCCGAGGACTCCCTTATCTCCCACCGAGAGAATGATGCCTGTAAGGGGAAGGCCGAGCTTCCAAGCCCAGAGGCAGGCGGCCAAGCCGAAGCCTTCGCCGCCGCGGACACCTATGAAGAAATCGCCCGCTACGCCCTTGCGCAGGGAAGCGAAGCTCGAGGCAAGGCCGACAATGCGCGCCGCGACGCGAGCGGGATTCGCGGGGCCGGCGGCGACGACGCTCATTCCGGCTATCGCGCCGCCTGAAGCCTCGCCTGCGGCATCGCCTACGGCCGCTCGAATGAGGCGATCGACCGCCGCGCGATCGCCATGGACCGCGATGAGACTCGTCTGTCCGCCCTCGCGCGCAAGACGCGGGCCCCGGAGACCGCAGGCGGCCTGTCCGGCGGGGTACAAAAGGGCAAGGCTGAGATCGCGAAGGCCGACGATGGCTTCGGAGAGGGCCGCTCCGTCCGGGCCCGATCCGTCCGCGAGGAGGAGGAGAGGCCCCTTCCGCCTGGCGACCTGGGCGAGGATACCGGCGAGAAAGGCCGCCTCGGAATCGGCGGCGCTCCCTGAGGGACCGGCCGTATAGTCGGCCACGAGGATATCGTCGCCGCGCAAGAAACCTGCGGGGGCTTGAGGGAAGGCCCTCGCAGCTAGACGGTCGGCCAACAATGGATCGACATCCTCGGGGAAAAGCGCCGCTATGGCCGAAGAAGAAGATTCCCGGAAGGTGGACTCGGGCGCGTAGATGGCCGGCCTAAGGTCGGCGTCGCTCGTTGGCGAAAAGACGCCTGAGGCGGGATAGCCGCGAGCAGCCGCCTCAAAAAGGCCGAGAGCCTCGTTCCCCTCATCTACGAATCGCATAGGTGAATCAAGTTTACACGGACGAAGCCGCCACTACAAGCGGCCTCGTTGACTGTCTGCACGGCCGGGGTCTATGCTCTTCGCCATGAAGATCTGGATGAAGTACCTCATGGGCGTTATCCTCGGCGCCGCCCTGGCATTAGCCGTACCCCTGGACGATACGGCGTTCAGGGGCGTCCTCGGGGTTCTCTTCGATCTCTCCATCCGGATCGGTCGCTATGCGCTCATCCCTCTCGTCCTCTTCTCGGTACCGGTCGCGGTCTTCGAGCAGAACGAGGATAAAGAATTCTGGCGCTCCCTAGGGCGAACGCTCCTCGTTCTCATAGTCGCTGTCGCCGCCATGAGCCTCATCGGCGTCCTAGTCGCCGCAGCCGTGCACCCCGCGCGCATTCCCCTTGTAGCTGACGCGGTCAGCGCGGGCAAGGCGCCCGACGTCAAGGACCTCCTCTTCGCCGTCTTCCCGGACAGCCCCTTCTCCGTCCTGGTCTCGGGCGGCTTCCTCCTGCCGACCTACTTCCTCTCGCTCCTCCTCGGCCTGGCCTTCAGCCACGACAGGGCCGCGACAAAGCCCGTCGTCCAACTTTTCGACTCGCTCTCCCGCGTCTTCTACCAGATCAACTCGTTCTTCGCCGAGTTCCTCGGTGTGCTCATCATCGCTACGACTGCCCGCAACGTGCTCGAACTCAGGTCCGCAGCCGGTGCAGAGGTTTACCGCCCCCTCCTCGTCACTGTCGGCGCAGAGACCCTCGTCGTGGCCTTCGTCGCGATCCCCGCGGCCCTCTGGTTCTTCGGCGGCAGAAAGAACCCCTACCGCGTCCTGTACGGACTCTTCGCTCCCTCCCTCGCCGCCCTCGCTTCGGGCGATCTCAACTTCTGCCTCGGCTCGCTCATGAAGCACGAGAAGGAGAGCCTGGGCGTACGCCGCAGGGCGAACGCGATCGATCTGCCTCTCGCCGCCATCTTTGGTCGCGCGGGCACGGCCCTGGTGACCTCGACAGCCTTCATCGTCGTACTCTCTTCCTATTCCAACCTCGGCGTATCGCCGGGCAGTCTCCTGTGGATCGTTATCTTCGCGCCGTTGGCCAGCCTTCTCGTAGGTACCTCGCCGGATAAAGGCGCGATGGCCGCCCTCATGGCGCTCTGCGCCCTTTACGGCAAGGGATTCGAAAATGGATTCCTCATCGCAGCGCCTGTAGCCCTCCCCCTCGTCGCGATGGGCGCTTTCCTCGATGCCCTCTGGGCGGGAACCGCCTCGGTCCTTCTCGCGCGCCATTCTTCCCTCGCGCACGAGAAGGAAGCGCGATTCTTTATTTAAGAAGGAATCGCGGCGCGATTGTTCATCTAGCGCGAAGGCATGCTTGACTCCGGCAACGCACGATCGTAGAATGTCCTTATGGATCTAAAGAGCATTCTAAGCCGCGACACTGTCGCCATCGGCCTCAAAGGGCGAACCAAGGAAGAGCTTATCGAAGAGCTGCTCCAGATAGCGGCTCGCTCGGGTAAGATCAACGATATGGATGCCGCCCGTAAAGCAGTCCTCGAGCGCGAGCGCCGTATGAGCACAGGCATGAAGCACGGGATCGCGATTCCGCACGGGAAGACCGACTCGGTCAAGGATTTGGTCGCCTGCATCGGCGTCTCGGATACGGCGGTCGACTTCGACGCCCTCGATCGAGAGCCTTGCAGGATATTCATCATGACTCTTTCGCCCGCGGACAAGACAGGCCCTCACCTCCAATTTCTGGCTGAGGTGAGCCTCCTCTTCCGCAGTGAGGAAAAGCGCGCTGCAATACTTTCAGCGAAGACACCCGAGGATATCCTTAAGATTCTCACGACCTGAGCGTTTCCGCTCCGATTCCCGCTCTTCCTCGGACTTCGAGACAGTGGTAGTGTTTCGTCCGGCGGGCTAGGTAGAAGAAAGGGCCGTTCGCCTAAGCGAACGGCCCTTTCTATTCCCCGCTACGGGGAGGAATCATCTTACTCGATAACAGCGAGTACGTCGGAGAACTTAACGATGAGATGATCGACACCATCGATCTTAATCTGGGCTCCGGCGTATTTGTCGAACATGACCTTCTGCCCTGCCGCGACAGGAAGGGGCTCCAAAACGCCCTTATCATCCTTGGTTCCCGGACCGACAGAGACGACGACGCCGTTCTGAGTCTTTTCCTGGGCGGTCTGTGGGATGATGATCCCGCCGGCCGTCTTGTTCTCGCTCTCCTGAATCTTAATGAGGATTCGATCACCGAGAGGCTTAACTTTCATACAGTATTCCTCCTGAATAACTTAGGTTCTTGTGGTAAGGTCGAATGAAATATACGAAAAAGCACTGGCCCGGTCAAGGCGAAAGCCCTATAGTCCCGCTTCGACTCGCGGTACATAGCCTAATGCGGGTATCTTGGGTACATTAACAGAGGTTGGATGCGCGCGAGGCGCCTCCCGCCGATCGGAGTTGTCATGGCGAAGAAGGGCAAGGGTTGGAACCGGAAGGGGCCGACCAGCCCGACGCAGAAAGGGGCGAACGGCAAACCGCCCCTCGGTCCTCAGAACTTCGGTGGTCCTCAGTTTAGATTCTCCATCGGCTACGTCCTCATCATGGTCGTAGCAGTCGCGCTTCTCAATATCCTCGTTTTTCAAAGCGACGACACGGTTATACCGTATAGCGTCTTTAAGGATAAAATTCGTTCGGGAGAAATCAAGCGCGTCGAAATCGACCAAAGCTACTACACAGGCTACCTCCAGCTCGATAAAAAACCGACGGTCAGCGTGCTGCCCCAGGCTGCCAGGAGCCCCTCGGTCTATAAAACAGTGCCCGTGGAGGATTCTACCTTCACCCCGCTCCTCGACGAAAAGGGAGTCGTCTATTCCTCAGTATCGAGGGAGAGCAACGCTATCCTTTCCTTCCTCCTCAACTGGATTCTGCCTCTGGTCTTCATGCTCCTTATCTGGCGATTCCTCTTCAAGCGCATGGGCAATCCCGGAGGGAACGTCCTCGCCTTCGGGCAAAACAAGGCGATGATAGTCGCCGAGGGCGACGTCGCGACTCGATTCAAGGACGTCGCGGGCGTCGACGAGGCCAAGGAGGAGCTGGTCGAGGTGGTCGACTTCCTCAAAAACCCGAAGAAGTACACGGACATAGGCGGGAAGATCCCCAAGGGCGTCCTTCTCGTCGGTCCGCCGGGCACGGGCAAGACCCTCCTCGCGCGCGCCGTGGCGGGCGAGGCCGAAGTTCCTTTTTTCAGGATGAGCGGCGCGGACTTCGTCGAGATGTTCGTCGGTGTGGGAGCGGCCCGCGTCCGGGATCTCTTCAAGCAGGCGCGAGAGAAGGCCCCCTGCATCGTCTTCATCGACGAGCTCGACGCCATAGGCAAGAGCCGGGTTAACGGCGCGATGGGCGGCAACGACGAGCGCGAGCAGACCTTGAATCAGCTCCTCGTCGAGATGGACGGCTTCGACGCAACGAGCGGGCTCATCATACTTGCGGCGACGAACAGGCCCGACGTTCTCGACCCCGCCCTGCTCAGGCCCGGCCGATTCGACCGCCAGGTTCTCGTGGACAGGCCCGACCTCATAGGGCGCGAAGCCATACTTAGGATACACGCTAAAGCGGTCAAGCTCGATCTCGACGTCGATCTCTCCAAAGTGGCGCGAGGGACGCCGGGATTCGTCGGCGCTGATCTCGCGAACCTCGTCAACGAGGCAGCCCTTCTCGCAGTGCGCGGGGGGCGCAAGAAGGTCGTACACGCCGATTTCGACGCGGCGATCGAAAAGATCGTGGCGGGGCTCGAAAAAAAGAGCCGCGTCATGAACCCCAACGAGAGACGAACGGTCGCTTTCCACGAGACTGGCCATGCTCTCACCGCGGCCTTTACCAAGGGGGCGGACCCCGTGAAGAAGGTCTCTATCGTGCCACGGGGCATGGGCGCCCTTGGCTACACCCTCCAACTCCCGACCGAAGACCGCTTCGTGCTCACGGAAGAAGAGCTCCTGGGACAGATCGACGTGCTCTTGGGCGGACGAGCGGCCGAGGAGATCGCCTTCGGCATTATCTCGACGGGCGCGGCCAACGACCTTACCCGCGCTACCGACATCGCGCGCCGCATGATCACCGACTACGGCATGTCGGAGCGCTTCCGCAACGTAGCGCTCACTAAGCGCGGCGCCTCGTTGCTCGGTTCGCCCTCCGACGGCTTCATGGCCCGCGAATACAGCGAGGACACGCAGAAATACGTCGACGACGAGATCGCCCGCATAGTCGCCGCACGCTACGACCTCGTCCTCGAAAAGCTCAGCGGAAAGAAAGAGCTCCTCGATACGATAGGCGAGAAACTTCTCGAGAAAGAGACTCTGGACGAGGCCGAGTTCACCGCGCTGCTAAAGGGGCCCGGCAGCGAAGCGGGGATCGAAGCGTAAACGATTGTCATTTTATTCGTTCTCGCCTAGTATGAATGGACACACATGACACTACCACTCATCGTAGCGGTGACGCCGCCTCTTTTCGGCCTCCTCGTCCTCCTCATGAGAGAAGACTGGCTTAGGCGCTTCACCGTGATCACGGGCGCCGTGATCCAGGCGGGACTAGCGATCCTACTCGCCGTGACCATGGCATCGGACCTTCCAGAGCGCTTCATGACGACGCTGCCTTCCTTGGATTCATGGATCCTCGGAGGGGAGCTAGCGATGGCCGCCTTCATTGCAGTGGCCTCGGTCGCCAAACGAAGGATACTGCCCCTCGGCCTCGCTATCGTCCAAGCCGCCCTCGCCGTGGTCGGCGAGCGATGGACGGGAGGCATAGAGACCCAGACGCATTTTGTCATCGACCAAGTGACGCTCCTCCTCGTCCTCATAGTCGGCGTTGTTGGCGGGCTTATCCTGATCTACGCGGCGGGCTACATGAAGACCTACCACGAGGAGCATACGAAGGTCCGCGACAGGCGCAGACTCTTCAGCTTTACGATGTTCGCCTTCCTCGGCGCTATGTACGGCCTCGTGATGTCGAACGACCTCAGGCTCATGCTCCTCTTCTGGGAGATGACGACCCTCGCATCCTTCATCCTCATCGGCTACGGCGGCGACGAGGAGGCCGACAAGAGCGCCTTCCTCGCCCTCAACCTCAACCTCCTGGGCGGCATCGCCTTTTCGGTCGGCATCGTACTCCTCGCCGCGCGCACGGGTACGGTGGAGCTCGACGGCCTTCTTGCGGTAGCCCAAGGCCCACAGGCGGCGCTCATCGCGGCTCCAGTGGCGCTCATCGCGCTCGCCGGCCTCGTGAAGTCCGCACAACTGCCCTTCACGCCCTGGCTCCTCGGCGCAATGGTCGCTCCCACGCCGGTCTCGGCCCTCCTCCACTCGAGCACGATGGTCAAAGCGGGAGTATTCCTCCTTATACGGCTCGCCCCCGCGATGACCGGCACGACGGTCGGCTACCTCGTCTCCTTCATCGGCATACTGACCTTCATCGTGGGCGCCTTCGCCGCGGTCTCGAGGCGCAACGCGAAGCGCGTCCTCGCATGGTCGACCGTGTCGAACCTCGGTCTCATAGTAACCTGCGCGGGCATCGGCACCTACGAGCTTGTGTGGGTTGCCCTTTTCCTCGTGCTATTCCATGCGGTCGCGAAGGCCCTCCTCTTTATCTCGGTCGGTACGGCGAGTACGGGTACGGGCAGCCTCGACATCGAGTCTATGGGCGGCCTCATCACCAGTATGCCCCGCGTGACGCTCTTCCTCATCGTGGGAATCTCCTGCATGTTCGTGGCCCCCTTTGGCATGCTCGTCTCCAAGTGGGCGGCCATGGAAGCCTTCATGAACCTCAACAGCCTCGTGAGCCCCTTTATGATCGCCTTCCTCGCCTTCGGCTCTTCGACCACCGTCCTCTTCTGGGCCAAGTGGATGGGGCTCCTCATCCGCACGAGCGACCCGAATGCGCCGATAGGCCTCCTCGAGGACAAGATCACGGGCTACGAGTTCACCGCTGAGACCATGCTCATGATCCTCGCGGTCGCAACCTGCGTCTTCTATCCCCTCGTCTCGAAGTTTGCCTTCGAGCCCTACCTCCTCGACACTTACGGCAAGGCCTTCGGGCTCGACCGCAACAACATGATGGTCACCGTCCTCATGGTCGGCATGACCATCCTCGTGCCAAGCCTCCTCATCTTCATCTCGCGCAGGCGCAAAGACAAGCTTTCGACCCCCTACATGTCGGGCCGCGTCATGACAGGCGGCCCCGCGCTCGCCTTCAAGGGCGCTAAGGGAGCGGAGCTCAAGGTAGCGACCCGCGCCTACTATCTCGAGAACTACTTCGGCGAGGAAAAACTGCTCAAGCTCGGCATCGCCATCAGCGTCCTTCTCATACTCATCATCTTAGGGACGGTTCTCATATGAAGGGCATCGAGATCTATATCGCCATAGCCTACGTCATCCTCGGGCCGATCGTCGGCGGCCTCATTGACGGGCTCGACCGCCTTATAACGGCGCGCATGCAGGGCCGCGTAGGGCCGCCGCTCCTCCAGCCCTTCTACGATGTCCGAAAGCTCTTCACGCGTCGAATAGCGCCCGTGAACAGGCTGCAGATCCCCCTAGTGGCGAGCCACCTCGTCTTCGCGATCCTCACGGGCGTCCTCTTCTTCTACGGCTCGGACATCCTGCTCATCATCTTCGTGCTCACCCTGGCGAGCATCTTCCTCGTCCTCGCCGCCTACTCGACGGGCTCACCCTACAGCACGATCGGCGCCGACCGCGAGCTCCTCCTCATGACCGCCTACGAGCCCATGATCATAATCGCCCTCGTGGGCCTCTACGGCGTCGCGAAGAGCTTCAACTTCTATCAGATACTCGCTTCGACGATGCCCGCCTACCTCTACCTCCCGGGCATCTACCTCGGGCTCGTGTACGTGCTCATGATGAAGCTGCGCAAGTCGCCCTTTGACCTCTCGACCTCGCACCACGCCCACCAGGAGCTCGTCATGGGATTGACCTCCGACATGGGCGGCCCCATCCTCGGCATGGTGGAGCTCGCGCACTGGTACGAGTCTGTCTACCTCTTCGCCCTGGTGCTCCTATTCTTCAGCTCGAGCTGGATCTCCGCGGTCATCGGCGTGGCCTTCACCTTCTTCCTCATCATCCTGATCGACAACGTGACCGCCCGCGTCAAGTGGGAAGTCGCGCTCGCATTCGCATGGATAGTCGCGCTCGTCCTGGGCGCGGGCAACCTCATACCCTTCTACCTCATATCGAGAGGCACGCCGTGAGCTCCATAGAACGCTCTCCCTGGCTCATCCATTATGACGCATCTAGCTGCAACGGATGCGATATCGAGGTCCTCGCCTGTCTCACGCCCGTCTACGACGCCGAGCGCTTCGGCTGCATCGTCACGGGCGACCCCAAACAGGCGGACATTTTCCTCGTCACGGGCAGCGTCAACCACCTGAACGCGCCTATCGTCAAGAACATCTACGATCAGATGCCCGAGCCCAAGGCCGTCGTCGCCATCGGTGCCTGCGCCTACTCGGGCGGCGTCTTCGCCGAGTGTTACAACGTCCAAGGCGGAGTCGCCTCGGTTATCCCCGTCGACGTCTACGTCCCCGGCTGCGCTGCGAAGCCCGAATCCATACTCTTGGGCGTAGTCCAGGCTGCCCAGATGCTCAAGGCTAAGGAGAAGGCAATGAAGGCCGCGCGCAAAGCCGAGCGCAAGATCGCTCGCAAGACGAAGAAAGAAGGCGCGAAGTGAGCGACAGGGAAGTCCAGAAAATCATCGAGATCGAGAGCTCCAAGCTCCTCTCCGAAGTCGACCAGCTACGCAGTGCGAATTGGCGCCTCGTGCAGATCCTCTGCATCGGACAGCAGGGCGGTTTCGAGCTCACCTACTCCTTCGGCCTCGGACTAGAGATGCGCTCACTGCGCTTCACGGCCAGCGAGGGGACGAGCGTGCCCAGCATCACGGCCCTCTACCCGGCCGCCTTCCTTTATGAGAACGAGATCCGCGACCTCTTTGGCGTCGCGATCGAGCGCATCGCGGGGGACTGGCTTGGCAAGGTCTACGATGTCGCGAAAGATACCCCCTTCAAGAAAGTCACCGTCAGCCCCATGAGCTCCGAGGGAGGCAGCAAGTGAGCGGAGAAACCCGGGACTCCCACGCGCCCGTCGAAGAGAATATCCGCGGCCCCTCGGTCATACCCTTCGGGCCCCAGCACCCGGTGCTTCCCGAGCCTTTGCACTTCGACCTCATCCTCCAGGACGAGAAAATCGTGGGCGCAGTGCCGCAGATCGGTTACATCCACCGCGGCCTCGAGCTCCTCGTCGAGAAGCGCGACTTCACCGACTACGTGCATGTCGCCGAGCGTATCTGCGGCATCTGCTCCTTCATGCACGGCATGGGTTACTGCGAGGCGGTAGAGGGAGTCCTCGGCCTCAGCGTCCCCGACAGGGCAAGGTGGCTTAGGACCTTCTGGTGCGAGCTTGAGAGGGTCCACAGCCATCTCCTCTGGCTCGGCCTCGCCGCCGACGCATTCGGCTTCGAGAGCCTCTTCAACGCGGCCTGGCGCACGCGCGAGCTCGTCCTCGACGTTGCCGAGGAGACCTCGGGCGGCCGCGTCATCTTCGGCTCGGCCATCGTGGGCGGCGTGAGCCGCGATCCATCGAAGGAGACGCTCGATCGCTGCATGAAGGCGCTAAAGAGCGTGCGAGGCGACGTCGCGCGTCTCTCGCACGTTATGCTCGAGGACCCCACGGTCCAGCACAGGCTCGTGGGCGTGGGCACGCTCAGCAAGGAGCGCGCTTACGAGCTCGGTGCGGTCGGCCCCATGCTCCGCGCCTCGGGCTACGATTACGACGCGAGAAGGCGCGGCTATGCAGCATATGGCGAGATCGAGTTCGAGACGGTCGTCGAGACCGCCGGCGACTCGATGGCCCGGGCCGCGGTCCGCATCCGCGAGATCGAGCAGTCCTTCGCCATCCTGGACCAAGTAGTCGCGAAGATTCCCGAGGGTCCGGTTTCCGTCCCGATAAAGGGCATGCCGCCAATCGGAGAGTGTTTTGTCCGGCTCGAGCAGCCCCGAGGCGAGGTCGTCTACTACGTCCGCTCGAACGGGACGCGCAACCTCGAGCGCTTCCGTGTGCGCACGCCCACCTTCGCCAATATTCCCGCCA
>Ga0326727_10016916_pt1 | contig 15267 bp, 13 predicted proteins | sample MB2enrmetagenome_FD_207643 | JGI IMG/M metagenome (GOLD analysis project Ga0326727, IMG submission 207643) | Lab enriched peat soil microbial communities from McLean, Ithaca, NY, United States - MB29MY | ecosystem: Environmental > Terrestrial > Soil > Wetlands > Peat | place: USA: New York... | reverse complement strand
CTCCACAAACGGTCGAATATACTCCCATTGAAAGTCACTCAAATCAGCCATGCTTTTGGTTTGCTTCAACTTCCACCACAAAGCAAGCGTTTATCGTTCTGGTGCATTGGCGAGACTGGTTCTAGAGATTGCCGGCTTGGTGTAGTCCGGGGAACGGATTTCCGGCGCTCGCTACGCAGTTCTCCATGATTTGAGGGGCAGCCTATTGACCATTCGCTCATAGACGGCCCGTGAGATATGGATACTGCCTTAGTACGGGCTGTGCAATTCTTCACGTAGCGTCACAACCAGTTCGCCCGCTCACCCTCAAACATCTGCGATACAGTTCAAGACGGTGATTACCGCACGCACGATGAGACTGTCGTCAAATCTCAGGATGCAGATGGGGGCGTCGGACATCGGGGGAGATTATGAAACTGCGCAGACTTTGCAGTCAGTATTACCGATGGAGTTGCGGGTCGGTTGCATCAGGAGCGTTTGTGAAATGGCGTGCGAAATCGTACCAAAAGCCAACAATACGAGCGACTTTCAGCTCAACCCCACATGGACGGAATACAGGCGGGCTGCTAGACTCTGAATCTGTAAGGGACAAGAAACAATGGAAATTGGAACCGTGAAAGCAGAAGAAACAACGCACGCAGGCGAGCATTCTTACCCCCTCGGGTCTGAAGCCGTGATGAGGGCCGCTAACGAAGGCGATGTAGAACTTTCAATTGTGATGCCCTGCTTGAACGAGGCTGAGACCCTTGGCCGTTGCATAGAGAAGGCAAAGCGGTTTCTTAAAGATCACCAAGTCGTTGGCGAGATTCTCATCGGCGACAACGGGTCAACTGACGGATCGCAGGCGCTGGCCGAAGGGTTAGGCGCGCGAGTAGTCCCGGTAAAGACGCGCGGCTACGGAGCGGCAGTCTTTTATGCATCGATAGAAGCCCGCGGGCGCTACATCTTGATGGGCGACTCGGACGACAGTTACGATTTCACTGCGATAGCGCCGTTTCTGAGGGAGTTGCGTGCAGGCTACGACCTGGTCATGGGGAACCGATTCAAGGGTGGGATCCGGCCTGGAGCGATGCCGTGGAAGAACCGCTATTTTGGCAATCCACTTCTGAGCGCGATCGGGCGGCTGTTCTTCCGGTGCCCGGCACGGGACTTTCATTGCGGGTTGAGGGGATTTTCGGCGGAAGCCTTCCGGCGGATGGACCTGCGGACGACGGGCATGGAGTTCGCCTCGGAGATGGTGATCCGGGCTACGCTGGCGGGGATGCGGATTACCGAGGTATCTACGACGCTCGACCCTGACGGGCGCTCGCATCCGCCGCATCTGCGCCCGTGGCGCGACGGCTGGAGGCACCTGCGCTTCATGCTGCTTTTCAGCCCGCGCTGGCTCTTTCTGATTCCAGGCGTGCTGATGATGATCTGCGGCGTCGGGATGGCCGCCTTCCTCTGGCAAAGCGACCGGCTCGTCTTTGGCGTGCATCTCGGCGTGCATACCGTGCTCTATGCGGCGGTGATGGCCTCGATGGGCTGCCAGACGACGATCTTCAGTGTGTTTGCGAAGGTCTTCGCAATCAGTGAGGGGCTGTTGCCGGAGGACAAAGCATTGACCCGGCTCTTCAAATATGTGACGCTGGAGTCGGGGCTGACCCTGGGATTGCTTTTGGTGGCGGCCGGAGTGGCGGGAAGCATCTCGGCTTTTCACCACTGGAGCGCGACGTCGTTCGGCCCGTTACATCCGGAACAGACGATGCGACTGGTAATTGTGGCGGCGTTCAGCCTGATGCTGGGGACACAGACGATTTTTTCCAGCTTCTTCTTGAGCGTGCTGGGGCTCGGCGTGCGGCGAAGCTGACTCGCTGGGCAGAGATTCAAAGGCCGAAACGGCTACATACCTGCGCGTGCGCAGGAAAAGCTTTGCCTCAGGAGAGAAGCGGATGAGCGGAAACTCTCAGGAGAAGTTGCGGGCTGAAGACGGCGGAAGGCAACAAGCCGAGGTCATCGCGGCGGGAAAAATGCCGCTGCTGGGCACCATGCTGATTGGCGCGGGCATATGCGCCTTGCTGACGCTGCCGATGGCCTGGGCCGCGCGACACTTGATCTCGTTCGACGGTGGCGGCTACCTGGAGATGGCGACGAATTCGCTCAAACTGGGGCCGTCGTACCTGTTCTCGAATGGGTACTGGAGTCCTGGCTATCCGCTGTTGATCGCGATTGTACTGAATCTACTCCACCCTGGATGGGCATCGGAACTGATTGCGGTGCATGTGCTGGACTGGCTCATCTGCAGCTTCTCCTATCTGACATTCACCTATTTCTTCTTCCATCTGCTGTTATGGGCTGAGCGGGGGCGCACGACGGAGCCTCGCAGCGAAACCGATCGATGGGGCGCGGGACGGCTGCCAATTCTGGTCTTCGGCTACACACTGCTCCTGATTGCGAATATGGACATCTCTATGTGGATTGTAGGCCCCTGTATGCTGATGGAAGGGCTGGTCTACCTGGCGGCGGGACTGGCATTACGCCTGGGCATGAAAGGGGCTCGGCCAATCCATCATGTACTGCTCGGCTTGACACTGGCGGCAGGGTACGTGGCTAAGGCGCCCATGTTGCCGATGGGCCTGGCACTGCTTGCCTTCCTGTTCTTCTGGCCGCTTGATGCGCGAATGAAGCGCAAGGGCGCGCTTCTAACTGCGGCTGCATTTATTCTCGGCATTTTGCCGATTGTGATCGCCTTGAGCGTGGCCAAGGGGCGACCGACCTTCGGCGATTCGGGACGTTTGAACTATGCCTGGTACGTGGATGAGATCTCGCGCGATATAGTGTGGAACCCGGCACTGCCCGGCGGCGCGACGCTAACGCATCCAGCCGAGATTCTGGCCAATGATCCGCCTATTCGAAAGTTCGCTTCCATAGGCAACGCAACGTTTCCGTATTGGTACGATCCCTCGGTCTGGTTTGAAGGGCTGCAAGCCAAGTTCCACTTGAAGATGCAGGTCTGGCAGTATCTGCGGGTGCTGGGATTGCATGAGAAGGTCATGGTGGGCGGCGGAGGCACGACGCTTGAAGGCTTGGCGTTGCGCTGGCCGCCGGTGTGGGCCGGGATGGCGGCGTTTGTGCTGCTTGGGTTCAGGGCACGCAACATCATCCAGATCCTGGGGCGCCAGATCTGGCTTCTTTTCTGGCCGCTCACGGCGCTGTGGATGTTCTCGTCCGTGCTGCTCGAGTACCGTTATCTGACAGGCTTTCTCGTACTGGGCTCGATCACGCTGGTTGTGGCGGCATGGCGATCGATGGGCGAGAAGAAAACGGCCGGGATTCTGCTGACCGTGGCGGTGGGCCTGCTGCTCACGTATGCACCGGTTCTGGCCAAGGGAATCCTGCTTAGGGACTGGGGCGGTCCTTGGGGCCCAGACGAGGCGCTTGGCAACCTAGCCGGGATTGAGAAGCTGAGGGAGCTGGGAATCGGCTCAGGTGATGAGCTGGCCTCTATTAATTGGCCCATGATCGGCTATCAGGCGCATCTCATAGGAGCCAAGTGCGATATCCAAGTTCTGGCCAAAGACCCGGCAGGGTTTGCGGAACTCCCAGCGCCGGACGTGGAGCGGATTCTGAACCTGCTCCGCGCGCATGGCGCCAAGGCGCTGGTTTCTGCCACCGGGCATCCGGGGTTTAAGAACGATATTGGTTGGATCCGGCTCAACAAGACAACCTTTATTCGCTTGCTAAATTGAAGACGTCGTGCTTCTTCACTTTCGGCGTATGCGCTGGAGCCCTGAGGTAGAGCAAGCATCCGCAGCGATCGCTGTTTCGCTGTTTTCTTTCCGGCCTTCTGGAGCAGAATCCGCTTAACAGTCCCCATTTTGAAATTGTGCAAGTGGCCCCCCTGCGGCGGGCCACTTGACCTAGGTGCGCCGCAAGCATTCGAAGGTCCGCACCGGAACCGGTCACTCCATGATGACTAATACGGGCTTTGCTTTTTGTAAGGAGAGCAAACTGGCATATCGTGGCGCTCAAAGTGCGACTTCAGCAACTTGACAGGAATTGATCGACTGCGGGTTCATCCAGGCGGCCAGAGAACCATCGCCATCGGGGAAGGGATGCCGAATGACTCTATTGGATCCAGGCGGCCTGTCTGCCGGTCGATGTGAAACCTCACAATGTTGTTGCTGGCTACGTTCGCGGCAAAAAGATAGTTGCCGTTCGGACTCATCAGAAGATTGGCGGGTCTACGGCCGTAGCTGGGTTCGATTTGCACGGATGTTAACTTGCCAGTAGCCGAATCGATTGCAAACACGGCGATGCTATCGTGCCCCCTGTTGGACGCATAGAGAAACCGGTCCGACGGATCGATCAGTAAGTCGGCCCCTCCATTTTCCCGGTGAAAATCCGGCGGCAGTGTGCTGATGGTTTGGATTGTAGTCAAAACTCCGCGCTGGGCATCCCACCGCATGGCCATCACGCAGGATCCGCTCTCTCCAACCGCGTAGCCGAATTGACCGTTGGGGTGAAAGATAAAGTGTCTCGGTGCGCCGCCTGGCGCGACGCTCACAAAGGCTGGGTAATTCGGTGTAAGTTCTCCTCTGGTTGCATCGAATCTATAAACGAACACTCGGTCGAGCCCGGTGTCCGGGACGATTGCGAATCGATTGTCTGGTGAGAGCACAATGGCGTGTGCGTGCGATGCACGCGCCTGCAACGATTTACTATCCCCCTGTTGAATCACGGTTGTCGCAGGGCGCAATCTGCCGTCAGGGTCGATAGGCAGCACGGCCACGGTTCCGCTGTAATTGGCCACGAGGAGGAAATTGCCCGAATGGTCGATGGCCAGAAAAGCGGGAAGCTCCCCACCGGACAATTCAGTGTTCAGCCGTGCCAGTCTGCCACTTTCCCGATCGATCCGGAAAGCCGAAACGGTACCCACGGTCTGTTGATTTGCCGTGTAGAGATAGTGTCCATTGGGATGAGCGGCCAGCATCGTCGGATCGTGCACGCCCATGACCATCGTCATCACATCGGGCCAGTCGGCACGAATTTGCCCTAGAACCCGGGCAGGTATATGCGCCAGGGGCACGTTCTTGGATTGCCATAGCCTCCCACCGCCGGCAAGACCCGCTGCTTCCATCTTGCCGGTTGCATCCAGGCTATAAAGATAGATTCCTTTTCCGCCACTACTCGTGAAGGTTCCAATGTACACGCGATAGTTCTTCCCGGGCGGTTGTCTGCCGGGGAGGCTCATCCAATAAGTGCCTGCGACCAGTAAAGCAAGCGCAACAATCGCGAAAAGCCGCAGGCGATTCAATTTGTAGGTCTTTGCACCCAAGATAACATCCAAACGCGGCCAAGCGCTATGATCCAGAATTTCCATTATGGTTTCCGGACACTGCACTTGTAAATACCTCCGCCGCTCTTGCAAGAGGATTCTCCAAGGAGTGGTTGTTTGAGTGGCTCAAGGGGGCGCGAGAGGCCGAAACTCCGGCTCGTTCCGGAACATCGAACGCAGAAAAGCCTCGTATCAAGCAATTTCTCAGGCCCCGCTCGTTGACGCCTTTTGCCGCTGTCCAGATTCGTTGCTCCTTTCGAGGTCCTATCCGGCTGCCTGGCCCGTATAGAGAAGGCATCACTCAGGTTCCCGATGCTCCGGACTCCGATTCCCGCACCGCTGACTGTAACTTCTGGATCAACGCCTGGTAGTTGATCTTGTTCGTCGATGTCCGCGGCAGAGAATCCACGAAGATGAAGACGTCCGGATTCATATACGACGGAAGATGCTGGCTGCAAAAGGTTTTCATCTCTACGATGGAGGGCTGTGCGCTCTTTGGCGCAGTAATGAAGCAGATGATGCGCACTCCGGATTCCGGATGCGGCGCGGAGATCACCGCTGCCTCCTGAATCGACGGATGGCGGTACAGAGCCGTCTCAATTTCGCCCAGTTCGATGCGATAGCCGCGCCGTTTGACCATGCGATCGCGTCGCCCCACATAGATATAGCCGTCCGTCGCATCTTCCCGCACGACGTCCCCGGTGTTGTACCAGCGCACCCCCTCACGTTCGACAAACGCCGCGGCGCTTTCGGCCGGCCGTGCCCAATATCCTGAAAACACCGAGGGGCCCGAAATATGCAGGAGCCCTTCTTCGTCTGCCTTCACCGGCCGATTCTCGGAATCGAGCATAAGAGCTTTGCAGTGCGAGCATGCCCATCCAATCGGATAAGGCTCGGTGCGGTCCTCGGGAATGGGAGTGGGAATCGCTGCGTAGGTACAGACGTTGGTTTCGGTGGGGCCGTACAGGTTGTAGTAGGACGGCGCGGGCCATTGGATGGCGAGTTTACGCAACTGTTTGACCGGAAACACTTCTCCTGCAAACAGCACCAAACGAAGGGAGGAGTAGTGGAACTTGTCGAGCTGTCCGAACTCGCCGAGCAGGCTCAAGATGGCCGGCGTTGAATACCATACTGTGATTTGGTGGTCTGCAATGAAGCGGGCCAGGTCGCGCGGATTCTTTCCCAACTCATCGGAGATCAGATCCACTCTGGCCCCGTGCTTGATGGGAACATAGATGTCGAGAATCGACAGATCAAAGTGGAAAGGGGCGTGGCTCGAGAAGCGGTCGGCTTCGGTGGGCGCAAAAACTTCCGTGCACCAATCCACATAGCTGGTGGCGTTGGTGTGCGTCAGCATCACGCCTTTGGGGATTCCTGTTGAGCCAGAGGTGTAGAGGATATAAGCGAGGTCGCCGGAGTTGCGCGCATCGGCTTCGACCCGGTGGGGACTGTGGGCCAGCACAGTATCCCAGGAGAACGCGTTGGGCTGGGAAGTGACCGCGGCTTCGCCTGCATTCTCGCCCAGCCAGATGACCGTGTTAGAGGCATCTGCCAAATCGGGGCGGCGCCCATCGACGAAAAGGGCGCGCACCTGGCAGTCGGTCAGGATAGTACGAATGCGATCCGCCGGGCTCGACCAGTCTACGGGAACATACGCGGCACGCGCCTTCATCACGCCGAAAACAATGGTCAGCGCGTCGGTGGTCTTGGGCAACACCAGTCCCACGCGATCCCCGGCGCGCACACCCTGCTCCACCAGGAAGCCGGCAACGCGGTTGGCGCGTTCATCCAGTTCACGGTAGGTCAGCGTCGTGCCATCCGGATCCACGGCGGCCTCGCGCTCGGGATACCTGCACGCACTGGCTTCGAGATAGTTACAAAGGTGAGACGCGGACACGGTCTTCTCCGGTTGCCGGCCCTAGGAGGCACCTTGTTTCTTGCTTTCGATGAATGCCACGATGCTGTTAATGCTGTCGAAGTTCTCGACGCTCGCCTCGTGGGCCTCCACGGTGATGCCGAATTGCTCCTCGACAAACGTGACCATTCGAAGGGTGGCAACGGAATCCAGGACACCGCTGGTCCTGAGTGGCGTGTCGTTGCGAAGGTTTGCCGGCTTCTCGCCTGGGAGAAACTCGGAAAGTATGTATTGTCGGATCTGTTCTTCCATGTTTTGTGTCGTCATGTTGTTCGCTTTCAGGTGATTTGAAGTTTGATGGCAGCAATTGCGTGTAGCGCGGCGACAAAAAGCTGAAACAACATCGTTGTTGGCTCGCGCCGTGGTTCGTTTTGTTTCCCAGGTTCGCTGGTCACACCTGGCTGCAGTCATATCCAGGCATCGCGGACCGGCATGGCATTCATGCTAATTCATGCTAATTGACGGTACCACCCCTGGCCCGGGCTTGTGGCCGCGAAGGAAGCTATTCGTGTTGAAGAGACTCATGCGCCGATACTCGATATCGCGAAAGCCAGCTTCCTCGAGCCATTGCCTGGTCTCAGCAACGGAATGATTCGCGCCTTCGGAGGTAATGCACATCTGGATCAAATCGAGCAGGACAGGCCATCTGTCTCCCAATCGGTCGTCCCGCAGGAACTGGGCCTGAATGACGATCGAACCGCCTGGTTTGACGGACTTATACAGCCGCTTAAGAAGCACACGACTCGCTTCATGCCCCAGCATGTGCAGGGTGTTTGAGATAAGGATGACATCGTAGGATCCGGGAATCTCGTCAACCACCGCGTTCGCCGGCAAGTAGTGAACGTCATTCTGGAGTGGATACCTCGCTTGCACTTTTTTCGCAACCTCCAGGACGGAGGACAAATCGAGCAGGAACAACTCCAGCCTGGTGTTGGCCATGCCAAGATGAAAGGCATACACGCCGGAGCCGCAGCCGAGATCGAGCAAGCTGCCGGCCCCGGCCGTATCGAGGTAATGCGCAAGCTCCTTTCCTCGAAGCGCGCCGTAGTTGTGCATGGCCAATATAAATTCTTCTGTTTGCGCTGAATCCGCTCCAAGATGGAAGGAAGGATCGACCGTAGGCGCCGATGTCAGAACGGCTTGGTCCATCTTTGAAAGTGCGAAATCGAAGTATTCCAGGTTCCGCAGCCAATCGCCCAGGTAGGCATCACCGGCAGAGGGCAACAAGACCGATCTACTCATTGCACTTGCTCGATAGGTGGATCCGTCTTGAGTTTCCAGCAGTTTGAAAACGACACCCGCATGCAACAGACGGTCCAGCGTATCCGGACGCACCTTCAATTCAAGCGCGAGCTCTTGAAGAGGCTTGTCTCCGTCGCCGATATGTTCCAGCACTCTGAGCCTCAGCAAGGCGAACAACACTTTGGACTGAAAGAAGCCTTCCGCCAGGCGGAGCACATTTATCTGGTCATGAATGGCTTGTAGTTCCGAGCTCCCATCTTTTCGAATCAAATTTTACCCCTTCCACGAAAGCTGCTGGGATGTTTTGCGATATCACGCATCTCTAATTCGGTTTAAGGGCGCGCGCCCCACAAGAGACGATCACACTATTTTCGCGTCGCCGAGGAGGGCAAGGCAATTTGGCACGGGTGGCCGGCCAACGCCAGCAAAGCGTCCGGTTGCGCTTGCAGTTTGGTAAAGAGCCTATCGGCAATCAGGGCGTGACCAACAACGTTGGGATGCATATCACCGTTGGGGTCAACCATGATGCTTTCCAGGTTTACGGAACGAAATGTATCGCGCATGTCTATAATGGGCACTCCAACAGGGTCCGCGGCTTTATGTAATTCATCAAAGTCGTCGCTTGTAAAGCCGGGATTTATGGGAGCTGGAACCAGAATGACGATCGTCTTTGCGCCCTGCGCCGCATCATGATCGCGGATTTGTTCCAATGCCCAGCGGATAACCTGAAGTTTGTACGGCTCAAGTTTCTTCCTGATCGCCGGGAAATGGCTACCGGGCTGAATACCGGCCTGGGCGACTACTTGACGAAGATAATCGTACTTGAGGTCTATTCCACCCGTGAGAAGGTTAGCTATGTGCACGGCCCATCCATTCTCGGGGAAGAACTCCAGGCTTGTCATGGCAACCACATCCACATCAGGGTGGAAGTACGAAGCCTTGTTCAAACCAACGTCCATTTCCTGTAAAACGCTGTATGCGTAGACTGAAAAATTCAGGACCTGGTAGTTCTGAATGTCAGGCGCGGTGCAGTTATGGTTCAATCGGCCTTCCAGCGCCGCGACATAATCGTGCCCGTATGGTCCCAGAGAAATGGAATCGCCAAGGATAGCAATGCGCCTTGTGTGGGGAGGCTCTTCATAAGAGTACTCGGGGTTGGCCATGCCCATGCTGTTTGTAAAACGAAGCCCTGCCTTGTAGGTATTATGAATATTCGGCTTAAGCTCATATCGCAGGAAATCGTTGCGAAACTGGATCTCACCTTTCCCAATGACTGTGGGAAGGCCTACCACGCCGGTTGCCTGCGTACCAAGCTGCTCGTAATAGCCTGCGACTAGGGCATCGATATCTTCGCGGTTGTTCACAGTGTCAAATTTCATGGAACCAAGAAGTCGCGCTATCCGCCCGTGGGAATGGAGCAGATAGCGGGAGAGACTCTGACTCTGCATTCCGATGACTCCGAGGATGAGTGCAATGGTCAGCAGTGCCCGTCCGGTGAAGTTAGCTTCCGTTGTGACCTTGACTCCGGAAAGGGCCATGTTTTCGACTTCTCCAGCGTTTCATCGGCTTCGGGCAATCTGCCAGCCGAAGGCTTGTCAGCACGGGGCAACCCTGAGCCACATAAATCAACTCGCGCGAAGGCCGAACCCGGGCGAGTTCCTGGGGCTGCGCTGGCCTTGACCTTTACTAAATGCCCAAACTATTGGCAATTATGTTTCGTTGGATCTCGGAGGTTCCGGAATAGAGCGTGCTCCCGAGTGCATCGCGCAGGTCGCGCTCAATTCCCTGTTCCACCATGTAACCATAACCGCCGAAGATTTGCAATGCATCCTGACAGGACTTGATCAGCGACTCAGAGACGAACAACTTGGCGATGGAGGACTCCAGCACAGCGGGCTTGTTCAATTGCTTCAGCCTGCCGATGCGGTATACGAGTGGACGGCACGCATCGAGCCTGACCTTCATATCTACAACGCGGTTGGCGACGGACTGGAATTTTCCGATCGGCTTGCCGAACTGCTTACGATTGCGGACGTGCTCTATGCATTGCTCCAGCTGTCGGCGCATCAAGCCAAGATAGTTGGCCAGAATGCAGCCGCGTTCCCATTCCATCGAACACTCGAACACGGCGACTCCGCGTCCTTCGCGGCCAAGGCGATTGCCGGCTGGAACGACGCAGTTGTCAAAAACGACCTCTGCCATGGGCGACGTGCGCAATCCCATCTTCTCGAGTTTGCGGGGCACTGAGAGCCCGGGCGTGTCGCGGTCCACCAGGAAAGCAGTAATACCCATTGGCCCCAGGCTGGCATCGATGGTTGCATAGACTACGAAAAGATTCGCAACAGGCGCGTTGCTGACGAAGGTCTTGGTCCCGTTGAGAAGATATTGGTCTCCTTTCTTTTCCGCCCGCATGCGCATCGAGAATATGTCTGAGCCCGCGTCGGGTTCGGAGGCGCCATTGGCGCCGATCAAGGCGTCACCCCCCAGCCCCGGAAGGTATTTCTTGCGCTGTTCTTCGGTCCCATAAAAGAGGATGGGGAGTGTGGCGGTCCACAAGTGAGCATTGAGGGAGAAAAGCAGTCCCTGATCGCGCGCACCGTAGCCCAGCCCTTCCATCACGGCGATCGCCTCGGTGATGCCGAGACCCATGCCGCCGTATTCGACCGGAACCGGAAGCCCCTGCACGCCGAAGCGAGCGCATGCTTTCCATCCCTGATGACTGAATATCTCGTCGCGGTCGCGGCGGATGACATCGTCGTTCAGCTCCCGGCGAGCGAACTCGATGGCGGCGCTTTGCAATTGCTGCTGTTCTTCGCTTAGCTCGAAATCCATGATGCCTTCTTAGACAACCGGCGCCAAGTCGCGTTCCGGGGCTTTGCCGGGCTCATGCGACAGAACCTTGCCAGCGGCGCGCTCAGATGCCGGCAAGGTTCGGTCATTCCAAATCGCCTGTCACAGGCCTGAACGCACCGCTCGTCAACTCACCAAGCAAACCGTGCCACATGTGCTGGGGGTTCTTCTCCACATCGGAAACCATGGCGCGCATTTTCTCGAGCACCGGCGGTCTCGCCTCGTCGTATACATCGCCCTGCAGCAGCTTCAACACATCGAGGCGATAGCGCGGGTCAGTGATAAAGTACGTGAACAGCACGTTGAGGCGGTAATAGACGTTGATGAAGTCGTACCAGTTCTTTGTTCCGCGAGTGATGGTATCTTCAAATGTTTTAAAGCTGGCGCGGGAAAAATCGTTATGTTCGAGTGCGCCGAGGATATCCTTGTGCGCGAACCTGGAACTATTGAGGGCAATGCTGACTCCCGTTGAAAAAATCGGATCGACAAAGCGGCCTGCGTCACCCAACAGCACGAAGCGGTCACCGCAAATCTGCGACATCGCGTAAGAGTAATCGCCCTCTGCCTTGTACTCCCGGAGACGCTCCGACTTGCGCACAGCTTCGGCAATTCGGGGGCGACTTCCCAATGATTCCCAAAAGAAGTCTTCCCGGGCCTGCTTCGATGCCGCAAAGTTTGTCTTTTGCGTGACGACGCCGATGCTTGTGATATCGTCGGTGATCGGAATCTGCCATACCCAGGTATTTGAGATGGGGAGAAAGTGGATGTGGATGTAATCTTGCTCGCCAGGCTGCTTTGCCACTGACCTGCGATCGAAACCGCCAAACCAAGTGTGGATCGCAAACTGGTCAAAAACCGGATCTTTGATCTTGAGTTTCAATTGGTTTCCAAGGAGCGTATGCCGTCCGCTGGCGTCGGCAACCATGCGCACGCTTACGCCCATCTCCTTGCGGCCCATATTGAATTTCACCACCGGCAGTTCCGAAGAAAAATCTACGCCGTTGACTTTAACGCCTTCGTAGACCGTGGCGCCGAGCTCGTTGGCATGCTGCAACAGCATCAAGTCGAACTTGCCCCGGTCGACGTGATAGGTGTAGTTCCTGTTCACGCCTGGCTGCTCGCGCTCTTCAAAACGCACTTGGACGTTGCAATCCGGACTCAGCCCATTCCAATCGACGTTGTAGTAGGCTTTCGGTTGGTCATTCGCGGTCCAGGCGGCGCCGTATTTGCGAGGAAACTTCGCCTCCTCCATCTTGTCGATGAAGTTCAAGTCATTGAACACCCTGGTGGAGGAAGGGACCAGGGACTCGCCTACATGGGGACGGGGAAACAACTCCCGCTCAAAAACCACGCATTTCACGCCTGCTTTGGCAAGATATGCCGCGAGTGACGACCCCGCAGGGCCGCCGCCGATAATGCCAATGTCAAAATCCGGTTCCACTTGTTTAAACCTCCCCGTGACTATTTCATCAGAATCTCATCAAGATGCAAACCGTCGCGCCATTCCCCCGTAAATTCACTTGCAAGTTCGAGCAAACAGTGGCCGGATTCTGGGATGCTCGGATTTGGGTGGCCGGCCGGTCCCCGTACGGCGACTCCTTGGGTAAGGCGTGACAGATAAGAGTAATGAGCCGTCTCCGGTTCCGACGTCTATGAAGATTGTCGTCTCGTCAAGGTTCCGCTCCAGTGCGCAGGAAATAGAGCCAATCCGTGATACTACTTGCGCTCCACATCGACCAAAGCAACGCCATAAACGAAAACGTTGCGCCGACCTGGAGGCTATATCCTAACCGGCCGCGCCATCCGGCAACGGGCAGGCGCTTCTTATGCTTGTTTTCGAACCAGACATTCACCAGCATGCATGATCCCAGGATTGCCCAGAACAAGCTGTCCACGGCAGTAACCCGGAACTGGCCTTTGAGCCAGAAAAACTGGTAGACGTGCAAAAACCAAGTTGCGACGATTACCAGGAGCGTGCCCAGGAGTTCTGCCTGCAACACTCCCCACCGCCGTAGCTTGAAGTAAGCGGGAAAGTAGACAATCTTGACCATGAAATCTTTCCAGTAAATATTAATCCTCCGCCAGAAGTCGTTGATTCCACGCGCTAGAAAATAGCGCCGGTTGGTCTCCGGCATGTCGTATCCAAAAAGGCACAGCATGCCGGCAATGATGTGGAATTGACCGGAAACTTTCAAGTAGAGGAGATAGGAGGAAATAACTTTTGCGACCACCGCCACAGGCACGGAGACAGTGGGAGGTGAGAATCTCGATTGCCAATGAAAAATCACGCGATAGAGAAGTAGATGGGTGGTTCCGCGAAAGATCCACCAGATACCCTGTTGCGCAACAGTGTGAACGTCTCTCTTGTAATAGCTCTTTCGGAATGTTTGATAATCAACAACCGGGAAAAGCAAAAAATAATAATTGGGCAGGAGAAAGAAGTAACTCAGGTAGTCCTTCAGCGCCGGCGGGGTCTTCATGTGCTTCACGTCGTACAGATAAACGATCATACGAAACATGAACATTGCGCCCAGTACTGGCCAGAAGCCTTCCAGGAGTTGAATGTGCGAGGTAGCGCGAAAATACAGGCAAATTGCAAGGAGTACCAGAATCGCAAGCAGGCGCCAGCGGAAAGCGATACCGCTGCGCACAATTCCGAACAACAAGAAACCAACGACGATCAGCGAGCTGGCAACCAATGGACTCAGCAGAACATAGGCTCCGGCGAGCGAAAGCAGGATTAAGAAAGTCTCTTTGAACTGGAAGGGCAGCCAATAGGAAACTGCAAAGCCGCTGAAAACCAGGCACGCCAGCAAGAAGAAGGCCGGCTGCTCCAGGTTGTACATCTTGAATAGAACGAGGAGAAGCGCCAAAGGGATTGCCAACATCAGAAATCGTCGCACGTCTGTCTTGGACCGGCCGGCAAACACGTCGGGAGCGGGCGTGAGAAATCTTTGATTGACTGTGGCAGGTATGGACAATGTGGGCTCGTGTAGTGGAAAGTTTTGTTTCCCCGGCGCGTTTGTCATGCTCTACTCGAGAAGATGTCGAGACATCGCGGAGTGGCCCTGCAATTCTTTTTGATGGTATCGACGCCGACCAAGACTTGCAACCGCAAGGGAAACTCTTGGAATTGAATATACTCATTCTGGGAAGGGAGTGTCCAGAAAACCGGCTCCTTTGCGGAATCCCCTGGGCCGCAAAGGAGAGCAGCCTGCTCCCTGGGAGCATATGCGGCTGCAGCACTTCGTGACGGACAGGCCATCGTAGCTTACCCGATGTTTGCACGAGCAGATTTTTCGTGCAGTGCAACGGTTGGAAAACATGACTCGCCGCATGAGTCGGGGTTATGGAAATATTGAAGGCGCTCTTTGCATTCTACATTTCCAAGCCCTTGGGACGCTTCGAGCCATGAACTCAGGCGTTCCACCTGATCGTTCACGAGCGCGTTCATGGGGTAAAGAAAGATGGCTCGTACTCCGCGTTCCGCCGGTTTCCGCGATGCACGGAACAGGTCACTGAGGATTGGGAGTAGAAAGGATTCGGTTTTGCCTGCGCCGGTGCCGGCGGTCACCAGAATGGCCGGGCGGCTGTTGCCGTCGGGCCCATGCTTCTCGACTCATGGCTTGAAACCCGCTTGGAGCCTCTTGTCACGCGTTCGCGGGCCTTTTTGGGGGAACTGGTCATGACACTCAGGCTGCGAAGCCCTGCGGCATCGCGATAAGCAGCTTGGTTTCTGCGGCTCTCAAACCAGGCCAAGCCACCAGAACGGCCTCCATCGACGTGAACTTGAAATCGCCGTGAATGGCTTTCGGCCGTAAGCGTACGCCGAGTCCCTCTTGACGCGAGGTAGAGTGTGTCATCAGGTGTCCGCTTGTTTTTTGGTGGACACCTGATGAGTGTGTTCAAGCAGCCTGGGAAGAGTCGGTCTGGAGTGAGGCTG
>Ga0326727_10016915_pt1 | contig 15268 bp, 14 predicted proteins | sample MB2enrmetagenome_FD_207643 | JGI IMG/M metagenome (GOLD analysis project Ga0326727, IMG submission 207643) | Lab enriched peat soil microbial communities from McLean, Ithaca, NY, United States - MB29MY | ecosystem: Environmental > Terrestrial > Soil > Wetlands > Peat | place: USA: New York... | reverse complement strand
GACCTGGGCCTTAGCCGGTGAGAGAATTTCGCGCGCAGCCTGTCTCGCGCATCTTGAGCAGCTCCTTCGGCTTCGGCGGCAACAACGTGGCGCTGGTGTTTGAACGCGCGGCTCCCGGTCGGAGCGCACCGGCCCCCGGACGCGCCAGCCTCGTCGCGACAAGCGGCGTGGATTTGCCGCGCCCGGGGCGGACACCATCGAAAGGTTTCCCCATTCTCGGCGTTGGCGTTGTCAGTGCCGCCGGCAATTCGCCCGCGGAAATCGCGGAATCATTTCGCAATGGCAATTTACCGGCTTCGGCGTTTCCAGTCCCGGTCATTTCACCCGCGGCACAGGCGAAGGTTCATGCCTGCGGCGAATTTGGCGCGGAGCAATTCATCCAACCGGCCCGCCGCCGCAAGTTGAGCCGGCTGCAACAAATGGCGCTCGTCGCCGCGCGAAAAAGTCTCGGTTCCGCCCTCGGCGCTGTTCCGCCGGAAAAGACCTGCGTCGCCATCGGCACCGGCTTTGGCTCGCTCAACGACACGGCGGCGTTCGTCGAGAACATGATATTGAAGGACGAACGCGCGCCGCGCCCGTCGCTCTTCACCAGCTCCGTCCATAACACGCTGGCGTCCCAGATTGCCATTGAGTTGAACATCTCCGGGTTGAACTCAACCCCCACCCAGCGCGAGATTTCCTTTGAAACCGCGCTCTGGCAGGCCGCGACCGAGCTGGAGTCGGGACGCGCGGACTGCGCGCTGGCCGGCGCGGCGGACGAGTTGAACCAGTATCAACTCGCGGCCGGAATGCGCCGGGGTTGGTGGGACGAATGTTCGCCGGGAATTCAACCGTTTGCCGGCGGACTGAAAAAGCGCGGGCGTCCGCTGCCCGGCGAAGGCGCCGCGGTGATCATGCTCGGCCGCGCGGAAAGTTCCGTCCCGCCGCTCGCGTTTGTTTCCGCCATCCGCATTGGGCGGCTGGAACAGCAAGACGCCGGGGCCGAGGCGCGCTGGATTGCGCAAACGCTGGAACGCGACGGCATTTCGGTGGCGGACGTGGATTTGCTTCTGACCGGCGCAAACGGTTTGGCGGAGCCGGACCGTTTTTATCGCGCCGTTGCGGCGGAATTGTCGCGGCTGGCCGGACGGAGCATCGGGTGCGGCGCTTACAAGCACGCTTGCGGCGAACACCATTCCGGATCGGCTTTTGGCCTTGTCACCGCGGTGGGTTTGGCGCGCGGCGAAATAGAGGCGGGACATTGCACGATGGACAAGACAACTTTGCCCGGCGGTTGCCGGACAGTGGTGCTGTTTGCCGTCTCGCCGACGGGAACGAAAGGAATGTGTTGCGTCCGCGCCTGACCAGATACCAGATGCTTGCCTTCGTCACGCTCTGCGCGGCGGCGCCGATACTCATTTTCCTCCAGGGCGCGCCGCGCTTTTGGTCGCTGGCGGCGCTCTGCCTGCTGTCCGGTTTGTGCGTCGGCCTGGGCGTGTCCTTTCCGCGGTGGCAGATGTTCGGCGAAAACGTCTGCGCCGTGGCGACCAAACGCAAAATCGTCGCGCTGACCTTCGATGACGGCCCGGATGCCGTGAACACGCCGGCCTTGCTGGAAATGCTGGCGGGCCGGAAGGTCCGGGCCACCTTTTTTTGCATCGGAGAACGTGTCGCGCAACAACCGGACCTGGTGAAACGCATGGTGGCGGAAGGCCACAAAATTGAAAACCACACCTTCCAGCACAGCGCGCGGACGAACCTCTTTTCGGCGCGGCGGTTGCGCGGTGAGTTGTTGCGGGCGCAAACGGAAATTAGCCGCATCGCCGGAAGCGCGCCCGGATTTTTCCGTGCGCCGGCAGGTTTGACCAACCCCCGCATTTTCCGCGTGACGGGCCAACTTGGATTGAAAGTGGCCGGCTACACGGCGCGCGGATTGGACCGGCGCGCCGACGCGCCGGAGAAAATCGCCGGGCGGCTGCTGCGCAGGCTTCGGCCCGGGGCGATTTTTTTGCTGCACGATGCCGGGGTGCCGCGCGAACGGCTGCTGGCCGTGGTGACATTGCTGTTGGACAAATTGCAGGACGAAGGCTACCAATGCGTGCGGCTGGATGAATTGATTGCAGAATGATGAGAATCCCCAACCTTGGAATCATGCCGGCTTCATTGCTGCTGGCGATTTGCCTGCCATGCGCCGCGCAGACCAACGCGCCGCCTTCGCTTGACAAAATCGGCGAAGCGATGAGCCGGACGCGCACGATTTTCGTGCGCTTCGCGCAGGAGCGGCGCTTGTCGCTGTTCAACGAACCGCTGCGTTCGGAGGGATTTCTCTGTTTCCAACAGCCGGGGCGGATTCGCTGGGAGACGACGGCTCCCTATAAATCCATTCTGGTTTCCGACGGCTCCGGCACGGCGCAGTTCGAGTGGACGGATGAAAAATGGAAGAAGCTGGATCTGGGCCTGGGCGACGCGCTGCAAAATGTCCTGTCCCAGATCGCCGGCGTGATGAACGGACGTTTTGCCGGCGACCGGCGAAGCTATCGCGCCACCCTGACGAATAGCGCGGACGAACTGGTCGTCACGCTCGTTCCGCAAGACGAGATGACGCGCAAAATGATGGCGGCCATCGAAGTGTATATGACGACGGACTTGACAGGAGTGCGGCGCGTGGTGCTTCGCGAAAACGGCGGTGATTACACCGACATCCGGTTCAGCGAACAGTTCGTGAATTTTGAACCGCCGCCGAAAACTTTCGACCGCGCCGCGCCCGCGGACCTCGAGAAAATCCGTTCGGCGGCGGCCGGCGCCAAACCGTAAAACCATGACCGCCCGGCCCGCCAGCCTGTTTCTGTCCGCCGCGCTCCTGGCCGCTCTGGCCGGCGGTTGTGCGGCAGAGAATCATTTTGTCACGCCCAGGGTTTTGCCCGAGGCTGGCCCTAATGAAGCGGCGCGCGCCCGGGCGGAGCAGACGATCCAGAATCTTTTCCCGGCGCAATATCGCGCGATTCAGCGCGCCATCGTGACGGCGGGCGGCAAACAGTTCACCTGTGATGGCTTGCTGGATGTTTCACCTGCGGAAGGCCACCACCTCGCCCTGGTCAGCACTTTTGGCGTGGTGACGGACCTGCGGGTGAAGGCCAATGGCGAGTGCGACGTGCTCAAGGTCACGCCGCTCTTCCGCGAAGACTGGAGCCGCCGGTTCGTGGCGCGCGATTTGCGCCGGCTGTTCATTGCGCCGGCGAATTTGCGGCCGGCCGGCCGGCTCGCCGACGGCAGCGTTGTTCTGGAAACCGCGCCGGATCCGGCGGGCGTGACGGCGGAATACACTTTTTCCGCCGACGGTGTCCGCTGGCAGGCCCTGGATTTAATTCAGAACGGGTCAACCATTTACCGCGCGGTCCCAAGAGATTTCCGGAAATTTTCCGGAACATCCGTCGAAATCCCAGGCGGGTTTGACGTCCGCGCGGAAACCTACCGGCTGGAACTGCGCATCGCGGAGTTGGACGCGCCGCAAAAGGAGGCGCGGCCGTGAACCGCCGGCGCAAATGGATGCGGCGATTGCTTTGGCTGGCGGGCGGCGGTGTCGTCGCGCTGCTGGCTTTGTGGGCCGTGATGATCGGCTTGATGTCCCACTGGGTGGCGAAACCGCCGGCGCTGGCCAATCCGCCCGCCATCGTTTCACTCCTGCCGGAAACGCGCGGGGATCGCGTGTTTCTTGGGCAAAACTGGTTTGGCAGGCGCGACGGCCTGCCGGTGCTTTACCTCACGGGCACTCCGTTTGAGATGGGTTATGCCAACGGCGTGCTGACGCAGAAACTGATCCATCGCCAGGAAGATTCCATCGTCGCGTTGCTCAATCGCGTCGCTCCCTGGCGCTGGCTGCAGTTCACATTGGAGTTTTTTGTGACTTACAAGAACCGGCATATCACGGCGAACATCACGCCGGATTTGCAAATGGAAATTCTTGGAATCGCCAGCGGCTGTCCGGACGGGCACCCCGAAATGGGGCCGCTTTACAATCGCATTTTAAATTATCACGGAGCGCAGGATATTTCCTACATGCTGATGAACAGCCCTCTCCTCCGGCGCGGTTGCACGGCCTTCGGCGCGTGGGGCGGCGCGACCATGGAAGGCCACCTGTTGTGCGGACGCAATTTTGACTGGGAAGCCGACCCCGTTTTTGACGAGGATAGAATTCTGATTATCTGTGAACCGAAGAACGGCATTCCGTTCATTTCGCTGGCCTGGGCGGGCATGGCCGGCTGCGTTTCCGGCATGAACCGCGAAGGGATTTCCATCGTGGTCAACGGCGCGCCCTCGCATCTGCCCGCCGACGGGGCGACGCCGACCTGCCTGGTGGCGCGCGAAGTTTTGGAAAACGCGCGCAATCTCGCCGAAGCGACGCGAATCATCCAGAAACGCCAGGTGTTCGTCTCCGCCATGTTCCTCGTCGGAAGCCGGGTGGACGGGAAATTCATCGTGATCGAGAAGACGCCGGAAAAGGCGGCGGTGCGCGAGCCGGAGAAAAACGCGGACTCGCTGGTGTGCGCCAATCAATACCTCACGGCGGAATTGAAGGACGACCCGATCAACGAAACTTACAAACGCACCGACACCTCGGTGTCGCGTTTTGAACGCATGACGCAGCTCCTGAGCGGCCACACCAACCGTCTCGACGCGGCGGCCTGCGCGGCGATTTTGCGCGACCGGCGGCTGCCCGGCGGCGGGTTTGCCGGCAATGGCCACCGGGCTTCGCTCAATCCGCTCATCGCCACGCATTCGGTGGTGATGGACTTGACGGCGGGAATTTTCTGGGCCGCCACGCCGCCGCACCAACTTGGCAGGTTTGTCGCGTTCGACCTGAACCGGCCTGAAAAATTATTGCCGGACCAAGCTCTGCCCGCGGACCCGATGCTGGCCGCCGGCGAATACAAAAACTATCTTGCCGCCAAGGACGAATTGAGCAACGGCTGGCGCGCGTTGAAAAACGGCGGCCTGGACGCGGCGCTGGCATCGGCAAAAGGGGCGGAAACAAACAATCCTGGTTTTTACCAGAACTCGTGGCTCTTGGCGGAAGTCCTGGTCCTGCAGGGCAAACAGGCGGAGGCGGCGGAGGCCTGCCATCAGGCGCTGGCCGGCAAACCGGCGCTGGCCGGAGAACGGCAGCGGATCGAACAGCTTCTCGCCCGGGCGGAAGCGCGCAAATGAAAGCCGGCTCCGAACCGTTTTATCCGCTGCGGGTCGCGCTGGGCTGCCTCGGCTACGCGAGTTATTTTATATCGAAGATTGTTTTTGTCGCGGTCATTTTTCCGGTGTTTCTGCTCATGCTGCCCTTTCCGCGCGCGCAGCAGCTTTTCCTCCAGGTCGTGACGCATCGCTACCTTGCATTTTTTTCGCGCTGCTGGCTGCCCTTGATCGGCTCGTACCGCATCGCCGAGATTTCCGGCCTGGCGCCGGCGCTGGCCGTCCGTCCCGTGGTCTTCGTGGCGAACCATCGCAGCCTGATGGACGCCCTGTTGCTGATGGGCCTGCTGCCGCGTACCGGCGTGCTGATTAAATCGCGCGACACGCGCAAGGTGATGAACGGCCTGCTGGCGCGTTATTTCGACCTGGTCAGCATTGACCGGCGCTCGCTGGAATCGGTTGCCGCCACGCTGAAAAAGAGCCGGCGGCTGCTGGACTCCGGGAAGAACCTGCTGGTCTTTCCCGAAGGCACGCGCGCGCGCAGCGGCCGATTGCAGCATTTCAACCTCCTCGCCTTCGATCTCGCCCTGGCCGCCCGCGTGCCGGTGGTGCCGGTGATTCTCCACACCCGCCTGCCCTTCATGGCAAAACTGCCGGGCAGCATCTTTCCCCGCGGCCGCAATGATTATCGCATCCGGTTTCTTGACCCGGTGATTCCGGACCGCGAGGATGACGCCGGGGCGCTGTGCGACCGCGTCCACCGCCGCATGGCGCAGGAACTGAAAGAACTGGACGCGGGCACGATCTGGGAAATTAAATCACCCGAACCATGACCACCAAACCGCTGTTTGCCCTGGAAGAAATCCTGCCGCTGCTGCCGCATCGTCCGCCGTTCCTGTTCGTGGACCGGGTGATGACGCTGGAGCCGCACAAACTCATCGTCGCCGAGCGCGCGTTGCGCCCGGACGAACCGCAGTTTGCCGGGCATTTTCCGGGCCGACCCATCATGCCCGGCGTCCTCATCACCGAAGCGCTGGCGCAGACCAGCGGCCTGCTTGTCGGCTTCAGCGAAAAATTGTCGTCCGCCGCGCCGCCGGAAAAACCGAAGGCCTATTTTCTCGCCCTCGCCAACATGAAGTTCACCCATCCCGCCGTGCCGGGCGATGTGCTGGTGCTCCGCGCGACCAGCGACCGGCAGTTTGCCGCGCTACATCGTTTCAACGTGGAAGCGACGGCGGGCCGCAACCTGATCGCCTCCGGTTCGCTTACACTCGCTCTGGTGTCGGACAAATGAACGCTATTTCAAAGTGTTCAAATCCGTCAAGATGCGGCTTATTCGCCGGTTGGTTTCGGCGTCCTTGACCGCAATGCGGACGGCGCGATCCCCAAAGCAGGTTCCCATCGTGGCCACGTTGCGCAGGAACAAGCCGCGATCGCGGCAGAGGGCAACCAGCGTGCCGGCATCCGGGCCGTTCTCAGGTAGATGGCACAGGACAAAGTTTGTGATGCTGGGAATGATCTCCCAATGCAACGGCTTGAGCAGATCAATGAGCTGCCGACGCAAGGCGTGCGTTTCCTCGTATTTCGCGGCGTAATAACCGGGATCTTCGAGCGCGTTCACCGCCGCGATCTGCGCCGGCAGGCTGACGGCCCACGGCGGGGTCAGCGGCCGCAGTGCCTCGAGTTGATGCGGCCCGGCGCACAGATACGCCACCCGCAGCCCGCTCAACGCGTATGTCTTTGACATGGATTTGCAAACAATCACGCTTTCCGATCGCGCGGCGAACGGCTCGAGTGACTGGCCCGCGCCGGCGTAGTCCACGTAGGTCTCATCCACCCAGACGCGCGTGGCCGGGGGCGCCTTGCGCAAGACCTCTTCCAGTTCTTCGCGCGGCACATGCCGGCCCGTCGGGCTGTTCGGGTTGACCAGCACAATGAGGTCGTATTCGCCGGCCAGGCTCAACTCAAGACGGCCCGGATCGAGGCGGTATTGCTCGGCGCGCCGCAGCGGCAACCGCTCGACGCGGCAGCCAACCACGCGCTCCAGCACGTGCGCATATTCCCCATAAGTCGGATCCAGAATCAGAACCCGCGAAGCCGCCGTCAGCCAGTGGCGCAACGCCAGAAAAATCAGGTCGGAAGAACCGGCGCCGGGCAGAATGCACTCCGGCGGCACACCGCGCACGCGCGCAATGGTCCGAATCAGTCCTTCGCAATTTGTTGGCGGCGAGGTGCGCATGATCTGCGGCAGGCGCCCCGCAATCGCCGCGACGGCCTTGGGCGATGGCGAAAACCACGCGTCCAACACGTCGGCATTGATGATGGAATCAAGACGTTCGAGCGTTTGAAATTCGTCGCCGACGGCGGCGAAGAATTCCCCGCCGTGGTAACAGGCGGTGGGTGTGTCAAAGGCCACGCCGATCCGCCACTCCATTTCCGTCTGAACCCGGTCGAGGATCGGGCGCACGCCGGGAAGGGCGGCGTGGATGTCGGCCATGGTACCATGCAGCAGGCCATAAGTAACGGCGCCGGACTGCACGTCCTGGCCGGTGGGCTTGAGTCCGACGCGGAGATGGATGTTGCGGATTTCCTTGCGGCCGATGGACACAATGCGTGTGCCGCCGCGCGCCTCGACCCAGCGAAAAGCGGCGTACATGAGCGCCGAGGCGAGAAGACTGCGCCGCCAAGCCTGCGGCACCGTGAGCAGTCGAATCTCGAAGAGTTTGTCGTCCACAGGAAACGGCAGTTGCCCGCGCTTGAAGTATTTGTCAATCGAATAGCCTGGCCCGCCCGGCGGTGTGATGGAAACAAACCCCGCCATCCGCTCGCCGTCGGAAACCACGATGTAATGGTTGAAGGCATCGAGCGAATCGGTGAGCCGGCCGGTGACGTTGGTGGAATGCTGCCCCAACTCGGTGGCATAGACCTCGTGGCGCATCCGGTAAATCGTTTCGCGGTCACGGTCGTCCGCCATGCGCAGGACGAGCCGGCGGCCGGACGGCAGGTCGGCGCCGACCGGGTCATCCGACGTGCTGGAGATTTGCAGGACTTTTGATGGCACGGTGGAATGCTAGTCAGGATGCCCGGCCATTTCAATGCCGTGCTGACTGTTGATGCTGTGGATTTTTGTCTCGTTGCCGAAACCGTTGGCCCGCGCCAGACTCGACAGCACGCGCCCCGGCCCAACCTCGTAGAACGACAATCCCCCGGCGCCACGCAAAGCCGTCATGGCTTCGTGCCAGCGGACCGGTTCAACCAGATTGCGCGCGATCAGATGGCGGATTTTTTGCGGGTCGTTTTCCGGCGCGGCGGTGACGTTGAAGATCAGCGGGGCCCGGGGCGCGCGGAATTCAATTGCGTCGAGCCAGCTCGAAAATTCCCGCTGCGCCTGCGCCATCAGAGGGCTGTGCCACGCCCCGGCGACGGCCAGACGGCGGCACTGGCCGAGCTTTTCCGCCGCGAGGAGCGAAGCGAATTGTTCGAGCAGGGCAACCTCGCCGGAAACCACGATCTGGTTTGGGGCGTTGTCACTGGCCAAAACGACTTGCGCGCCGCCAAATTTCCGCGCGAGCATATTCAGAACGGCGGCGCGGTCCGTGGAAATCACGGCGGCCATTCCGCCCGGCGCGCGCGCGGCGGCGGCATCCATCAACTCGCCGCGTTTTGCCGCGATATCCACGGCGGCTTCAAAACTGACGATGCCCGCCGCCGCCAGCGCCGAAATTTCGCCCAGGGAATGACCGAGAACTTTGTCCGGCAACACACCCTTCTCCGCCAGCCGACGCAAATATCCGAGGGAAACACAGACGAGCAGCGGCTGGAGATTCCTGGTGCGGGTGAGTTCGCGGTCCGGCCCGCGCAGGCAGATTTTCTGCAAATCACTTCCGGTGTGTTCGCTCGCGCGGCGGACAAGTTGACGAAAAGGCGCATCGGCCTTGAACAAGTCCGCGGCCATGCCGGCTTCTTGCGAACCCTGGCCGGGGAAAAGAAAAACACGCATCGTCATCAGGCCGCCGTGGCGGTAAGGCCGCCATCCACGACAATGGCCTGGCCCATGATGTAGGACGCCGCATCGGAGGCCAGAAACGTCACGACGGACGCAACTTCGTCCGGTCGTGCGAATCGTTTGAGAAGGATGCGATCGAGGTTCTTTTCTTTAATGTGGCGCGGGACGCGCGCCGACATGTCGGTTTCGGTGAAGCCGGGCACGACTGAATTGACTCGGATGTTTCTCGCGCCCAGTTCCGCCGCCAGCGCGCGGGTAAAAGCGAGCAACGCGCCTTTGGACGCGGCGTAATTGGTCTGACCCATCACGCCGACCAGGCCGGCGATGGAAGCGAGATTGATGATGACGCCGCGCCGGAGGCGGAGCATGGGACGGGTCACGGCCTTGCACCAGCGATAGACGCCGTTGAGGTTCGTATCAATGACGCGATTCCAGTCGGCCTCCGGCATCAGCATGAGAAACATGTCGGCGGTGATGCCGGCGTTGTTGACCAGCACATCAATTTTGCCATCGGCGGCAATTATCTTTTCCACGGCGGCATTGATCTCTTCGGAACTGTTCTGGGAACACTTGATGGCCTCGGCCTGTGTGGCGGCGGCGACCTGGGCGGCGGCCTCCTCGTTCTTCTGAAACGTGAAATAGACCTTCGCGCTCCGCGCGGCAAAGCGTTCCACGATGGCCCGGCCGATGCCGCGCGAACCGCCGGTGACGACCACCACTTGTCCTTCGAATTCCCGGCTTGTCATTTCAGGATTCATTGCAGCGCCTGGTAGCGCCGCCAGATTTCGGCGGGCCATTCCTTGATGAGTTTGTTGGTCTGCGCGTTGAGCATCGTCACCGCTGTCTGGCCGAAAGCCATCGCGGTGCGGTGCTTTTCGTGGATGAGGTAATGGCTGAATTCCAGGCGTCCTTCGTAGGCGGCCTGGAGGTTGTGGGTGGTGTAAAGCAGCAGCGGCATCCCGAATTTCACCGGCTTGCGGTAGTGGCAGATGTTTTCCACCACGGGCATGAACACGCCCAGTTTCATCGCCTCCTCCACCGGGAGTATATCAAAGAGGATTTGCAGCCGGCCCTGCTCGAACCATAAAAAATAATTCGAGTTGTGGATCACTCCAAACATGTCCGTCTCGTGGAAGGCGGGCTGGATGGCCCGCTTGCGCTTGATGAGGCGGCCTTTGGATTGGTGCAACGATTTCAACATGCGGCGGCCTGGATCACATTTCGTCGAGTTTGACCGTCAGGCTCCTGGGCATGATCGGCGGCATGGAAATCGAACGCGCCACCGCGCCGTCGGGTGTGCCAACGCGGAATGGCAAGCCGGAAAACGCCAGTTCCAGCGGCAGCAATCCCAGGGCCAGCGGCTGGTTCAGCACATAGGAAACGCCGGCGGTCACGACCTCGCCCACGCTCCTGCCTTCGTGGAAGATCTGCGCCCCGCTTTGCAACGTCGCGCAATTGGCCTCCGCCGCCAGACCGATGACTTTCCGCTTCAAGCCGGCCGCGCGGCGCGCCTTGATGGCGGCGCCGCCGCTGAAGTTTTCCTTCTCCAAATCAATCATCCACTGCAATCCAAGCGGAAGTGGGTCGCGCACGCGTTCGCCTTCGCGGAAAATATTGAAGAAGCGGCCTTCCAGCCGCAACGCGTCGTGCGCATCCGCGCCCACCAGCCGTCCGCCGCGTTCTTCAACCCCGGCTTTGAGCGTGTCGAACAAGGGCGCCGCGATTTTCACCGGCGCGATGAGCAGATAGCCGAACTCGGAAGTCTTGCCCGCCCGGATGAAACGCACCGGCTCGCCCTCGAACTGGTAATTTTCAATGGAGAGATACGGCAGGCCGATGATGTCCGCGCCGAAGATATGTTTGGCAATTTCCCACGACTTGAACCCGTCGAGGCTCAGGACGGCGTGGCCGGGGGTCAAATCTTTTGCGGGCGGTTCTTTGCCGCCGAAGGCGAGCAATGCGTCCAGTTCGGCGTCCGGCAGGATGCTTTCGCAGATGAAGACAAATTCCTGGTCATTGTTCGCCACGAAACAGTCGGCCGCCAGCAGTCCGTTTTGGTCGGCGAGAAAGGTGTGCAGCACCCGGCCAAAGCGGATTTTCGGCACGTTGCCCGCGACCAGCGCATCGAGAAGATCCAGGCCCGGCGTCTCGGGCAGCGTGAAGACGCGCACAAAGGAAAAATCGGCCAGCGCGGCGGCGTCGCGCACCGCTCCGCATTCGGCGCGGACATCTCCAAAATGCGAGACAACCCGCGCACCGTGGCGCTCGCGGAAAACCGCGCCGGCGGCGGCCAGTTTTTCCTGGAGTGGAGATTCTCTCACGCGGGGCCTCCCTTGGCATCCTGCTGTTCAATCACGAAGTCAACCACGGTATTGATGGAGCGCAGCACGGAGATGTTTTCGTCGGGGATTTTGATTTTGAAGCAGGTTTCTACGCACAGGACAATTTCCAGCGCGTCGAGCGAGTCCAGCCCCAGCCCGGAGCCGAGCAGCGAGACGTCCTCGTGCAAATCCTCCGGCACGTAGGCCAGATTCAGGCGCCGGATTAATTCCTGTTTGAAGGTGTCTATCACCTGGCGCCGGCGCGCGATGGTCTGATTAAATTGTTCGGACATCAAGCCTTTTGGTTTGAGAGGAACTCTTGCCTTTCTGCGCCTGCGTTTCAAGCCCAAACTTGGGGCCTGAGTAGTAGGATGATGGTTGCTCGGTCGTCTGACTGATGCGGAGAAGCCGGCGGTATATGAATGGAACATGAAAACGACGGTGGACATTGATGAAGGGGTTCTTCGCGAGGCGGAGGCACAGGCGCGCTACCAAGGCAAACCCTTGGGGGCGTTGGTTGAGGAAGCGTTGCGGGTTACGCTTAAGACCGCCGCCGGCTACTAGCCCGTTGCGACTCCGCCCGAAGCCGATCCAGGGCTGGAGGACAACGATCCCTTCGCCGAGCCGCCTGTGGTTGTCCTTACCGAAGCGGTCGCCTCGGCGAGGCGACCCTACCTTGAGGGCGGCGGGCAGCGGAGTGCCCGCCCTACCACCAACGGCATCGGGAATCCTAAAAGTGGCCTTATCCGAACAAATCCATCTGGGGCGGGGGGGCGAGTTTTTTGAGTTTTTCCAGTTCGGGGCGGCGGGCGTGGCGGCGAACTTTGCCTTCGGGCGTCAGTTCGGATTCTTCGAGATTGGCCAGAATCTCCTTGGCCCGCTCCAGGACGGTTTTGGGCAGGCCGGCCAGGCGCGCCACCTGGATGCCGTAGCTTTTGTCCGTCGCGCCTTCCACGATCTTGCGCAGGAAAACAATCTGGTCGTTCCATTCGCGGACGGCGACGTTGAAGTTTTGCACGCGCGGCAGGCGGGCGGCCAGTTCGGTCAATTCGTGGTAGTGGGTGGCGAAAAGGGTCCAGGCGCCGACGACGTTGTGCAGGTGCTCGACGATGGACCAGGCCAGGCTCAATCCGTCGAAGGTGCTGGTGCCGCGGCCCACTTCGTCCAGTATCACCAGGCTGCGCGGCGTGGCGTTGTTGAGGATGTTGGCCGTCTCGCTCATTTCCACCATGAAAGTGGATTGCCCGCGGGCCAGGTCGTCGCTCGCGCCGATGCGGGTGAAGATGCGGTCCACCAGCGGGATGCGGGCCTCCGCCGCCGGGACAAACGAGCCGGTGTGGGCCATCAGCACCTGGAGGGCCGTCTGGCGGATGAAGGTGCTTTTGCCCGCCATGTTGGGCCCGGTGATGAGCATGAGTTGGCGCGAGGTCCGGTCCAGCAAAATGTCGTTCGGGACAAAGCGCTCGGCCGACTGGTTTTGTTCCAGCACCGGATGGCGGCCCTGGCGGATTTGCAGGATGCCCTCGCCGCCGATTTCGGGCCGGCAGTAATTGTAAAGCCGCGCCGTCTGCGCGAAGGAGGCCAGCGCGTCCAGTTGGGCCAGCGCGCCCGCCGACTGCTGCAAGGCGGGCAACTGCTCCAGCACCGCTTCGCGCACGCGCTGGAACAGTTCATATTCGAGTTTCATCCCGCGTTCCTCCGCGCCGAGGATTTTTCCCTCCATCTCCTTCAATTCGGGCGTGATGAAGCGCTCGCCCCCGGCCACGGTTTGTTTGCGGGTGTAGTGCGGCGGCACCTTGTCCAGGTTGGATTTCGTCACCTCGATGTAATAGCCGAAAACGGAGTTGAAACGCACCTTGAGCGAGGCGATTCCGGTCCGGGCGATTTCGTCCTGCTGCAACTGCGCGATCCAGTCCTTGCCGCCGCGCGCCGCCTGGCGCAACTCGTCCAGGGCCGCGTCGAAACCGTCGCGAATCAAACCGCCCTCCTTCAGCGGAATGGGCGGTTCATCCACCACGGCGCGGGCGATCAATTCCGCCAGGCCGGGCGACTCGCCCATGCGCGCGCTCAATTCCCCGAGCAAGGACGGCGGGCTGCTTTGCGCCGGGGCGATGGCCGTTTCCATGGGCAAATCGCGCAACGCATCGGGCGCGGCGGCCGGCCCGCCGGCCAGCGGCAGGAGAAGGGCCTTGAGGGCGGGGATTTTTTCCAGCGCCTGGCGCAACGAAACCAGGTCGCGGGCGTTGCCGGAACCGCTGGACAGCCGGCCCAGCGTCCGTTCCAGGTCGCGCACGTCCGCCAGATCGCGGCGGAACTCGTCGAGCGCCCCGCCGTTGTCCAGCCAGAGCTGCACGGCGTCGCGGCGGCGCAAGATCGGCGCGGCTTCCGCCAGAGGGGAGCCGAGCCAGTCGCGCAGGCGGCGCGCGCCCATGGGCGTCACCGTGCGGTTGACGGCGCCGTAAAGGGAGGCCGGGGCGGGCGCGTCGCGGCGCATCGGCTCCAGGATTTCCAGGTTGCGCAACGTGGCCTGGTCCAGCGCCATGAAATCGCCGCGCTGGTAAAAGGAAAGCCGGGTCAGGGCGGAGACGTTGCGCCGCAATTGTTGTGTCAAGTAATACAACACCGCGCCGGCCGCGCCAACCGCCGCCGCGCGGTCCCGCAGGCCAAAACCGTCCAGTGAGGCGACCTTGAAATGTTCCCGCACCGTGAAGACGGCGGTTTCGGGGGCGAACACCCAGTCCTCGCACGGATTGAAGACCGCGCGGCCGTTTTGCGCCAGCGCCGGCAGCCCGGCGGCCCCCGCCGGGTAAATGATTTCGGCGGGCCGCAGCCGGTCCAGTTCGGCCAGGAGCGCAGCCTCGCCCTCGACTTCGGTGGCCTTGAAATCGCTGGTCGTCAGATCCACCACCACCAGGCCGAAGATTTTTCCGCGCGGACAAATCGCCCCCAGAAAATTATTGCGGTCGGACACCAGCAACCGTTCGTCAAAGTGCGTGCCCGGACTGAGAATCTGCGTCACTTCGCGTTTGACGATCTGGCCGGGGCGGGCCTCCTCCAACTGCTCGCAGATGGCCACCTTGCGGCCGGCCTTGAGCAGGCGGGCGATGTAGCCGCCGGCGGCGTGGAAGGGGATGCCGCACATGGGCGCCTGGGCGCGGCGCGTGAGCGCGACATTGAGCAACTGCGCGCCGGTGATGGCATCCTCGAAGAACATCTCGTAAAAATCGCCGAGGCGGAACAACAAGAGGGCCTCGGGCGGCAGTTCGCTTTTGATGCGGCGGTACTGCGCCATCATGGGAGAAAGTTGTGTCGTCGGATCGCTTTGCAAATCGGGGAAAAGGTTCCGGCTCCAAACGCCGGGCGCAAGTTTAAAAGCGGAAAAATTCTCTGACGAGTTCCCGGCGATGTCTGGTCCCAGAGGCAGCAAACTGGCATTGCCAGGAGGTTAGATAATTGATATTGATTGAGCGGCGGAAGCCGGCGGCCGGGCGCAAGAAAAGAACGCAAAAATAAAACCATGAAAAAAAGAATCATCAGCAGCGTTATCATCTTCGCCATCTACACGGCGGCCACCCAGATTTACAAACTGGTGTATCCGCCGGTGGCAAGCGCCGCCACCGCCGCCCAAATGGATGACACCGCTCAGAGCTTCGTCCAGGCGAAGTTCCTGCGTGACCAATTGATCGAACGCACTGCGTTCTGGCTCCTTATTTTCCTTTTGGTCTGCATCTGGATCGGTCCTGTGTGGGACGCGATCAACAAAGCGATCTTGAAACTCAAC
>Ga0326727_10016914_pt1 | contig 15269 bp, 8 predicted proteins | sample MB2enrmetagenome_FD_207643 | JGI IMG/M metagenome (GOLD analysis project Ga0326727, IMG submission 207643) | Lab enriched peat soil microbial communities from McLean, Ithaca, NY, United States - MB29MY | ecosystem: Environmental > Terrestrial > Soil > Wetlands > Peat | place: USA: New York... | reverse complement strand
ACCGGGCGGTCATATAGTAGCGGTAGTTGGGATAGCGAAAAGCGGCGCGGGCCTGGCGCATGCGGGCTTAGTGCCAGTGTCCCACAGGTGGCCGGCCCTGCTAATCGCCGGCAAGCGCTCCCTAACGGTCGCGGCTCTGAAAGCACATCCGAGCCGCGAACGTTAGGGAGCGGTTCCTACGCCCTAAAACACCAGCCCCACCCGCGCGATCACCGTGCGCGGCTGCAGGAAGTGCGTCCCGCTGAACGTCGAAAGGAAGTTGTACAGGGCCACTTTGTTGGTGATGTTGGCGATGTCGAAGGACGCGGTAAACTTCTCGTGCTTTTCCGTATGGAACAGATTGTCGGTGCCTAGCCCCACGTTGAAGACATTGCGCGGCTTCACGCGGTCGGGGTTGTGATCGTCGTTCTCCGCGCCGGTCTGCGGCAGCGTCAACAGCTTCGAGGTGCCAGTGCCATTGCAGGTGGTAATCGGGTTGCTGAAAGTGGCGTAGACTCCGTTGCAGGCGAAGCCGATCGAAGTCTGCTGGGCCGCCGTAAGCGCCAGCGCGGCGGCCACGTCCGGCACGCCGCTCACCACCAGGCCGCTGTCATAACGCCAGGTGAGCGCCACCCACTCGGCGCCCTTGTGCTGATAGCGGAAATTGCCCGTCGACTGAAATGCCTGATCGTGGTCGATGCGGAACACGCCGCCGGCCAGCGGCGTCCCCTGGGAGATCAGGCCGCCGACCTCCGGCGGGAAATACCGCGCGCGCGTGTGGCCGAACGTCCAATAGGCCTGGAAACCGCGCAGGTTGGTGGTGCTCACGCGGCCGGTAACGCCATCCAGTTTCGAGTTGTGCCAGGAAATCGGGAACGTGATGGTGGTGTTCAGCAGCGTGCTGAAGTCGTAAGCGCCGTGCGTGAACTTCCAGAAATAGTCGGCGTCCACCATCAGGTATTTGCCGATGGACTGTTGGAAACCCGTGTTGAACTGGTTGCGGCGGCCGGGCCGAATGGGCGTGGATACGCTGCCGAATACGTTCTGGTCCAGTCCGCCCACTCCCGTGGCGCTCGAAAGCAGCAGATTTTCGTTGAACGGCGTTTCGAACGTGCGCGAGTACGCCACGCGCAGCACCGTTCCCGTCCCCTTGATGTTGTAAGCGATGCCGACCCGCGGTTCGGCGCCGTTGTTGGTGCTGAGGCCGGCATAGTGGTCGGCCCGGTAACCGATGTTGAACAGGAAGTGGCCCACCGTGATGGCGTCCTGCGCGTACACCGCGAACTGATTGATGTTGCCGGCGCCGTGGAAGTTGAACATGCTCCCGCCCCGGGTGAGATCGAAGGGAACCAGGCCGGGGACCAGGTTGGGGTTAGCCGTGAATCCAAGATTCGAGCACTGGTTCGGGTCCAGCAGGCTCGACGGGCCAGCGGAGTTGCCGTTGGCGTCGACGCAGATGGGGTTGAAGGTTGGGTCGGTGATGCCGAAGCCGAAATTCTCCATCAATCGCGTCTGTTTCGCGTCGATTCCGATTTTCAAAACGTGCCGGCCGGCGGTCACGGAGAGGTCGCTCTTCACGCCCCAGTTCAGCAACTGGCGGCTTTGATTCTGGGTGGAGGGCGTATCGGCGAACGGGTCGCGGCTGCCGTAGTAGAAGAACTCGTCCTTCCGAACATACGGGTTGATGGTCAGCAGGGTGTGGGCGTTGAAGGTGTGCTGGTAGCCCGGGGCGACGCTCCAGGTAGCCACGTGCTGGCGTTGATCCTGCGCCAACTGGTCGTAGTCGTTGGGGATCTGAATCCAGTTGCGCGCGGTGAACAGGTTGAGGTGGAGTGAGTCCTTCCCGTCGGGCTCGAAGTCGAAATGATCGAAGATGGTCTCGTTGTTGCCTATGTCGTGGAAGGGGGTGAACTCGGGCGTGTCCAGGAAGCGGCCGCTACGGAGACCGTCGATGGCCAGGAAATTCCCGACTTTCGCGCTGCCGAGGCCCAGCCCCAGGGAGCCTCCCACGGTGCCGAACGCCCCGTAGGTCGCATCCAGGTTGCCAAAGGGCCGCGCCGCTCCCAGGCCGGTGCGCGTGGTGACATTGGCCACCAGGCTGGTCTTGTCGCCAAACTCCGCATCCACCGACCCCGTCACCACCTCCATGCTCTGGATAGCGCTCACCGGAAGCTGTGTGGAGAACACTTTGCTCTGCTGATCGCTGATGGGTTGTCCGTCAATGACGAAGCTGGTCTGCGCGTGATCGCCGAGGGGGTGGAAGAGTCCGTTGCCGTCGGCGGCCACACCGCCCGTGCTATAGGTGATCGCCTGGCTGAGACCGCCTCCAGGGTCGAACGCGAGAATCTTGGAAAGCTGGGATCGATCGGCGTCCACGTGATCGGAAGGATTGAGCTCCAGCAGGTCCGCGCCGGCCGCCTCCACGGTGACAGTGGTCTGGCCCCCGGCGATTTCCAGAGCCGCCTTGACCTGCAGTGGCAGCGAGTTCCGGATGGTGACGTCCTGAGAGAAAACTTCGAAGCCGGAGGCTTTTACTTCCAAGTGGTACGGGTTGGGCGGAATGTTGACCAACCGGAAGGAGCCGTCCGCGGCCGTTAAGGTGGACTGCCGGTAATCCGAGAGAGGATTGTGGACGCTTATCACGGCTCTTTGGACTGCGGCGCCGGACGGGTCGACGACCACTCCCGCGATGGTGCCGGCGTTGCCGAGCGACTGTCCCAGAACCCGATGCGTGAAAGTGAAAACGAGCACACCCAGAGCACTGACAGCGAGAACGCGTTTCATGACTCCAGTATCGGGAGGGTTCCCTTACGGGCCAGAACCAATTCTCACCAACGGCCTAAAATTACCCGATAGCGGGCTGGAAACGCCCACGAACGGACAACGTTCCGCGACCTCTGAGCGCCGCCAGCGCTACGATTAGTAAGTGAGCCTGCGGCAGATGAGCCAGCCGCCAATCCGCACCCTGATCGTCGATGACGAGCCGATCGCCCGCCAGGTGCTGCGGGACGAATTGCACTCGGTGGCGGATGTCGAAGTTGTCGGCGAGGCCGGCAACGGCAACGATGCCCTCGTCCAGATCGAGCGCCTCCAGCCCGACCTCGTGCTGCTCGATCTCCAGATGCCCGGGCTCGGCGGTTTCGACGTGATCCAACGCTTGCCCCCACGGGCGCTGCCCATCGTCATAATCGTCACCGCGTACGACCAGCATGCCATTCGCGCGCTCGATGAAGGCGCGCTCGATTATCTGCTCAAGCCCGTCAGCCAGGAGAGGCTCGAGAAAGCTCTGGACCGGGCACGGGCGCTGCGCGGCAAGTCAAGGGATGTCGCCGAGTCGCTGGCGCAATTGAGCCGAAAAGTGGTGGGACGCGCCGGCGGCGAGTACTTCCTGCTTAATATCGACGACGTTCTGGCGTTTCAGGCCGAACGCGAGATCGTGTGGATCGTCACCGCCCGGCGGCGTTATATGGCCACACAGCCGCTGCACCATATCGACGCCCGCCTGAAGGGATCGGTATTCCAGCGCGTCCATCGCAACGCGCTGGTGAATGTGAATCACGTTCGGAAAATGACTGCCCTCAGCAGCCAGCGCTGGCTGCTGACGCTCAGCAACGGTCAGGAATTCATCGTGAGCAAACGGCAGGCCAGCGGCGTCCGCCAGATGCTGCAATGGTGAGGGCGCCGGAATCACCGCTTCCTGGCGGCCGCCACCGCCGCCCGCGCGGCGGCTATGCTCATCGAGCACGAGCGGTGGTTGTTCCGGCAACTCGCCACCGTCCGGTTGCAATCGCAGGGACAGCGCTGCGCGTTGAGCTTCCTGAGCAGAGCGCCCAATTTCTCCGGCGGGACGCCGCTCAAGTCAACGTCGGGCAGGCTGGTATAAAAAGGTTCAGGCGGCTTCGAAGCACGGGATTCCTGCCAGACGGTCGATTGCAGCGCCAGACAACTGAATCCAAGAATGGCCGCGGTCGAAAGGAACAGCCCTATGGCCGCGCTCCGGCTCAGCCGTTTCAATCCATCCGTGCTCCGCGCCATGGTTGCGTGTACAGTATGGTAGGAAGCTCCGGCTGGCCCTACTTCTTTTTCACCATTGGCGGGAATCACCGGACCAGCGGGCGGATTTCAAGCGCCGGCGGAAACTGAGGCCATGATCGGAATCAACCAGCCTCTGCTCATCAATATCCTCGGGCACGCCAGCGGGGCGCTGATCTTTGCGATCTTCCTCTGCCTGCTGTTCAGCGGCCGAGGGTGGTCGGGCGGGCGCGGGCGCTATCTGTCGGGATTGGCCGCGGCCCTTTCGCTGGTCTGGAACCTCGGCTCCCTGATCGCTTTGGTGTGGCCTGGCTTGCCGGCCGGAGTATTGGGCCTGGTGGTGGCCGTCAGTTTCTCGGCGTTGAGCCTCCTGCCCGCTGTGCTGTTGCAGCTATCGCTCGGCGACAGCCAGCCCGCCGTGGTCGCTGGCGGCTACGTGCTAAGCGCCGTCGCGGTGGCCATGCACTTCTGGGAGATTGCCGGCAACGGCGCCGCGCTCCATCAGGTTGCGCTGATGCTCATCACGGTTGGCTTCCTGGCGTTGACCGCGATTGCGGTGACGGGTGTCGCCATCCGGCGCGACGACCCGCTGCGGCGCCCGGGCCGAGTGCGCATTGCGGCTGCCATGTGCCTGGCGCTGTTTGCCATGTCTTTCGTCCATTTCGGAGCCGGACACGCCAGCCAGGCCTGGTCCAGCGAGTTGGTGGTGCACCACGCCGGCATCCCGCTGGCCCTCTTCGTTCTCTTGCAGGACTATCGTTTCGTCTTGCTGGACGCCTTCGTCCGCTTCCTGGCCAATGCCTTTCTGGCCGCCGCGCTGACATGGCTGGTCATCGAGGCCACATTCCGCCTGGAGTTGGTGGAGCGAACCGCGCCGGAGCCTTTGCGGGAAGCGCTATTGCTGATTGGCGTCTGCCTCTTCCTGGTGTTGTTCGCCTGGCTGCGCAACCGCGTGCAATCCTGGCTTACGCGCGCGGTCTTCCGCCAGGGCAGCCTCGCAAATCTCGCCGGCCGCGTAAAGGAAGGCCCGGCCTTTACGGACGAGCAGCAGTATCTCGATTGGGCGGCCGCCCTCATCGCCGCCGCTGTCGGGACCGCGGACTACGCCGTAGCCGGCCAGGGCGAAGTGCAGGCCAGTTGGGCCGAGGCCCAGATTCCCATTCGGCTGGGCGAGGGGGATTCGCGCGTGCTCGCTTTGGGACGCCGGCAGGGCGGACGGCGCTATTTGAGTGAGGACCTGGACACGCTGGCCGAAGCCGCCTCGGAAATCGCCGCGCGAGTGGAATCTTGGCGGCGGCAGGAGATGAACCGGCTGGTCAGCCAGGCCGAACTGCGCGCGTTGCGGTCGCAGATCAATCCTCATTTTCTGTTCAACGCCCTCAATGCGCTGTATGGCGCCATCCCTCGGGAAGCCGCCGGGGCCCGCCGCATGGTGCTCAACCTCGCCGAAATCTTTCGCTACTCTTTGCAGTCGGACAAGGCCTTCGTGCCGCTGGCGCAGGAGATGCAGATCGTGCGCGCCTACCTGGAGCTGGAACAGTGCCGCCTGGCCAGCCGGCTCGACGTTCAAATAGAGGTGGACGATGCCGCTCTGCAAATTCCGATCCCGGCGCTCTCCATACAGCCCCTGGTGGAGAACGCCGTCAAGCACGGCGTCGCGCTCCGCATCGAGCCGGGCTACGTGCGGATCAAGGCCCAATGCCGGGACCAGGAATTGCGTATTTCCGTGGAGAACAGCGCCAGCGGGCGCGCCACGGAGACTCCCGTCACCGGCGTGGGTCTGCAAAATGTCAGGCGGAGGCTGGAGATCTGTTACGGCGCGGGCGCGGAGCTGCGCTTTTCGCCCGGCATGGAGTTCACCATCGTCGAAATCCGCATCCCGCTCTAGAAAAGGGGACAGACGCATTTTCTGCCAAACCCGCAAAAAATGCGTCTGTCCCCTTTTTATGGCGCCCAGCCCGGCGCCACATAGGCGATGAACATCACCGTCAGGCCAATGATGCCGGCCAGCAGCATGCTGTGCTTCAAAGTGAAACGGAACAGCCGGTATTCCTCCTCGCGCTTCATCGAGGTCGCCGCGGCGGCCACCGCGATGCTGGTCAGGCTGATCATTTTGCCCATCACCCCGCCCGCTGAATTGGCGGCGGCCATCAACACCGGGCTCATCCCCAGCTTGCCGGCGGTCACCACTTGCAGGGTGCCGAACAGGGCGTTGGCGGAGGTGTCGCTGCCGGTGAGGAAGACACCCACCCATCCGAGCAGCGCGCTGAAGAACGGGAATAGCGCGCCGGTGGCGGCAAAAGCCAGGCCCAGCGTGGCCGTGGCGCCCGAGTAGTTCATCACGAATGCCAGCCCCAGCACCACCGCCAGCGTGAGTTCCGCCAGCGCCAGTTGCTTCGCCGTGTGGCCCACGGCGCGCGCCAACTGGCGGGGCTTCAAACCCGCCACCAGGGCACCCAAAATGGCCGCGAACAGGCACCCGGTGCCCGAGGTGGCAAGCCAGTTGAAGTTGTAGGAAGCTGCGTAGAGCGAGGGCTTGGCGACTACCGGCGGCATGCGCTCGATGGTGTTGTGCAGGCCCGGCCAGCTAATCGCGATGCTCACCCGGTTGAATTGCGCTTGCAGAGGTTTGTAGCCCCACAGCAGCACACACACCACCAGCAGCGCGTATGGCGCCCACGCGTGCGCAATCTCGAGGGCGGTATGCCGGGCGCGCGGCGCCGAGTCCCCAGCCGGGTTGACTGCCTTGAGGGACGCCCAGCCCGACCCGCTATCGCGCGGCTTCCACACACGAAGCAGAACCACCAGCGAGATCAGAGCGGCTATGCCCGCCAGAACCCCGGTGAGTGGCGCCAGGAGGGAATTCGAAACCAGCAACTGCGCGATGGTGTACGAGACGCCGCAAACGGCCACGGCGGGAAGGACGCCGCGCAGGCCCTTGCGGCCGTACATCACCAGGATCAAGTAGGCCGGGACAAACAGAGAGGCGGGCGTGCAGATGCGGGCCACCGCCGCGCTGAGACGGTCGAGCGGCAGGCCGGTGGTGACCGCCAGCGTGGCCACCGGAATTCCGATGGCGCCGAAGGCCACCCCCGCGGTATTCGCCAGCAGGCAAATGGCGGCGGCGTGGAACGGCACGAATCCCAGCCCCACCAGCATGGCGGCGGCCACCGCCACGGGCGTGCCGAATCCCGTGGCGCCTTCGATGAACGCGCCGAAGGCGAAGGCGATCAGCAGCGCTTGCAGACGCGCGTCCTCCGTAATGTGGCCGATGGAATCCTTGAGCAGATCGAACTTGCCGCTCTCCAGCGTCACCCGGTATAGCAGGATGGCGGCGAAGACCACATAGCCGATGGGCATAAGCCCGAATGCCGCGCCGTAGGTAGCAGCGGCGGCGAGCTTTCCCACAGGCATGCCGTAGACTCCCGCGGCCACCAGCGCGGCCGCTCCCAGCCCCACCAGCGACGCCATCCAGGCGGGCTTGCGCATCACGCCCAGCAGGATCAGCAAGGCAAAGAGGGGAATGGCCGCCACCAGCGCCGAGAGCGGCAGGCTGCTCGCCACCGGCATGTAGTTCTGTTGCCACATATCTAGTTAGTGTAGTGCGTCGCGGGGCGCGGCGACTTGACACCACCTTGCCGCCTACGGTATCAGATGTATTCACGATATGTGGACCCAGAACTACACCCCTCTCGCCGGCAGTCTTGCACTGTCCGCGCTGGCGGCCGCTCTTCCCGCCTTTGCGATGCTCTATTTGCTCGGTGTCCGGCGGCTTCCCGCCTGGAAGGCATCCGTCGCCGGGCTGGGCGCCGCGGTTGTCGTGGCGCTCGCCGTCTACCGCATGCCGGTGGTGCTGGTAGCCAGTTCGCTCGGCTTTGGCGCCACCTTCGGTCTGTTCCCCATCGGCTGGATTATTTTCAGCGCCATCTTGCTCTACCGCGTCGCGGTGGAGTCCGGGAAGTTCGAAATCATCAAGGATTCGCTCGGCGGCCTCACCCAGGACCGCCGCTTGCAGGCCTTACTGATCGCCTTCTGTTTCGGCGCCTTTCTGGAAAGCGCCGCGGGGTTTGGGGCGCCCGTAGCGGTGGCGGCCACCATGCTCATCGGACTTGGCTTTTCGCCCTTCTACGCCGCTAGCGTCTGTCTGCTGGCCAATACCGTGCCCGTGACTTTCGGTTCCATCGGGATTCCCATTGTCACTTTGAGCGCCGTGACCAGCCTGCCGGTCAACAGCCTCAGCGGCGCTACCGCGCTGATTTGCGTGCTCCCCTCTCTGTTGCTGCCTGCTTATCTTATCTATGTGATGGGTGGCCGGAAGGGGCTTATGGGCGCGCTGCCGGCGGTAGTGGTCTGCGGTGCGCTCTGGGGCGGCATACAGTTCGCGATCGCCTGGTATGCCGGCCCTTATCTCGCCAGTATGGTGAGCGCGCTGGTAACCATGGTGGGGCTCGTCGTCCTGCTGCTTTTCTGGAAGCCCAAGGACCACTTCGTGCTCGAAAACGACCAGTCTGTCCGGGCAGCCATCAAGCGCCATTCGGCCAGTGCCGTGATCTGGGCCTGGAGTCCTTACGTGATGCTGGTGGTCATGGTGCTCCTGTGGGGCGCGTTCAAGACGGAGTTGAACAAGGTCTCGTTAGTCTTCCCGTGGCCGGGGCTCCATCGCATGGTAATGGAAATTGCCCCCGTCGTCCAATCTCCGACTCCCTACCCGGCGATTTACCGCTTCGACTGGCTGAGCGCCGCGGGCACGGCGGGCGTGCTCTCGGCACTGCTTTCCGCGGCCTTGCTGGGCTTGTCGCCGGCCCGCTTCCTCAAGGTTTTCCGGGGCACCTGCAAACAGGTCTTTCTGGCTGAAGTCGCCCTCGTCGCGGTCCTCTCGCTGGCGTACGTCATGAACTATTCCGGGGAAACCGGCACACTCGGCCTCGTCTTTGCGACTACCGGTGTGCTGTTCCCCTTCTTCAGCGCCGTGCTCGGAGGGCTGGGCGGTTTCTTGACCGGCTCGAACACCTCCGCCAACGCTCTGTTTGGCAATCTCCAGGTGGTGACGGCCACGCGCCTGAACCTCAACCCGGTGTTGATGGCCGCCGCCAACTCCAACGGCGGCATGATGGCCAAGATGATCAGCCTGCAGAGCATTGCCGTGGCCGCCACCGGCGCCGGCCTGGCCTCCTCCGACGAGGGAAAACTATTCCGCTTCGCGCTCCGCCACAGCCTGCTGCTCACCGTGGTGGTCGCCCTGATTACGATGTTCCTGGCCTACGTTGAGCCGCAATGGGTCCCGTAGCGCCGGCGGTCGACCCACCGGCGGCCGCAAGGAGGGTTTCCAGATGTGCCAGCACGGTGTTTCGCGCCGCGACTTCTTTCAACGGATGGCTCTCGGCTCTGCAGTCGGAGCTTCGATTCTCGACCTGGCCTGGCGTCGCGCCGCGTGGGCGCAGGTCATGGTCCCCGGCGCCGCCACCGATCTGTTCGACATTCAAAGCGTGGCCGAGGGTGTCTACTTCGCATTCGCGCGCCCGCAGGTGGTGGCCAATTGCAATGCCGCCATCTTTGTCAACTCAGCCGATGTGCTGGTGGTGGATGCCCATTCGAAGCCTTCGGCGGCGGCGGCGCTGATCGCGCAGATCAAGCAACAGATCACCGCGAAGCCGGTGCGGTACCTGGTGGATACCCATTTCCACTGGGATCACTCGCAGGGCAATGCCGGCTATCGCGACGCCTTCGGCAAAGACCTCAAAATCATCGCCAGCGACACCACCAGGAAACTGGAGGCGCAGTTCTCGCAGGCCCGGTTGCGCGAATCGCTCGATCCGAACGGCCATCCGTTCTCCGGCCAGCCGCATATCCCGGTGTTGCTGGAAGCGGCGCGGCAGCAGTTGAGCGCCGCTGACACACCGGAGCGGAAAGCGCAGATCGCCGACAGGGTCCGCCAGTTGGAGGCCTTTGAACGCGAGATGCAAAACTTCGCGCCCGTGCTGCCGACCGTCACCTTCGGCAAGACTTACGTGATTAAGGACAAGGCTCACGACCTGCACGTGGAGTTTCACGGCCGCGCCCACACGGCCGGGGACGTGGTGGTGTTTTGCCCGCGGAAGCGTGTGGTGGCAAGCGGCGACATGATCCTGGGCACGCTGCCGTATCTGGCAGACAGCTTCCCCACGGAATGGCCGAGGACCATCGATTCGGTGGCCAAGCTGGCTTTCGATCGCGTGGCCGGGGGACACGGCGCAGTGCAGCATGGGAAGCAACTCATGACGGGCCAGCGCAATTACATTGAAGAGCTGGCGGCGAGGGTGGAAGCCGGCAAGAAGGCCGGGCAGCCGCTGAGCGCGATCCAAGAGAGCATGCCGGTGGCTTCCATCAAGGCGCTTCAGGCCGATGGTTACGGCGCACTGGTGCGCGCGGGCCGCGATGAGGCTGCCATGCAGGCGGCCGTGAACACGAATATCGGGCATGTGTTCGACCGGCTGGGCCAGAGCTGAGCCGCGTCGGAGAGCCACAAACCGTCCGGCTGTTAGCCGAAGGCTCGTGTTGACAAATGGTTTGCTGCAAACGCTCGAGCACATCGGGACTCAGGGTCACCTCGCCCGACCGGTCGCAGACTTCAGCCGGTACGTGATCGACGATCATTCGCGGTTCGGCACCTAATCTTGGTCCACCGAAACTCGAACTGCGTCCGACCGGGGCAGCCGGACTGGATTGGAAACAGGCACTCCTCCCCTGGGCGCCGCTCTTCACCGGTAGCGGTACAACTTAATCTTCTGGATCGTGTAGCGGTCGCCCGGGAACCAGAGGCCCCGCCAGTCCGGCGTCTCGTCGCCGTTCAGCCGGCGTCCAGGGACCCAGCGGCCGTCGACGTATTGGCCTTCCTCGACAGTGGCCAGTCCCACGCTTTGAGTCGCGTCCGTGGCCGCCTCGAAGTAGACACTGATGCTTCTGCCGACAATCGCGTAGTCGTCGGGGCCTAACTGAATGAACAGGCCGGCCACGCGGTCCACCGGGGGAGCCACGGGCGCATTCGGGTCCTGACTGCGCAACGCGTAGCGGGCTTCGATTGTGTAGTCGCCCAGCCGCACCTTCGACCTGGGGGCATCTTGATCCACCAGCACCGCCGTCACCTTTCCGAGGCCCTGCCTTTCCAGGATCAGCGGAGCTACCTGCGCCAGCACCTGGTAGCCTTTGCCAAGCTCACCGTCCGGGGACACCAACCGGTCGATGCCAAACGGCGAGTAGCCGATGGCGTCATACTTAGCGGCGGCCGACATCGCATGAGCGACGCCGCGCGCGTCTCCCCTTGACTCGGGGATGAACAGCGGGTTGCCGGATTGCCTGTACCAGGCGCACCAATCGTCGAAGTTGGGGACGTGGACATCCGGCGCGAGTATGTCGATGGCCGGCCCTCCCGCTCTCCAGGCATCCATCACCCAGGGCAGCGGACCGCCGCTCGGATAGCTGCCGGGCTTCTCCTTGTCGTTCTGGCGCAGCCAGGTATTCACAAACATCGGCAGCGGATATTCGGCTTTGCCGGCGGCGGCGACATGGCCGACGTAACGGCCGTAGTTCCACGCCATGAACAATTCGTCGGTTTCAATGCCGGCGCCGAAGACCTCTTCCCAACTCCCGGCCGTCTTGAAGCCGGCGGCTTCCCAACGCTTGCGCAGTTCGGGAATCAGAGTGTCCTTATGCTTCTGGAGGTAGTCCATGAACTCCTTGGGCACCGGCCCCGCAAACGCCTGGTTGGCCACCGGCGAATGGTCCCGCGACAGGCCGACCACTCCCACTTCGTTCTCCACCTGGATCATGAGTACCGTGTGCGCCTCTCCGTCCACCTCGCGGATGTGCCGCATCAGTGCGGCGAAGGCGCGCGCATCGGCGTCGCGGTTGGCGTCGCTCAGCGTGGTCAAGGTCGGCAGGCCCTTGCCCTTCTCGTCCTGGATAATCGGAAACCGCTGCTGGTTGGTCTTGACCCACACCGGCTGGTAGGTGGACTTGCCGTTCTTCCAGCTTCCGAACCAGATCACGATCAGGCGCAGGTGGTACCGCCGGGCATCTTGAATCAGCCCGTCCACCAGGCTGAAGTCGAACCGGCCTTCCTCGGGCTCCATCAACTCCCAGGACACCGTTGCCAGCACGGTGTTGAGGTTGGTGGCCGCGATCTTGGGCCAGAGCGGCCGCATGTATTCCATGCTGGAGGCGCTGGAATTGTTCAATTCCGCGCCCAGGACCAGGTATGGTTTGCCGTCCACGATCAATTGCGTGGCGGTTCCGTGCTTTTCCAGGTGCGGGATGTTGCTCGAGGGCTTCGCCTGCGGGAAGGCTGCCGCGGACGAAAGCGATATCAGGATTGTCGTAACGACAAGAGTTCTCAGCTTCATTGGTTCACGAAAGTATAGCTCCATTCATGAACCGGCGGGCGCGCCCCGCTCTCGCGGGCCAGCGCGAAGCCTTGGTCGGGTGGCCGAAGAGTTGCAGGTTCGAATCCAGACTGGGGAGGCAAGTTTCCAAGTCGCGTCCCGCCCCGCATTGTGGCCCTTCGTCAGCTTGTGGCATAATTATGGCATATGCGGACCACCATCGAGCTTCCCGATCAATTGCTGGCGCTGGCAAAAAGCACTGCCGCCCTCAACGGGATTTCACTCCGGCAGTTTTTCATTGAAGCTGTCGAGTCCCGATTGGCGCCGGAGAAGCGGAAGGTTCGGAAAGCGCCGCCTGTGATCGGAGATGCCCATGCGCCTCGCATGACGGCACTGAAAAGGGAGCAAATCGATGAAGCGATGTTTGGCTGACGTCAACGTCCTGTTGCCGCTGCTGGTGCGCCACCACGAACACCATGAACTGGCTTTGCGCTGGTTCGATGGGCTGGCGCCGGGAGAAGCGGTCCTGTGCCGCTTCGTGCAGTTGGCGTTGGTGCGTCTGCTGGGGAATCGGACAATTATGGGGAAGTATGCCGTTTCCGCTTCGGCGGCATGGGACCTGATTGCAGAGCTGATCGAGGACGAGCGCCTGGAGTTCGCGGCCGAATCGCCACTTGTCGATGCTGTGTTTCCGAAACTGTTGAGGTATGCGGCGCCAACCAACAAACTCGTGGGAGACGCATATCTGGCGGCGTTTTCTATCGCCGGGCAAATGCGGCTGACCACCGTCGACAAGGGCTTCGAGCAGTTCCGCGATGTAGACCTCCAGTTGCTTTCCATTTGATCCGAGGGTGCGCCATCAGCGCTCCGTCAGCCGCTGGCGGCAACCGCGCCCGGTTCCGGCGCGTCCTGCAACTCCGCCAACGTCTGCAGCAACGCGTCGCGGCGAATGGGCTTCGTCACATATCCATCCATCCCCGCCTCCAGACACCGCTCCTTGTATCCACCCATGGCGTGTGCCGTCATAGCGATCACGGGTGTGTGAGCGCCCGTGCTCTTTTCCATCTCCCGAATCGCGGCGGTAGCTTCAAAGCCGTCCATCTCCGGCATCTGAACGTCCATCAGGACCACGTCGAACGATCCCGCGGCCATCATCCGCACCGCCTCCAGTCCGTCTCGCGCTACTTCCACCGTGTGGCCGGCCTTCTTCAGGATGGCGCAGGCCACCTTCTCGTTGACGACGTTGTCTTCGGCCAGCAGGATATGGAGGCTTCGTCTACCGGGGAGAATGTCCGGATACGACCCTCGCGACCTCGTCGTCTTCCCGGGACCGGCCAGACATTTTCCGTTCGACATGGCCCCCGAAATGGCGACCCGCAACTCCGAGCGGCGAGCCGGTTTGGTCAGATAGGCCGCGATCCCCATCTCGCGCGCACGCGCCAGATCGCCAGGATTTTCCCCGGAGGTGACCATCAGAACCACCACCTGCTGCGCCGCCGAAGACTCTTGCATCCGCTTAACCAGCCCAAAGCCGTCCGTTTCCGGCATGTGCAGGTCCGTCAGCACTACCCGGAATGGATCACCGCCTTCCGCGCGCGCTTGTATCAGGGCCAGGGCTTGCCCGGCGCTTTCCGCTTCCTCGGGCCGCATCCCCCAACTTCGCAACTGCTCCTGCAGAATCCGCCGGTTAGTCGGGTTGTCGTCAACCACCAGAACGGATACCCCTTCGAGCTTGCCGTCGCCGGGCCGGCATTTTTCCACAGGCTCATGCACGCAGCCCAACGAGACCGTGAAGTGGAACTGGCTTCCCGTACCGGGTTCGCCCAACACCCAGATTCTCCCGCCCATGGCCGATACGAGACGCTCCGAAATGGCCAAACCAAGGCCCGTGCCGCCGAACTTCCGAGCCGTGGACCCGTCGGCCTGAGCAAAAGCCTCGAAGATCATCTCCCTCTTCTCCGGCGCAATCCCAATCCCCGTGTCACGCACCACAAACTCGAGATCCAGGCTATCTTCGTGGCTCCGCACCAGATTTACGGCCAGCGCCACTTCCCCTCTGGCCGTGAACTTGATCGCATTGCCGATCAGGTTCACCAGAACCTGTTGCAGCCGGGTGACATCGCCGAGGACAAACTCGGGGACGTCGGGCCGGACGTCGCCTACCAGTTCCAGTCCCTTCTCCTGCGCCCTCACCGCAAACACCTTCATGGTCATTTCCACCAGATCGCGAAGGTTGAACCGAGTCGGATCCAGCTCCAGACGGCCGGCCTCGATCCTCGAGAAATCGAGAATGTTGTTAATCACCGCGAGCATCAGATCGGCCGATGTCTTGACGGTTTCGAGGTAGTCCCGCTGAATGGCACTCAGATCCGTGTCGAGCACCAGATCGGTCATGCCGATGACCCCGTTCATGGGCGTCCGGATTTCGTGGCTCATGTTGGCCAGGAACTCGCTCTTGGCGCGGCTGCCCGCCTCGGCTTTGTCTTTCGCCACCCGCAGGTCCGAGTTCGATTTGACCAATTCGGCCGTCCGCGCCGCCACCTCTTGCTCCAGAAGATCCTGGTGACGCAGCAGATCCTTGTCCCGGCGCTCGATTTCCGACAACATTCCGTTGAAGACATCCGTCAGTTGCCCCAGATCGTCGTCGGCAACCTTTACGGCCCGCGTTGAATATATCTTTTGCTCCGACACGATCTTGGCGGCACGCCCCAAATGCGCGATTGGCTCGAGGATGATGCCTTGCAACCTGGAGGCCAGCGCGAAGGCGAGAAGCCATGTGCCCAACAGGATGGCTGAAACGATCCAGGCGAAGCGCCGGATGCGCGTGTCGAGTTCATCCAGGTCCGATTCCAGATAGATCGTGCCGATCTTGACTCCATCCAGCCCGATGGATTTGAACAG
>Ga0326727_10016913_pt1 | contig 15269 bp, 12 predicted proteins | sample MB2enrmetagenome_FD_207643 | JGI IMG/M metagenome (GOLD analysis project Ga0326727, IMG submission 207643) | Lab enriched peat soil microbial communities from McLean, Ithaca, NY, United States - MB29MY | ecosystem: Environmental > Terrestrial > Soil > Wetlands > Peat | place: USA: New York... | reverse complement strand
ATCTCCGGGTTTTCCCGAGTTGGGCCGGGCTGGTCCGCCCAGACTTCCAGGCCGGTACGCGAGACGGCGAAGTTGATAATCTGCCCTCCGAGTTGGGTCAGAGCATCCTCGACAGCAGGCTTCGTTCCGGGCTCTACCATGAAGACCACGCAGCCTCCGCCCCCCGCCCCACAGACTTTGGCGGCGACCGTTCCTTGTTTTCGCGTTTGTTCTATCATGCTGTCGATGGTGGGTGTGGAAATGCCTTTGAAATTCTGCTTGCGGTTTTCCCACTCCAGAGCCAGCAACTCCGCCACATCTTTCCAGTCTCCGGTCAGGAGGGCTTCCCGCATCTGGCTGGCAATGGTCGTGATCTGGTCGAAATTGCGACGCACTTGCTCCTCGCCGTCGATGTGCGCCTTCATCACTTCCCAGTTGTTGATGGCTGAATCTCGAGGCTGGCCCGTGTAACAAAGGACAAAGCGCTTCTCCAGGTCGGAAACAAAAACCGGAAGCTTTTCGCGTTTCACGCCGTCGCGCTGCAAGTGGACCACGTTCGCCCCACCGTAAAGCGCCGGAAAATAGTCCTGCCAGCCGGTGGGAACGCGGATCACGATAGCCTCCACATTCTTCGCGATTTCGAGGATTTGAGTGCGGGTGACGCGCTTGCCGGTGACGCGCGCCAGGCCTCCGCAAAGCGCGATGTTAAGGGCCGAGGAACCGCCCAAGCCAGCGCCCGCCGGGACCTGCGAACTGGTCTCGATGTTTAGCCCCCGGTGCGGCTCGAAAAAAACTACCAACTCTCGAACCAAAGGCAGCCGGGACTCGCTGCGCGCCAGATCAGCAAGGTCCTCGAAAGTCTCCCGAATTTCCCGGTCCTGGGAAGCCAGAACGATATGCCGGTCCGGCCGCGTCTCAATCACGCAGGAGGCGTAACAGCGGATGGCGATGTTAACCGTCTGGGCTCCCGGATGAAAAAGGTAGAGCGGCCAGATGTCAACTGTGCCGCCGGCCAGATCTACTCTTGCCGGCGCTCGGGCTTCTACTCGCATCGGAACCTCGTTCGTAGTCAGTTGTCCCGCCGCGGCGGGTCAGTCGTCAGTTGAAAAAGCGCACCCACTTACCACGCACCACCAACCAATGTCCAAGTTGTCATTCCGAGCGGAGCGAGGAATCTCGCCCTAATCTTTGGAGGAACGAATCAGAGTGGGATTCCTCGCTCCGCTCGGAATGACAACTTTTGTTCTGATTCCTGACTTCCGATTTCTGCTTTCTGATTTCTGTTTTCTACCTAGTTTTGAGTCACTTCCATGTTCTCATCTATCGACAGCGTCGGCCAGCCTATCTTGGCGGGATCGGAAGGCGCCGCCGTGATCTTGAAATGCTGGCCGTCGTTGACCTCAGCGATGTAATTGTAACCCCGACGGTTGGCGCCGGAGAAACTGAGTGCTCCATCCTGCTGGAGTTGGTCAATGCTGGCGTAGGACCCGTGGCTGGCTAGGTAAAGGCGCTCCGCCTGCGCGATGGCCAACAGATCAGTTTTCACACCCACCACGTCGATCACCTGCTTGGGCGGCGCTCCGCCCGTCGGACCCTGCGTAAACTGCGTCTTGACCAACATCCAGACAATGGCCAGCACAATGACTAAACCCAAAACACTCGCCGCCGCCTTCATACCATCCCCTTGTAACGCGCCGCGCGCCTTCCAGCGTTGCGCCTTCTCGACATTTGACTTGCAGCCTTTGGCGCGCCACACGTGTTCGGGCGCCCTCCATTCCCCTCATCGGAGGACTCGCGGGCAGAACTCCCGCCAGCACTATTCTGGCTTGAGCAGGAGCGGGATGCAACAAGCAAGCGGACTTTGCCCGATCTAGTGTAGGGCGTCATAAATATCCTTACTTTCCCCGGCCCCCGTAACCCGACCCCTGACGCTGTTACCTGCCTTTTTGTCTCCAGCACTTTTCCCTTGACACGCCCACCCAGTTGTGGTAGCCTATTTGAGTTGTCGAAAGAGAGCGCCGGCAAGCGGACGCGGCAAGGGAATGAAAAGGACTTGGCAAGGGGGAAAAAGGCGCGCAAAAGGGAAAAAGATACTATTTTGACGAAACGAACCTACCGATCTAGTGCAAACAAGGGACTTAGCTTTTTCAAACGCCAAAAACGAACTGGTTTTTGAGTGCAAACGAACCCAAATCTAACCCAAAAAAGGGGCCAAAAACCGCCTTTTGTGGGGCATCGAAGTCAAAATTCGCGAGTCGAAAGGGGCAAGTAAGTGGGCGAGCACAAGGGGGGCTACACGAGCTTCGAATTTGACGTCTCTAGGCATTAGAAATCCACTGGGAGCAGAGCCGCGCTCTGGGACAGGCGACCGGAGTCGCCAAATCTAAAGAAGCGTTAGACGCCCTGCACTAGCAGCCCGCGGCTATTCGCGTGTCTCCGCTTCGCGGGACACAGGAATAATCAGGAAGGCCTTGCAACGGCTGAAGCCTTCGCCCTTCCGGACCGGTGGTGAGAAATGCGGGCAAGCCCCATTTTCCCAAAGGTTGGAAGCTGAGGGCTGATAGCTGAGCGCTGACGGCTGCAATCACCAGGCAGGAAGCCAACTCGGTTTCGGGTTTTCCCATCCAAGCGGGGAGTGAACATTGATTCGCAAAAGGCACTGGGCGCCGCGGCGAGGCAAGTAGCGCCATTCTTGGGTGGAGGCTAAACCTATGAAAAAGATTTTGCTCGTACTGCTCACACTCGCGTTCTGTTCAGCGATTGTGCAGGCGAAGCAACCGTCGAAGTCGGCAGACTTTTCAGGCAACTGGGTCTTGAGTTTTGGCGAGACGAAGAACCCACCCGCAGGTTTGCAGCATTACAGCATGGTTGTAAACCAGGATGAGCAGCAACTCAAAGTGCACACATCGCTCGAAGGCGATTTACAGGCCACTCCGAACACGCCCAATTCGGGCGGCAATTCGGGGGGCACCTCGGGCGGCTATCCCGGCGGCAGGAGAGGGGGCATGGGCGGTGGCATGGGCATGCCTGGGGGTATTGGCGTTGGCATGCCGGGCGGCGGAATGGGAACGCCGCGCGGCGGGGGTGGAAGGCCCCGCTCGGAGGGACCTTCTTCGCAAGGGTATGTTGCTGCTTACAAGCTTTATCCCCAAAGCGCTGTCTACAAGCTGGATGGCAGTGAATCAACCGTGCAGCTTGGCGACCCGGAGCAGACCAACGCGACTTCGAAAGCAGAGCGAGACAAGAACGGCGAGGTGCTAAAGCTCTCCCTGGTGGGAAACGGAGACTCTGGCCAGGGAAGCGGCAAGATTCAGGTAAAAGAGCAGTGGAAACTTTCCGAAGATGGGAAATCGCTGAAAGTTGATCGGACCATCAAGTCCCCTGAAGGTTCGGCCACTGTGCACCTCGTCTTTCTCAAGACAAAAGCTGACTCAACAAGCGGTGCTGCCCCAGAGCCCCAATGATTGTATGACGCTGCGAGGAGTGAAGATGGGAACTAGATTCAGTGATGGGGTTTCAAGACGCGGGGGAGTTGGCTGGCTAAGACTCTGCCTCCTGGTTTCCCTGTTACTGCCAGGTTGGCCGCTGCGGAGCCAGCAGCCGCCGACCATTTCCATCAACGTCAAAGTGGTCAATGTGCTGGCCACGGTGCGCAATAAGCAGGGGGAAATCGTCCGCAACCTAACCAAAGATGATTTCATGTTAGAGGAAGACGACCGCCCGCAAACCATTGGCTATTTCGCGCGCGAAACCGATCTTCCCGTGACGCTAGGTCTGCTCGTGGATACCAGCATGAGCCAGAGGCGCGTTCTCGACCAGGAGCGCAGTGCCAGCTCCACCTTTCTGGATCAAGTGCTGCGCGTCAACAAGGACGTGGCATTCGTGATTCATTTCGACCGGGAAGTGGAACTCCTCCAGGACCTCACTTCTTCCCGCCAGAAGTTGCAGTCCGCGTTGGGGTTGCTCCAGACGCCGCAGCGAAGCCAAGAGGGCGGAAGCAGTTCGCCGGGCTCGTATCCTGGCTCGGGCCGGAGGGCCGGTGGGGGTGGCGGCGGGACTTTGCTCTATGATGCGGTCTACCTGGCGTCGAACGAACTGATGAAGAAGCAGCAGGGCCGCAAAGCGCTCATTGTCCTCTCCGACGGAGTGGATCGCGGCAGCAAAGAAACTCTGGCCAGCGCCGTCGAGGCGGCCCAGCGCGCCGACACGCTGGTCTATTCCATACTATTCGCCGATGAGCAGGGCTACGGGCATGGAGGAGGGTACGGTGGCCGCGGCATGGGCGGCATGGGAGGAATGGGTCGACACGGTGGTGGGCGCGGGGGATACCCCCAAGAAACCCGTCCGGATGGCAAGAAAATCCTCGACCGGATTTCCAAAGAGACCGGCGCCCGCCTCTTTGAAGTCTCCAAGAAGCAGCCGATCGAGCAAATCTATGACCGGATTCAAGAGGAGCTGCGCAATCAGTACAGCTTGGGCTACACTCCCGACAGAGCGGACACCGGAGCGGGTTATCACAAAATCCGGCTTATGACCAAAAAGAATGATCTGACCGTGCAGGCAAGAGACGGATATTATGCGGAGCACTAGAATTCTGCCTGCCGGGACGCGCGCCACTCCTGCACATGCAAAAACGCGCTCAGAGAGCTCCGCCCTCCTCGCGCGGTAGGCGATAATGCCAAGTTGCGCTGTTACACGGAGATAGTAATGCAGAATACCGGAGCTGAGAACCGGGCTCCGAGGGTTGCTGCGGGAGGGCGCCGGGGTATATATTTCAAAGTGTCGTGAAGCCGAAAATGGACACCCTGGTCTGCCCGCTCTTAGGGTTCACCTTTGCTCTGTGCGCTGCCTGTGTATCAGCCGTCGCCTCGGAGGAGCGCAAATCGCCTTCCCAGCAGCCTGATCCGCTCACCCGCGCGGCGGAAGAATTCAAAGTTCTGACCCGCGGGTTGGGCATGCGCCCAGAAAGCCCGCCGAACGCGCAAAAGCATCAAGGCCCGAAGCTGCTCTGGCATGGCCGTCTCTATGAAAATTTCCGAAACGACATTCTCGATGCCATACCACACCAAGTGAGACAGAACGGCGAGAGCGTATCCCCGCTGCGGCGCAATCAGTTCGGCTTCAATGTCTCCGGCCCTGTACTCATCCCTCACCTGCTCACGAATCCCAAAAGCACGTTCTTCGCGCTGTCCTATGAGGGCGTCCGCGAGCGCATCACACGCGCCTCTCTGCACACTGTTCCCACCCTCCTTCAACGCAGCGGTGACTTCTCGCAAACCGTGGACCAAGCCGGCAACCTGCTGCCCATCTACGATCCGGCCACGACAACCCCCAATCCCGCTTACGATCCCAGCCAGCCCGTTTCCACCAGCAATCTTCAGTACCTGCGCTCTCCCTTTCCGGGGAACGTCATCCCTGCGGACCGTCTGGCTCCGATCGTTCAACAGGCCCTGTCCCTTTATCCCCTGCCTAATACGGATATCGGCCCTTTTTTCCAAAACAACTATTTCGTCAACGCCCTGGAGACCGATACCGCAGACGGAATCATTGCCAAACTCGAACACCAATTCGGAGAGCGGCATCGGCTAATCTCCATTACCACCCTTTCCAGGGGGTTCCTTAGCTCCGCGAAATACTTCCCGAACATCGCGAGCCCGACCGCGCCCGATCAGCATTTCTCCACCCGGCGCACGGAGCTCGACTACGTTTTTGCCGCCAACTCCAGGACTGTCAACTCGGCCAGTTTTACCGCGATCTCTGACGGGATACAAACTGGAGATGCTTCTCAGTCCCCCTTTCCTGACTATCAGCCCCTCGCCAACTATCTCTCCATGGGCACCGCCTACCCCAACTCCCGCAACGCTCGCAACACGTTTGAGGTCCGCGATGCGGTGTCGACTCGAAAGTGGAAACATTCTCTAGGGCTGACGTTTCAGGCCGACTACTATCAGGTGAATTCGTTCAATCCGGCGTATCCCTCCGGCGATTTCCAGTTTTCCGCGGATATCTCCAGCCTGCCGGGGATTATCGACACGGGTGATCCGTTCGCAAGCTTCCTTCTCGGCCTGCCGGCGTACGCGGAGCGCACCATCATCACTGCGCCATCCTATTTCAGCGACTCCTACCAATCCATCGCCGGGAGTGACAAGTACCAACCCTGGAAAAACCTGACCGTCAGCGCCGGTCTCAATCTTAGCCGCCGTACTCCGCGGGTGGAGAAGCACAACCGCCAGAGCACGGTCGATCCGTCCGTAATCGACCCCTCGAACGGCTTCCCCGGTGGGCTCGTGTTTGCCGGTCTCGACGGGATCCCTCGCGGCCTGCGCCGCGCCAATGCCGATCTCGATCCGAGCGCGGGTGTGGCCTGGAACCCGCGCGGCGGCGCCAAGACCGTAGTCCGCGCCTCCTTCAGCCGCTCGCACGGCCAGATTCCGATCTACAATGGCCAGTGGGGCACGCAAGGATTCAATGCCCGCCAGACTTTCATTTCGCCGAACACGCAATTGAGCCCGGCGCTCGACCTGACTGCCGGCGTACCGCCGTTTACCACACCGCTGCCGGACCTCAGCCCATCGGCGGCCGATAATACGGTGGCGGATTTCGTCGATCTGAGCGGGCGTGAACCCGTCTATCAATCGGCTTCGCTTTCCGTGGAGCGCGAGATACCGTTCTCCATTGTGGTTTCCGTAGGCACGAATTATGGCTACGGCCGTGATATCCTGGTGGGTGACGGCGCCGCCAATCCCAACGCGATCAACCCCAGCTTCCTGAGCTGGGGCGATGCGCTTTACAATCTGGCGTTCCGAAATACGCTGCAACCCTACCCGCAATACCAGGGCTTCGAGCTTTACGGTCACTACGCTTGGGGCCGGTACCAGCGGAACTCCGGCTTCGTGCGAGTCGAGAAGCACTCCTCCTTCGGCCTTTCGTTCATTGCCTACTACGAATTTTCCAAGCAACTCGACGATTACTCGGGCCCCTACGGGAACCAGGACTTTTTCAACGCTCGCAACGACTGGGGGCTCACGTCCTACAATACGCCGCAGTATTTGCAGCTCAGCTACATCTATGAGCTGCCCTTCGGCTCCGGCCAGCCGCTGTTCCAATTCTTGGGCTGGGAGAGGCGGCTGGTCAGTGACTGGTCGATCAGCGGCACGGCCTACTGGAATGACGGCACGCCGCTGGCACTTCATCCCGAATTCAACAACACCGGAGGCGTGCTTTCCACACTCAATGTAAACGTAGTGCCCGGCGTGGACCCGCACGTAGCCAGTCCAGGGCCCTCTCTGTGGTACAACCCGGCCGCCTTTGCTCAGCCGGCGGATTTCACCCCGGGGGACGGGCCCCGGACCGAGCCGGACCTGTTGGGCCCAGGTTATAATTCAATGGACCTCAGCGTGACCAAGCGCCTGCACGTGGGCGGCGACCGTGCGGTCGAGTTCAGCGCTACTGCGATTGACGTGTTCAATCATGCGAATTGGAACTATCCCGATCCCAACATCGGTCCAGCCAGCGCCCCCAATGTGGATGCCGGCAAGATCATCGGCTCCCACGGCGGACGCGTAATCCAGCTTGGGCTGAAGTTCAGCTTCTGATGATGCCGCGACCCTGCTCCGCACTCCCGGCCGTTCTTTTCGCCGTTTGCGCCTTCACCACCCTTCAGGCGCAAACGATGGCCGTCTCGATTCCCGCCTGGATTGAGACGAACAACTGCGCCCTCGCTCCCAAGTTCGAAGCGGAGCTCAACGGCAAACCGGTGACCGTCGCCGCGCAGTTGGGTCCAAGCAGCGACCAGGTCATCCTGCTCGTGTTGGATCTAACCGGGGATCTGGCGCTCATCGAGGCCGCCAAGCAGGCACTGGTTGCCGAAATCTCTAAGCTGCCACACAACGCCTGGGTGGGGCTGCTGCGCACCCAGGGTGGCCTGCACGTCCTGGCCGACCCCGGCACGGACCGCCGACCGTTGCTCGACGCAATCCGGTCCTTGTCCAATAGCAACGAACCGGAATTGTTCGAGACCGTTCCTTCGGCTCTTTCGCTGGCGGACGGCATCCTGCGCAAGTCCCCGGTGCGCGTCTCGGTCCTGTATATCACCGATGGCAGCATCTACAGCTACCGCCGGGACTATTCGAATCCCGTCATTAACGCGAGCGATCCACACGACCTCAGCCGGCGGTTTCCCGAGGCGCTGATTACGGAGAAGATTTCCAATCTGGTGGCGGACAGCGCCTCGCTGCAGGCGCCCTTGTTTGTGGTTCATCTCAATTACCGGAGGGACCGGCTCAACGAAGCTTATCAAAATGGCCTGGAGACGCTTGCCGATGCCACGGGCGGCAAGTGTGATATTTGCCGATCGGTGGCGGAGATCCCGGAAGCGATCTCCGCCGAGATGGCGCGCATCTCGAGCGGCTGGAGGCTCACCCTGGCGGTCCCGGCCAAGATTCACATCCGCTTCCAAATTCATTTGACTGTTCCGTGCGCCGATGGAGACCCGCGCGTCTCGTGGCGCACTCATTTCCACCCCAAGGAGGGATAAGATGACGCGGCTGGGACGTCTGGAATTCGCTCTCCTGTTGATTCTTGGCGTTGCACTGGTGGCCTCGCTGGGTGTCATCGTTCACCAGTCCCGGCGACTCGCTGCCCTCGAGCGGCAGCAGGCCGCAGACCTGCAATCTCTGCGAAAGCTTCAGGCGACTCTCCGCCAACCCGAGCCCCCTAAGACTGCGGCCGAAGCCGAGAGCCCGGCTCCGCCGGGCGCTCATCAAGCCACACTCGCCAAGAGCGATGCGACCATCGAGCGGCTCAACCGCGAACTGGGCGAAGCGCAGGCCAACATCAAGGATCTCCAGGCACAACTTTCCAGTTCCAACGACGAACGCGAGAAGGCGCTCGCCAACGCCAACGAACTCCATCAAAAAGAGCAAGAGGATTGGCAGAGCCAGCTCGACGCCTTGAAACAGGAACTCGACTCCGCGCAGGCCGAGTCACAAGCTTCTCGCCAACGCCTCGCCGCTCTGGAAGCGGATAACGCCAAGTTGAAGAGCGATAGCAGCGCAGCCTCCGCTCGCCTGGCCGAATTCTCGCGGGCGATTGCCGATCTGCAAGACCTGGATAGCCGCCGCGATTCTTATCTGACTTCCATCATGCGCCGCTACCGTGACATCACCAGCCAATTCCGGGCCATGAGCGGCATGCTGGATTCGAGCCGCGACCCGAAATCCAACCCTCTCAGCGACGCGGCACTCACCCGTATCCAAAACGACGTTTCCCTCGCCGACGATGACCTCCGCCAGTTGAGCGAGCTGAACGCCCAGGCAAGTAAACTGGAAAAGAAGCTGGCGAAAAAATAGCCGGCCGCGCGCCAGTGCGCGCGCCACCGATGCTGTCTCAGGCGGCCTGAGAGGCGCCGGTGAGTCGTGAAAAGTCAACCCGCAACAGGAAGTCCTGCTCCGGACATCGCATTTCAAGGTACATCGCATCCTCGCTCACGCGTCGGAAGATTTGCGTGCAATGGATGTCCTGCCATTCCAGAGCGAGGGTGTGTTCATCCCGGAGGATGCCCGTGGCTTGCAGGAAGTTGCCGGAGCTCTCAAACCAGTAATACCGATACTGCCCGAGTTTCTTGTCCCAGGCGAAGATGGCATGCGCCTCTGCGATCATCTCCCCGGTAGCCTTCTGGAGCGCTTGGTAGTCGAACGTTAGGTAGGTGGCGTCGAACAAATAGCGCAGCGATCCAATTCCCCGGATCGTCTTTGTGGTTTGGCCGTGTTGGGTCACGGTGTACTCCAGCTCCCACTCACCAACCATGAAGCTTAAGGCGCGCATCGGCGCGCCTGTTTCAATTGTCAAGGTTGTCCTCCTCTCGGTTCCCGCCGGGTGGCGCATCTTGCCAATAAAGCGCCCGTCTTTTTCTGGAGTGCGGCGGCGAAGCAGCCCGCGGAAGGGAGGTTGTCCGCGGTCCTCAGGCTCGCGGCCAGCGGGGCATGCTCCACATCCATTTTACAGCTTTCAAGCCTTGTGGGCGGTACTCAGGCTTGATTAGCGAATCCCAACCCACCACTTCTGGTGACCGACGAACCCTTGGAATCAGCCCCCCAAGCTGAGAATAGCTGGAAAAACAGATCGACAATTGACGATTCGATGCGGGTAATCATTGTAAGTCGTTGAAAACAAAGAGAGAATAATTCTTGATAATAAGTAACTCATGTTATATGATGTGCATCTACTAAAGTTGTAGAAAGAAAACTCAAGGAGGTAAGTAACAATGGCTATTGTGAGATGGGAACCCTTCCGAGACCTTCTGACGTCTCAGAGGGAATTTGACCGACTGTTCAAAGAAGCGTTTTCGCCCATGGCCGGTGAGACAGAAGTTTCGACACGCTCGTGGGCTCCTCCGGTTGACATTTACGAGACCGAGGACGCCATCGTTCTGAAGGCGGAACTGCCTGGGATCGATGCGAAGGATGTGGAAGTCCGGGTTGAGGACAACACGCTTTATCTGAAAGGTGAACGCAAGTACGAAAAAGAGGTCAAGGAGCAGAACTATCACCGCGTCGAGCGCTCCTATGGGTCCTTCGCGCGGAGTTTCTCGCTCCCCAATTCGATCGACGCCGAGAAAGTGAAGGCTGAATACAAGGATGGCTTGTTGACCTTGACGATGCCGAAGCGCGAAGAGGCGAAGCCGAAGACCATCAAGATCGACGTGGCCAAGAGCTAAAGTGGTCCGGTTCGAGCGGTCAGGGTCTACCGAAGACCCCGGCAACGATCTTCCCAAGCAGGGTTTTTGAACCGCGCTGGGGTCGCCAAGGCGGCCCGGCGCGGTTTATTTTTTCTGAGCCGCCGGCCTCATTAAACTGTATAGTGGCGCTTGGTACGTTCGGCGGGCGTTTTCGATTTTCGAGTTTGGATTTTTCGAGTTTTCGATTTTCCAGTTTCCATCTTCCATTTTCGAGTTTCCAACATGGCGACACGTTTTGACAAATTCACGGTGAAAGCTCAGGAAGCCTTGCAGGGGACGCAGGATGTTGCCAGCCGTTTCGGCAACCAACAACTGGAACCTCTGCACCTGCTATTGGCTTTGATTGACCAGAAGGAGGGCATCGTCCCAAGCCTTCTGGTCCGGCTCGGGGTGCCACCCGCTTCGGTGGCAAAGGAAGCCGAGCAGGCCATCGAGAATCTCCCCAAGGTGGGGGGAACCACGGACCATTATCTCTCCCCGGCGCTCAAAGAAGTCCTGGACCAAGCTTCCAAAGAGACCGAGCAATTCAAGGACGAGTTCGTCTCCACCGAGCACCTCCTGCTCGCCCTGTCGAGGAAGCCGAAGGACGCTGCAGGCCGCATTCTGGCTAAGCTCGGAGTGACCCACGACGCCATCCTGAAGGCGCTGGTTTCCGTCCGGGGGACGCAGCGCGTGACCGACCAGAACCCCGAGGACAAATACCAGGCCCTGGAACGTTACGCGCGCGACCTTACGGAGCTTGCGCGGCGCGGCAAGCTCGACCCCGTCATTGGCCGCGATGATGAGGTGCGGCGGGTTATCCAGGTGCTTTCACGGCGCACCAAGAACAATCCCGTGCTTATCGGCGAGCCGGGTGTGGGTAAGACGGCCATCGTGGAGGGCATCGCGCAGCGCGTGGTGGCAGGCGACGTGCCTGAGTCGCTTAAGTCCAAGCGGCTGGTGCAACTTGACCTGGGAGCACTGGTTGCCGGCTCCAAGTACCGGGGAGAGTTTGAGGATCGCCTGAAGGCCGTGCTCAAGGAAATCGAGGAGTCAAACGGCCAGGTCATCCTCTTCATCGACGAACTCCACACGCTGGTGGGCGCGGGCGCGGCGGAAGGCTCCATTGACGCCTCGAACATGCTCAAGCCCGCCCTGGCGCGCGGCGAATTGCGCTGCATCGGCGCTACCACGCTCAACGAGTACAAGAAATACATTGAAAAGGATGTGGCACTCGAGCGCCGCTTCCAGCCGGTTTACGTGGGCGAGCCGAGCGTCGAGGACACCATCGCCATTCTTCGTGGGCTCAAGGAGCGCTACGAGGTTCATCACGGCGTGCGCATCAAGGATTCCGCCATCGTCGCCGCCGCGGTTCTTTCGAACCGTTACATCTCCGACCGATTTCTGCCTGACAAGGCCATCGACCTGATTGACGAAGCCGCTTCCGGCCTCCGCATTGAAATCGATTCCATGCCGGCAGCGATTGACCAGATTGAGCGCCGCATCACCCAACTCGAGATCGAGCGGCAGGCGCTGCGCAAGGAGGATGACCCGGCCTCGCGGGAACGCCTCGAGGCGCTTGAGAAGGAATTGGCAGAGCTTAAAGAGGAGTCGTCCAAGCTCAAGTTGCGCTGGAAATCTGAAAAGGAAGTCATCACGCAAATCCGGCGGCTCAAGCAGGAAATCGAGCAGGCCAAGGTCGACGAACAGCGTGTAACGCGCGAAGGCGACCTGAACAAGGCGGCGGAAATCCGTTACGGCAAACTGGTGACACTGGAGAAGCGACTGGCGGCCGTGAACGCGAAACTCGAGGGCATGGAGAAAGCGGGCAGGATGCTGAAAGAAGAAGTGGACGAAGAGGACGTGGCTCGTGTGGTCTCGAAATGGACGGGCATCCCGGTATCGAAGATGCTCGAGGGCGACATCGCCAAGCTCGTTCAGATGGAAGACCGCTTGCGACTCCGGGTGGTCGGGCAGGACGAGGCGCTGAAGCTGGTTTCGAACGCCGTGCGACGCAGCCGCGCCGGGCTTTCCGATCCCAAGCGGCCTATCGGCTCGTTCCTCTTCCTCGGCCCCACCGGCGTGGGCAAGACCGAGTTGGCGCGAGCGCTGGCGGAATTCCTCTTCGACGACGAGCGCGCCATGCTGCGCATTGACATGTCGGAATACATGGAGAAGCACGCGGTGGCGCGGCTGATCGGAGCGCCTCCGGGCTACGTAGGGTATGAGGAGGGTGGGCAACTCACCGAGGCGGTGCGGCGTCGGCCTTATTCCGTCCTGCTTTTCGACGAAATCGAAAAGGCGCACCCCGACGTCTTCAACATCTTCCTCCAGATCCTCGACGAAGGCCGCCTGACCGATGGCAAGGGGCGCACCGTGGACTTCAAGAACACGGTCATCATCATGACCTCCAACATTGCCAGCACTTACATTCATGAGGCGATGGAGGGGCGCGGCGGCGATGAATCCCCCGTCATTTCTGAGGCCCTCAAGAAACGAATTCAGGAGGCGCTGCTCGAGCACTTCCGTCCCGAATTCTTGAACCGCGTCGACGAGATTGTGATCTTCAACCCACTGAGCAAGGAAAACATCAAAAAGATCATCGAGTTGCAACTCGGTTATCTGAAGAACCTCCTGGCGGAGCGCAAGATTCAGATCGAATTAACGCCCAGGGCGAACGAGCTGCTCTTCCGCGAAGGCTACGACCCGCAGTTCGGCGCGCGCCCACTCAAGCGCGCCATCCAACGCCTCATCCAGGACCCGCTGGCTATGAAGCTCCTGGACGGCGAGGTGCTGCCCGGCGAAACGGTGCAAGTTGACGGCGACCTGAAGAAGGACACGATGACGTTCACGCGCGCCGCGACGAAGGCGGCAAGGTGATCACGAGATGAACCCCCCTTTCCTTGGGGGAAAGCGTGGTCTCGCGGCACGGACGGGCCGGGAGCCTCGGAGAGGCGGCTCAAGTCGTCCGTCCGCGTCTCGTGGTATAATTTTGGATAGACAGGAACCAGAGAGGAGCAGGCCGTGAAAATCAAGGTCGTGGTTCATGAAGCCGAGGAAGGCGGCTACTGGGCCGAAGTGCCTGCCATACCCGGTTGTGCGACCCAGGGCGAAACCATGGAAGAGCTGATGGCGAACGTCCACGAGGCCATTGAGGCCTGTTTAGATGTCGAAGTCGACCCGCCGGAGCACGCCCCCAAGGACCAGATATTGGAAATCGCTCTATGAAGTCCCTCTCCGGCAAGGGCCTTGCCCGCCTTGTGGAGCGTCACGGCTGGCAATTCCTCCGAATTCATGGCAGCCATCACGTCTACGGCAAGTCGGGCAGCATCGTCCGGCTATCAATCCCTATCCATGGTAACAAACCCCTGAAGATCGGCCTGCTCAAACACCTTCTCAAAATGGCAGGGTTTCAGGAAAGCGATTTGGAATGATTCTGCGCATCATCGCCGAGATCCTGAACCTTCTCGCCGAGAAGGCTGCCATCAAGCGGCGGCGGCGCCGGATGGCAAGGGCAATTCGCAAGCTGGACCGCCTTCGCGAGGAGGTCTCGAAGAAGTATCCCGTGAATTATGAGATGGGGGAGTTGATTCGGGAGGATCGGGACACGCGATGAACCTCGTCGTTTTCCTCGGGTTCATTTGCTCCGGAACTTGAGTTGATATTGGCCATGTGGGGTTGGCAGAGCATCTAATCTAGTGCAGTATGTTCATGAGGACGATGGGAGCTTGAGGTTATGTGGAACAATCTGAAGACAACGATACTCCTTGCCGCGATGACCGGCCTTCTGCTGGCCATTGGGCAGCTCTGGGGCGGGCAACGGGGGCTGATATTTGCCCTGGTGCTGGCGGGCGTGATGAACCTGGGCAGCTATTTCTTTTCCGATAAGATTGCGCTGAAGATGAGTGGCGCGAAGCCGATTTCGCGCCAAGAGAACCCGCGCCTTTACCAGATCGTGGAGCGCTTGGCGGCGAAGGCCGGCATTCCAGTGCCCAAAATCTATTACATCCCTACTGATTCGCCGAACGCTTTTGCCACGGGCCGCAATCCCAGCCACGCTTCGGTAGCTGTCACGGGCGGCATCCTGGATATTTGCGACGACGAGGAAATTGAAGGTGTACTGGCGCACGAACTCGGCCACGTGAAGAACCGCGACATCCTGATCAGCGCGGTTGTGGCCACGCTTGCTGGCGCCATCACCTTGATTGCTCGAATGGTTTATTGGGGCGAGCTGTTTGGGGGCTTTGGCGGCTCGCGCAGTAGCAACCGGCGCGGCGGAGGTATATTCTCCGCGCTCGCAATGATGATTGTCGCGCCCCTCGCGGCCGTGCTCATTCAGCTCGCCATTTCCCGCTCGCGCGAGTACGAGGCTGACGCCACCGGCGCGCGCATTACCGGCAATCCCCAAGGTCTGGCGCGGGCGCTCGCCAAGATTGACCAATGGTCGAAGCGAATACCCATGCAGGCCTCGCCCTCCATGGCGCACATGTACATCTGCCAACCGCTCACCAGCGGGGAGGTTTTCTCCAGCCTGTTTTCCACCCACCCGCCCATGCGCAAGCGCATTGAGCGG